>Ga0181528_10000478_pt1 | contig 28594 bp, 26 predicted proteins | sample PEATcosm2014_Bin_47_FD_119742 | JGI IMG/M metagenome (GOLD analysis project Ga0181528, IMG submission 119742) | Peatland microbial communities from MTU Mesocosm Facility, Houghton, MI, USA - PEATcosm2014_Bin10_10_metaG | ecosystem: Environmental > Terrestrial > Soil > Wetlands > Peat | place...
GCGCCTGGACCGCTTGGCACGACCGCGCAAAAGAAGTGTATTATCGCGCCCGGCCGCCTGCAGTCGATAAGGTCACCATAAAAAGCGTCGATGAGTTCCGCGACTGGTCTGTCCGCCAGCGCGGCCTGCCTCTGACGAAAGCCTATGGTGGTCATTTCTACTCGCCCGTTCAGACGACGTGGTTGGACGCGTACAGGTCCACTCTTCCTATCCGCAAACCGGCACGCACTGTGGCACTCGCATCGCTCCTCCATGTCGCGAGTCGCTGCGCCGCATCTCCGGGCCACACTGCCCAGCCGTTTCAACCGGGAAGGAAGGCGAGCAGATACATCGCCGGTGCCTGGGCCAAGGACGTACCTGCACTAACTAAGGAATTCTTCCGCACGCTATCGAAGTTGTTTGCTAAGAAGACGGGAATCGCGGAAACCGCAGATGCGAACGTCGCGGCGGACAGGGTGAGGGAAACCGACCTCGTGTTCATCGATCCGCCCTACTCTGGCGTGCAATATAGCCGGTTCTACCACGTCCTCGAGTCTGTCGCGACCGGCGCTCCCGGCGAGGTGTCGGGTTCAGGGCGAAATCCAACGCCGCAGATGCGACCCCATTCACGATACAGCATCATTACTGGAGCCAAGAAGGCGTTCTCGGAACTGCTCGCAAAGCTTGGGGAAAAGGGAGCGAAGTGCATTGTGACATTTCCTGCCAACGAATGTTCTAACGGCTTGTCCGGTGAAGCGGTCCGGGAATTAGCGAGCGAGCATTTCAAGGTTAAAGAAAAGCTGGTCCAGAGCAAATTCAGTACGCTTGGCGGGGTCGACGTAGAAGTCGGCAACGGCAGAGCCGCGAAACACGCCACCGAGGAGCTCATCTTAACCCTTTCGCCCAAGTAATCTATGGCCTCCTTGCTGCCGGTACTCGGCGATGTAGAGTCTTCAAATCCCTTGCACGCGGCGAAACCGGGCTCTGACGCCTTAACTTGAAGCCGGAAAGTTCGAGCGGCTCGCATTTGATGCCACTCAACCAGCCAAGGTTTTCTGTGCGTGAGTGGCCTGGGCACTAGCCGACGACCAAGCAAGCGCGCTCCACGCCAGAATCGTACCGGGCGGCCTCATCACTGCGAGCCTGATCCGCTTGTCCTCTTGCCACGTGAGGTCGAGGCACTCGGCGACGGCAGCCAGCTTTGAGGGTGTCTTTCCCGACTCAGAGAAGAGCTTTGGCGAGCCGAGACCGGCAGTGGGGCGCTGACGGGGACACTACCGATTGCCGATATCGCAGTCCCTTCCGAGCGCGTCAACCGCCTGAAGCTTCCCAGAACGGCCCGCGCCGCCACGAGCGAATAACTTTCGAAAACCCCGTCATCCCGCAGGCTAGAATGAACTGAACCCGACACATGCCCCTCTCTACCGGCGACAAACTCGGCCCCTACGAGATTCTCGCAGCTATCGGAGAAGGTGGCATGGGCGAGGTCTACCGCGCCCATGACGCGCGCCTTCACCGCTATGTCGCTATCAAAGTTTCCGCCGAACGCTTTAGTGAGCGCTTCGGAATTGAAGCCCGTGCGATCGCTTCCCTCAACCACCCCAACGTTTGCACCCTGTACGACGTCGGCCCGAACTACCTGGTGATGGAACTGGTCGACGGTCAGACACTGGCCGAACGCATCCGGCAAGGCGCCATTCCTCTCGACGAATCGCTGGCCATCGCCAAACAGATCGCCGACGCGCTCGACGCCGCGCACGAAAAGGGAATCGCGCATCGCGATCTGAAACCCGGCAACATCAAGATCACGCCCGACGGCGTCGTGAAAGTGCTCGACTTCGGACTGGCGAAAATGGGCGGCCCCACGGCTCACTCCGACAATTCCCCTACTCTGACCGTGAGCCCGACGCAGGCGGGAGTCATCCTGGGCACCGCGGCTTACATGGCTCCCGAGCAGGCGCGCGGCAAACCGGTGGACCGGCGCGCCGACATCTGGGCCTTCGGCGTGGTGCTGTACGAGATGCTGACGGGTCACAGGCTGTTTCAGGGCGATGACGCTTCCGAGACGCTGGCCTCGGTGATCAAGGACGAGCCGGATTGGGAGCGGCTGCCCCCGCAGGTGCGGCGCCTGGTGCGCAGCTGTCTCAAAAGGGATCCGAAGCAGCGCCTGCAAGCCATCGGCGATTGGAGCCTGCTATTGGAAGATCAGCCGCCGCCGGGGAGGGCTCGCGGCATTACGCTGCCGTGGATGGTGGCGGGCGGCCTGGCGGCAGCCCTCGCCATCGCACTTTGGGCGCTGTCGCGAGTGGCGGAACCGGCGGACCGTCCGCTCGTGCGGCTGGACGTCGATTTGGGTGCGGATGTTTCGCTGCCCGCTGCCGGCGTAGGGACCAGCGTTGCCATCTCTCCCGATGGGATGCGGCTGGTCTTCGCATCGGGCAGTCCGCCGAAGCTGTTCACCCGGCGGCTGGATCAATCGAATGCCGCCGAGCTTCCGGGAACGCAAGGCGCATCGAGCCCGTTCTTCTCGCCGGACGGGCGGTGGGTCGGATTCTTCGCGAACGGCAAGGTGAACAAGATGTCCGTAGAGGGCGGCGCATCGTCCCGCTGGCCGATACCACCAACTTCCTGGGAGCCGGTTGGAGCGAGGACGGCAGTTTCCTGGTGATCGGTGACCCACACAAGGGCCTGGTCCGGGTTTCGGCCGGCGGAGGCTTGGCGGAGAAGCTGGCGGAACGTGGGGGCGAAGAAATAGCTCTCTGTTTCCCCCAGGTTCTGCCCGCAGGCAAGGCGGTGTTGTTTTCCGCTTTGCCGACACTGGAGCCCGACAAGGCCACCATCGAGGTACTCACGCTTGCGGATCGCCGCAGGAAGATTGTGGTCCGGGGCGGCGCTTCTCCCCGCTATGTAACTGCGGCGAAGGGCTCCGGCTATCTGATCTACGCCAACCAGGCAAACTTGTACGCCGTGCCCTTCGATCCGGACCAGTTCGAGACGCGCGGGACGGCGGAGCCCATCCTGGATGAAGTCGCCTACTACAAGTACACCGGTTCCAGTCAATGGGACGTCTCCCCGGCGCCATCCGGGCATGGCACGGTGGTGTATCGCAGGTCGAGCGTCGGCCTGCCCGAAATGGCGACGCTTCAATGGGTCGATTCAACCGGCAGGAGCGAAGCTCTGGCAGCCAAGCCCGGCGCGTATCTAAGTGTCAATCTCTCGCCTGACGGAAAGCGAGTAGCGCTCATGGTCGGCGAGGCTCCAACCGCGGATCTTTGGGTCTACGACTTCGAGCGGGATGCCATGACACGTTTGACCTTCGGCGGGTCGAATCGATTCCCGTCCTGGAGTCCGGACGGCCAATTCCTGGTTTACGCGTCGGCGGGCAAGGGCATCTTGCAGGTTCGCGCGGATGGCGCCGGCCAGCCGCAGGTACTGATGCCGGGCAAGGACATAAAAGTTCCGGGGTCTTTTACGCCGGATGGGAAGCGCCTGGCCTATTACGATTTCGGGGCCGGAAAGGCGCAGATCTGGACCGTGCCCGTGGAGAACCGCAACGGCCTGTTGAAGGCAGGCGAGCCGGAGCAATTTCTCAAGACCAGCTTCAGCGAGCAAGACCCGGCGTTCTCGCCCGACGGACGTTGGCTGGCGTATAGCTCGACCGAGTCGGGGAAGAATGAAGTGTACGTGCGCGCGTTTCCGCCGCCGGCTTCCGGGCAAGGGGGAAAGTGGCAGATCTCGAACAAGGGCGGCGACAGGCCATTCTGGTTGCGGAACGGACACGAGTTGGTTTACGGTTCGGGCAGTAGGCGGATGATAGTTCGTTACACGGTAAGTGGCGACACGTTCGTGCCGGACAAGCCCCGAATGTGGATAGAGAAGCTGGGTAAGATCCTGGATGGAGACATGGCGGCAGACGGCAAGCGAATGTTGGTGCTGACGCCCGTCGAGTCGGCGGAGCCGCCCAAGCAGGAACACGAGGTAGTGTTCCTGTTCAATTTTTTCGACGAACTGCGGCGGCGGGTACCCGCGGCAAAGTGACGTTCGGCGCGATTGTAGTCCGGCCGGCCAGGGAGGATCTCTCGCTTAAGAAGGCCGGTTCTGCGCCAAGCCCGAGGCAAGCCGACCGCCATCATGTGCCCCGCTATCTCTCCGCAAGCTGGCGACCAATACCATGGTGAGCCATCCCGTACATTCCGCAAACCGCCTTCTCGCGCGCCAATTCGATGATGCCGGCCACTGATTTCCGAAGTGAAGGCGGTCGCGAGTCCGAAGGGATGCCGATCGCGGCCGGAGACACAGAAAGTTACAGGTTGCGAATTTCCGTACAATCGCGTGCGCTGGCATAGGCCGCAAAGAGACCGGGAGAGATTCGCACCATGCCGGCCACACGTAAATAATTTCCAAAACGGATTGAGTGTCCGGGAACTTATTACCAAGCGCCCTTTCCGGAATCGTCGATGGATTGCTCCATCTCAGCCTATTTAGGTCTCTGGCACGCGAAATGCTTTACGCGAGATGTCGCAACGAGGCTCAATTCGAACCGCTGTGAGCCACCCTGCGCAAGCAGGATCCGGCCTGTAGGACCAAAGTTCAATCGAAGAAGAGGAGGAGTTTTCATGACTAAGTCCACGTGTGTCCGTGCGCTTGTGGCGCCGGCGCTTCTCACTATTTGCCTCACGTTCAACGCCACCGCCCAGACGTGGGCGCCTACGGCAACCGATGCTTTCCCGGTGCAATCGCTACCCAACGCTACATCCATTGGCCCGCTCCCCGGATCCACGACGGTGCACGTCGTCCTCGGCTTGCAGATGCAGAATTTGAGCCAGGTGCAGCCGACCCTGCAGGCCATGATCACGCCGGGCAATGCTCTGTACGGAACGTCGCTTACGCTAGACCAGTTCCTCGCGCAATTCGGACCAACCCAGGCGCAGCTCGACGCCGTTCAGGACTATCTCACCAGCATGGGGTTCACCGAGATCACGGTCGCCGATAATCACCTTCTGATCGACGCTTATGCACCGGCCGCCACCGTGCAAACGGCCTTCAACACGTCTCTCGCCGCGTACTTAGTGAACGGCGCAACGGTATATGCGAACACTACCGCCGCCCAGGTGCCATCCTCTCTTTCCGGCATCGTGATCGCGGTGCTCGGATTGAACAGCGTCTCGTTACTGCACCCGGACATTCGGACTTTGAGCATGGGCCCCATGACCGTCCCCTGCACGCCGCCCGAGTGTCCCGTGCCCGATGTGAGTAATGAAGCCTACGGCCCGCAACAATACCAGATAGCGTACGACGCCGCTTGTCCGCCGGACAATCCGGCGTGCCCCGCCAAGGGATTTTCAACCGGAGCCGGCACCCCGGTCGGGATTATCGCCGAAGGAGATCTGACCCAGGTGGTGCAGGATCTGCGGACATATGAGAAAACCAATAGCTTGCCCGAGGCGCCGGTGACTGTGGTGAATGCCGGCATGGCGAGCGCCGATACCAGCGGCGCCGATGAGTGGGATCTGGATTCACAAACCTCCACGGGAATCGCGCAACAGGTATCGCATCTGTATTTCTATGTCGCCACATCGCTCACCGATTCGGATATCGCCCTGGCCATCAGTAAGGCCGTCTCGCAGAACAAAGTGAAAGCCTTCAACATGTCCTTTGGCGAGTGCGAAGTGTTTCCGTATCTCGACGGCGCAATGCTGGTGGACGACGAGGTATTCGCGGAGGCCGCCCTGCACGGCATCACTCCGTTTGCTTCTACGGGCGACAACGGCTCCTCTTGCCCCTCTCTCCCGGTAGGAGCCAACGGCGTGCCTCTCTCCGGAGCGCCCGGCGCTGCTTACCCGGCCTCCTCGCCCTATGTAATCGCTGTGGGAGGGACGAATCTTTTCACTAACGCGGATTACACCTACGACTTCGAAACAGGCTGGGAGGCTGGCGGCGGCGGCATCAGTCTGTTCGAAACGGCGCCATTCTGGCAGAGTTACACCGGAGGGGGAAGCACACCCATCGTACCCAGCGCGGAGGCCGGCGACAGAGGCCTGCCAGACGTGTCCATGTGCGCGGGCGGAAGCGAACTGGCCATCTGCTCAGCCAATATCATCGTGGATGGAGCATCCACGCTCGTCGGCGGGACCAGCCTGTCTTCGCCGCTGGCGATGGGCTCCTGGGCGCGTATTCAGACCGCGCACAAAAACAGGTTGGGGTTCGCCGGCCCATTGATTTATCAGCTCGCGTCCAGCGGTCCGCCTCCCAGCAGCGTTGATTTCAACGATGTAACCATCGGCAGTAACGGACTGTATACCTGTCTGCCCGGATATGATTACGTCACCGGGCTCGGTTCGTTTGACATTTACAGAGTGAGTAAGACGATTCCCTCGACTTATCCGCAGTAGCGTGCAGCCGCTCCAGCCCCGCCCGCAAGGGCGGGGTTCGGCGGGTGAGCGTCGGTGGGGGACAATAAGGTGTCATCGTTTGTGAATATGATCGCCTGCCCACCTTACAATCATCTGGGGCAGCCGTAATTTTGAGCGGCGTTCTGAGCGATGGCGCCAGCGGACGAAGGGTCGCGCATCTCGGTGAACATTTCCACCATATTATGAGACGCGGCGCAGAGCTGATCGTGCACCAGCGGGCAGGTCAGGTTGACGGTCACGCCCGCCGCCGCGCGATTGAGAGCACAGCTATCGGGCGCGGTCGCCTGATAGAGTTGCGTCAGTTGGTTCACCAGATCGCTCCGGCTGGCGTACACGGCGAGGCCTTCGAGCAGGCTAATGGCGGCGCCGCCGGGTTGCCGCATGCCGCTATACGCGCGCGACATCTCCTCGAAGAATGCCGGCTGCGGATCGATCGACCGGCCCTCGCGGAATGCTTGCAGGGCTTTCTCGGGCTGGCCGAGGTCGAGATAGACGCGGCCGAGTTCGAGATACAAAGGCGGCGTGCCGACCGCGGTGACGGCCTTCCCGTCCAGGCGATTGCGCTCCTGGAACGCGGCGTTCCAGGCGTGGTCGATATTGCGGCCGCGAAGGAGCACTTGAAGAGCATGGCCGAGATCGCCGCGGGCGCGGTAGCACTGGCCGGCAGTGGCGTAGACGCCGGGCATGCTTCTGTCGTCCGGGAGAGGATCGAGAATGGCGAGCGCGCGCTCCACTTCGCGCGTCGCGGTGGGATAGTCGGGCTGCGGCTGGCCGAGAGCCAGCATCGCCAGGTTCTGGTGAGTTTTGTAGCTGCCAGGGCAAACCTGGACGGCGCTGGCCCAGAGAGTGCGGTCGTCGAGCCAGTCGGCATTGCGCGCCCACGTGCGCGCAGCGAGGGCGAGGCACACGACCGCGAGCGCCGCGGCCAGCCACTTCGAGGGCACACGGCGGCGTAGCGCCAGCGCCCCCGAAACGACGACCCCGGCGAATCCGACGGAGGGCAGATAGAGAAAACGCTCCGCCATAATGCTGCCGACGAGTACGACAAGATTCGCCACGGGGGCGATGGTGACTGCGAAGAACGCGATAAAGAACAACACCGGACGGGCCCGCCGATAGCTGACAACGGCTGCGGCAGCGATGGCGATCCATACCAGTAGCGCAAGGATGGTCTGGAAATCCAGGCCGATGGAGAGCGGGATCTGGTTGTAGGAGTAATCGGGCGAGAGCCGCGCCGGCCAAATCAGCAGCCACAGGTAATTTCCAAGCACCTTTACGGCAGTCAGCCGCGAGATCCAGAATCCGGCGCCTTGCAGTGGATTGTCGCAGTAGGAGATCAACAGCGACGACACCTGCGCGAGCGCGCTCTTGCGCATGGCGAACCAGATGGCGGTGGGAATCAGCACAGCGATATATCCGGCCAGCTTGCGGGGGCCCGCAAAGGCCACGTCGTACGCCGCCATCAGGGCGATCAGCACGACGCCGCTTTCCTTCGAGAACAGGGCGATGGCGGCAGCCGCCGCGAGTGCGGCCGTCCACGCCCAACGGCGCGATCCGCTAGTCAAGCCGCTGCGCACATAGCAGAGCAGGCCGGCGAGTACACCGAAGGCCGCCAGCAGATCGGCGCGGCCCGCCACGTTGGTGACGGACTCGGTGAGGGTCGGATGGAGCGCCCACAGCATCGACATGGCGAATGCGGGCCAGGCCTCGCAAAAGACAACCAGGCCCAACAGGTAGACCAAGGCAAGATTGAAGGCATGCAAGACGAAGTTCACCGCGTGGTATCCGCCGGCATTCGGGCCATCCCCGAGAAGGGCGTAATTCCACAAATACGTGAGCGTGGTCAGGGGACGATACAGGGCGCTCGAACCGGTGCCGTTGTAATAATCGCCGGTCCATATCTGGTGGACATTCTCCGGCGTATCGGCCTGAATACGCGCATCGGCGAGGATCACGCGCTGGCTATCGAAAGCGAGGCCCGCGCGGAAGGAATTGGAGTATGCTACCAGAGCGGCGATCCAAAGCGCGGCGATGAAAAACGCGTGCTTCCGCCACGGGGCGGGATGCGGGGTCGGGGGTCGTTTGGCTGCCAAAGCCGATGATACAACGCCGTTGCGTTACTCTATTGCAGAAGGAGCAGCGATGCGTATCTGGCAGTGGGCCCTATTGGCGACGATGGTATCCGCCGGCTGTTCCAACGGCCCGCGGCATCTGACGTCGACGCGAACAGCCGAAATCGATAAAGAAGTGCGGGCGTTTGCCCAGGACGTCGCCCGCGGCGTGACCCAGGAGGGTCCCACGGCGTGGCGGCGTTACTTCTCCGCGAGCCCCGAATTTTTCATGGCCGCCGAAGGACGCCTGGCCTTTCCGAACGGCGCATCGGCCATCGCGGCCATCCCGGACCTGGCGCGCACCATCAGGCAGATCGATCTGCAATGGGGGGAGGAATTACGGGTGGATCCACTGGCTCCGGATCTCGCCGTGCTGGCCGCTCCCTATCGGGAAATCCGCACGGGCCCGACTGGCGATCGCGTGAGCGAGGCAGGGTATTTTACGGCCACGACGGAATATAAAGGGGGACACTGGCAATTTCGCAATGCCCATTGGTCGGTGGTGGTTCCCCCGCTGGCGGTGCGATAGTTCCGCTTAGCAGAGCTACCTATAATCACGCCCGCCCCCGGGGCGCCGCCAGATGCACAGGCAGAGGACACCATCCACGAGTCCTTGAGCATGACGCCACAGTGCATCCTCGGGACGGTCAAGACGTACGCTGCCGAGATGGGCGCCGGCAACATCGCTCCGTACGCCTCAGCCGTTCGGCCTTTCCGCCAGTTCTTTCATTGCGGCCACCATTCCCCGCCAATTCTGCATCTGCTTGAGGCAGTCTTGAGCGGCCACCTTGGCAGCCCTTTCCCAGCCTGGCTGGTTCATTTTGAACTCCTTTTCCCAAAAGCTTATGCCCTTTTGCTGGGCCATGTCATTGATGTGGGTCAATAGATGCACAGGGTCCCCCGCTTGATCGTTGAGCCGGTGGGCGAGCGCGGGATTGTTAGCGACGATTTGTTTGTATTGCGTGACACCGGCTCCGATGCTTCGGCAGTGGGTGGAGGAGCAGAAGGCGCGCTTCAGATTCTCCTCGGTCGGCTGGGCAAGGAAGACCTTCATGGATGCTTCGGTCTCCTCAATGCCTTTCTTGATGGTGAGGTAGCAGACTTTCATTTTGGACGCGTCCTTTGCCGCATCCGTCATATCCTTGGTGAGTGCTTGGGTGCGTTGCTCAAGGCTGATTTTGGCCTGTTTGCGCAACATCTGGAGATGATTGAGGAAGATGCTGCATCCATTTCGCATCTTGGGATCATCGCCCAGGTCGTCGTCCGCCACCAGCTTCTTGTAGAGATCGCTGTTCAGCTTCAGGCAGGCATGCAATTTGTCATAGCAGGCCTGAATGGTCTTCAGCGCCAAGTTCGGATCTCTCTGTCCCTGTCTGCCTTCGCTGGCGACTATCGCCTTCTCGAACTCTTCGATCAAATCCTCGATGGCCTTGTTCTCCAGCGATTTCTTGAGAACACCCAGTTTTTTCTTCTTGGAGACACTGATATCGACTGTCTTCGCGGCCCGCTCGGTTATGTCAATGAAGTCGAAGTGCGCCTTTACGTAGTTATCTCCCATCTTACCCATGGCAGGTAATCTCCTTCCCCGTTTTTCGCTCGAACGAAAGTAGTTTAACAGAGGCTTCGCACTTTCGTTCTCACGGAAGAGGGTGGACACTTCGTCTGCGAACCACCGAGCGGGCGGAGCGGCCCGGCCCGCGGCGCGCCATGGCTAGTAGTACGGAAAGTACTATATGATTGGCGTGTTTTCGGGGAACAACAGTTGGCTTAGTTGTAGTGGACAGCGTTCAGTTCGGCGAAGCGGGCCGATTCCACCGGAAGTTCATCCAGCGTGTAGATCGAATTGGTGGGGCAAACCGGTACGCATGCGCCGCAATCGATGCATTCCGCCGGATTCACAAAAAGCTGCGGGACTTCCTCGAAACCGCCCTCGTCTTGTTTGGGATGGATGCAGTCCACCGGGCAGGCTTGCACGCACAGTTCATCTTTCGTACAGGTGTCGGTAATTACGTATGCCATATGTTTGGCCGTTTGCAATTGCGCGGCCACAGGCTGAATAACAGAAAATAAGAGGCTAAACTCGACCTCGGTCTTCCGGATGGGTGGGCCATTCCACACAGTTCCCGGCCGGCTTTGGTGTCTTCACCCGCTAAAGCTACAGTAGGAGAGATGAAGATTGAAACCCGCGCGGTCCACGCCGGCCGGCATATCGATCCCGCCACCGGCGCGGTTACCGCGCCCATTTGCCTTTCCACGACTTTCGAGCGCAGTCCCGACGGCGAATACCCTAGGGGCTACAGCTATTCGCGCGAGGACAATCCCAACCGGCGCGCCCTGGAAGAATGCCTGGCGGACTTGGAAGGCGGCAAAGAAGCCGTGGCGTTTTCTTCGGGACTGGCAGTCGCCACGGCGGTGGTGCAGGGATTGGAACCGGGCGACCACATTCTGGCCCCCGACGACGTTTATTGGGGGTTCCGCAAAGTAGTAGGTCAGGTTTTCGGACGATGGCCGGTCGAGACCGGCTATGTCGACATGACCGATCTCGAAGCCGTGCGCGCGGCCATCCGGCCGAATACCCGCCTGATCTGGGTGGAAACGCCGTCGAACCCGCTGATGAAAGTCACTGACCTGGCCGCCATTGCCAATCTGGCACGGGCCGCCGGACCGCATGCGATGACGGTTTGCGACAGCACCTTCGCCACGCCGGTTTTACAGCGGCCGCTCGAATTGGGCATCGACATGGTGGCGCACTCCACCACCAAATATATCGGCGGCCACAGCGACGTGATTGGCGGCGTTCTGATTACCCGCCACCCCAATTACCTGTTCGAGCGGGCGAGGGAGTCCCAGAAGCACGGCGGATCGGTGCCATCGCCCTTCGATTGCTGGCTGACGCTGCGCGGGCTCGATACCTTGCCGTACCGCGTGCGTGCGCAAGCGGAGAACGCGATCCGCGTGGCGCGCTTCCTCGCCGCGCATACGGCGGTGGAAACGGTGCATTATCCGGGGCTCCCCGAGCATCCCGGCTACGCGATTGCCGCCCGGCAGATGTCGGCATTCGGAGGCATGCTCTCGTTCCAGGTACGCGGCGGGCGCGATACCGCGATGGGCGTGGTGGCGCGCTCGAAACTCTTCATCCGCGCGACCAGCCTGGGAGGGGCGCACAGTCTGATCGAGCATCGCGCGTCGGTGGAGGGGCCGGAATCGAAGACGCCGCAGAATCTCATTCGCCTGTCGATCGGGCTGGAGCATATCGACGACCTGACGGCGGATTTGGCGGGGGCGCTGGAATTCTGAAGGGGTAGGCATGCTTCAGCTCGCCCCGGAAATTCACAAATTCGCCAGCAATTTCGCGATCAACGCCGTGCGGTCGACGATCCGCTCCACCAAAATGCTCTCGTCCGCCGCGTGCGCGCCCTCGCCCATACCGCCCAGCCCATTCAAGCGTCGGAATCCCCAGCGCCGCCGTAAAATTCCCATCGGACCCGCCGCCGGTAAGCGATTCCTCGATCTCCACTCCCGAACAGCTTCACGATTCCCGCCGAGCGTTCCATGGGCACAGGATTCAATCCGCCCGTCACTCCATCGAGCAGCGGATGTCGACTTCGGCGTGCGCTTCCGCCGCCACCAAGGCCAGCGCACGAACCGGGGATGCGCGACATGCTCGGCGTCACGGGCGCGACTGTCGGCGCGGGTCTTTCCGACAGCGTGGCGCTACTCACCGACGTTCAGCGGAGCGACCCACGGATTCATGATCGCTCACGTAGCTCCCGAGGCATTCAACGGCGGACCGATAGCGTTCGTGCACGAAGGCGACACGATCACCGTGGACGCCGGCCGCGGAGTGCTCGATCTATGTCGCTCCGGTGCCCCGCTATAAGATGGGCGTCTTCGCGAAATACTGCGCGCTCGTGTCTTCGGCATCGGAAGGTGCCGTCACGCGGGTGGGATAGGAAGCGCGACGCTTAATTAAGCCGCGACCTCGACGTAATCAACGGATGTTCGTGGCTCGGGAATTTCTTCACCGACTTCCCGCATCGCCTCGAAGTGGGCGGTGAGGGCGTCCTGAAAGTTCTTTCGAGTTTCTTCCTCGCTCTCTCCTATTGCCACGCACCCAAGCACATCGGGGGAATAAGCCGAGAAGCCCGTCCCCGTCTTTTCAATAACCACTGGATAACGTTTCGAGTTCATTTCAGGCCTGCCTTCTTGAGTATAGCGTTCAGAGTTCCCGGCGCGAGTTCCTTGCCGCCGGTGCCCGGGACCGTGACGACCAACGGCTGGCCGGGATGCTTGAAGTGCCTGTGGCTGCCCCTCGACCGCATCTCCACCCATCCGTGCTTCTCGAGTAGCCGGATTACCTCGCGCACCGTCATCGGCATATCGCTCATCGTAATCGATCGAAGAGACGCGCGGTGCAGCCGAGTATCGGAATCCTGGCGTTCACGAATTTTCACGGAGAGGCGCAAAGGCGAACGATCCGCGCCGCCTGTGTTGTGTGCATCTAAAGGGAGTGTTCCAGCCCCTTTTCTCGAGGGAAGCGAGGAGCCGATTCATATTGCCGAGGAGACCAGCACCCTCGGCGTTCCCGCCGATGCTGACGGGGCACTCCGGCGTCAAGCCCGCCTAAAACCGTCGCGGGCACTTTGACGTAGGACACCTCGTCAATTTCGACGCTATCGGCGGTATGATGTGCTCCAGGGACGAGAAGGAGTCCGGCGGTGAGTATCAAAAATGCTTTCGAATTCGAGGAGATGTATGGACCCGATGGCAAGCTCAGGAAGCGCCGGTTCACCATCGGTGGGATCTTCATCTGGGGCATCGTTGTCCTCGTCCTCGCACTGGGCGCCCATGCGCTCTCTGTCCCGTCCTTAGTAACACGCCTCATCGCCAGATGACCAGCATCCCTTTGGGCTACCGGCCACCTCGGTAATCACCATGCAACCATCAGAACATCTTTTTGCGGCATGCTGCAATTAAAGAGTGGCGAGGCCTGTGCGAGACAGCGAAGTGATATACACTTGAGGTTCTTGGGATTAGAGGAAGCGAGCGAGAATGCTCTTAGAACTCTGGCTGCTCGGTAAACAATCGTGACGGGACAAGGTGTTTCGATTTCCACGGCAACTGCTGGCGAAACATCGCGCGTCAACGGTGTCTATGGCAACCAGTGCATTCTCAATGGGGAAATTCACAACTGGCATCGAATCATCCTAGGGTTCCCTGATCATCTTGTTGCGACAGTTTTGGATAATTTAGAGCTAACGAGGCGCCATCGAGTACTAGATCCGTTTTGCGGCACGGGAACGACCGTCGTCGAATGCATGAAGCGCAACATTCCCGCGGTAGGGATTGAAGCGAATCCTGCGTGCGTTTTCTCCGCACGCGTTAAGACAACCTGGACTCTAAATTTCGACAACTTGCTTGAATGCTCCGAGCGTGTGGTGGAGTCCTACCCACGGTTCTTACAGTCTACCAGTGCGTACAAACGCGACCCCACCTACAAGTACCTCAACGAGACCGGCATGGTGGAGCGGGGCTGGATAAGCCCCAAACCACTAAAAAAGTCGATCGCCGTACGTCAAGCAATCGACGAGCTCCCCACAACAAAGCCGTATAAGGACGCTCTCATGTTGGCTTTGATGGCGGAAGTTGTAAATGACGCGTCCAACATAAAGTTTGGTCCCCAGCTGTATTGCGGTCCTCAGAAATCTGACGTAGACGTACTGACGGGCTTTGCAGGGCGTGTTGCGACAATGGTTAGCGATCTCAAGGCAGTCTCGCGAATTCCCCGGAGCCTCGCTCGGATTCTTCACGGCGATGCTCGGGCTTGCGCGAGGCTAATAAATCACAGCAGCCCGATTCGACGTTTTGATGCAATTATTTCGTCTCCACCGTATCCGTCGGAGCATGACTATACACGTCATACGCGGCTTGAGCTTGCCTTTCTCCAGACTATCAACGGCGCGGATGGTATCCGCGCGATCAAGCAACAAATGATACGATCCCATACGAAGGGGATATACAAAGAAGATAGAGACGGTGAACTTTTCCGAAAGCACCCTTTGATCGGGCCTATTGTCCGCGAGATAGAGAAGAAGGCCGAACCTAAGAGCCACGGTTTCGCTCGGTTATATGGTCGAGTCGTATTAGAATACTTTGCGGGAATGAGACAACACTTGCGAAGCACGTACCGAATATTGCGATCCGGTGGGCAGTGCGCGTACGTTCTCGGTGACCAGGCGTCGTTTCTGCAAGTCCTAATCCCAACCGCCGAGATCCTCGCAACCCTTGCGCGTTGTGAGGGCTACTCGGTCGGTTCAATCACGAAATGGCGCGGCCGCTGGTCTACCGCCACCTCCCGCATGGTGGACGAGAACATCTTGTTCTTGCGGAGGGAATAAAGAACCGTGCCAAAGATTAAGGTCCATGAAAAGGCTCTCGCCCACCTCACTCGCGGGCTCTACCGCAGTCCAGCCAGCGCAATCCGAGAGCTTATCAGCAACGCCTGGGATGCCAATGCCACCACAGTCCGAATAACAACGAACGCCCCAAACTTCTTCCAGCTCTCCATTGAGGACAACGGAGACGGCTTTACCAAGGCCGAGTTTGAAGAGTTGATGCAAGGAGGCATCGGAAACAGCCAAAAGAGGTCTCGCACTAAGGAGCTCATCAATGGCCGCCCGATGATCGGTCGGCTTGGCATCGGGATGTTGGGAATCGCCCAGATTTGTGGGGCCTTTATTATCACCTCTAAAACGGAAGAAGGTGATGGCTTCAAAGCTCGCATTCGACTTTATGATCTCATCAAACAACGTCTCGACAGCGAAGATCGAGACTTGATCGAGAAGGACGAAGAAGGTGTGACCGAGGTAAATGTCGGCCAATACGATTTTCTTGACTTTCTCCCCGAGAAGGTTAAAAAAGGGACGCACATTTTGGCGGACGAGCTCCATCCGACCTTTGTCCAAGCATTTCGAAGCTCCGTCCAGCACCCCGCATATAAAGATCCATCGCTGGACTGGCGAAAGGCACTCAGGGTTGTTTCGAAGGTGCATACGTTACAGGAACTGGGGGATTACTGGCGGTTATTGTGGGAGCTGTCTGCTTCATGCCCGATCCCGTACGTCTCTAAGGAAGCTTTGCCACTCGGGCTAATCAAAGAGGACCAAACACGCCTTGAAAAGTTCGATTTCAGGGTACTTGTGGACGGGCTAGAGGTTCATAAACCCGTACTCTTGCGCGGAAATCCAGCCGGATATACGACCAGCAAGATTCCATCCACTAGCAAAAGAGTATACGGCAAAGACCTTACCTTTCACGGTTATATTCTTGTTCAGGAAGGGATGCAACTGCGCCCGGATGAGCTGCGTGGAATAATGTTACGCGTGAAGGATGTTGGCATTGGGTATTACGATCCATCGATGCTCGATTACCGGTACAACGAAGGCCCACGAAGTCGATGGCTGACCGGCGAGATCTTCGTCGAAGCAGGATTGGAAGATGCCCTCAACGTGGACCGGGATAGCTTTAATCGGTTCCATCCAGAATACCGCGCCATCCAAGAGCATGTTCATGGAATCCTACACGATCACATCTTTCCGCGCGTATATCAGGAGATTGACCGCCGTTCTAATGAACGCGCAAAGACCCGCGAGCAGACTAGAACGATCGAGTTGCGGCGCGTTATGACCAATGAACTCCAATTACCGGTTCGATTCGAGATCAAGCCTTCGGCCGAGGGAGCGGACGTAACGATTGAGAAGAGCGCTACGCACGTCCGTGTTTCGACACCAGCGTCCAAAGCGATACCAACTAAGAAGAACCAACAGCAGTTGGCATCATCGATTCTAACTGTGTTCGAACTGGCTTTGCAGGAGAAGACGCGGGTCCGGCAAAGGGAAGTATTTAAGAAGCTTTTGTTGGAACTTCTATCGCGGTGGTGACACGTTGGCAGACTTCTACTTCCAGTTCGAGAATGACCTCCTAAAGCATTACGTTCGAACACATGGTTGGCTGCCGCCCTGCCGCCAGAGGCTGCGAGAGCTCCGAGTGGGGACACGCGGACAACCGCGTCGGTTGCGCTATTTTACGTTTTGTGCGGCTGGCGCAATCGACGTGCTTATGCTCGACGTGGCTAAGGTGATCCGCCCCTCGAATGACGGCAGATTCGACACCGTGGTGTTTTTCGACCGGACTGCCGAGGCGGTAGCGGAAACCCAGAAGAATATACCTGGCTCAATTGGGTTTCCCGGTGATTTCACGACAGTTGTGCTGCTGGATGATCCGGAAGAAGATACCGTAGTTGACACCGAGGAGGAGTTGAAGGGCGAACGGGAAGACAGCAATACAGCGGAGACGCACCGGCGTCAAATGCTTATCACTCAGCGTCGCCGCTTCATTCAATTATTTCCATTCGACATTGTGAATTTGGATCTTGAGGAGTTTCTGCTGAAGCCCAACGATCCACTGCCAGGGAAGGTTGTAAACGCTCTCCGAAAGCTTCTGAGTTGGCAGCGACGTAGTATTCCGGGTGACAAGGGTAGACGGATTGATAGCTTCGTCTTTATGTTCACCACCCAGATTGGTCCTCCGAACCTTAACGAGCAATACCTGCAGATGCTTGAACAGTACCTTGTCCAAAACATCACGACGGATCCTGAACTTCGCAACCTGCTGCGGCAGCGGATAGGAGACGAGGCGCCAGCTGAGTTGCGAACACGCAACTTTGCTGAGTTTTTCAAGTTGGCGATGCCCAAGGTGTTAGCGGCGTCTCTGCGCACGGAGGATTGGTTTATAGACCCCGAAAAGGGCATCCGAATATATGAGTTTGGCCGAGAATCGAGAGAGGGACCTTACAGTATGTTGCACCTTGTGATGGAAGTGCGGCGCCAGGAACCGCCCGCCGACCGCCGCGCGCCCGGCCAGGAAGGTAGGGGCGTTGCCGAAGCTTACGAAGCGGTCGTACGACAATTGTTCCGTCAAGGTGCGACGCTGGTCTCAGAAGCCTCTATTCCCAGAGCAACATTGGAAAGGGACCTGGAACGAATTTTTTCCCGCCGCAAGAAATATTTGGGTGGATAGGGCAATTTATCCTATTTCGCGGTGTCAGAAAACAATAAGTCCATTTTCTTGGAGCCTTTGCGGCTTTCCGCGCAAAACTATATCGTCGCCAGTAACTTCGCGGTCAGCGCCGTGCGATCGACGATCCGTTCCACTAAAATGCTCTCGTTCACCGCATGAGCGCCCTCGCCGACGCCACCCAGTCCGTCGAGCGTAGGAATCCCCAGAGCTGCCGTGAAATTCCCGTCCGACCCGCCGCCAGTCAACGACTCCTCCACGTCAACCCCCAATTCGCGCGCCAATTTCTGCGCCGTGCGGAACAGCTTTACGATCCCCGCCGACCGCTCCATGGGTGGACGATTCAATTCGCCGGTGACTTCAATCGAACAACGGCGGTCGATCGGCCGCAACGAGCGAAATTTCTTCTCCAGCCCGGCAGCATCTTTCAATTTGAGAATGCGGATGTCGACTTCGGCGTGCGCTTCCGCTGCCACCACGTTGGAGCGCGTGCCGCCGGTAATCACGCCCGCATTCACCGTGATTCCGCGCGCCAGATTGGTAAAGCCGGCGATGCGATCGAGCTGGCGCGCCAGTTCCAGAATGGCGCTCGCCCCCGCGCTGAAATCCACCCCGGCGTGCGACGCCTTCCCGCGCACCGTTAAGGTAAAACCTCCCACGCCTTTGCGCGCCGTCTTCAGCTTCCCGCCGAGTCCCGTGCCGGGCTCCAGCACCAGCACCGCTTTGCTCTCCGCGGCATTCTTCTCAGTCAACGCACGCGAGCTCTCGCTGCCCACTTCTTCATCGGAATTGAGCTGCAGCAGCACCTTCGAAGGCGCGGCAATATCCAATTCCCGCAAGGCACGCACCGCGAAAATGAAGAACGCGATCCCCGCCTTCATGTCGAGCACGCCCGGCCCCCAAAGACGCCCTTCGGCCTCGCGAAACGGCATCGTCCGTAGCGTGCCCATCGGCCAGACGGTGTCCGAGTGGCCCAACGCCAGCACCTGCCCGGTCTTCCTGCGGCCGGGCAACTGCATCTCGCAGACCAGGTGCTTGCCGAACTTTCCGCCGGCGTGCGTCTTCACGCGCGCCATCGGCGCGACGGTATCGCAAACCAGCTCCACGAAGCGATTCACCGCCGCCGGATCGTCGCTCGGGGATTCGCATTCCACGAACTGGCGGAGCAGCCCTGTAATAGGGCGCTCCTGCGCCGCGAGATGAGTCAGTATCGGGTCCAGTTCTTCAGCATAACTGAGCGGCCTGCGCTGCCGCATGCGATAATACGGCTTCCATGACGGTTTTGGATATCAATGAAATCAGGGGAATTCTGCCCCATCGCTACCCCTTTCTGCTGGTCGACCGGATTGTCGAACTGGAAGCCGACCGGGTGGTCGGAATCAAGAACGTTACCGCCAACGAGCCGTTCTTCCAGGGCCATTTCCCCGATTTTCCGGTGATGCCGGGCGTATTGATCATCGAGGCCATGGCGCAGGCAGCCGGCGTGCTGGTGCTGAAATCCATTCCCGATCGCGACAATAAACTGGTGCTGCTGGTGGCCGTCGAGAACGCCCGTTTCCGCCGGCCGGTGGTGCCGGGCGACTCGTTGCGCATGGAAATGAAAGTCATCAAGCGCAAGGCCAGCGTCGCCAAAATGGCCGGTGTGGCGACGGTCGACGGCGTGGTGGTGGCGGAGGCGGAAGTGATGTGCAAGCTGGCCGACAAGGCCGTCAAAGAAGCCGACCCAGCCATCGCGTAGGCAATGCCGATTCATCCCACCGCCATCGTGGACCCCGGGGCGCGCATTGCGGACAGCGCGGACATCGGGCCTTACTCGATCGTCGCGGCGGAGGTCGAAATCGGGCCGCGCACGCGCCTGATGGCCAATGCTTACATCGAAGGGCCCACCTGGATCGGCGAAGACAATATTTTCTTCCCGTTCACTTCCATCGGCGTCGCCTCGCAGGACCTCAAATATAAGGGCGAACGCGCCGAAACGCACATCGGAAATCGCAATCGCATTCGCGAATTTGTCACCATCCATCGCGGCACCGCGGGCGGCGGGCTGGTCACCCGCATCGGCAGCGATAACCTGATCATGACCTACGCCCATGTGGCCCACGATTGCCAGATCGGCAACCACATCATCCTCGGCAACAGTGTCGGACTGGCCGGCCACGTCATCATCGAGGATTGGGTGGACGTCGCGCCCTTCAGCGGCGTCCATCAGTTCTGCCGCATCGGGAAGCACGCTTTCATCGGTCCGTATAGCGTGATCAAGCAGGACATCATGCCGTACTCGCTCACCAGCTACAAACCCGAAGTGAGCGTGTTCGGCGCCAATAGCATCGGCTTGGACCGCCGCGGGTTCTCGAAACAGGCGATCGAAGCATTACAGACCGCACTGCGATTGCTCACCCGCTCGAACCTGAATACCTCGCAGGCCATCGAGCGGATCGTCGCGGAAGTCCCGCCGTGCGCCGAGGTGGACGAATTGCTGGCCTTCATTCGAGCGTCGGAGCGAGGGGTAGTGAAATAATGTTCCTATTTTTCTCGGCCTCCTCCGCACCTCTGCGAGAGGTGTTTTCACTAACATGCGCTACGGACTGATCGCCGGCAATGGCCGCTTCCCCGAACTCGCCCTCGCAAGCGCCCGCCAGCTGGGACACGACGTCACCGTCATCGCCATCCAGGAGGAAGCATCGCAGAGCCTGGAAGCCCTGGCCGGCCGCTGTTATTGGATCTCGCTGGGCCAACTCAGCAAACTCATCGACATTTTGAAACAGGAAGGCATCACCGAAGTGGTGATGTGCGGACAGGTCAAACACGCCAAAATCTTTTCCTCCATCGTGCCCGATTGGCGCCTCGTCAAGCTATTGGCGACCCTACCCTCGAAGAATAGCGACGGCCTGATCGGCGGCGTGATCAAAGTGCTCGCGGACGAGGGCATCCACTTATCGGATTCCACCGCGCTCCTCAAGCCGATGCTGGCCAGCCAAGGCGCCATGACCACGCGCAAGCCCGAGAAAGATGAGACTACCGACATCGAGTACGGCCGCCGCGTGGCCAACGCGCTGGCTGGGTTTGACGTGGGCCAGAGCGTGGCCATCTGCGAGCGCGCCTGCGTGGCGCTGGAAGCCATGGAAGGCACCGATGCCATGCTCCGTCGAGCGGCCGGATTGGTGAACGGCCGCCGGCTCTCGCTCGTAAAGGTGGCGCGCCGCCGCGAGCATTTGCTCTTCGATGTGCCGGTAGTAGGGCTCGCTACCATTCCGGTAATGCGCGAAACCGGGAGCACGGTTTTGGCCGTGGAAGCCGGCCGCACCCTCATGCTCGACCGCGAAGAGATGCTGCTTGCCGCCAATGAGGCCAATATTTCCATAGTGGGGTTTTAGTTTGCCGAAACATCGATTGGCAGTAGTCGGGGCCGGACAATTCGGGAAGAATCACTGCCGCGTGGTCCACGAGTCCGATCGCGCCGAACTTTGCGCCGTGGTGGATACCGATGCCGTCCGCGCCGCCGAGTCCGCCGCCCTCTATGAGGCTGAGGCCCTCACTGATTTTCTTGAGCTTGCCGGCAAGGTGGATGCCGCCGTGGTCGCCGTCCCCACCACTTCCCATGAGGCCGTCGCCATTCCACTGCTCGAGGCCGGTATCGATGTGCTGGTCGAGAAGCCCATCGCGCCCGATTTGGAATCGGCGGGCAGGATGGTCGAGGCGGCCGAGCGGTACGGCCGGATCCTGCAGGTCGGACACCTGGAGCGATTCAACCCGGCGGTGGTGGAACTGGAGCGGCGGGCCACCATTCCGCTATTCTTCGAAATCCACCGCCTCAACCTCTTTAGCGCGCGCAGCCTGGATGTCGATGTGGTGCTCGACCTGATGATCCACGATATCGACATCGTGCTGGCGCTGGCCCAGGCCGAGCCTTCGGAAATCCGCGCGGCCGGCATTCGCATTCTGTCGCACAAGGTGGATATCGCCAACGTGCGGCTGCAATTCCCCAATGGCTGCGTGGCCAACCTGACGGCCAGCCGGGTATCCACCGAGCGGGTCCGCAAATTGCGCCTGTTCCAGCCCCGGCAATACTTATCGCTGGATTACGGCCGGCAGGACTTAGTGCTGTTTTCGGTCGGCGAGAGCCAACAAATCGGGTATGAAAAGGCGCCCATTAGCCCTAGCGAGCCATTGAAAATACAGCTCCAGGCCTTCCTCGACTCGATAGAAAGTCGTAAAATGCCGAAATGCTCAGCTGCGTCGGCGCGTCTAACTTTGGGAACCGCGTTGGCTATACTTGATAAAATAGAGGAGCACTCCGCAACCGTCTCGCGGTCGTTGGAAGACAGATGGAAACTGCCGTAATACCCCCCTCCGACGCCGATCTTCAACTATTGATGGATTGGACCGAGCCGGGCCGAAATGCCCGCATCGGACGGTCGGCTGTTCTGTCGGTGCTGACTCACGTGTTTGCCATCCTGTTCGTGCTCTGGATGCCGGAGACCTTTATGCAGCCGGCGCGCCCGAAACAGCAGGAGCCGATAGTCACCCCGCTGATCCTTCCCCCGCTCTCGTTGACGCAAAGGGAGCCAAACCCCAACAAGGTTATCCGCGAGTTCCATTCTCCGGACCTGACTCCGCGCATTCCGTCTCCCAAACCTCCGTCTCCCGAACGGCAAGCCGCCGCGCCGCACAAGACGACGCCCGCCCCGCCTCCGCCGCCTAAAACAGCGCCCCAGACGCCTCTGCCGGAGCCCCCGAAAATGGAAATTGCGGCAACAGAGCCGCCCAAGCTGACGCTGCCGGTGCAGCCGCAGGCGCCGCCACCCAAGCCAGCGTCGCCCTTCGAGGATGTCAAACCCGCGGCGCCAGGTCAGCGACCGCTGGGTTTGCCCGGGTCGTCGATGGACGATGTCATCCGCGGGGCCATTTCGGGACGCGGTGGAATCAGCTCCCAAGGTTCGGCCCAGATCCCGTCATCCGGCGCGGAACTACCCACCCTGCTGAGCGATCCCAAAGGCGTCGATTTCAAACCCTACCTGGCGCAAGTGCTCGCCAGCGTGAAGCACGCCTGGTACACCATCCTGCCGAAGAACGGACACCGCGGTTACGTATCGATCCAGTTCGCGATACTGCGCGATGGCACGGTCCGCAAGGTGGCTTACGCGCAATCGACGGGCGATCCCAGTCTGGACAATACGGCCGTGATGGCCATCAGCCAGGCCGGCCCTTTCGGGCCATTGCCGGTGCAATATACCGAGGGCGAGATCCACGTGCAAATGAATTTCGCCTACAATCAGCCCCGCCAGTAGGACAATGCTTCAGCTTGTCCAGGCGAGCAGAGCTCGCCCGCGGCTCCGCTCATCCTGGGCGGTCCCGATGAAAATCCGCCCTCTGTTGTACCATGGAATCGGTCATCCCTCGCGCCGGAATTCCATGCACACCAACCAGCTTGCACACGAGAAGAGTCCGTACCTTCTGCAGCACGCCCACAACCCGGTGGATTGGCGGCCGTGGGGAGCGGAAGCCTTCGAAAAAGCGCGGCGCGAAAACAAGCCGATTTTCCTTTCCATCGGATATTCCACCTGCCATTGGTGCCACGTGATGGAGCGCGAGAGCTTCGAAAATCAGCCTATCGCCGACATCCTGAATCGCGAGTTCGTGCCCATCAAAGTGGACCGCGAGGAGCGGCCCGATATCGACCGGATTTACATGACTTTCGTGCAGGCCACCACCGGCAGCGGCGGCTGGCCCATGTCCGTGTGGCTTACTCCCGACTTACAGCCCTTCTTCGGCGGCACTTACTTTCCGCCGGTAAACCGTTTCGGGCATCCCGGCTTTCCCGCCGTGCTGACCCAGATCGCCAGCGCCTGGCGTACGCAGCACGATCAAATTGTCGATTCGGCGCGCGACGCGGTGGAGCAGCTTCGTAAGCAGGTGACGGTGGAACCGGGCCGCGCCGGGGGATCCGACATCGACGCCTCCGTGGCCGACACCGGCTATTTTGCGTTCCGCCGCTCTTTCGATTCGCACCTGGGCGGCTTCGGCGGCGCGCCGAAATTTCCGCGTCCCTCCGTTTTCAATTTTCTGCTGCGCTACTACGCGCGCACCAAAGCCGAAGAAGCGCTCGAAATGGTGCTGAAGACCCTGCGCGAGATGGCCAAGGGCGGCATGCACGATCAGCTTGGCGGCGGCTTCCACCGCTATTCGGTCGACGAGCGCTGGTTCGTGCCGCACTTCGAAAAGATGCTCTACGACCAGGGCCAGCTCGCCATCGCCTACCTGGAAGCCTTCCAGATTACTCGCGATGAGCTGTACGCCACAGTGGCGCGGCGCATCTTCGATTACGTCCTCCGCGATATGACCGAGGCGGGCGGCGCATTTTACTCCGCTGAAGACGCCGATAGCGCGGCCGACGCCTCGCGCCCCAACGACAAAGGCGAGGGCGCGTTTTATATCTGGAGCGCTGACGAAATCCGCGCGCTGGTGGAAGCGCCGGTGAGCGACTGGTTCTTCCATCGCTACGGCGTGGTGGATAGCGGCAACGTCTCCAACGATCCGCATGGCGAATTCACCGGCCGCAATATCCTGTATCAGGCCAACGAGCTGGAAGATACCGCGCTCCATTTCGATCGTCCCGTGGAAGAGATCCGCCAGGCGCTGGATCGCGCCGCTGAAACGCTGCTGGCGGCGCGCGCGAGGCGCCCCCGTCCGCATCTCGACGACAAGGTGTTGACGTCCTGGAATGGGCTAATGATTTCGGCCTTCGCCAAGGGTGGCGCCGTTCTCGAAGAGCCGCGGTACGCCAATGCGGCGCGCCGGGCAGCCGAATTCCTGATCGCTCGCATGCACCATCCGGGTACCGGCATCCTGCTGCGGCGTTATCGCGAAGGCGACGCCGCCATTCCGGGTTTTCTGGACGATTACGCGTTGTTCGCGCAGGCGCTGCTCGACCTCTACGAAGCGCAATTCGATCGCCGCCATCTCGATCTCGCGCTCCAACTCACGGAGAAGCAGCGGGCGCTGTTCGAAGACGCCGCGCGCGGGGCGTTTTACAGCTCGGTGGAAGGCGACAGCGAGCTGCTGCTGCGGGTCAAGGAAGATTACGACGGCGCCGAGCCATCCGGCAATTCGGTTGCGCTCAACAATCTGCTGCGCCTCGCGCAAATCTTCAATCGTGAAGATCTACGCGCGTCGGCCGATCGTCTGCTGGCCGCCTTCGCGCCCCGCCTGACGGCCCTTCCGGTAGCGCTGCCGGAGATGTTGGCAGCCTGCGAGTTCCGCCTGGGGCAGGAGCGCCAGATCATTATCGTCGGCAGCCGCGAGGCCGACGATACCAAAGCGCTACTCGACACGCTGCACGCGCGCTTCCTGCCGAATAAGATCGTGCTGCTGGTGGATTCCGAAGAGTCGCGCGCAGCGTTGTCGGCGGGTATTCCAGCGATCGCCGCCATGCAACAGTTGGACGGCCGCGCCAGCGCGTATGTCTGCCGCGAATACGCTTGTCAGATGCCCGTCAATTCGGCGGAGCGCTTGGCCGAGTTGATACAATACTGAATCATTCACTAAAGAAGGACGATGGAGGATTAATGGAAAGAGCAGGAGCAACCACCCTGAAGGGAAATCCCTTGACATTGATTGGCCCGGAATTGAAAGCGGGCGACGCAGCCCCCGATTTCCATGTGGTCGACAACGGTCTGAAGCCCGTCAGCTTGAAAGATACCGAAGGGCAGGTGCGCATTATCAGCGTGATCCCTTCCCTCGATACCCCGGTGTGCGACGCGCAGACCAAGCGGTTCAACGAAGAAGCCGGCAAGCTGCCGAATGTCAGCATGATCACTGTGAGCATGGATTTGCCGTTCGCCCAAAAGCGCTGGTGCGGCGCCTTCGGCGTGGACCACGTGAAGATGCTCTCCGATCACGTAGACGGCTCCTTCGGGTCCAACTATGGAACGCTCATCAAGGAACTGCGCATCGAGAGCCGCGCGATCTTTGTATTGGATCCCCAAAATACCATCAGACACGCCGAGTACGTGAAAGAGGTGGCCGATCATCCGGACTACGAAGCCGCTCTTGCCGCCGCCCGAAGCGCCGGCGCGCGGACAGCGTAGGGGCAGCCAGAGGTTCCGCTGACCCCCCGGCAACCATCTCCGCCCACGGCACGCGAGGGGTCCCTGGCGCGTGCCGTGGGAAGCCCGCTGGTGCGGGGCGGGTTGACGCTGGTCGCCGGAGTCCTCACCGGCAACCTTCTGGGGTTCGGGCGAGTCGCGCTCACGGCCTATTTCCTCGGGACCCACAGCCGCGCCGATTCGCTGGCGGTGGCCATGGGCCCCATGGACACGCTCAACTCGCTGCTGATCAACAGCGTGATCTTCGCATTCGTTCCCATGCTGACAGCCTGCGGCGAGGCGGACCGGGCAGCGCTCTTTCTGCGGCTCAATCGGCTGTTGATCTGGGTATTTTCCGGTGTCGCGGCGGCGTTGATGCTGGGCGCGCCCTGGCTCATGCGCCTGCTCGCCCCCGGCCTCGAGCCGCAGGACTTCGACGCCGCCGTCACCGTTCTGCGCGTGCTCTCGCTTTCCACCGTCGCGGCCGGAGCGGGCGCGGTGCACTGCGCCCTGTTATACACCGGCCGCCGCTTTCTGCCGACGGCGTTCTATCAGGCAGCGCTCAATGTATTCACCATCATCGGCGCGCTGAGTCTGTGGCGGGTCCTGGGAGTGTACGCATTCGCTGTCGGCTACACCGCCGGCGCATGGGCACAACTCGCCATTGTGTGGTTCGCCACGCGCTCGGGCCTGCCGGCCGAGACGCCGCGATGCGAGATCCACTGGAAAGAAATTTTGGCCAGACCGGCGTTTTTTGTTGTGTACGCGGTAGGGCTCGGTCTGAACATGATTTTCACCCGCGCTTATTGCACGCATGCCGGACCCGGCATGGCGGCGGCTCTCGATTACTGTCTGCGCGGCGTCGGTGTGCCGCTGGCCATCCTGGTGACTCCGATTTCGAATTCGCTGTTGCCCGAGATCGCCCGCCTGCGCAGTTTGTTCCGCCTGCGTGAAGCCTTCCGTTTGATTGACCGCACCACGGCCCTGGCAGCTTTGGCTGCGGTGGGGGCTGCGGGTTCGCGCTGCTGTTCCGCGAACCGGCCATTCGCATCGTCTTTCAGCGCGGCGCATTCCACGCCGATTCCACCGCGCTGGTCGCGGCCGTATTTCTGACGCTCGGTCCGAGCATGGTCGGCTGGAGCCTGATCGAGATCTTCTCGCGCTCCCTTTTTGCCTTGGATCGCCCATGGCCGCCGGTGATCGCCGCCTGGATTCCGGTCGCCGTCAACGCGGCACTCACCCTCTGGCTGCACAGCTTTCGTCCGCAACTGATCGGGCTCGGCGCTTCCCTGGGACTGCTGACCGGCTTTCTGGCGTTATTCGCCGTGGCCCACGCCAATCGCGCGCGCTGGCTGGAACTATAGCTCGCGGTTCGTGGCGCAGGCACTTTTGCCGAGCGAGCGGTCCCGCGAACAAACCTGGTTTCTGCCGTGTCGCGGCTCGGTATCGGCACATGGCGTTTCCGAGGCGCGCGCGTAAGCAAGCGGATTCTCTTTCGAGTGAAGAAGGCAAGGTTTTAAGAAAGTGACGGCCCAGCAGCCTGAAGGCCGCCGAAGCCCGCGCCACCTAGAAATTAACGATGGAAGCGAACGACACCGCGTCGAGGCTCGCGCCGCCCACCAGGCTGCCGTCGATTTCCGTCTGCGCCATCAAGGTCTTCACGTTGTCGGGCTTCACGCTGCCACCGTACAGAATGCGCACCGCCTCGGCGGCTTCCTTGCCGAACCGCGTGCGCACTTCGTTGCGGATCACGCGATGGGCGTCGGCGGCGATTTCCGGAGTCGCCGTCTTACCCGTTCCGATGGCCCAAACGGGCTCGTAGGCGATCACGATTTTGGCGAATTGCGCCTCGCTCAAGCCGGCGATGCCGCCCATGCACTGGCTCACCAGAACCTTTTCCGTGTTGCCGCTCTCGCGCTCCTCCAACCGCTCGCCCACGCAGACAATCGGCGTCAGGCCGGCTTCCAACGCCGCCTGCGTCCGCTTGAGCACCGTCGCGTCCGTCTCGCCGAAATATTGCCGGCGCTCGCTATGCCCGACAATGGTGTGAGTCACGCCCACGGCGTGCAGCATGCCGGCGGAAATCTCGCCGGTGAATGCGCCTTCCTTGGCCCAGGCGACATTCTGCGCGCCCACGTGAATGCGGCTGCCCTTGGCGGCGTCGACGGCCGCCGCAAGATTCGTGAAAGGAGGACAGATCACGATCTCGCAGTGCTCCGATTTTTCGGTCAGTGGCCGAAATTTCTCGAAGAATGCAGTTGTTTCCGCGGGCGTCTTGTACATTTTCCAATTGCCCGCCATGACAGGTTTTCTCATAGAATTAGCTCCAAGAAGCTGGCGCCGTGCGCGATGGACGTGCCGAAATTGGCCGCCACCGTCTGCCCGATATCCGCAAGCGACGCCCGCAGGCCGAGATCCACGCCGCTTTTCACGTGCGGACCCAGAGCCAACAGCGGAACGTACTCGCGCGTATGATCCGTGCCCGGAACGGTCGGATCGCATCCGTGATCGGCGGTGAAGATCGCCAGATCGCCGGGAAGAAGAGCGGCGCGGAATTGCGGCAGCCAGCGGTCGAATTCTTCCAGCGCCGCGCCGTAGCCGGCGACATCGTTGCGATGGCCGTACAGCTGATCGAAATCCACCAGGTTCACAAAAATCAACCCGGATTCGCAGTTCTCCATCGCTTCCAGTGTCTTCGCCATGCCGTCGCAGTTGTTCCCGGTCTTCGCCGATTCCCCGATGCCGCGCCCCAGAAAGACGTCGAAAATCTTGCCCACGCTCGCCACCGGGACACCGCGGCCGGCCAGGCGATCGAGCAGCATCCCGTCCGGCGGCGGCACGGCGAAATCGTGGCGATTGGCGGTGCGCGCGAAATGGCCGGGAGCACCTGTAAATGGCCGTGCAATCACCCGGCCCACTTCCGCCGGACCGC
>Ga0181528_10000479_pt1 | contig 28529 bp, 15 predicted proteins | sample PEATcosm2014_Bin_47_FD_119742 | JGI IMG/M metagenome (GOLD analysis project Ga0181528, IMG submission 119742) | Peatland microbial communities from MTU Mesocosm Facility, Houghton, MI, USA - PEATcosm2014_Bin10_10_metaG | ecosystem: Environmental > Terrestrial > Soil > Wetlands > Peat | place...
GCAGGGCACTCCGGTCCCGATCGGCCAGACTCCCGGAATTTCGTTGAAGTGACGGCTTGCGCAAGCCGCGTGAGTGACCGGACCCTTGCATCCGAGCTTGTACAGGCACCAGCCCTTGCGATGGCCTTCGTCTCCGAACGCTGCCGCGAAGCGGCCTGCGTCAAAGTGCGCTCTTCGCGGGCAATTCTCGTGGATGACACGGTCGTAGGCGAATTTGGGTCGACTAAACTGGTCCAGTTCGGGCAGCCGTCCCATAGTCACGTACTCGAGCACGACGGCCAGCAGGTTGTAAGGATTCGGCGGGCAGCCGGGGAGATTAACGATCGGTTTCCCTGAGATGACGGAATCGACGCCGACCGCGCCTGTCGGATTCGGATCTGCGGAGGGAACGCCTCCCCACGAAGCGCATGATCCGATGGCAATCACGGCTGCCGCTTGAGCCGCGACTTCCTTGACGACTTGAATGGCCGGCCTGCTTCCCAACTCCATGTAAACGCCGTCGTCTCGGGTGGGAATGGAACCCTCGACAACCAATACATACTTCCCGGCATTGTCCTCGATGGCAGAGCGAAGCGCCGCTTCCGCTTGAGCGCCTGAGGCTGCCATTAGAGTTTCGTGGTAGTCGAGCGAGATGACATCCAAAATCAGGTGGGCAACGTCAGGGGCAGAAGTCCGAAGCAACGTCTCGGTGCATCCCGTGCAATCCTGAAAGTGCAGCCAGATGACCGACGGCCGGCGCGCCTTTCCGACGATACGGGCGACTTGCGCCGCGGTCGCTTTACGCGTCAGGCTCAGTCCGATAGGTGCTGCGACGATGATTTTTGAACAGAGTTGTAGAAAATTTCGGCGGGACACTCCGCTCTTCCGCAGATGTGTCCCGATTGTTTCCTTCTCTCCTGTCGACATAGACAGTTCCCCCGGCGGCGACGTGGCGTCGGCCAAAATCTTGAGCTATCCGGTTCGACTTGAACTGAGTGAAGGTGTCGGAAAACTGTGCGGGACGGGGCCTGTAATGCTATCTGTTATGAAAACGAATGAAGATTCCTACAGGATCGTTCTCAATCTTCCGGCGCCTCCTTTATCCATCGGGCTGACCACAGCCCACTCGAGTCGGATGAGTGTTTATCCTCTTTTCAGAAAATGCCCTCAGTGATGTAAATCACAGCTGGACGTGACAATAATCATCAGGGAAGACAGACAGTGCTTCTCAGACTATTGCGAGATGCAGCGGGTAGTGGGCAGAAATCTCGCACGGGGCGATCGATTGCGGGGTGAAACAGAAAGGACTTCCTGAATGAGGGTTTCGAGCCAGCCCTCAAGAATCCTCGCGGAGCCTATTGCTGAAGGATCTGGCCGGGGTGCGGATGGACTTGTTCGTCCTTGATCTGGCTGTCGTCCCAACTTCCACCAAGCGCCTTCACCAGATAGACCGAGCTGACCATTTGCTGTCCGAGCAATTGCGTCTCCAGCCGCTCGCTGCTCAGCAAAGTGGTTTCGGCTGTGATGACGTCGAGGTAGTTCGTCACTCCGCCAACGTAGCGGTTATTCGCAATATCGAGTGCGCGCCGAGCGTCTGAAACTGCGGCCGCCTGAGTTGAGAGAGCCTGCGATAAGGTGCTGAGATTACTGATTCCGTCTTCGACCTGCTGGAACGCCGTCAGCACAGATTGACGGTAGTTGGCGACAGACTGGTCGTATGCAGCGCGAGCAGCCGCAAGATTAGCCCGGTTCCGGCCTCCCTGCATAATTGGCTCCAGCGCGTCGGCACCGATCGACCAGAAAAGACTGGGCGCATTGAGCAGAGATCCCACACTCGTGCTCTGCCATCCTCCGGACCCGCTCAAAGTGACATGCGGGTAAAAGGCGGTACGGGCGATGCCAACTTGCGCGTTCTCATACGCGATTTCCCGTTCCATCGTTGCGATATCCGGGCGCCGTTCCAGCACGTCTGACGGCACTCCAAGCGGCACCGGAGGTGGAGTTGCATTCAGAGGTACGACAGGGACGCTGAAATTCGAAGCCGATTGCCCGACCAATACGGCGATTGCGTGCTCATATTGCGCGCGAGACTGTTGGACCAGCGCCGCCTGAGAAATCGTCGAATCGAGAACCGTGGCCTGCTGGGCAACTTCGAGGCCGCTGGCAATCCCACCGTCATGCCGTCGATTGATCAAGTCCAGAGCTTTGCGCTGGTAATCGACGGATTCCTCCACGACTTTGTATTCTGCGTCGAGCTCTCGCAAGGTGAAGTAGTCCGCCGCGAGTTCCGCGGTTAACACTAGTTGTACGTTGCCGAGATCCGCTGCGGAAGACTGAAGGGAGGCGTTGGCGGCTTCCACATTTTTTCGTACTCGCCCGAACAAGTCGGCTTCGTAGCTGAGCGAAAACGGAATTGCGTAAACACTCTGCGTGTAGGGAACTACGGGTTGTGAGACGCCATTGATAACCGTTGGCACTGCTCCGTTCAGGGGCCGGTTGCCCGAACCCCGCTCCCGCACTGCACTAGGATCGGAGGAAAGCTGCGGAAAATAATCCGCTGTTGCAACCCGCGCCAGAGATCGGGCTTGAGTCAGGCGGTCCCGTGCGGCGAGCAAAGATTGATTTGCCTGCAACAGTTGCTGTTCGAATCCGTTTAAAGTGGCGTCGTGAAAAACTTCCCACCAGGCTCCCTTGGGAATCGCATCTTTCGGCGAAGCTTCTTGCCACGGAGGTTGCGTTTTCCACGCGTCCGGCGCGGGCGCTGGAGCCGCAGGTCGGCTGTATCGTGGTCCTACGGTGCATCCGGCGGCGAACATAACTAACGCGAGAACAGGGAAGCCAAGTGTCCTCTTCAACGCCCACTCCCCTTCTGTCCGGTGTCTGGATTCCCTTGCTGTCCCGGTGCATTCTGTGATTGTGACTGGGGCGGAGTCTGACCTTTCTGCGATAGCGCCGCCACGTTGACAGTCTCACCTTCCTCGAGCGAATCGGGAGGATTAATCACGACCTGATCATTGGTTGTGACGCCACCCAGAATCTCCAGCGTAGCCCCATAGTCCTTTCCGATATTGATCGGACGCAATTGAACCTTGTTGTCACTCCCCACGACAGCGAGCTGTGCGCCCGCGGAACGGAACAGCATCGCGTTCACGGGAATCGTAACCTTGTCGACATTCGAGCCGACCGCGAAGTGTACTTCGCCAAATGATCCAGGGAGAAGGCGGCCGTCCTTGTTGGGGACGTCCACTTCCGTCAAGAGGGTCCTTGTGTTCGGGTCAATGGCCTCGGCTGTGCGCGCGATCCTGGCAGAAAATCGCTGCCCCGGGAATTCTTGCAACGTCACCGTAGTGCTGGCTCCAACTTTGATATAGGGCGCATAGGCCTGGGGCACGCTGGTGTAGACACGCAGCGGATCAACACGAGCGATGTCAAACAGTTCGCGTCCCGCGGCGCCGGCCCCCGCGTTGATCAGCGCACCTGGATCGACATTGCGTTTCGTCAGCACGCCCGAGAACGGCGCATAGACTTTCTTGAAGCCTTCCAATTGCTCCAGCCGCCGGACATTCGCATCCGCTGCTGCAACATTTGCTTGCGCCTGTTTGTAGCCGCTGGTTTGCGTATCCGCTTCCTGAGCGGAAACCGAGTCGCTCTTGCGCAGATTTTCCCAGCGGTCGGCGCTGATTTTTGCCAATTCCATCTGCGCGACCATTTGCTGGCGTGCGGCGCGGGTCTGGTTCAGTTCCTGATCGACTTCCGGCGTATCAATTGTCGCCAGTAGTTCGCCCTCTTTCACACGACTGCCGATATCGCGATACCAGCGCACCAGATATCCGCTCGTGCGCGCATAAATCGGAGATTCTTCATAAGCCAACAACGAGCCTGGAAGCACGAGGTCCTCGTCGGGTTTTTCGGCGAGAGGGTGGACGACGGCAACCGTCGGAACGGTCTCCCGTTCCGTCTCTTTAGCCAGAGCTCGCTCATGGCTCTCATGTCCGATCAACGTCAAGGCTCCGGCGATCAAAAGGACGACCAGCGCGACTGCGACAATGGTCAGAGCCTTCCGCGGCGGGGCAGGAGGCAGTTCCGGAGGTGCTTGAATACTCGCTTGCTGGTGCCGCGAGCGCTCCTCCATGGCGGCGATCTCCTCGTCCACCTGGGCGCGAGTGTGAATTGCCTGGCCTCCATCCTGCGGCGACGGCGCGGAGTTACCCCGCTGCTTCTCTTGTTCCTCTACCGTTGGCGGCTTGATCTTGTTGTCTGCACTCATGCTCGACTCCGATTTACATAACTCATTGATGAACTCATGAATCTTATTATCCCTGTTGCTCTCGCGCCTCACGGGCTTCACGACGTCCGTGGAAGATCGCAAAGATGCTGGGTACAAAAAATAATGTTGCCACCGTAGCGAAGAGCAAGCCTCCGATAACTGCGCGGCCGAGCGGCGCATTTTGTTCGCCGCCTTCGCCAAAGCCCAACGCCATCGGTACCATGCCGATGATCATCGCCAGCGCCGTCATCAGCACCGGGCGTACGCGCGTATAGCCAGCGGCGACCGCCGCTTTCGCAGCCGGAATGCCTTCATCCATCTGCTCGCGCGCGAAACTTACCATCAGAATGGAATTCGCCGTGGCCACGCCCATACACATGACTGCCCCGGTTAGCGATGGCACGTTCAGAGTCGTGTGCGTCAGCAGCAGGAACCAGCAGATTCCCGCCAATGCTCCCGGCAAGGCCGTAATAATGATGAAGGGATCGAGCCACGACTGGAAGTTGATTACGATCAACAGGTAGACCAGGAGGATCGCGCCCACCAGTCCGACACCCAGTCCCAAAAATGAGGACCGCATAGTTGCCACCTGTCCGCGCATAACAATATGCGTGCCTCGCGGTAAGTTTTTCTCAAAGGTCTTCAATACTTTGTCTGTATCGACTGCGACCGCACCTAAGTCCCGATCCTGCGTGCTGGCGTAAACGTCGATCACCGGCTGCACATTCCAGTGATTGACGGTGGCGGCCCGCACCGCCGGGGTTAGTTGCACTAGATTCCCCATCAACTGCGGTCCCTGCTGCGAAATCACGGGGATGTCCATCAGATCCTGCAGATTCGTCATGCGGTACTGTGGTGCCTGCACGGCGATTTGATAGGTCACAGCATTCTTCGGATTGAGCCAGAAATTCGGTGACGTCTGAAAACTGCCGCTCAGCGAAACCAGGGCGCTCTGAGCTACATCCCTCGCCGTCAGTCCAACCTGCGTCACGCGCGTGCGCTCAATATCCATGTGCAGCGTCGGCAGGGAAAGCAGCTGCTGAACATGTACGTCCGCGGTCCCGGGAATATGCCGCATCTTGTTGGCGATCCTCTGCGCAATATCGTAGCTCCCTTGCATATCGGTGCCCACCACCTGAACATCGATCGGCGCCGGCAAGCCGAAGTTCAAAATCTGGGTTACGATGTCGGCCGGCTGAAAGAAAAATTCCGTGCCCGGAAAACGCCGAGGCAGGAGCTCGCGAAGATGCCGGGTCAGGTCTGCGGTGGGTGGATGATGCTCCGGGTCGAGCGCGATAAGAATTTCGGCATCACTGGTGCCAATCGTTCCGCTCGAACTGTAAGACTGATTGATTCCGGAGTTCGGCAGCCCGATGTTATCCAAGATTGTCTGCAACTGCCCCTGAGGAATCTCTTGACGCAAAGTATTTTCGATTTCGTCGCAGAGGCGCGCCGTTTCCTCCACCCTCAATCCCGCTCGCGCTCGAACATGGAGACGGAGCAACCCTGCATCGACTTGGGGGAAGAAATCCTGCCCGAGGAACGTAAATAGCCCCAGCGAGAGCACGCAAAAGATCAGGAAGCAAACGACGAATATGCCGCGGTGCTCCAGTGTGGTTTCCAACAGGGCTTCGTATCCGCGGCGAAAATCTTCGAACTTGCGTTCAAACCCTCGCTGGAAGCGGCCGAGGAAAGACTTCGGTGCTTCGGCCCGATGCTCATGTCCGCGCATGATGTACATGACGAGTGTTGGAATGAGCGTTCGAGAGAGCAGATAGCTGGCCAACATCGCAAAACTGACCGCTTCCGCCAGGGGCACGAACAGAAATTTCGCCACGCCCGTCAGAAAGAACATCGGCACAAACACAATGCAAATGCTGAGCGTAGAAACAAATGCCGGTACCGCAATCTGTTGTGCGCCATCCAGAATCGCTTGCCGCATTTCCTTGCCCATCGCAAGGTTGCGTTCGATGTTTTCGATTTCCACCGTCGCGTCGTCGACCAGAATACCGACCGCGAGCGCCAGTCCTCCCAGCGTCATAATGTTGATCGTCTGTCCGATCGCACCCAGGAGAATGATCGAAACGAAAATCGATAGAGGAATCGAAATGGAAATAACGATAGTCGGACGCCAGTCGCCCAGGAAGATAAGAATCATGACGGCGGTGAGTGCTGCTGCAATCAGGCCTTCCCGCAGTACTCCGTAAATCGAAGCTCGAACGAACAGCGACTGGTCGAAGAGAGAGGTCACCTTGAGTTCGGGTGGCAGCGCTTGTGCTGCCTGTTGCACGATTCCCTTGACCCCGCTAACGATCTGCAACGTCGACGCCTTGCCGTTTTTGTAGATCGACATCAGCGCACCGCGGTTGCCGTCCTGGCGCACGATATTAGTCTGCGGCGCGAATCCGTCCCGAATGTGCGCCACGTCGCGCATATACAACGTCGCTCCATTGATTGTCTTGACCGGAAGGTCATTTAACTCCGCAATCGTCTTCGGCGTGCCGTTCATCTCAATGTCGTATTCCAGCGGCCCAAGTTTCATGGTGCCGCTGGGCAGAATAATGTTTTGCGCGTTTACAGCATTGACGATGTCATTCGGAGAAAGTCCATACGCTTGTAACTTTGGAAGATCCAGATCAACCTGGATCTGCCGAATCTTTCCGCCATACGGATATGGCGTCGCCGCTCCGGGTACGGTCGCAAGGAAATTCCTTAGGAAATTTTGACCCAGGTCGAACAGATCTTGCTCAGGCAGTGTCTTGCTACTTAATCCGAGCTGAATGATCGGGGTGGTGGATGCACTGTACGAAATGATGAGGGGCGGGGTTGTGCCGGGGGGAAGACCTCGCACCGTTGTCTGGCAGATTGCAGTGATCTGGGCGATCGCACCTTGGACGTTCGTCCCTGGGCGGAAAAATACTTTGATTACTCCCAATCCATACACCGACTGGGATTCCATATGTTCGATATCGTTGACCGTCGTCGTAATGCCGCGCTCGGAGTTCGCCACGATTCGGTCGGCCATATCCTGGGGCGACATCCCCGTGTAAAACCAGACGACCGAAACGACCGGAATATCGATGTCGGGGAAGATGTCGACCGGCGTGCGGAATACCGTTACGAAGAACAGGATAATGATGACGAGCGCCATCACGACAAACGTATAGGGGCGACGCAGGGCTAAGGCTACTATCCACATTGGTTACGAATGCTCCCAAACTTCGAAAACAAATTGCCACAGGCCGCCCCAAGCGGAGTGCTCAAGTGCCATTTTAGATTCGATACTAGCCGTATCGGATTCTAAAACGTGAGCTTGATTATATGGTAGCGTAGAGCAATGCGCCAGAAGTCTCCGGCGGAGGGTTTTACTAAAAATCGCAATGGTAAACGCCCTCCTGGGCGGCCGCGCAGCGAGCATGCCCGCACCGCAATCTTGCGCAGCACGCTGAAAATCCTGGGAGAAAGCGGCTTCTCCAACCTCACCATCGAAGACGTCGCCGAACGGGCTGCGGTGGGCAAAGCCACGGTTTACCGCTGGTGGCCAAATAAAGGTGCGCTCATCGCGGATGCATTTGCCAGTAGTACAACTACAAAGCTTCGCTTCCCCGACACCGGTTCCCTCGGCAACGATATGAGTCGCCAGATGCGCCAGTTAGTAAAGGTATTCTCCAGTCGCCGCGGTCGCATCGTGGCCGCGATTCTTGCCGCTGGCCAGACAGACAAGGAGTTAATCGCAGCCTTTCGCGAACGCTTTCTTAAGCCTCGCAGGCAGGAAGCGTACGCGACGTTGCGTCGCGGGATTCAGCGGGGCGAACTGCGGAGGGATGTCGACCAAGACCTTCTACTGGATTCGCTCTATGGCCCGATCTACATGCGATTCCTGATCCGGCATGACCGCCTGACGCCTGAGTTCACCGATCGTCTTTGTGCTCTGGTCTTGAGTGGAGCGCGCCCGGTAAAACGCGTGAGCGCCCGTCGATCGATCTAACCCACCGATTCGCTCTTGCCCTAAGCATGGGCGGCCATACTCTTTCCACATTTCGCCTTCGGCCCCGTTGCCCTGGATGCTGAAGTGGATTCAATCTTGAATTGGTCTACCAGTCCGCGCAGGCGGGCCGCCATCTCCGCCAATTCATTGGCTGCTTTCTGAGATTCCTGTGCACTGGTGGACGTGCCTTGTGCCGCTTCCGCGACTCCAGCAATGTTCTGCGTGATCTCGCCCGATCCTTTAGCCGCATCCGCCACATTGCGCGTCATCTCGTTCGTCGTCGCACTCTGCTCCTCGACCGCCGTGGCAATCGTGCTGGAAATATCGTTGACCTGTTGAATGACCGCTGTGATGCTGCCGATCGCTTCTACAGCGCCGTTTGTGTCGCCCTGGATTGTGGTGATCTTTCGACTGATATCTTCCGTCGCTTTTGCAGTCTGCCGAGCCAGTTCTTTGACTTCGTTGGCTACGACTGCGAATCCCTTGCCAGCCTCTCCGGCGCGAGCCGCTTCAATCGTAGCGTTGAGCGCCAGAAGCTTGGTCTGCTGCGCGATCGATGTAATTACTTTGATTACTTCGCCGATCTCGGCGCTGGAATCTCCCAACTTCCCAATCGTAGTGTTGGCCGCTTGTGCTGTCTGCACGGCGTTGCCGGCTACGACTGCTGCTTCATGTGCGTTCGAAGCGATCGATTGGATCGTGGAAGTCATCTCCTCCGCTCCCGTCGAAACGCTTTGCAGATTGTGGCTCACCTGTTGCGTCGATTGCGAAACGACGTTTGCCTGGCTCGACGTCTCTTCCGAGTTGGCCGAAATCTGTTCGCTCGTGGCAGATAATTCTTCGCTTGCACTCGCCACATGCTGCGCGGTCTCGGATATTTGCTGAATGACTTCGTGCAGGCTGTTCTTCATCGTATTCAGCGCAGCAGCCGCACTACCCACTTCGTCGGTAGAATCAACTTTCATGTCGTCCGCCGTCAAATCTTTTTCCGCAATCCTCGCGGCAAACGAAGCGCATTCACGAATCGGTCGGATTGCGATCCTCTGCGCAACAAAATAGACCACCGCAATCGCCGCCAGGACGGTCAGGAAACTAGTCAGGAATGTAGCCAGCATGTTGGCCTTGGCATTCTGAACCAGCGTGTCGGTCGGCGCTTCGAGCACAAACGCGGCGCGCAGTTCACCCACCTTCATCCCTTCCTTCGGGTAGCCGAACGGATCCTTCGCACCTGCCGGATCACCATGGCACTGCAAGCAATCCTGAGCCACTCGCACCGGTTGCGCGTAACGCATGACCTCGCGTCCATCCACCGTGATCCGTTCGTGGAATTCTGTTACTTCGGGATTTTTCTCAAACGCTTCAAGGGCACGCCGCTCAAATTCGGTTGCTTGATTCTTCGGGTTACGGGGATGCAGTGAAGGCGTTTTAAAAATCATCCCCTGCTTGCTGGCGTATTCTTCCGCCGTGCGCATGGCAACGACGACAGGGACTTGCTCGAGGTGCTTGAAGTCATGGTTCGGAACCATCGTTTCGATATTCGCGGCAAACCAGCTGCGCGTCGCCGATGCCATGCCCGTAATCTGCCTCAGCTTGTCCCGAAAGGCTTCTTCGGCCTGATGGTTGATGCGGCTTTGACTAATCCAGAAGCTGACGCCCGAGGTAACGGATAGAACCAGCGTGACGGCTCCAAGAATTTTTGCGGAAAGCTTCAGATTTGTGAACACGGCATTTCCTCCACCAATACAAGATTGCTTAACGGCCGGCTCCTGCTGCGTTTGCCTTCTCGAGAGCGGGTGTGCGCGAGTCGCCATTCCCCGTGGCATCGGCAAGCTTGAATCGTTCGACCAAATTCCGCAGTTGAGCCGCCATCTCGGCCAGTTCGTTGGCTGCCTTCTGAGACTCCTGCGCGCTTGTCGACGTACCCTGCGCCGCCTGGGCGACTCCGCCGATATTTTGAGTAATTTCTCCTGAACCCTTAGCCGCGTCCGCTATATTGCGCGTCATTTCATTTGTGGTTGCGCTCTGTTCTTCGACCGCGGTCGCGATCGTGCCGGAAATATCGTTGACTTGATTAATGACAGCACTGATCGTGCCGATCGCCTCCACGGCGCCGTTGGTGTCGGTCTGAATCGCCGTGATTTTATGGCTGATGTCCTCAGTGGCCTTCGCGGTTTGACGCGCCAGTTCTTTTACTTCGTTGGCCACTACCGCAAAGCCTTTGCCCGATTCTCCCGCGCGCGCAGCTTCGATCGTAGCGTTTAACGCAAGGAGCTTCGTTTGTTGCGCGATCGAAGTAATCACCTTGATGACCTCGCCGATCTCGGCACTGGATTCGCCCAGCTTTCCCACAGTCGCATTGGCGGCCTGCGCAGTCTGTACGGCTTTGCTCGCGATGGTTGCTGCTTCGTGGGCGTTGGAAGCGATGGACTGAATCGTGGAAGTCATCTCCTCAGCGCCAGAGGACACTCCTTGCAGATTTGTATTTACTTGCTGAACGGACTGGGCCACTACGTTCGCTTGGGTGGAAGTCTCTTCGGAGTTCGCAGTGATCTGTTGGTTAGTGGAGGAGAGCTCTTCGCTGGCGCTGGCCACGTGCTCTGCACTCTCTCCGATGCCCGCAATCATCGATTTCAGGTTGCTATTCACCTTGTTAATGGCCTTGGTAAGATCCCCCAGTTCGTCCGCGCTCGCGACCTCCAGGCTGTCTCGTGTCAGGTCCCCCTCGGCAATTGCCTCAGCCAGGTTTAGAACGGATTGCGTCGCAAGGGAGATGCTGCGGCTCATCAAGATCGCCGAAACCACTCCCAACATGAGCGCACCCAGAGTTGTCATCCAGAGAGTGAAATTCAACGAGTCGGTTGCTTTGGCAAGGGCAGCAGCATTTTCCTCCATCATCCGTCCCTGGGAAGCGCTCAGATCCTCCAAGAGTTTCTTGATCGCGTCGTTCGCGACCGCCCCTTTATCAGTAAGCTCGTCTCCAGCTCGCACGATCGCGTCACGTTCTCCGCTGCCTGCAAGCCGTATGCAAGCTTCCATGATCTCGCGGTCTTCCGGAATTCGTTGCTTGATGTCCGCCAGGCGCTCGCGATTTTCCTGCTTGGTCCAACGGGGAGCCATATCGTCCAGGTGCTTCGTATCTTCTGCGACAGCATCCCAGCTTTCATCGGCCTTCTTCTTCGCAGCTACCCGCCTTTCCAACTGCGCTCCCGCGAGTATGGCTTGTCGTGTCTTCGAGGCCGCCTGATTCAAATCCCGCTGCAGTTCCTTACAAACAGCCAGGGATGGCGCCATTACGCTGATCGCGGTGTCCTGTTGCTTGCGCATCTCGACTGACTTCATGTAGCTCAGCACGGTGCTTATCAGCATCAAGCCCAGGATCGCTCCAAACGTCAACCCTAACTTTCTTCCAATTGTGAATCGCATTGCCATTCTCCCGATTGCACTTCTCGCCGTGTTGAGACTTCCGCATTCTCGATTCCGTCAAGGGCTGGAGGAGCGGTCTGAGTTTTGGGTCGTGCGGTCGCTTTACCCGTGTGCAGACCCTGCGTTCTTCTCCAGGAATCCTGGGACCGCTGCTCGCACCATCGTCGGCAAATCCAGCAGCTCGGTGATCGAATCCTCTGTCGCGAACGAACCCACCACGCCCGGACGTGAGGCGAGAGCATCGATGGACGCATGTTCGTCAACAATGTCCACGATGCAATCCACGATCAGCCCCACCGTGTGACCCTTTTCGGAATAGATCACCACTTCAATCGAGCCATCGGACGCCGCACGATCTGGTGCTTCACTCCCCGAAGGCAGAATTTGCGAGAGCCGCACCATGGGGATGATCTGCCCTCGGTATTCCATGACCTCCCGGTCTCCGACGCGCTTTACTAGGGTGGCCGCGAAGCCTTCGAGGCGCGCCACCATCGAAAGCGGAATTGCCACTTGGCCGACCGAGCCATTCTTCGCGATCAGCAACGTCTGCCGATTCTCGTGGACGCTTCGCTTGTCATTCTGGCGATCTTCCTTGGTCGCGTCTCGTCCCGCCGAGAAAACTCGCGCTCTCTGCGCCAGGCCAATAACGTCCAGAATCAATGCCACTCGGCCGTCACCCATAATGGTTGCGCCGGAGTATGCGCTGATGCCCTTGACTTGTTCGGACAAGGGTTTGACGACGATTTCCTCAGTGTCCGCGATGTCGTCCACCACGAGTCCGAACTGCCTGCTGTCAGCCTGTAGCACGACGATCGTGATTCCAGTGGCGGAATCTGCCGCTGGCTCGGTTCCCAAATGCAGTTCGCGATCGAGGTACACCAGAGGCAGCAGATTTCCTCTCAGGCGGTACACCGGCGCTCCATGCACCAGTTCCACACCCTGCGCGCCTTCGTTTCCGTCCACTCCGACCAACTCAAGAACGTTTACTTGCGGAATCGCAAACCGCTCTCCCTGACAGCTCACCAGCAGCGCCGGAACAATCGCCAGAGTGAGGGGGATCTTTACTCGCACAGTTGTCCCCTTGCCCGCGGTTGACTCGAGATCGATAGCGCCGCTGATCTTTTCAACGTTCGTTTTCACAACGTCCATCCCGACTCCACGACCTGAAACATTGGTCACCTTCTCCGCAGTCGAGAAGCCTGGAAGAAAGATCAAATTGAAGACCTCCCGCTCGGTCATTTGCTTGGCTTGTTGCGGCGTGATCAATCCACGCTCGATGGCTTTCTTCCGCAAGCGCTCTACCTTTAATCCGGCGCCGTCGTCGCTGATTTCGATATTGACCTTGCCCCCCTCTTGAAACGCTCGCAGCCGCACCCGTCCCGAAGCATCTTTTCCTGCTTGCCGGCGAACTTCAGGCATCTCGATTCCATGGTCAATGGCGTTGCGGACCAGGTGCGTAAGCGGATCTTTGATCGCTTCGATGATCGTTCGATCGAGTTCGGTGTCTTGCCCCTCCATTTCGAGATGCACTTCTTTTCCGCAATTGACGGCAAGATCCCGCACCGTGCGAGGGAATTTATTCCACACATTTCCGATGGGCTGCATGCGCGTCTTCATGACCTGTTCCTGCACTTCGGTCACGATGAGATTCATCCTCTGGGATACCGACTGCACTGCGACATCCTCGCCAGCATTGGAGACTTGCAGCAGTTGATTGCGCGCCAGGACCAGTTCTCCTACCAGATTCATCAAGGTGTCGAGTAGATCGACGCCGACTCGAACCGTGTCGACTCCAGATTCGCGGCCGCGTGCCTCCAAGATCTGCTGCGCTGCGGCCACATCCTCCGATCGGCAGAATCCCAAGGCAACCAGGATTTCCCCCAGACGGCGCTGGTCCCCGCCTTCCTGCTCCTGCAAAGCCACTGCTAAGTCCTCGGGCGCGATGCATCCCCGATTCACCAACAGCCCGCCGATCTTGCCCGCAGCCGGAAGGAATTGAGCCGCGGCGGCCTTTTCTGTTCCTGCCGTCTCCGGCGCCACAAAGCTCTCTGGCTGATTTTTCGGTGGTGATGAGACGGTCTCCACTGGTGCTGCGGGAACTTCGAGAATTCTCACGCTCCCAGTTTGTTTCGTATCTTGGGCAGGCGGAACGACCTGCAGTGGCGCGGATTTTTCGTTTTCGGAGGCCACCGCGGTTTCGATCGCCGGGGATTGCAGACTCTTTAGCCGTTCCAGCAATTCCGCGTAGTCGTTCTCTCCGTCGGACTCGGTCGATTGGATTTCGTTCAGCATTCGGCGCACTGCGTCTACCATCGCCAGCAATCCGCTCGTAATGTCTGCGTTCAGCGAAAGCACTCCATCCCGCAACTTCGAGAGCAAGCTTTCGCCGGTATGTGCCACTTTCTCGAGCCGCGAAAATCCCAGAAATCCGCAACTGCCTTTTATCGTGTGAATCGTGCGGAAGATACTGGCCAGCAGATCCTTCGATTTCGGATCCGACTCAAGGCTCACCAGTTCTTGATCGAGCCGGTCGAGATTTTCGCGACTCTCAATTAAGAAATCTTTAACGATGTCATCCATGGATTCAGTTCCGTGTCCTCGCGATCTATCTCGAACGAGAACTCTGCAACGCCCGAGCCGGATTGCCGGACTCTGAGGTCATCGGCATCGAGTAGCGGAACTTGAGAAATCTCCTAACTTTCCCAAATCCGCTTTTCTTTGGGACGTCGCAAGAACTCGAAAACATGCAAGAATGGCGGCAACAAGAAAAATGTGGGAGTTCCCTGAGGCGGACGAACTTATGTTTTTGCATCCGGTCCGTTGCGGCATTGGTTTCGCTCTTCTTTTCTTTCCGTTCCTTCTGCACATCGCTTTGTCTGACGCCGACGCGCGGTCCCTAAAGTCTTTGCAGAAGTCCCCGAACCCCGTTCCACCCAGCCAAACTGTTCTCCCGAAGCTCGCGTTTCTTCGCGCGTTCTCGTCGTCCGACGACGTACGACCAACGCACCCGATTGTGGAACGAACCCTCAATGTTATTGCCGGTCCGGCGGATCCCGTACCTCATCCGTCTGCGCTGCTATCCGCCTCCGCTCTGGCCACCGACTCGAATCACCGTGTCTTCGTAGCCGACACGGGCGCCCATGCCGTGCATATCTTCGATTTTGGCCGCTTGAAATACGCCCGTTGGGGAGAAAGCGGCGATCGCCTGCATAACCCTGTCTCGCTCGCTGTCGACGGGCACGACAATCTATATATCGTCGACCAAAACGACAGCACGGTGCTCGTTTATGACGCAGCTGGGAAATTCCGCCGTTACGTGGGGAAACTTAGAGGAGGAGAGTCGTATTTCTCCAGCCCGGCAGGGATCGCTGTGGACCGCGCGACGGGACGCATCTTCATCTCAGACCAGCAAGCGCAAATGATCTTCGTGATGGACAAACGGGGCAAACCCATTCGGAGGCTCGGCAACCGCGGCGGCGGTAGCCAATCTGGAGAATTCAAATCGCCCACCCAAGTTGTCGTAGCTGGTCACGAGCTTTACGTTCTCGACGCCGGCAACACCCGCATTCAGATTTTTGATTTGTCTGGCCGTTTCCTGCGCACCGTGACCCTGGGCTACGCTGACCAACACACCGGATTGGCGGTAGATGATGACGCCAACATTTATGTCGGCGACCCGGCTCTGAACCAGATTCAGATCTTCGGCCGCGACGGGCAGCCTCTTTATAGATTTGATCCGAGCTCAATTAAGAACGAGAACTTCGGCCATCCGTCCGCTATGTGGGCGGATGGCAATCATCTTTACGTCGTGGATTCCCAAAGCCAGCGCGTAGGCTTGTTTCAAATCACCGAAGGCGCAAGGACGCACTGAGGATGCGCATGCCGCAGAATCGCCCAAGATCGCTAGATCGATCTGGATGATTCTCAAATCGTTGAAAAACTGGTCTGGGCGATAGTATTCGAACCTTGCCACTGCACGGAGCCCATCGCGCACGTGCGAGTAACCTGTAACGTCCCGAAATTCTTTCCCGAATCAAAATGTCACTCGAAGCGCCAGTTGCAGAATGCGTTGGGTCTGCAAGGCGGCGATTCCCGTCCCGAACGTCGTACTTGTGATCTGCCCGAACGTCCCACTCGTGAGGGTCGTGTCGGGATTCGCGAATTCGGTATGATTCAACACATTGAATGCCTCGACGCGGAACTCCGCGCCTATACGCTCGGTGATGGAAGTCGTTTTGGCTAATGCCAAGTCCAGATTCGTGCGGCCCGGGCCTCGGAAGAAATCCCGTGGCAGGCCATAGCCAGAGCCAGGCACGTCCGGAATCTGCACGAAGGCGCCGCAATTAAAGTAGAGATTTCCGCTTTGATTCTGTCCCGTGTTCGGGTTGTTGCAACTCCCAATGCGTTTCGGATTCATGATCGTAATGTTGTTGAACCCAGGCGCAAAAATCGCATTGGCCAGATAGCCGTCGCCGGCACCCGAGGGACCCGGGTCGGATGGATTGAATGACGCCAACAACCCCGAGTTGATAGTGAGGGGAAAACCAGTTCGCCAGCTCAAGATGGGATAAAGACTCCAGCCTTTCACAAGTCGCTTCGGTCCGGACGCCCACGCGCGATCGAAAGGTAAATCCCATCCTCCGCTGAAGGTAAGGCGATGCCTGACGTCGAAGTCAGACGAAGCGCGAAATCGGCTGATGTTGTAGTAAGGAACTTGCGAATCACGGTTGCGAAATCCTGAGGCATTATCAATGCTGTGGCCATAGGTGTAAGCCAGCGTGAAATAGGTATTGCCAAGGTACTTGGAATCTCCTAGTTGCTTCGTAAGTGAGGCTTCGAGACTGTTAAAACTGGAAAAGCTGGCATTGGTAAATTCTGAAGCATTCTCAAAAGGGCAGTCGGAAGGACCGCCCTGATTTACGCAATATGCGGTGAGGGCGGCGTTCTGGTTCACATTCAGAAGTCGCGTCGGGGACGACCCGTTTATCGTGCTTAAGATGAACGGATTAATATCCTCAAGCGAGGTGAGTCCCTTGGAACTACTGCCAACGTAGTTGATCTCAGTTGTCAGGTTCTTGGCCAATTCGTGTTGGACACTCAGGTTGTACTGATAGGTATACGGAGTGTGAAGATTCGGATTCACAAAAAAGACCGAACCCCCGCCGAACGGGAGAAAATCTCCCGTCGCCGGATTGAATGCGGTCTCGGGATTGGGTGCGGCTGATGGGAAAGGATTGTTCAGAAAAGGGGTAGTAGAGTTCGCCCACGGCGCGCTGTAGTAAGGTGTGCCGGATGAAGTATAGGCGGGACTGGTGCATCCCGGCGATGGTTGCAAGCACGGGAAGTCGACGAACGGTTCGCTATAGAACGGCGGCGCACCATTGAACTGCAGGCTGTCCTCGCCCTTAAGCACGTCATAGAAGATGCCAATGCCTCCGCGGATACTGGTCTTACTGCTGCTTCCAGGACTCCAGGCAAACCCGATGCGCGGCCCAAAGTTGTCTTTATCCGGAAAGTTGGCGCCGCGTGGTGCTCCTGGATCTCCAGGAAAAACTAAGCCGAGCGGAGCAAACGGAAACTTTACCGACTGATCGCCAGGAACAATCGAGAAAGTCCTGCCTTGAGTGTCGATCTTGGGCGTGCTGTATTCATAACGGATGCCGAGGGTCAACGTAAGATTGGTTCTTATGCGCCATTCGTCCTGAACGAATCCGTAAGTCGCTTTGCTCCGAATGTCGCTGTGAGCCTGCGGTCCTTCAAAGAGATTGTTCGGGGCTCCGACCAGAAAGTCAGCGAAACTGTTTCCCGTCGCGTCTCCTCCTGCAGCATATCCCGAAAAAGAGAAATTGCTATCGGTGAAGAAGGCGTAGAGAGTGTTTTGCTCGTACGCCGAAAATCCTCCGCCAACCTTCCAGGTATTGCGCCCCCTCACCCACGTGAGCGAATCCGAAAGTGCATAAGTATTGCCTATTTCGCGAGCTGGCCCCGATTGGTCTGGTCCGAAAGCTAAACCATTATCAAACAGTATGAGCGGGGGACCGTTCGCAAGGTCCGACGCAATTCCGAATCCCAGCGAGCCCGGCGTACTCAGATTCGAGACGGGCTGGTCCTGGAGTGTGTTGTGCCGCTGAGCCGTCACGCGGAGCTCGTTTAGCACATTCGTCGAAAAAGCGCGCGTGTAAGAGAGATTCAAGAAATAGTTGTTGATCTGGTTCGTGCTAGCGAATCCGGGAACCGTGGCGGAATAACCGGGCGACGGCCGTCCGAAAGGCTGAAGCTGAGGATTCCGAATGCCGCCAACAGTGCCTGAGAGCTTGTCTTTGGGCGTGATGTCGAAATCAATTTTGACAGTCAGTTCATTGGTGTTGTTTGTTCCTCCCCCCGCGGGAAAGAGCTCGCCTGAAGGCGAAGTGGGAATCAAGCCGAGCTTGATGTAGGCCTGAGCTGCAGGATCGATCTTCGTCGGATCGATGATTCCCTGAGCGGCTAAGGCGGGATTAGATTGAAAATAAGGATTGGTCTGAAGAAAGGCAGCGACATTCGGATCCGGACCACCATTCACTGCCTGGGAGAAATCCCCATTTAGCTCGGTCGGCGTGAAGACCGTCTGTTCGGCCTCCACGTCCGTCTCGATTTGGCGCTGCCCTTGGTAAGACGTGAAAAAAAAGAGGCGATTCTTAACGATTGCGCCGCCTAGCGTGCCGCCGAATTGATTTCGTTTCAGGTTGTTTCTAGGGATACCCGCTTGATTGTTGAAGTAGGAGTTGGCATCGAAGTCGGTGTTGCGTAGAAATTCAAAAAGACTTCCGTGGAAATCGTTTGTTCCTGATTTGGTCACGACGCTCACCACTCCCGCGCCGTTGCGGCCATATTCAGCTGTGTAGTTGCTCGTCAAAATTCGGAACTCGGCGATCGAATCCGGATTGGGGTTGTAGACGATCCCGTTGCCCAGCAGTTCGTTGTTAATTCCTCCATCCAACAGAAAAGTGATGGAATCCGCCCGCCCTCCCCCAACGCTGAAGTTCCCGCCATTTTGACTAAGACTTCCCGCGCTCGTATCGTCCGGGTTGTCCTCTGTGACGCCAGGCTGCAGAAGCGCCAAGCTGAGTACGTTTCGTCCGTTCAACGGCAAATTGACTATGGGTCGTGCAGTCACGGATTGCCCTAGCGTCGGGTTTACGGTTTCGACGCCGGAGCCTTGTGCTTCCACCGAGACCTGCTCGTGCGCCGTTCCCAGTTCCAATTTCAGGTTCGCGCGAAACGACTGATTGATTTCTAGCGGAGGCGTCAGAGTCTCCAGCGGGCGAAATCCTGCGTGGCTGACCGCAATCTTGTAGGTTCCAATCGGAAGATCCAAGACCTGGTAAAAGCCGCTCCTGTCGGTCGTCGCTTCAGTGACCACATTCGTCGCCGTATTCGTGACTGTGACTTTGACCTCTGGGACCACTGCCCCTTGTACATCCGTCACTGTTCCCAAGATCTTTGCTGTAGCTTGTTGCGCACTTGCGTCTGTTAGCGACGCGAGGAGGATGGACAAAACGACAACAAAGGGAAGCGAATGCCCCAGTTTTGCAGAGAGACGTGTCATTGGATGACCTTTCGTGTTCCTAGTGACCGCACATCGGGTTGTCGGCCAAGTTCAAGAAATCGATCAAGACCGGCAGTTGGCGATCAATTGTGCAACTCGCAGGCTGGTAACAAATCGGGGTAGGGACTACTGCACGTTAAGGCTGGACTAACAACCAGGTACTTGCCACGGATGCTGCTCGCTCCCGAAAGCTAGCGACGGAAGGCAGATCCAGTTCATCAAAATCTGTGGCACGTACACGAGAATTTCCGGTCGCGCGACTAAAGAGGCCAATGCTCATTCCGGTCAGTTTTATTGCGAACTACCGTCTAGTCATCCCTCAAAAACCGTATTGGTCCCAGAGACAATCACACATGCAACAAACAGTGGTATTTATCGAAATTGTTGTGGCGAGTGGAAAAATGATTCGAGCAATAGGGAACTAAGGAGCCGGGATGTGTCCTACTGGAAATACTACGAACGGCGTGGCCGGTTTCGGGCCTGATCCTCGAGTGCCGGAGATGACGCGAATGGCGACTTTAATTCAGTCTCAGTTGAAGCAGTTGTTGCAGCAACGTTCCGCGATCGTGAAACGGATCGCGATGATCCGCCGAGCAATAGAAGGCCTGAACGTCATCTTCGCGGACGCTCAACGCGAAAGCACGTCGTTCGACGCTCTTCCACCCCGGAGCCTAACCTCATCGAATCTGACTGAGGCATGCCGCTCAGTTCTTAAGAACTCGGCGACGCCACTCACCGCGATCGAGATGACATCGCTTCTTCGAAGCGAGCACGGGATCGACAAGAAATATCTCGAGCGCTCGGTCGCATCGATTTGCCGCAGGTTGGTGGCTTATGGTGAAGCGAATGTGAAGGCAACAGATTCCGGGCGTCAGGCTTGGACTTGGCGAATGAGTGGCGCGATTCCTGTGGATCCCGGCGTGCCACAGGAAATAACACAGCAGCACGGGTAGAGTTCTTATCCCTGCCGGGATATCACTCGTCACAAGGTGGAAAATAGAGATCGATTCAATTCGTCGACATTGATGACATTCTTGCAGAACGGCGACCTTGAGATGGAACACAGGCATTTCGAGAGGGAGAGCCCGCGATTCACGTCTGCCTCCGCTCTCAAAGAAAGGCTGCTCGGGGAACTGCTGGAACTCAATCGGCAGAACGGCGAAATCACCGCACAACTGCGGGCCATCCGCCATCTTGAAAAAAGCATAGCGAATGGCCTCGACTTGCAGCAGGAGGTTACGGCGAGCGCAGCGCGCCTGGCGCGAGCCTGCAGAATAGCCCTTCTAGAATCCGATGAGCCCCAATCTGTCGGACAGATTCATGCGCGGATTCAAAGACGAAATTCCTTTTACTTCTCAGCAGCACCGGAAAAGGCTCTGAGCATGATTGGACGAACTCTGGCCGAGATTGCAGCGCGCGGAGAGATACGATGCAATGCCGGTGCTTGGGAACGCGCGGTTCTCACGGATGGTGATATTGAAATCGCCCACGCACCAGAGTCGCACTGACCTCCCTCGCACGAACGAGAGTGCCTCTCTCAAACAACCAACAGCAATTACACGCCGACAACAAAGGCCCAAAAAACTCCTCGTCTCAGCTAAGACCGAGAGAACGCAGAACCTCCTAAAAAACGTATCGGCGCCCGAAGATCTACGGTTTCAAGGATGACCCGGCGCCTCCGGCCGCCGATTATCGACTTCATAAAGTAGAACTCTGCGGTGCACATGAAACGTGCGACCAGCACTTCATCCCAGTTCTCCATTCAAGTATCCCGCTGTTGTCCTCGAGGGTTTCCCGCGGACCTCTAGATGTAGGTAATGGCTGCGTGATGTCTGGGGGGCGCGCGCTGTGTTCCGCAATTACCGTGGCCAAAACGTTGCGATCCGTTGCCTCGCCAACGTTATTACTGTTGCGTCGGGTGGTTGCTCCTTCGACGGCCGCCGAGCAATTCCACGTGTGCCCAAGAATGCAATCGTCCCCATTTCGATTCGTATCCCGCTTTCTTTAGGAGAGAACTCATGACTCGTATAGCGACGCTCGGTAACACAAGGATTCTGGCTTTCGGCCTGGCGCTGTGCCTGATCGTAGCTTCAAGTTGCAGCACTGCGTTTGCGCAAGCCATCAGCGGGAATTTGACTGGAACCGTGGTAGATCCGTCCGGAGCTGCTGTCAGCGGCGCAACCGTAGAAGCGGTGAATGCCGGAACTGGCCAAAAGATCACGACTACAACCAAAGGATTCGGCGAATACTTTTTCGGAGATTTGCCGGCGGGCACTTACAACGTCATTGTCAGTGCGCCGAACTTTACGACCGTTACCGTCAACAATGTTCCCGTCGACATCAACAAAACCGGCACAAGAAACGTGCAGTTAACCATCGGTAGCAACTCGACGACGGTTGAGGTGTCGGGCTCCGCGCCGCCCGTCGATACTTCCACTGCGCAATTGCAGTCCACCTACACAGACCGTCTGTCACAGGATCTGGGCTTAACCTCTGCTGGTGGCGCCGGCGCCGGAGTTTTGAATCTCTCACTCTTGAGCCCGGGAGTGACTAATGCGAGCGCCATGGGTGATGGAATCGGGCCGTCCGTGGGAGGCCAGCGCCCTCGGGACAACAATTTTACTGTCGAGGGCGTGGACAATAATCTAAAGAGCGTAACCGGGGCGCTGATCACAGTTCCGCCGGACGCGGTTGAGAACTTCACTCTTTTATCCAATCAGTTCAATTCAGAGTTTGGACACTCGTCGGGCGGTCAGTTCAACACCACGGTCAAGAGCGGCACAAATAGCTTTCACGGATCCCTCTATGAATATTTTCGCAACCGCAATCTCAATGCAGTGGATGAAACGTGGGTGCAGCAGGGGCTGACTTCGAATCCTCGGCTGGACAACAATCGCTTTGGGTTTACATTCGGCGGCCCGATCATCAAGAACAAGCTGTTCTTTTTTACTAACTATGAAAGCAATCCGGTCGGCTTCATTTCCGTGGGCGGTGGCGCTGTGCAGGCGCCGACCACCGCGGGGCTCGCCGCGATCGCTGCCGACCCGGGGCTCAATGCAACCAACTTTTCTATCTTCAAACAGTACGTACCTGTCGCGCCGTCGCCTGGTGGATGCATCACGTATAACGGAACGGCCGGAAGCGGCTCAGAAACGTTTAGCGGTTTTAGTGCGCCGGCAAACGGCACCTGTGCAGCGGGCAGCGTGGAGGTCGGCAACGTGTCTATCGTTCCACCCTCGTGGCTCAGTTGGACAAACTTTGTGCAGAGCGTCGATTTCAATCTTTCCGAGAAGGATCAAATTCGCGGAAGATTCATCTACAACAAAGAAAACTTGCTCGATAATGCAGCCCAACTCGAAGCCTTCTTTACTCCGTACTCGAACACATTTGCCTTGTTTAACTTGAGCGAATACCACACTTTCTCACCCTTACTAAGCAATGAATTCCGCTTCGGTTTCAACCGGTACGATCAGGTCGACGGAGTAGGCAAGTTTACATATCCAGGGCTGGATGCCTTTCCCAACATCATTCTCCATGACCTCGGCAGCGGACTGGACATTGGGCCAAATCCGAATGCTCCCCAGTTCACAATTCAAAACCTTTATGAGGTGGTCGATAATGTCAGCATCGTTAAAGGCAAACATACTCTCAAGCTTGGAGCTGAATACCGCTGGTACATTTCACCTCAAAACTTCACGCAACGTTCGCGCGGCGATTACGAGTACAACTCCTCGCAGGTTTATCTCGAAGACTTGGCACCCGACAATTTTGGCCAACGTAGTACTGGATCCACCACGTACTACGGAAACCAGAACGCGATCTACGGGTATGCCAATGACACTTGGCGCGTAACTCAGCACTTGAGCCTAAACGCCGGCATACGCTACGAATACACGACTACATCGCAAGGGGAAAATCGACAGATCCTGAACTCCCTTGCGAACACTCCGAGTCTTCTCGTCCCTCAAGCCGGAAATCAACCGCTCGTCTTCGATAAGCCTAGAGCTCCCAAGAACAACTGGGCACCTCGCATCGGATTCGCTTATTCACCTGGAACTGGCGGCGACACGTCGATCCGCGCCGGCTTTGGTTTGGCCTATGACACTCTTTACGACAACATCGGCATTCTAGGTGTGCCTCCGCAAATCGGTTCTACGGCCACCGTGCTCGCACCGCTCGCTCCCGGATTTCTCGCGGGAGGTGGTCTTCCGGGCGGCGGGGGCAGCGGTATAACAACCCTGACCCAAGCCCAAGCTCTGTCCACCACGGCAAACTGGATCCCTCCAATTGTGAAAGATCCTTATTCGATCAACTGGAACTTCGGTGTGCAGCATTCTTTCGGCAAGAACTACACGGCGGAAATCAATTACGTCGGCACTCGCGGCGTACATCTTAATTTCCAGGACATCCTTGGCTTGCAGGCCTCCGTCACCTCAACCAATTTCCTGCCGACCTACCTTCAGGCCCCAGACCAGGCAACTCTAAACTCGCTTCCGTTGGCGCTGGGAGTGGATTCCGTCGGAGCGCCGATCGTGGGAACGCGCGACATCTTCGTTCCCCAATACGCCAACGCGGGCTTTGGCTGCACCGTGCAATCCAATGGAAGTTTGGGACTTCCATGCGCGCCGGTGATCACGGCATTTGTTCCGGACGGGTGGTCCACGTATCACGGATTACAGAGCGGACTTACGCGGAGGTTCAGTCATGGCTTCACACTCCAGGCTGCATACACATGGAGCCACACGATTGACAACAGCACGGCCGACTTCCATAGCACTGATTTGACTCCTCGCCGGCCGGAGGATTTCTTCAACTTCGACCAGGATAAAGCGAACTCTGCTCTCGACCGGGCCCAGCGCTTTACCTTGGCGATGGTCTACAACCTGCCTTTCTTTAAAGGCGGGAATTGGCTCGTGAAGAACATCGTTGGAAACTGGGCCTTCAGTCCGGTTTACACCTACGAGAGTGGAGAATGGGTCACAGTGCAGGCGCAACAGGACGCCAACCTGAACGGCGACGCTGCCGGTGATCGTGCAATTCTCAATCCTGGTGGAATTCGGGGAACAGGAACCGACGTAACCGCTTTGACAGCGACGGCGGGCCCGAATGCCGGCAGTACCGTGGCTTATGTAGCGAACAATCCGAATGCCCAATACATCCGCACCGGACTGGGAGCGCTCGCGAATGTTGGTCGCAACACACTCCAGACACCGGGCACGAACAATTTCGATCTTGCCGTCTACAAAGATCTCAGTCTGACGGAAGGAATGAAATTCCGCTTTGGCGCCCAATTCGCGAATATCGTAAATCATCCTCAATACATTGCCGGCAGTAACCCGGGTTATGGACTCGGGGTTAACGATGTGGGTGGGTTCGCTTCGGTCGGCAGCTCCTATACATCTTTCGTGACACCCGGCAACGCGAACTTCGACGTTCCTAAGTCAGTGTTCGCCAGCAATGCGCGATCGATTGCTCTCGTGGCGAAGTTCATCTTCTGAAGCACATGTATCCGAACGGGAGGGGAGAGTAGAACTCTCCCTTCTCGATTCTATTGACTGAGCCGAACACTCGAGTTGAAGGCATGAACAGACGAGAGTTGATGCTGGGAGTCGGAGTTGTCGCCGCACAGGAAGTTGCGCACGCAGCGAAGAGGTTCAGCTTCGAAGCGCCGTGCCAAGGCACTTCCGAGCACGTCCGCATAGATCCGTTGCCGCGAGCTGCGGCCGGTATTCGTTTGGTGGACTCAAAGATCGCGCGGAACGCCACTGCACTGGGGCAATCGGTCTACCCTCCTTATTTGTTCAACCATGCGGTCCGCACCTACCTCTTAGGGGCCCTGACCGGGCGTGCAAGGGGCCAGCATTTCGACGAAGAACTTCTGTTCCTTGCCTGCATCCTGCACGATCTGGGATTGACCGAGCGATTCGTCGGAGATATGCCGTTCGAGATTCAAGGCGCACAGTCGGCGAAGCACTTCCTCGAAGAGAACGCATACGCAGAGGAACGAATCCAAACCATTTGGGATGGAATTGCCATGCACGCCTCGGCTATAGGTCAGTTCAAGCGGCCGGAAATTGCGCTAGTGGGGGAAGGAGCGGGAGCCGACGTATTAGGGCCCGACTTTGCGCAGATCAAGAAGTCAGACCTCGACGAGATCTTGATAGCATTCCCCAGGCTGGGCTTCAAAAATGCCTTTCTTCAGACCTGCGCTGAAGTATTGCGCAAGCATCCCCACAGCGCCTCCCGGGGCTTCATGCGTGACATTGGGGAGCGCTATGTGCGCGACTTCCATCCTCACAATTTCTGCGATTTGCTGGCCCAGGCGCCATTCCCCGATTAGCGGGCGTTGTACGAACCATTCGCAACGTCATGTGTACCGCAGTCAGGAATGTTTCTCGATCAATCTCTCCAGCGCGGACCGATAACTCCGGCTGCAAGAAAGCTCCTTGCCACTCTTCAGGACGACGATGTATTCACCGCTGTTCACCGGAATCAATTCTTTTATCTTTCGCACATTGACGATTGTGGATCGGTGAACGCGGACGAAGTGATTCGGATCCAGCCGCTCGGATATCCGGCCGATCGTTTCCCGATAGAGATGCGATTCCTTTCCGACATTCAGCTGAACATAGTTGGCCGAGGCCTCGATCCAATCGATCTCGCTCAGATTCAAGAACACGACCCGGCCTTTCGCCCGAATCACCAGCCGCCCTTCAGTTGAAGGCGCGGGCAACATTTCAGACTTCACCTTGGAGAGTAAATCGAGGATGCGATGTGTGATCTCACGGTCTTGCGATTTGTTCAATTCCGTTCGTGCTCGCTCGATTGCGTGATGCAGTCGCCCTTGGTCGAATGGCTTCAGCAAATAATCCAGAGCGTGCGCTTCAAATGCCCGAATCGCATATTGATCGTAGGCCGAGGTGAAAATGACGACAGGCATCTCTTCCGGCGAAAGCTCATTCAATACTTGGAATCCGTCCATCCCTGGCATCTGTATGTCGAGTAGAAGCAGTTCCGCTCGAAAGCTGCGGATCGCCGACAGAGTCTGTTGACCGTCTTGGCATTCCGCCACAAGCCTTATGTTCGGCTCGGAGGCGAGCAGGATCCGTAGTTTTTCGCGAGCTAACCGCTCGTCATCGCTAATGATCGTTCGAATGAGCTCGCCATGGGGCGGTTCTGACGACGTCGAGGCGGCAGGGTCGGAGTTCATGCGCCACCAATATTCAACAGGGTGTTGAGCACACTGGATAGACGCGCGAGATGGAGACTCGTTATCCGCAACTCTGCCTCATCTCATTGTGCTCAAACAATCCGTCAGCTCTCACGAAGTCCCTCCCAAACGGTGTATACCAGGAAGCCTTCGCTACAAATTCTGGTAATGAATCACTCCGCTGCTTCCTCGTACCAGATCCATATCACGACTGAAAAATGAAGCTGGCCCGCTCGCGACAACGGCTGATGGCGGAATTCATAGCGTTCATCCCACCCAAGGTTTATCCAGGCCCTTTGGTGTCTCAGGTGTAGACCACAACGACGAGCGCGATCTGACTCCCACTGAGCCAACTCGATTTGTGCCGGGGACGCCTGCTCGTACGCCTTTCTGGGACTCGGCGACGGTTCGGGTGCCTGCTTTCGTTTTGAAAAACTAACAAGGAGACCATTCATGTATTCCCTGTGTCGTGCTGTTTTGATTCGAGTGGCACTCGTATCGCTCATAACAGCTCTGCTCTTGGCTCGACCCGACTCACTGGCTGCACAGGCGACTTCTGGGCTAACGGGCGTGGTCACCGACGCATCCGGCGCAGTCGTCGTGGGTGCGGACGTGAAGCTTGAGAATCCCGACACCGCATTTTCCGCTGCGACGACGACCAACCGCCAGGGAGAATATCAATTCCTGCATGTGGCTCCATCGCCAAATTATCGGCTGACCGTGAGCAAAGAAAATTTCCGGGTTACGACACTGTCCCGCTTTGGCGTTGGAGTTGGCGTCACAGAAACTAGGGACGTGAAACTGCTAGTTGGTAATGCGAGAGAGACGGTCGAAGTCACCGCCGGGGGCGAGGGCACCGTCAATACAATCGACGCCAGTATCGGCAACGTGATCACCTCACAACAAGTCGCTGAATTACCCAGTCTCTTTCGCGACGATGCCGGCGCGCTGCTGGGATTGCAACCCGGCGTGCAGATCACTGGAGGTGACTCACAGAACGGTTCGGTCACAGGCTCGCGCGCTGATGCTACTACAGTCACTCTCGACGGCATTGACGTAAACGACGAGACGACTGGACAGGCTTTCCACACGGTTGGCAGAGCGCCGTTGGATTCCGTCTCAGAAGTTCGAACGATCGTAGGAAATGCAGATGTCAGCTTCGGCCGTGGAGCCGGAGCACAAGTTGATCTCGTGACCAAGAGCGGAACGAATCAGTGGCACGGATCTGCATCCGAATTCAACCGGGTCTCAGCGATGGCGGCCAATGATTTCTTTAACAATCTCGTCGGGAATCCTCGCGCACAATTGACGCGCAATCAGTTCGGCGCAAGTCTCGGCGGTCCAATTCTGAAAAATCGGCTCTTCTTCTTCTTCGACTACACCGGACGTCGTGATGCAACCGGCGTACAGCAAACGCTCACGGTCCCTCTGGATCCGTTTCGCCAGGGCGAAATCTCCTATGTAAATGACAGCAGCGTCAATTGCCCGGGAGCGACGCTGAATAGCCAGCCCAAGTGCATTTCGACGCTCACTGCCGCCCAGACCGCCGCCATCGACCCGCTACAAATCGGGGCTAATCAGGCGCTCTTGAGCTTCGTCAATGTCCGTTATCCGGAGCCCAATCAGGTCAGCGGCGGTGATGGCATCAACACTGGGGGCTATCTCTTCAATGCGCCCTTTTATGTGCGAGACAACACCTTCGTCGGCAGGTTGGACTACAAGCTCTCAGCCAATCAAAGCCTGTTTGCCCGCGGGACCTGGGATCGTGACAATCAAACGCAAGCTCCAAAAGCATTTCCCCAAGACCCGGGCGCATTAGAGTCGTTTATCAGCCACGAGCGTTCGTGGGTTGTGGGGCATACGTGGATCGTCAATCCTAGAGTGACCAACTTGGCGAGTTTTGGCATCTCGCGTCAGGTCTATGATTTTCCTGTCGACTTCTCGCCAACCGCGCCCTATGACTTTACCTTCGGAGTGCTGTCGAGCCCATATGGTGACATCCGAAGCCAGGGACGAAACGTGCCGGTGCCTGAGATCCGCGACACTCTCAGTTGGGCGAAAGGCAGTCACACCC
>Ga0181528_10000480_pt1 | contig 28516 bp, 18 predicted proteins | sample PEATcosm2014_Bin_47_FD_119742 | JGI IMG/M metagenome (GOLD analysis project Ga0181528, IMG submission 119742) | Peatland microbial communities from MTU Mesocosm Facility, Houghton, MI, USA - PEATcosm2014_Bin10_10_metaG | ecosystem: Environmental > Terrestrial > Soil > Wetlands > Peat | place...
GAGCCGAGCGGTAAACCTCTCCTATTCGCCTACCTGAAGGTCAATCCGAACCATCCTTAGCCGCTGTCCGGAATTCCGGCCATTCGCTGCAACCTCTCCGTCCTAGAATAAAGATGAGGTCTCGTGGTGCTCACCGCGGATCTTCCCGCGAATTTACGGAAGGAGTGGCTTGAAAATCCGTTGCTCGCTGGAGAGCCTATATGCGCTTCCCCCTTTTTGTTCCGATCCTTGTTTGCTTAACGCTGAACACGTTCTCCCTGTTCGCGCAGTCCCCCAACGGAAACATAAACGGCCTGGTCTCAGATCCTTCCACTGCAGCGGTCGTTGGGGCGGAGGTGGTGGCGGTCAATGATGTCACCGGAGTGCAGTACACGACGAAGAGCAATAGCGAAGGCATTTACGTCTTACCCAATTTGACTCCAGGTCCCTACCGGCTTCAGGTTTCCAAGGCGGGTTTCAAGACACTCATCAAGCCCGATATTGTTCTTAACATCCAGGACGCGCTGTCTATCAATTTTGCGCTGCCGGTAGGGGCCAGTTTCGAAATCGTGACAGTTGAGAGCGGCGCTTCGATGATCAATACAACGGATGCGTCGGTCAGCACGGTTGTAGACCAAGAGTACATAAAAAACATGCCGCTGAACGGGCGAAGTTTCCAGGATTTGATTCTGCTCACGCCGGGCGTAACCACTCAGTCGCCGCAGTTTGGCTATAACGGCAACGCCCAGCTTGGCCAAAATGGCGAGTTCAGTGTCAATGGACAACGCACGGAGTCGAACAACTACACAGTAGACGGTGTAAGCGGCAATGTTGGGGCCGCCCCGAGCGCATACATGCTCTTGGGGGCCGGGGCCAGCGGTTCGGTGGCTGCTTCGACTGCTTTAGGAACCACGCAGGCCCTAGTTTCGGTGGATGATCTTCAAGAGTTTCGCGTGCAGAGTTCAACGTACTCGGCCGAGTATGGGCGCAATCCCGGCGGCCAGTTCGCGTTCGAAACGAAATCGGGAACGAATCAATGGCACGGCACGGCCTCCGACTATCTACGAAATGCCTACTTCGACGCCAATGATTGGTTCAACGATTACTTTGGTGTAAGAGAGCCATCCCTGCGGCAGAACGATTTTGGCGGAACGGTCGGCGGCCCGGTTCGCGTGCCCGCACTTTACAACGGCAAAGACAAAACGTTCGTCTTCGCCTCATATGAGGGGCTACGCCTCAATGCTCCGCAGGCAGGGACCGCCAGCTTCGTGCCGGACCTTTGTATGCGGGGTTTGGGACCTTGCCCACCGGGCAGGAATCCAGCCGCCAGTGCGCTGCTTCCGGTCATACAGGCTTTCCCACTACCCAGTCCCGGCGGGCTAGAGGACCCCACGAACGGATTTGGCCAATTTATCGGAAGCTGGTCCAACCCGGCTTCGCTAAATTCCACAAGCATTCGGTTCGACCATGCCGTAAACGATGGGTTGAGGGTCTTCTTTCGGTTCAGTGATGCGGCCTCTAACTCGGCGACCCGATCTAATGCGTTCCCAGATCCAACTTCGGATCAAATTTTAGCTTATGACTTGCGAACCTACACAGCTGGGGCGACCGCTGTATTCTCTAGCCGACTCAGTAATGAATTCCGGCTCAATTACAGTTCGAACAAGGCGACGAATAATCAGGTCATTGACGCGTTGGGTGGCAGCACCCCCGTGAGTCTGGTGCAGCTCTCGGGACTGCCGGGATCGTTGTATCTTTGCTGGAGTGAATGTTTCGATATCCAGGAGGGTTTGACTTCCGGCACTCAAAGGCAGTGGAACCTCGTGGAGACGATGAGTCTCTCTTTGGGGCGACACCAGCTCAGATTTGGCGTGGACTATCGCAGGCTAACGCCGTTTACTCAGCCTATAGCCGCCAACGACTACATTTATAGCAGCGAACCTTCCGTCGAAACGAACAATGCGACCGTATATGCCGAAGTCCTGGGTTCTGCCTACCCGTTATACAAGAACCTTTCCACTTTTGCGCAGGATGAATGGAAGGTTTCCCAAAGGCTAAGCCTCTCCATGGGGCTGCGTTGGGAGGTAAACCCTGCACCAGGCGTAACAAAAGGGCTCAAGCCGTATACGGTTCAGGGGTCCGGCCCGAGCACTTGGACGCTGGCACCACAGGGCGCACCGCTCTGGCAGACCACGTGGTTCAACTTTGCGCCGCGGTTGGGGATCGCGTATGTGCTACAGAACACACCGGACCGGGCGACAGTCATTCGCGCTGGAGGAGGCGTTTTCTTCGATACCGGCCAACAGAATGGGTCGGTCGGCTTCTCCAGCGGGCCAGGCTTTTTCGCAGAGTCCGTTTTCGCTGGGTCGTTCCCTGGATCTCTGTCAAGTCTGCCTGTCATCGTCAATCCACCTGTGGCGGGGACGTACACCCCGTACGGCTTCGCCCCGCATCTGCAACTGCCGTATACCCTTCAGTGGAACACCAGCATCGAGCAGGCGCTGGGCAAGTCGCAAGCTCTCACAGTGTCTTATGTCGGTTCGCACGCAGCGAGGTTGTTGGAATCGATTTCAGTCTCTACTTCCACCAATCCAAACGCGAGTGAGTTTCAATTTACTGAGAATGGACACACATCGGACTACGACGCGTTGCAGATTCAGTTTCGGAGGAGACTCACAAGTGGGCTAACAGTACTGGCCTCCTATACGTGGAGTCACTGTCTTGATTACGGTTCGTCGAACCTTGATTTTGGTTATCAGCGCGGGAATTGTGACTTCGACATCCGGCACAATCTTTCGGCTGCTTTCTCCTATGATCTACCGAACGAGGGGCATAAGGGATTTGCGAAAGCCCTGCTGCATAACTGGGGGCTTGACGACCGCTTTACCGCGCGAACCGCGTTTCCCGTGACGCTAGATGGAAACACAATCTTAGACCCGAGGACGCTGCAGCAATATCACGCGGGACTAAACCTTGTTCCGGGCCAACCGGTCTATCTGTACGGTTCCAACTGCGCCTCTGTTCTTCAAGGGTTGGGAGATCTTGCTCCAGGGAAGGAATGTCCAGGAGGCCGGGCGATCAATCCCAATGCTTTTTCTCAAGTCACCTCCGGGTTCGGTGATGCTCCGCGAAACTTTGCGAGAGGTTTCGGAGCATGGCAGATGGACTTAGCTGTCCGCCGAAGCTTTCCTATCTTTGAAAGGCTGAAGCTGCAATTTCGGGCCGAAGTTTTCAACATCTTCAATCATCCGAATTTCGGCAATGTGCAGGAGTATGGCCCCACCTTCGGGCAAGCGACCGCCACGCTTGCGAGTTCTCTCGGCGTCCTGAGCCCACTGTACCAGATGGGTGGCCCGCGCTCTGCGCAGTTTGCCCTCAAGTTCATCTTCTGATTCGACCACGCAAAATGCTGTCTGCGGTTGAAGTCTCACAGTTGTTAAGCGAAGTGCATACCAAATGCTCCGTCATGAGCGGAACAAACCGAGGAAATCGTTATGAAGCGATGGGCGTCCAAGTGTGTGCTCCTGTTTGTTTTTATCGATTCGGGTTTTGCTTTTGGTCAAGCAGATCAAATCACTGTTGGTCCAAACGTGCACGTCAGCCAGGTCCCATTCACGCTAAGAACCCCAACTGTTGCTGATGCCCTGGCTCTGAAATCAATCGGCCGGATTGCGGCCAGTCCAAATGGTGCCCACGTGGCAATCGAGATAAATGGCGGAATCTCGATTCTTTCCACCAAGGTTCCTTTTGATCGAGTGAAAGTGCTAACCGGAGACTCACCAGCATGGTCCCCCAATGGACACCTGCTCGCTTTCTACACTGACGTCAATGGCGTGAGCCAAATCGAAGTCTGGCACCCGAAAAGCGACTTGGTGGAGCCACTTACGCAGGTGCCTGAGGGCATTTCGCCGAATTTAAAATATCCGCCGGGCTATCCCCGCTCTTTAGCGTGGTCTCCAGACTCCGAGAGGATTGCTTTTTGTAACCGACGTATGGTCGGATATGCGGCATTAGGCCGGCGCGAATCGCCAACGGTACGCGTACTATCTGCAGAAAGTTCGGATGACCAAGTAATGGAAGGTGTATTCCGCACGGACCATTACGGAGGAGATAGACCCGACGATCTCCGCTTCCGTGCGGTTGCAAGGCATCCAGAGCTAGGCCTTAACGACATCTTTATAGTCGATGTTCACACAAAGGGTCTGCGGCGGCTAACTCAGAGTGGTAACCAATATTTCTTTCCATCCTGGTCCCCGGATGGCACGAAACTTGTAGCAGTCGTCGACATGGGGAGAGACGTTGAAACTTGGCCCTCGCATACCGCGTTAGTATTCCTCGATGCCCTGACAGGTCGGGAACAACTAATCACTACTCCGCTTTCGATTAATGGCCCACCCCAGTGGTCTTTTGACGGTTCCGAGATCGTGACGGTAAGCCAGAAAAGGGGACTCGGCTTTCGACGTATCGAACTCTATTTGTGCAAAGAACACCGCTGGTTGCCAATTGGCGCCCCAAACAATATGGCGGTGATGGTCGCGAGATGGGATAGTGATAAGCGCTCGTTACTGGTGCAGACGTATGATCGTTTTGTGTACACCTTGTGGCGCATCAATACTGCTACGGGTAACACTCGGCAAATCGACACCCACGATCTGGTCGTTGAGCATTTCGATCAAGCTTCGACTGGCGATATTTTCTTCGTTGCCAGTTCAGCAACGTTTCAGGACCGCACATTCATGCTTTCAGTTGATAGTGCCAGGCAACTCCAGCAGCTATATGATCCTAACCCCCAATTGTCGGAGTTGCAATTCGGGCAGCAGAAGCGCGTAACATGGACGAATAAGGCCGGCGACGAAGTGGATGGCATCATAATCTTGCCCCCAAGCTATCAGGCGGGGAAACACTATCCAGTGTTGGTGGACGTCTACCCGACTCCCGCCATGGATGGATTGCGTTTGTTCGCGGATGAATTAGGACAACTTCAAGCGGCAAGGGGCTACGTGGTCTTCAGAGCTGCGTTAAGATCTCCACATACCCCGTTCCTCTATTCACGCGATGAAAGCTATAACGAAAAGTCCCGTGGCCCGAGGGGGATACCTATCATGGTTGATGATTTCACCTCTGGCGTTGAGTATCTGGTTCAACAAGGAATTGCAGATCCCGAACGAGTCGGCATCTTCGGCCATAGTAACGGTGGATGGGTTGTGAACTACTTGATTACGGAAACGACCGTTGCCAAATGTGCTGTCGTGTGGTCGGGTTCCAGTAGTGTCATTTATCAGCAGTACTTCGCGCCAAACTGGGCGCACGAGGTCACTAACGGTAATATCTACGATAATTTTGATGACTACGTAAAGATGTCACCTCTTTTTCGAATGAATAAAGTGCATACGCCATTGCTCATGATCGTCGGCGATCGCGATTGGGATACGTGGTTACCAGAAATGTTGATGCAATTCAATGCCCTCAAACAGCTTGGCAAAGAAGTGACGATGGTGCGCTATGCTAATGAAGGCCATCTGATCGGGCCGGAAGACATCAACGATTTCAGAGAGCGCGTCGATGCATTCTTCGATGAACATCTTCGACGAGGGCAATCTGCTGCTCACTAAGAGTGCTTCGAAGCGGGGATCGCGGTGTGCGTCTCGTTTCGTATTGGCAGCGATAGTGGCACGAGTGTACTCCGTTCAACGACAAATCTAAAACCATGCTAATCGTTAACGCTAAATCTTCTGCGAAGGACGTCCCCTTAATGTTGACTTCCAAGATCGTGTCGAACAATCGCCACCGGCCACAAATAAAGTCATACTGGTTATGGCTGGCCTCGGCAAATATGCTGTATTGCTTGCGCGATTGAATGCTGGAGCATCCGAAGTAGCGGACGCTCCAGCACGTGGCCTATTTACTCCCAGTCCGCGTATGCAGCGCTGGTCTCTCTCTCACTCATCCCCTCGAACGGCCCAGGGTTAAGCTTTGAGACAGGAATACCCTGAATCGCATTGATCGCAGAGGTCAATGTAGTCAGTTCTGGAGCTCCGTATTTCATGGTTTTCACCTCCTTTCTTCTTGGTGTTCACTTTTCAGTCGCTAGCTAACTGAACCGTTGGGGTTGAGAGGGCATTTGGAATCCCTGGGTCTCAGGAGCCGAGGAATAGCTTTTTCTCTTTGTTGCCACTGAGGTTGTCAGGACGCCTCGCGTCGCAAGGTGACGCAGCCAGGACTCAAGGAGCAGTGTTCGCCGCAAGCAATCGACGGGAACCTCCTTGTTGTGCTGGGCTTTCTGTACCGCCTTCAAAAATCTATCTGGGGCTATGATCCCGACAGCACCGCCCACGATGTGCTGCCCTATCTCAAGCAAACTGGGCGACCCTATGGGACTGGGTTTCTTTGGCTCCTGCGGCACAGCTGCCTTTTTTCTTCGGTTCAGGAGTTCGCCTGGGATAATACCCACCAGAGCGCGCTTCGCTAGGTAACGCCTTTGGCCCACACCAACGATCTGTTCCCGGGGGATTGCAAACACAAACTCCAAGAGCTCCGAGTCGAGATAGGGGTAGCGTTTTTCGTAGAGCGATTTTGGGGATAGGACATAAACTTCCTGGAGCCTTCTCACGTATTCCAATGTATCGATATTGTCTTGAAAGCTCGGCAAAGCGCCGAATAACTTCACTCGGGACTGGTAACCGCCGAGAGCGGCGCGGTTCCGGCTGACGAAGCCCGGGTAGAACCACGGGCACGCGCGGATGTCTTCTTGCAAAATTGTGGAGGCGGGGGAAAAAAATCCTCGCATGGCCTCCCATAGCAGAGGGAGCCGGGGCTTTCTCATCTTCGCGGCCCATGCCTTCAGTTGACGAGAGAGCGTAAGAAACCGTGTTGTTGCCAGGAGATCTTGGAATTCCTGTCTCGGCGTGGGTACACCATCACCCAGGAACTCACTTCCTCCTATTCCAGAGAGGGTGACTCGATTTCCTTGTGACCTCAAGCACTCTGCATATTGTTTGACAAACTCGGACGGAAGCCTATTGGAAATCGGAGTTGCCGCAAAGCGGTCGGTCTCGAATTCGGATCCGAAAGATGTTTGTGAGTTGTGTTCGTTTTCTTCTCTTTGTTTAAGGGCACGAATATCGATGTGCCAACCCGTGCGACAGCGCTTTTCTTCGACTTTGGTGAACCAGTGGCGTTCGTTTGTATCGGGCTCGATGTGGTCATAGGAGTCGTCAAACCAGGAGATGGTGTCGAGCCGTGGGCATTCGGCGGTACCGCGGGCAATGACGAGGTCGGCCATACAAACGATAGAGGAGGAGTCTATGCCGCCGGAGAGTTCGGCGAGAACGGGGCGGTCGGAGCGGAGGCGGCGTTGGACCGCGATGGTCAAGGCAGAGCGGAAGTGCTCTTCGTATTCGGCGTTAGTGCGGTAGAGAATGCGTTTGCCCGGATCAAAATCCCAATATTTGTTGACGACGTGTTTTCCGGGCCGGAGAATCACGGACGAAGACGCCGGGACGGAATAGATGCCAACGTGGGGGGTCAGATGCGCCGCGGGAAACTTGATCGCAAACCAGCCCGCGATGTATTCTTCGCAGAGTTTGAAGGGTTTGCCCGCGAACAGGACGAGCGGATCGAGGATGGTGCTCCAGGTCACGTGTTTGTCGTCAAACGAATAGTAAAGATGCTTTGTACCGATGGGATCTTTGGCGAGTAGCACGGAGCGTTCGCGAGTGTTCCAGAGGGACAGGGCCCAGTCCCCGATCAGTTTCCCCAAACAGTTCGTCCCCCACTTTTCATAGGCCGCCGCGACGATGGCCACGTCCGTGGAATTGACAGTCAGGGAATCGCACAGTTCGCCGATGAGGTCTGCGCGATTATCGAGGCGACCGTCCCAGGCAATGACAGCGCCAGAGGGAGAAATGCATGGTTGCATCTCGCGCCGGGATTCCTTCGTGGTGTGGAAGGCGCGATAGAGGATCTTTACGCCGCCCTGCGAAAACGATTCGTTGCTGTCGGGGCCGTATGGAGCGAGAGCCGCGCTGACTTTCTCGATGTAGTCCGGCGCAGGCGTCTGGCCTTCGAAATTCCATCTTCCAAACTGAACACTCATGATTTGCTACCCTGCTTCCCGTTCGATCTCGACATGTTCGTCGCGACGGCGTTTTGCCTAAATGCCCGCTAGGCTTGGATAGAAGCCTGGCATCTCAGTTAGGCTTCAAGGTTTTGTCCGGGTTCATGATCCCCCACTTGCGAATATCCTTGAGCCAAGCTTCGAGGAATAGCGTACGCCTCAGGGTGACCATAGGGACTTCTTCGCCCCGCCGAACCATCCGCAGAGCCTCCGAGATACGTTCTGGGTCGACAATTCCGAGCGAACTGCTAAGCATATTCTGAGTCATCTCCGCGAAACGGGCCCAGTCGTTGGAGATGGTTACCATCGCAGACCGCACCATGAATGCCTTCGTTTTCCTGCTCAGGATCTCGTCCGGTACAATACCGACTAGCGCGCGACGCATGAGAGAACGGCGTTGGGTCGGGCGGACAAGCTGTTCACGCGGGATCGCAAACATAAATTCCAGCAGGCCGCGATCCAGGCAGGGATAGCGTTTCTCGAATGGCGGTTCGAATGGCAAAGCGGTGCACGCCAGTTGCCTGCGCACGGCATCAAGTGTGGCTACATTGTCTTGGAAGCTTGGCAGAGGACTGAATAATTTCGTCCTGGAAGGGTAGCCGGTTAGTGCTGCCCAATGGCGCTTCACAAAGGTGGATTGGAGCCACGGGACCGGTTGTATATATTTCGGCACACCAACAAGGGCAGGAGGGAAGAATCCACGAGCGGCTTCCCAGAACAGATGGAACCAGGGTCTTCTCTTTTCAAGTGCCCAGAGCTTCAACTGATGAGCAAGGGTGCCGAATTGGGCTCTTGCGAGAAGATTCTCAAGCTCGGGGACAGGTGTGGGCACACCGCCCATGACTTCGTCGCCCCCCACACCGGAAAGCACGACCCGATTTCCTTGCGAGGCCATACACATCCTCAATTGCGGAGAAGTGCGGCCATCGTTGCCGGGAGTCGGCACAAAGCGGTCGTATGGAGATTCGGGCGATGGTTCAGGCTTGGAGATTTTTCCTGGATCTTGCGCGCCGATGTTGACGTGCCAGCCGGTGCGACCGCGCTTCTGTTCCACTCTGGTGAAATAGGGGCGCTCGTTCCAATTGGGTTCGGAGTCGTCGAAATACGAGATAGTGTCGAGACGAGGAGTTTCAGCGGCGCCGCGCGCGATGATCTCGTCGGCTACGCACACGATCGATGAGGAGTCCCTGCCGCCGCTCAGTTCGGCGAGAACGGGATGGTCGGAGCGGAGTTTGCGCTGGACAGCCGTTGTGAAGACGGTGCGGAAGTGTTCCTCGTATTCAGCGTCCGACCGGTAGCGGATTTGGTTCTTTGGGTCGAAATCCCAATACCTTTTTATCGCGTGTTTGCCGGGCCGAAGGAACACGAACGAAGACGGTGGCACGGAGTGAATCCCGACGCAGGGTGTCAAATTCGTAGCCGGGAACATCGATAACCAGCCCGCGATGTATTCTTCGTCGAGAGCGAAGGTCTTGCCAGCAAGCCGGACGAGCGGATCGAGAATCGTGCTCCAAGTAATCTGATCGCTGTCGAAAGAATAATAAAGATGGCGCGCGCCGATCGGGTCTTTGCCCAGAAGTACCGAGCGATCGCGGGGGTTCCAGATAGATAGTGCCCAGTCGCCGATCAGTTTGGCGAGACAGTTAGTAGTCCACGTTTCGTAAGCCACAGCCACGATACCAACGTCCGTCGAGTCGGCGGTCAAGCCATTGCGTAGTTCGCCGATCAGTTCAGCGCGGTTGTCCAGTCTCCCATCCCACATGATGACAGCGCCCGACGAAGAAATGTGGGGCTGCGTTTCGCGACGCGATTCCCGGATGGTATGGAAGGCGTGATACAGGAGCGAGATATCCGTATCACCGTAGGAACTTCCGCCATCGGGCCCATACGGGCCGAGAGCCGTGCCCACTTTTTCAAGATAACCACGATCGACTGGCTTTCCGTCGAGATTCCATCTGCCGAACTGGACACCCATATTTTGCCTCCCAGCGATCGGAATACCCAAAGGGAACACGCTAACATCGGGTCAAAACGCCATACATCTCGGGTACATACGGCTTATCGTTGACGACCTTCTTGTTGACCTCGACCCAGGCGTGCGCCTTGAAGGGCATTTGCTGCGCACCGATGACGAGATGCGCTAATACGCCGTATTTTCGGAGAAGACAGACCGCGACCGCCGACCTCTGGAGACAAAGCACTTCCTTGCAATACCAGATACAAGCCATATCCACGGCCGCGCAAATGGTTTCGACGGAATGGTGTGAATAGGCCTTGTTTCCCGTTGGGTAGTTGCGGACCTTGTCGTAAATTGCCTCGAAATTCCCGCGCGCCAGGTAAAGCTCAAATCGAATCAGACTCAAGTACGCTTCGAGGACAAGAAGGAACATAACCGGCGTCATTTCACTCCGGTCTCGTCCTGGGACAACGTTACAATTGCTCTCTCGATTGAACTCTTGTGTCGATTCCATGTTCTTGTCCCGGATCAAGCGACGTTACTTTGCCCCGCGTGCTCTTCGATGAGACGGTTTTTTTTGAGGATCTCGAGGAATTCCCGTACATCGTTTTCCACACGGTCACGGCCAGCGCCGAATTCTCGGATGACCTCCTCGACGATTTGCGTTTGCGGGAATCCGCCCTGGAGAAGTTCGAGGATCCGGGACCCGACGAAGTTGAGGTTGAACATCTGCCCGCGCCGGACATCCAGGACAATAGCGCCATCCTGGCCGTACGTGCTGCGGACGCTCTCTGAAACTCTGTACATCGGAGGCCCCACTTCATCACGTGAAGGTAAGTAGTAGTGTCGCAAGCACTCTGACACGCTCATCGATCAGGAGCCACAAAAAGGTGGAAGTTCCCAGAAAAGCAACCTAGTTGCTCGGATGTTGTTGTCGGGCTTCGATGATTTCCCGACGGATCGATGATGCGAGAACACAGCCTGTTCGCTATTGCATCCTAATTAGCTCCCGTCAGGCCCTGTGTGAGAAGATGTGCCCCGCGATAAGGTCGGGCCACAATTGGACTTAATTGGACACTGGAATAGTGTATGTGGGGGTTTGAACTAGTCTGTGGAAATTGCTGACTCGGCGTGAACGCCGTGAGTGACCGGAAACGAACTGCAATCGCCGTCATGGACAATACGTCCCCGCGAGAGAACCAGCACCCGTTCAAAAGTTGAAAACGTAGAAAGCCGGTGCGAGATGACGATGAAGGTCGACAACCGGAGACTTCGCCGAAGTTCTTGAAGAATACCTCTTTCTGCGCCCGGATCCAGGCAGGAGGTGGCCTCGTCCAGAATCAACACGCACGGTTCTTGCAGAAGCGCTCTCGCGAGCGCGAGGCGTTGGCGTTCCCCACCCGAAAGCTGGCAACCGTCGGGGCCGATTCGCTGGCGAAGACCGTCAGGCAGGGATCCGACCAAGTCGGACAATCCCACGATTCGAATTGCGTCTCCAATCTCCCGCTCGGAGGCTGCGGATCGGACGAACTGCAGATTGGACGCGATCGTGCCATCGAACAAGACCGGGTCGCGCGGCAGATAGCAAATGTGCCGGCGCAAGCTCTTGAGGTGAATATTCCGGATATCTTCTCCGCCGAGCCGTACTTCGCCCGAAACCGGGTCGCACAGCCTCGCGATAAGCCTGACCAGCGTGCTCTTTCCGGCGCCGTTTTCTCCCGCGATTGCTATCTGTTCCCCAGCCAGTATCCGAAGCGAGGGGACGTGAAGGAGATCTTTGTTCCTCGGATATCCAAACCGGACACGGGAAAACTCGATCTCGACCGCGTCCTGCTTGGGAAACATGATTGCGCCCGCGGCGGTTGTCACACTTGGGCGTAAGCCAAATGCACCTTGCACTTGGCGAATGCTGGCAAAGGTTTTCTGCGCTCTGGCATAGAGTTCGGAGGCGCCGCTCAGTGGATCGAAGAGTTGGGTCACAAAGCCATAAAAGGCGACCAGGCTTCCAATACTCAGTGTCCCGGCGAGCACGCTCTTTGCGCCATAGCCGATCACTGTGGACATCGCCAGAACAATCGCGAGAGAACTCGAAATCGTGAACCATGCGGCCGTCCGATAAAGGCGCTGCTGTGATCGTAGCGAGCGTGCCAGAAGCCGGAAAGCACTTCTCTCCTGTCGCTTCTCCTGGCCCAGAAGCTGAATGGAAATCACTGACGAGAGGTGTTCCTCGATGAAACTACTCCACGCGAGGCCATCATTCTGTGCAGTATCAGCATCGATCGCAAGCTTTTTCCGGAAGTATTGCCGCGTCACCAGGAAAACTGGAATCAGAGGAACAACGGTCAGAGTGAGTGCGGGGCTGAGCCCGGACATGGCTGCCAATGTGAATACGGTCGTGAGCAGCATGCGCAGAATCGCCGGCAGGAGATCGGATCCGAAATAGGAAATCTCCTCGATCGGTTCCTTGAGCGGATACATCACGGTGCCAACGGGCGTCTGCTCGTAGTAGTCCGCGGAAAGGCTATCCAGATGATGGAGGAGCCTCACTCTGAGGGCGAGCCCCATTTTCTGTGAAACGCTGAGCATCAGGTAACTGCCCAGGCTGGTGAGGACAACTCTGCCCTGGTGACCGAGGAAAATCAACGCCACTGCGACGAGCACCAGTCTCATGCTTCGTTGCGGAATGATGCCGTCAATCAGCCACTTGAGAAGCAGCGGCGAGAGCAGCGCAATCAGGCTGCCGGCCGTGATGCACAGGAAACTGGCCAGGTGCCAGGGCAGAAGGGGCCGAATCTCTTGGACCAGCCAGACGAGTTCAGGCGGCAGCCAGTGCGACCTTCGCTCATGAGTGACGGAGGACAACGTGCGGCTTTCCGGATGCCGGCGAGATCAGCAATCATGTCGAGCCTAGGGATGAGGGCGTGATTTTGTCCACAAAATGAGTGCTTTGTCCGGATTTCCATCAATCAAGATGGATTGCCGAGAGAAATCATGGAAATGAGTGGCAAGGGAATAACGAAAAACGTCCGAACAACCGACAATGGGTTTCAAGTAAAGCTGGGAAAGAATTTCCACCAGCCAGGTTGCGGATTACGCCAATTAGCGTTACGCTGATTAGCGTAATGACTCCAGAAAATCCTTTTATCTTTGGCGAAATCATCGACGACGCGCGATTCGTAGATCGGACGGAGGAGTTGAGCCAACTGGTGCGCGACTTAGCGGATGGTCAAAAGGTCTTCCTCCTTTCACCGCGACGCTTTGGCAAGAGTTCCTTGGTGGCCGTTGCCCTGCTCAAATTGAAGAAGCGGCACATACACACTGTTAATCTCACGGTGAGCAGCTATTCCAGCTATGCGCAGTTTCTCGAGAAGTTTGCGGAAAAAGTGCTGCGGGCGGCGGGTCCGTGGGAGCGTGTCAAGGATTGGATTTCGCGTTTCGGAAGACAGGTCAAACCCGATATCAACTACAACCTCAATACGGGTGAAGTCGGTGTTTCAATTGGCAAAGGGACTGGTTTCGATCCCGCTCCGATCGCCCCTGATGTTTTCGCCTTGCCGGAGGAACTGACGAAAAATGGGGGCTTCCGCATGGCTATCTGCCTGGATGAATTTCAACAAATTTCGGAATTCGACGGAGGCTCGATCGAGAACGCAATTCGAAATCAAGTTCAGCAACAAAGGGAAGTGGGTTACGTGTTTGCCGGGTCTCAGCCTTCTCTCATGCAGGAAATGCTTTCTTCCAAGCGCCCTTTTCACAAAGCGGGTCCCCAGATGTTTCTGGACAAAATTCCAGCCGACGCTTGGGAGGAATTCATAACTTCTCAGTTCCGCAGGCGCGGACGAACAATCGATGCGGCCGCACTGTCTGCTCTGCTTGCTACGGCCGACCTAATTCCCTATGACGTGCAACGTATTGCACACGAGCTCTGGGACTACGCCGAAATCGCCGACAAACGCGCCTTGAGTACCCCTGACGTCAAGAGGGTCATTGATAAGATTGTGATCGGCCAATCTACGTACTACGAGCTCCTTTGGGAGCAACTGCCCGCTCGGCAGCGCGCGACCTTGCAGGCGCTGGCCCATCGGGGAGCGTCGGAGATCTATTCCCAGGCTGTCCGCGGCGAGTTTCGCCTCGGCCCGGCGTCCAGTGTTCAGAAGGCGCTCCAGTCCCTGGATGCGCGCGACATCATCGACCGATACCGGGGAGAGTATTTCTTTCTCGATCCTTTGCTCCTCCGTTGGATCCGATCCAAAGTCGCATAGCCTATACGCCTTTCAGCGTTACGCCAGAAGGCATAACCATCACACGGAGGAATTACAGAAAACGCCGCATGATTGCGACAATTTGGCCGACGACTTCCGCGTCCTGATGCAATCGGTACTGTGCGGAGCGATGAAAGTCCCGACTGTAGGGATGAATCACCAGCATGCCGTTTTCGACCGAGCAACAGCAGGCTACGTAAACCCCTTCTCTCATAAGGACGAGGTACAGCGGCTGCCACCACCATGGTTTCGACGCGAAATGAAAAGGCGTTTTTCGGCGGCGGTTAACGATGGCTAACAAGCCTTCTTCGAGGAAGGGGTGAAGCGGATCGTCGTCGCCTCCGACCCAGAAGAAGTCATCCAGGGAAACGTGTGCCGAACCAGCGAAGTGTCCCAATGAGCTGCGCAGGAATAGCGGGATCTCCAGGCACTCCCCGAGCAGCTTCTCAACGAATCCAGCGCCAACATTCTCGAGGTCACCGCGTTTGGCTGCCACAGTTGGCTCAGCCCGGGACAAATATCGGTCTGGCATCGATTCGCTGCCCGCTTCCGTCACATCAATTCCCATCCGTTTCATGACCGATTCAAATTGCACGCTATAGATGGAGCACAGGGTAATAATCTTGTGGAAGTCGCGCGGCGGGAGGTTGCGCAATTCGTAATCGCTAAGCGAACTCGGCGAAGTTGCGTATCGATCATCCTTCAGGACCTCAGCGATGATACGGCTCATCGCAGCGGCCTCGCGAATCGACAAATTCATTCGGGCACGTGTTCGCAGAAGCAGTTGCCCAAAGTCATCGTGTGCCGGAAGCAGCTGAGGCTTCCATTGCCGGGCCAGATCCTTTGGGACTTTCGGTTCTTCGCCAGACAGCAACGGCCGGAACTCAACATCGACCGCGCCCCAGATCCGAGCCTCCTGAGGGCAATGCAGCTCGACCTGTGAATAAGAGAGCCCATTGTCGAAGGGGACGATGACAGCGCCATCCAGGATGCGGATGCGGCAGCAATAGAAGCCCTTGCTGTGCTCGATGAGAAATAGCCGATCAGAAATACCGGAGTTCTGCCTAGTTGCCAGATCGACCGTGACATCTGGATCCACGCGCACAATGCTCCCCGGGGCGAGGTCTGGAAACGCAAGCGCATCTTCAGTTCCGATCTTGGCATAAATAAAACGCCGGTCGAGTTGTGAAACAGAGGCGATTCGCCTGCGTGTCCCCAACTCGAGAAGCCGCGCGAGTGGTGTAATCGATGGAATAGGTTCGCCGAGCGGCCGGTTGCGGAACCATGATACCCATTCGTTTGGATTGGTCAGCGAGGTATCGAGAACGATGGTCCGTTTCGAAGGCAGCAGGATCTGCAATCGTGTAATGTCTTCAAGGGGAAAACCAAAGACGCGCAGCCAGTCCGCCACACGGTAGCCGGAAATGCGGCTCAAAGCGAAAATCTGATGAATGCTCGGCCGGAAGGATTCCCCGCGAAGGTCGTAATAGAGATGGTGCGGGAGGAAGTACGGGGAAGACACTCCGTAGAGTGCGATCGACTGTTGGGATGCACGATATAACGTGAGTCGCTTGCTTGCAAGGATGGATCGAACTTTTTCGGCGACTGCGACGCTTGCTGACGAGCCCTCCCTCGCACGCGACGGCACGGTCCCTCTCGCTAGTTCGTTGCTGCGAGAACTTCTGGCCCGCGCCGATTACTCGTCGAGCGCGCCCACACCCGGGTAGGTCGCGCGTCGAGTCCCCCTCTCCCCGATGCGCTCAAGAATAACTGCTCGCAGATTTGCACTTGTATAAGTGCCGGGCGGAAACAGCCGCCACAAATATCCAGAGTTTGTCCCAATCTTCGGCCAGATTCCCGGGTTCGCTAGGTAAATGAGCAACCTACAGGAGTACGAGGCGGGAGAGACCGCCGCCTCCGTGTTCGGAACAGCGGCCAGACAACGGGGATTCTGTCCGGTTTTCAGAAATAGATTCAGAAACTTGTGAAAACATCCCGCATTTGCGGTAGCATCGAACAATTCTCTGGGTGGGCCGTCTGATGTGGGCCTCGTCTTGGAATCCGGAATCGGGTAAGCGCCTCAGAGCTGAGCGCGAACGTCTGGGCTTATCCCTGCGCGACGTGGAAGCTCTGAGCCACAGCATCGCCGAGAGATGGCAGAATTTCGATTACAACATCGCCCACACCTCTCTCGCTGACATCGAAAACGGAAAATGGCCACCCACTCTTCACAGACTCTACACCCTGAGTGTTATTTATGGGCGCGACTTCGATCGGCTCGCGAGCATGTGCGGCGTTCCGGTTGGCGAAGTTCTTAAGGAGCATAGAAAACTTGCTCTCCCCCGCACCTACCTGATTGGTCCTGTGCCTGAGGTCCACAACTCGACCGTGTCGTCCGCAGTTGAGCTGCGGGAAAAATTGCGTGCGGAGCGGACAAGCCTGCTGCCGAAAATTCTTGAAAGTTGGGATGAGGTTCCGCTCCCGCTTCAGCTGATGGACGGATCGAGTCCGCTGTATGGATACATTGGCATGGACGACAACACGCTCCACCCTTTTATCCGCCCGGGAGCCTTTGTCCGCATTGATCCCCGCCAGAAAAAAATTCCCACTGTCGACTGGCATGGCGATCATGACCGGCCCATCTTTTTTATTGAACTCCGGGAGCGCTACGTATGCAGTTGGTGTGAAATGCATGATGGTCGGTTGATTCTGATCCCTTCCCACGACTCAAAACGCCGGGCGCAGCACGTCCGCTATCCAGCCGAGGCCACGATCGTCGGTCGCGTCACGGGAGTGAGCATGGACCTCGTCGAGCCCTCGAAAAACGACGCGCGGGCCTAATGCGCGCACCCTCTGAAAACTGTGCCCGCCATTTTTCGAGCCCGGTGGGGTTGGCCGCTTTCGCATCGTCTTTAGCACCTCTTCCTATAGTGAGTAAGTTCTGCTCTTGTTCAGAATGATTAGTGACACTCGCATAGAGGGTCAAAACGCAGATTCGGAGACGCAAGCCACCCGGTTCGGCCCGACTGGTTCGCACCGGGTGGAGTTGAGTCGGGAGGGTCGGGTTCGATTGTCCTGGATGGATTTCTTTGGTCGCTGCGGCAACGTAGCTCATACTTGCCGTCATTTTGGCATCAGTCGCCAAAGCTTTTATCGCTGGCAGCGGCGCTATGATCCTTACGATTTGACGACGCTGAAGGAGCGCAGTCATTGTCCCCGGCGACAACGCCGGCCGACTTGGTCGTTTTCCTTAGAAGAAAAGGTTTGGGGGTTGGGGTTGCGGTTGCAGTTTCCCCGTTGGGGCAAGCACAAGCTGGCGGTGCTGCTCCGCCGTCAGCGGGAGCCGGTTTCGACTTCCATCGTGGGCCGCATTCTCACCCAGCTCAAAGCGCAAGACCGACTCGTGGAAACGCCTCGCGCTGGCGTCACGGGATCGCGGCGGGCGCTGCGGCCTCGTCCCTACGCCGTGCGCAAACCCAAGCAGTACACCGTATTTGCCCCGGCGACCTGGTCGAGGTCGATACCCTGGATGTGCGTGCGGTGCCGGGCGTGGGCTTCAAACAATTCACCGCCCGCGATGTCGTCTCGCGTTTGCCGTCGGGGGAGATCTCAGCAATGTAGGCTTCCGTACCGGTGAGAAACAACTGGGCTTGGTTGCTACTCATATGTTTGCCCAGATATTAGAATTGGCAGCAAAGACAACGGCGGAGGCGTCGGGCGTTCATCGGGGTCACTGCACAGGTCAGGAAAGTCTGTAAGTTACACATTCTAAATATCGCCAGAATCGCACAATTCGCTAAAAACCCCTCATCCTTGTGCAGCCCTTGAGCAGTTGGTGTGTGGGATCGGCACTGCACTTCGCTCACCAGCACGCTGCACAAGGATTTGCACAAGACGGCTTCAAAATCCAGCTACTTCCCTGCCCGGATTTGTGGCCGAATCGTGCTCCTCGGCAATTCTCGGTGGCATCCGTGGCATAGCGGCGGTTCCCCCGGGTCGGATGGGCCAGTTCTCATGGTGAACGCGTAGTGCGGTTCGAGTGTAAATTCCCAAATCGGAGCACCGGCCGAACAATGGAGCACAACGCCGCGTACTATCTCATGATCGTCAGGCACTAACGTTCTGAGGTTACTCATCGGGCTGGACCACTTGTTGGTGAATAGGAGGCGACAGATGAATAGTCCACCCACGGAACGGGCAGATCTTTAGTGAGAAGAGGTACGATGGCTCGCACACTCGTTCCGCACTCGCTGGAGTTGATTTTCAGCTCGCCATTCAGTTCGATCATTCGCTCATGCATACTCGCTATCCCCACCCCATTTGCAGTAGATCCTTCTTCCAAGCGTTTCAATATCTCCACGGGTATGCCACGTCCGCAATCTGCTATCTCAAGGATTGCAGTTTCGGCTTGGCGCTGAAAATGGACGCGGACCTCTGAGGATCCTGAATAGCGATGAACGTTCGTCACGCTCTCCTGTAGGATGCGGAACAGCGCGGTTTCTATTGCAATGGGCATTCGCTCAACTTCTGTCGGGAGATCCAATTTGGCGTTCATTCCGCTCCGCTTTGCAAAGCCTTCCACGTACCATTCTGCAGCAGCACAGAAGCCGATTTCGTCCAGCAATGGCGGATGCAGCAGGTAGGAAGTTGTGCGAATTTCCCGAAGTGCCTGTTCAGCTAACTGTTCAATCTCACGGAGGACACTCGTTGTGTTTGCGTCTCGTTGAATTCTCCGCTCTAAATCCACCACGGCCATTTTCAGTGCTGCCAGAGTTTGTCCGGTGACATCGTGCAAATCACGGGCTATCCGGCGTCTCTCTTCATCCTGCAATTTGAGAATCCGCCAGGAAAGCTTTTGCAGCTCCATGGTGCGCTCTGAAAGTATTGACTCAAGTTCAGCTCGGGAAGGTCGATTGTAGCTTGCTAATTTCCACATTTGATCTTCCTCAGATTGAAAAGATCTTCACATGCAGGAGCATCCAGTGTCTGGTCACAATTGCTCATCAACTTATTGCCGTGAAGGAAGGATTTGTGGCAGTTGGAGTGACAAACTTTGGCAACCAGCAAACCTCCAGATCAGCCGTCCACAAAGCAGATCAGCCGTCCACAAAGACACTTCCTCGTGACCACAAGTTTCTAACGAAGTTCGGAACCGAGGAATCTTGACTAGGCTTGCCAAGTACGCTGTCGATAGCATGGGTGTGGGGGGGGCCGATATGAATGAGCCGAGCGTGTACGTCATTGAGCGAGATGCGTGGTCAACGATAAAGGGATGTGATGCACACTTCCGTCTCACGTACGAGCGTGAGTTCCTCCCAGCCCAAAATCTCTGGCGCGACTTTCTGGTGCACTCCGAGGAAACAAGTCTGGCTTGGGCGGTATAGTAGCTGAATAAACGCACTAACCGATTCCCCATCCAATTGTCGAATTCAAACACCGGAGAAGTTCATGGAGTATTTTCGCCTGACACATCCATCTGATCGCCTGTTTCTTTGTAATCACTCGGACTGCGAGGGGATCGCTGATTATCTCGAAATCAGCGAACATGGCGGGGAGTACCTTGCCTGCGCGACCCACACCAGCAGTGACAAGCATGCTTCAGTTCTTCCGAAAGGATACCCGGTTTTGCCCCTTTCATCTCGGAGCCGACCCGCCGCCTGACTTCATCGCAGAAAAAATTGCATTCTCGCCCAAGGGTGTGCAATTTTGAACAGATTTCCCAACTGGGAGAGCCGTAACCTCGCAGGTCTAACGAGCGACGGCCCACCGTGGTCGTTGCTCCAACGATGGCGCAGTCGGGGTGCTGCGCCATTATTTTTTCCCCACTCTAGAAATTACTCACTTTTCCAGATCACCCTGAGTGGAGTTCCACTATCGAGGAAGTCGCTGGTAGCCCAATGGGTGGGTGACTGGGGAGCGTGCGGGCAATCCAGAGCAGCAGGAAATTGAATTGTACGTAGTCGTACGCTCCACCGTACAATCCGGGCGATGCTCCCACGGGAAAGAGTGGCGATCAGGGCTGAAATTGAGCGGCTGGGAAAAGCTCGTAACCCGCTTAGTCCCTTGTAAACATCGCTCCCGAGTACCCAGATTTGTCAACGTCAGCGGGTGGTTCGGCTACTTGGGGTAAGGGCTGGAAAGCTACGCAATGTCATCCCTCAACACAGTTCGTCCGAACCGCCATGGCTGTGTTTGGGCTCCTTTGTCTCGGTTCTCGCGAGTGGTGCTTATGCTTCTGCTTCTATCTGGAAGTAGCCTCCCGATGATATCCAGAATGCTTGTCCGGTAATTGATCGCAAATCCCAGCCTCGAACGAACAAGCCATCGGCTTCGCCGGGCACTTGCAAGGGACCTTCCACGAAGACGCCCTTGACAGACTTGACCTATGACCCAAAACCCAAAAACTAAGCCATGGGGAAGTTGAGAAGTGACGGCCTGTCGTGGTTCTCTGGAACGAGAGAGGAGAAACTGCGAGATGGCAAAGCGGGGACATAGCGAGAAAGAGGTTCTGCGGGTGTTGCGGGAAGCAGAGTCGGGTGACAGCGTGGTGGAAGTCCGCCGCTAGCACGGCATCAGCCAACAAACGTTCTATTTGTGGAAGAAAAAGTACGCCGGACTCCGACTGAGCGAACTGCGCGAGCTTCGTCAGTTGCGGGACGAGAACTCGAACTTGAAGCGGCTGGTAGCAGACCTGAGCCTCGACCGGCACGTTCTGCAGGAGATCGTCGCAAGAAAGTTGTACGGCCTCGGGCGCGACGCAAACTGGCGGAGTGGGCACAGCAAGTGCACCAGTTCAGCCAGGGGCGAGCGGCGAGGCTAGTGCCCATTCCCGCATGACCTTGCGCGATCGCCATCGTCGCGATCCGCAGGAAGCCCTGCGGATGAGGTTGCGCGATCTGGCCGCAAGCCGGGTTCGCTATGGCTATCGGAGGCTGACGGTGTTGTTGAAGCGCGAGGGATGGAAGGTGAACGCAAAAGGGATCTATCGCCCATACGCGGAGATTGCGGACCGATCCACTAAGGCTGTCGGTCATGTGTCGGTTTGAAAACTATCCCCAGGTGCGGAAGTTCAGTGGCCCGTCTCCGTCCGCGCGACCGTGCTCCGCCCGCCCGCCCGCCACATTGTCGGTGACGATCAATGTGCCGGTGCGTGCTCCCTTCACCGCCGGAACGAAGGTCACCGAAATCGTACAACTCATCGAAGCCGACAAGATCGCCGGATTGGGAGAACGCCGATAAGCGTAACTATCCCGGTCCTCAGTGCGTGGTGAAGACAAAATACGTTCCGTACAAACGGTTCCCCCCCACGTCGTATAAGTAACCGCTGATGTAGGGCCATCCGACGTACATGTAGTACTGTGCCTCGCTAAGCAGGGTCGCCTTGGGTGTGAACGTGGCCGTCGTGTAGTTCGACGAGAAGGTGATGACACCAGGCACCACGTTGCTCGAGGGATCCTGCAACTGGAAACTGGTATTCGGGTCGAACGACGCCGGATCCATCGGCTCGCTGAACACGACCTGGATCATGGTGCTATCGGAAACATTCGTCGCTCCATTCGCTGGGTTCGACGACACGAACGTCGGGGGTACCAGATCGGTGCCCGGCCCCGTGGTGAAGGACTGCGACGGGAAACTGGTCTGTGCGTTGCCCGTAATATCCAGAACTCCCGTCACGTTGATGGTGTAGGTCGTGCTCGTTGCCAGCGGCAACAGCGGCAACAGTTGCACGCCCTGGTCGCCATCGAATTCCGACATAGAGATCGGAACGACCGTGCCGCCCTGCTTTAGCGTTACGCCCGCAAGAGACGCAGCGTCGATCGGCTCGCTGAACAGGATCTGCACCGGCGCATTGATGCCCACGCCTGTTAGTCCGCTCGGTGGACTGACCTGCTTCACGGCTGGCCCGGTGGTTTCAGTCCCGGTTCCGGTGAAGAAGGTGACCCCGAAGCCTTGCGCAGGGTTGCCCGAGAGATCCGTGACGTTGGCGCTATACATGGAGACCTCATGGCTCGCCGCGAGGTTGGCCGTCGGCTTCAGAAAGATCGTGGTCAAGTCCGCACTGAAGCTGGCCGTGAAGGCTACATATACGCCGGCGGTGTTGTCGTAGATGTAAACGTTCCCCGCGTTCTCTCCGGTCGCAGAGCCAGGATCCATCGGCTTGTTGAACTGCATGGCAAAGATAGCGTTGGTGCCGACGGTTTGTCCGGTGGATACGCTGGAATTGACCACATAGGGCACGTTGAAATCTGCGCCCGCCTGCGTGGTGAAGGTGGTGTTTTGGCTGACAACGGCCACTCCGGCCTGGCTGGTAACGCCGCTGATCGTGATCGTCATCGTCGTGCTGGAGGGCAATGGAGCCTGCGGAACAATCATCGTCCTGGTGTAATCCGGCGTGAAGCTGATGCTCGATGGCACCTCCGTGACCGAACCTCCAGTCAGCTGAATCGCTGTGCCCGTGACCGACACCGGATTAATGGACTTGTTAAAGCTGACGCTGACTGCGGCGTGGGTCCCAATGTTAACGGCCGCATTCGGCGGAGCGAGATACACGATGGTAGGCGCGACTGTGTCCGTCGCTGTGCCCGCCGTGAAGTTGAAAGCGTAGGGCTGCACCGTCAGACCGTCGACGTTCGTGACGGCGGAGTTGGGGCTGACATACACCTGGTATTGCGATCCCGACACCAGTGGGCTCGTGGTCGCGATGTTGATTACCTGCGTCCCGACCAGCGTCACCGTCGGCGTCAGATACGTCCCCGTACTGTACTGGTACAAGGTGATGTTCGAGTTGTTGACAGTGCCAGCCAGCAGCGGCTGGTCGTATTCCACCTGGATGACGGTGTTCAGCGGCACGTTCGTGGCGCTGGGGAACGGGTTGACCGCTTCCACCGTAGCCGTCGTGTTGGTGGGCGATCCCGCAACGGTGAACTGTCCTGAGTAGTACGTCAGGAAGTTGCCGTAAACATCCTGGGCCGTCGAATCGAGGAAGACCTGAATCGTCGCGCCCGCGGTCAATGCCGACCCGGGCGTGAATTCCACGCTCTGCCCGTTGCTGCCTACATTGGCTGTGCCCGAGATGATCACTCCGTTTTGTGAAATGTGCAGCGCACCAGGGATGGTGCCGGCGTTCATAGAAGTGGTGGTGAAGAGGGTGATGACCGTGTTGGCGGGTACCAGCGATGCGCCGTTGCCGGGAAGCATGCTGATCACAGATGGCGCCGCATTCGATATCCCCGGGGTCGTGGTGAACTGGCTGATGGTATTGGCCAACGCGTTGCCAGAAAGATCCGTGATCAAACTGGAGGCCGTGACCGTGAGCGTCGCGCCTGCGGGCAAAGTCGCGTTGTTGTAGTTGAGGATGACCGTGCGGTTATCGAGCGAAATCGATGTGCTTGGGTTGAGGGGCACGTCTCCATTCAGCAGATTGACGCTGCTCTGAGTAATAGTTGCCGGGTTGATGGACTTCGAGAACTTCAGCACAACCTGCGTATTCAGACCCGCGTTGGCCGTGCCGTTCGCCGGAGTAATACTCACCGTGGGAGCCGTGTGATCCACAGTGGTCGCGGTCGTAAATGTGCCTGCGCCAGCGTAGCTGGTATTGCCGGCTTCGTCCGTCAGACCGTACACATACATCCCCATCAGCGTGTTAGCCGGATATTGGGTAAGCGGCGTGAAGGTCACAGACGCGCCGTTCACAGCGTAAGTGCCCGCCACGATTACATTTGTGTTGTATTCGTACACTTCCAGGCTATTCGGATTCACCGATGCCGGATCGATCAGGTTGGTCATGGTAAACGTCACGGGGCTGGTCACCGATATGCCAGTAGCGCCATTCGCAGGTGTGGTTGAGACCAAGGTGAACGACCCGCTGCCGAACCCAGTCGTGCCCGTCGTGAACGAACTGGCAAAAGGCGTGACCGGGTTGCTCTGCGCATCGTTGAATCCGCCCACCGACACGTTGTAAATGGTGGAGGCATTCAGGACGACACTCGGCACATACGTTAGCGTCACGCCATCACTGGCCAGCGTCACCGTTCCGGCGATGGCGCTGCCACCTTGAGGCGTAAGCGTAATTGAATTACTGGTGATCGTCGTGGGGTCGACGGTGTCGCTTATAACTGCGATGACCTGCGGATTAAGCGGCACTCCTGTTTGCGTGTTGACCGGACTGATTGTGCTTACCGTAGCATGGACGGTATCAGAGCCAGTGCTCGTGACGAAGGTGCCGTAGTAGTCATTGCTGTAGTTACCGGCCACGTCATAACAGTACTCCTGGTAGCTCACTTCGAATGCGTACGAGGTGTTCGGCGTCAACGGCGCGCTCGGCGTCAGCGTAGCCATTGTCCGGTTGGAAGCCATGCTGACTGTGGCAGGTACAAACTGTCCGGTGGTCAGGTTGTAGAGCACCACGGAGCCGTTATTAAACGGCTCATTGGAACTGGTGACCACACTAAGCGGATTGATGCGTTTGCTGAACGTGACGCGCGGCGTCACGTTGATTCCAATGTTGATCGCGCCGCTCGGCGGATCCGCACTGATCACTGACGCATTGGACAAGTCGAACGTTGGCCCGGTCGTGAACGTGTTCGTCACCGTGCTCGTCATCACATTTCCGGCCGTGTCCTTAACTCCGGTAATGGTCAGCGTGTAACTGGCGTTGGGGGCTAGTAAAGGCTGAACCGGTATTAGCGTCAGCAACTGGTTGGCATCGCTGAGCGTCGGCGAGAGCGCGACAGGATTGCCTCCGGTGGTGAGCGTGATCCGGCTGATGCTCGTCGGCTGGATCGGTTCGGTGAAAAGTATCTCCACCGGCGAATTCGTCGGGACCGCAGTCAAGGTGTTTTCCGGGCTGGTGTTGATCACTGCGGGCGGATTCGTGTTCGCGACAAAAGCCGTCGTGAAGTAAACGGAGAAACCTGTTTGCAGGTTGCCGTCGAGGTCCGTCAGTCCGTTACTCGCGAGGTAGTAGTTCCTTCCGACAGCCAGCGGGGTTGTGGGAACCACGAAAAAGGTAGTCTGGTCGGCGCTCCATGAAATCGTGGCCGGGGCACTTTGACCCGTGAAGCTGCTGTAGATGTACACACTTCCAACGTCAAGGCTGCCGACGTCCATAGGTTTGCTGAACTGCATGCTGAACGCCGAGTTCACCGGAACATTGGTCTGCCCGTAAACCACAGTGCTATTGATGACATATGGCGCCGTTACGTCTGGCTGCGCCGAAGTGGTAAAGGTTGTCGTTGTCTTCGCGACCGCGACCCCCGCTTCGCTCGTGACTCCGTTGATCGTGACCGTGATCACCGTGCTCGGTGGCAGCGGAGCCTCCGGCACGATGGAGACGCGCGTGGTATCAGGACTGAAGCTGATGCTCGACAGCACTTCAATGGTCGATCCCGCAGCCACCTGAATCGTGCTGCCCGTTACCGAAATCGGATTGATCGCCTTGTTGAAGCTGACGGTAATTGCCGAGTTGGTGCCAATGTTGGTGGCATTATTCGTCGGTGCCTCCGACACGATGGTAGGCCCGACTGTGTCCGCCGCGGTGCCCGCCGTGAAGTTGAAAGCGTAAGGCTGCACCGTCAGACCGTCGACGTTCGTGACGGCGGAGTTGGGGCTGACATACACCTGGTATTGCGATCCCGACACCAGTGGGCTCGTGGTCGCGATGTTGATCACCTGCGTCCCGACCAGCGTCACCGTCGGCGTCAGATACGTCCCCGTGCCGTATTGGTACAAGGTGATATTCGAGTTATTGACCGTGCTGGCCAACAGTGGCTGGTTGTACTCCACCTGGATGACGGCGTTTAGCGGCACATTCGTGGCACTCGGGAACGGGTTGACCGCTTCCACCGTAGCCGTCGTGTTCGCCGGCGATCCAGCCACGTAGAACTGTCCCTCGAAGGCCGACAGTGGTACCCCGTCGGCGCTGGTTGCAGTCGAATTCAGGAACACCTGAATCAGGTCTCCCGCTCCGAACGGAGCGCTGGGCGTGAACTCAATCGCTTGCCCGTTACTGAATGTTTGCACTGATCCCGAAACCACGACACCTTTGTCGGTGACGAAGAGAGACCCGGCAATGGAGGAAACGTTCATCGGAGCGCTGGTGAAGAGCGTGATCACCGTGTTAGTCGGCACATTCGAGCCACTGCTTGGCAGCATCGAGAGCACTTGGGGTGCTGCACCGGGGAGCGCCGTGGTTAAGGTGAACTGGCTGCTCACCGGGGCCAGCGCATTGCCCGACAGGTCTTGTATGCCGCCGCTGAGGGCAACCGAGATCGTTGCACCCGAGGTCCACGCGGAGTAGTAAGTTGCCGGAGTCACGACAATCGTGCGGTTATCCAATGACACACTGTAGCTGTATCGGATCGAGGTTTCACCGCTGAAGAGTGCCAGGGTATTCGTATTGATGGTGGAGGTGTTGATCGACTTCGATAGAGTCAATATCACCTGCGTATTGAGACCAACACCGGTAGCACCGTTGGCCGGCGAGATGGTCACGGTGGGCGGCGTCTTGTCCAAGGTATTCGCGGTTGTAAACGAGCCTGCGCCGGTGTTAGCGACGTTGCCCGCTTCGTCCGCGAGTCCATACACATACATGCTGATCGTCGTGTTGCCCGGGTATGGAGTCAGCGGCGTAAATGTCACACTCGCGCCATTCACAGCGTAGGTCCCCGCCAGCAGTTCACTATTAGGCGTGTAGACTTCGACCGAATTCGGATTCACCGATGCCGGATCGATCAGGTTACTCATGGTGAACGTCACCGGACTGGTCACTGCAACGCCCGTGGCGCCGCTCACTGGACTGGTCGAAACCAAAGTGAATGATCCGCTGGCGTAGCCGGCCGTACCGGTAGAAAATGAACTGGTAAAAGTCGTGACCGTGTTGCCTTCGAAATCCTTGAAGCCGCCGACCGACACGCTGTAAGCCTCGGAAGCGGTGAGCGCCGCCGTGGGCGCAAAGGTGAGGGTAACGTTGTCACTGGCCAGGGTAACCGTCCCGGCAACGCTGGTGGTTCCTTGCTTCACTGTGATGGCGCTGTTGGTGATGCTTGTCGGATCGATCTGAGCGGCCATCACTACGACGACCTGAGTATTGGTCGGCACTGCCGTCTGGCCATTCGTCGGGCTGATCGAACTGACCGTGGTTGGCGTGGTGTCGCTGCTGGCCCCGGTGTAGAAATACGTATTCGAATAACCGCCGTAGTTTCCGGCAATATCGGTCTCGTTGCCGTTTAAATAGAAATAGTAGAGGGTATTCGGCGGTAGCGTCGAACTCGGAGTCAGCGTCGCGCTCAGTCGGTTCGCCGCCACCGTCAAAGTTGCAGGAACTGTTAGGACCGCACCGGAGTTATCATAGTATTCAAGCGACAGATTTCCCGGAATGGTCAACTGATTCACCGGCTCGCTGAATGTCAAGTGCGGCGCCACGTTCAGACCAACATTGGTCGCGTCATTCGGCGGATCGACCAGCAACGTCGAGGGACCAGTCGTAACGGATGCGGTCCCGGTCGTGAAACTGAAGCTCCCTGGATTACTCAGCGGATTTCCCGTAGTATCCGTGATTTGCGCGCTGTAATTTACGGTGTAATTGGTGCTAGCCGCCAGCGGATTTACCGGGGTGAACGTAACAATCTCATCGTTTGTCGAGTAACTGAAAGTGCCCGGCACCGCATTGCCACCGCTCCTCAGCGAGAAGCCCGCCTGCGCGGTGATGGGATCAAGCTGCGTGCTGAACTGCAAATTGATCTGCACATTCAACGGGATATTCGTGTCGCCGCTAACCGGACTGGTACCGGTGAGGGCTGGTCCCGTAATATCGGGGCCAAAAGCGGTGTTGAAATAGACAACCTGGCCGCCCAGGTCGTTTCCGCAAGTGTCCTGGATGTAAGAGGCATAGTCGAGATATACGTAGAACCGATGACCGGCGCCCAGCAATCCGCTGGGCGTGATGGTTGCAATCGTGCCCGAGGCATCGACACTGATCGTGGCCGGCACCTGCTCACTGGTGTCTGTGTCGTAAAAAAAGATGCTCCCCGAGCTTCCCAGCGAGAAAGTGCTGCGATTCATCGGCACACTGAACTGCATTGAAACCTGAGTATTCAGAGGCAGGTTGCTGGTGCTCTCGGCCGGGCTAAACAGCAACACAGTCGGCGCATTCGTCGTGCAGTTCTGGACGAACATCCCGTTCGCCACAGATACAGTTTGCGA
>Ga0181528_10000481_pt1 | contig 28451 bp, 28 predicted proteins | sample PEATcosm2014_Bin_47_FD_119742 | JGI IMG/M metagenome (GOLD analysis project Ga0181528, IMG submission 119742) | Peatland microbial communities from MTU Mesocosm Facility, Houghton, MI, USA - PEATcosm2014_Bin10_10_metaG | ecosystem: Environmental > Terrestrial > Soil > Wetlands > Peat | place...
AGACCCTTGGCAAAGATCGCCTCCGCCACCTGGCGGTGCAAGCCGAGGCGCTCGCTCTGTTTGTACTCCTCGTCCCAGTTCAGGCCCAGCCAGCGCAGGCCTTCAAAAATGGACTGCACGCTGGCATCGGAGTTGCGCTCGACGTCCGTGTCATCCAGGCGCAGAACCATGGTGCCGCCGTTGTGGCGGGCATACAGCCAATTGAAAATAAACGTACGCGCGCTGCCCACGTGGAGAAAACCGGTGGGCGAGGGCGCAAATCGCACTCTCAGCATAAGAAATTCATTATAAACGCTCGACTTGTGCGGCCCTGCGCGTGCTGCCTCTCCGGTGGCGGCCGGGCGGCCTATTCCGGATTCACATTCCGGGCCGGAGAGAAAAAAAGCCTCAATACCGGGCGCCTTCCGGCCGATGAAGTCAACAGAGTCAGGTATCCGCGGCACAAAGATTCCGGGAAAACCATTCGCGAAGAAGGAGTAGAGATGTCCACCAGCGCAATCAGCAGCAACTCTCTCAATAGCCTGCTGGAGAGCGGCAGCACGAGTTCCACCAGCTCAACCGGCTCCAGCAACAATCCCATGGCCAAGCTCTGGAAGGAGCTGGAAGAGGCCCTGAAGTCGGGCAACCTGACGGAAGCCAAGTCCGCTTACAACGCCATCGTCAAGCTGCACAACGAACAGACGGGAGCCAGCACCTCCAGTGCGTCCAGCACCAGCGGCGAGAGCCAGATGGACAAGGACATGGATGCCCTGGGCACGGCGCTCAACTCCGGCAGCCTGTCGGCGGCGCAAACCGCCTTTGCCGCCGTAAAACAGGACCTGAAGAACGGTCCCGGGCAGAGCGCGGCGAGCGACTCCAGCAGCAGCAACTTCGAGGCGGTGATCGTGCTGCTGAGCTCGACGTCGAGCTCCGGCAGCTCCAGTTCATTGTCGTTGAGCTCAATCAGCAGCAGCTCGTCGTCATCCAGCAGCACGTCATCCAACAGTTCGTCATCCAGCAGTATGGAGGAGACGATTTTGCAGGACCTGGAGAAGCTCTCCAGTGACCTGAACCTGAACGCCTGACTGACGGTGCTGGCCATTCCGGGGCGGCGCCGGCGGCGGGAACCCGCACGGAGGCGAAAGCGCTGGAAGGCCTGAGCGCACGGCAGGCAGCCGCCTGTAACGCGTTGAAGAAAAGGGTGCAAACGTAATGAGGGTCCCCGGCAAGGGGACCCTCTGCACTTGGCAGTTGAACTGTGCTGGACCTTTGTTGACCAGCCTTTGCGAACCAGCCTTTACGAACTAGGCTTTTGTGGCCTCTGCCGCCGGAGGGGCGACCGGGGCGGGAGTGGCGTAGGCAGCGCGCACGGCGGCCTTCTTCACGCGGCGGGCGAGCTTCTGCTTGCGCATACGGTTGAATCTGGACTTGTCACCGATGTTTCCTGACATAACGCACTGCTTTCTGTGTGGCTGAGTTAGATGCTTATCCGGCTGTAATCATCTCACAGCGAGGCGGAAAACACCCGCCGGGGGCGTATTTCTGCGCCCGGGGTTTGCCTAAAAGGCCTCCGGAACCGTACAATAAAAAGGTTCGGGATAACCTCCCAGTTTGGACACTCAAGGACATAGATCAAGATGGCGAATCATGTTTCGGCGCTGAAGCGCGCCCGGCAGACGGAAACCAAGACGGCGGCGAACCGCTCCAACAAGAGCCGCGTCCGCGTAGTGCTGCGCAATCTGCGCACGGCCCTCACCTCGGGCGACACCAAGACCCTGGACGCGACTTTCAGCGCCACGGTCAGCACCCTGGACAAGAGCGTACAGAAGGGCGTTCTGCACAAGAACACCGCCTCGCGCTATAAGGCTCGGCTGAACGCGCGCGTGAAGGCCGCCAAGACGGCCACGAAGACGGCTGCCAAGTAACTTATCCTTTTCTCCGATGCGGCAGGCCATGGCCTGCCGCTTTCGCTTGGGGGAAAAAGTCGCATGAAAGGCAATGTCATTGCGACCGAAGCGCCGCAGGCGCGTAGTGGAGCGACCTTTTGTTTGTTTTTGCTCTCCCCCAGAAACAAAGGGTGGTTCGACTCCGCACCCAAACAGCGGGTGCTGCGCTCACCATGACATTTCGTAAGTTTTAGATGTCCCCGGGTTGGTCAGCAGCCTAAAGCGGCAGGCCACGGCCTGCCGCTTTCGCTTGGCGAAAGAGGGTTGGGTGGATGGAGTGGATCGGTGTTGGGAGATCCTTGGCCTTTTATAGACAGGCAACCGAACTGGAATGCAAAGCGCGGTTCTTGTGGTACTCTGGCGGCCTCGGGAGGACATAAGGGATGGTAATTCTTGCGAAAGTTACAGGACGTGATCTTTACCAGGACTTGGAAGAAACTGGTTTTCACGGTAGCGCGGTGTTCACCTGTCCGAGATGCGACTGCCAGTATCGCGCATTTTATAGAGAGCCCCCTTCGGTGACTGCTGCCTCCACCCATGTTTTTTCTTTTGAAACTGCCATTGAACAAGGACACCCGCAACACAGCGAAGCGCGCCTATCATTTCGTCGTACAGCAGAAGGCAGTTTGGTAATCACTATTCCAGTGAAAAAGCCTTCTGGTGACCCTAAGCGTACGCCGCCAGCGGCGTCATTGCTTGGTCCGCCATTCCCTAGAAAAAAGAAAGACGCAATCAAAACAAAGGAATAGCAGAGTAAGTAGCCACTAGTCGTTGGGTGATAACGTCGGAGAAATTGAAATATGCTCAATATCATTCGGTTGAAGGCATACAAGAAATTCCGGGAGCTTCGGGAGGCGGAGAAGTCGGCCGCACTAGAGCTTGAGGAACTGCGGCGAGAACGAGAACCAGAAAGGCAAAAATCAAGGGCGAGGCTTGCTGCGGACATTGCACCGCTTAAAGCAATATTAGGCACAGTTGTAGCTGCGATAGGTGGGATTCTTGTAATTTGCTTGAAGGTTTTAGTCTCTAGATCAGTGCGACGTCTTCCAAATTTGCCGAGTGTTGACCCCGATTCGTTGTTGGCGATTGCGATCATTGCAATCTTCGTAGTATTTGGAATCTGCGTGGTGTGGGTGATTGTCAACGCGAAAAGGATTTGGGCGGAACGAGACCAGTAGTAGTAAACAATTAGCCTAAGCAGAGTGCTGTCGATACATCTTCTTCCAACATCCCCCCATCCGAAAATCATTAAAGAAACAACTTGCAATGAGTTCCTAATCCAGCAAACTTTCCTGCTGCCAGGCGGGAGCCTGGTTTTCTTTCGGCTCGGAGGCGAGGTCGAGGATCAGGTTTTCCAGCACCAGCCGTTTGCTGGGCGGATTCGACCTTAGAGTGGCGTCGGCCTTGGCGATGAGGCGGATGGCGCGGGTCAGTTCGCGGCGGCTCTTGAAGCGGCGCGACTGACGGATGACATCTTCCGCGGCGAAGGGTGGGATGCGGAAGCCCTGCCACAAGACCTGGTAGAGGGTGCGCGTATCGCGCACGTTGCGCTCCAGGATGACGAGCATTTGGCGGAAGGTGCGGGCCAGCATGTAGAGGTGGCCGATGGCGGCCTCGTCGCCGTCTCCGGTGCTGAGCATGGCGTCCAGCACTTCCAAGGAGCGGGCGCGGTTGTGGCTGCTGATGGCGTCCGTCAGCTCGTAGAGGGTGCGCTGCTTGGCCGCGAGCACCATGGTCTCCACGTCGCCCAGGGTGATGCGCTTTTTCTCGCCGACGTAGAGCAGCAGCTTTTCCAGTTCGTTGGAGATCATCATCATGTCGCCGCCGAGGGAATCCACCAGCTCGCGGGCGGCGTCCACGTCCAGCTTGGCGCCCTGCTGCGCGGCGGTCTCATTCAGCCACTTGACGGCCTCGCTCTCCTCGACGCGGGCGAACTCGACCAGCGTGAGGTGCTCGCCGAGAGTCTCCTTGATGCGCTCGTAACGATCCTTGTCGGTCATCTCCATGCGGCGCACGTCGCTGGGGATGCTGATGTGGTCGGCTACCAGTACGAGCAGCGCGTCGGGATTGGGATTTTTCGCGTAGTCGGCGACGGCGGCAAATTCGGCGTCGTGCTTGCCGCGTCCGTACAGGGCTTTGACGCCGCGCACGAAGAACACCTGGAAGCCGGCCATCAACGATGGCGTGCGCGCGCGGTCGAGAACCTCGACGAGCGGCGTGTTCTCCAGATCGAAGTCGTAGAGGCTGAACTCGCGCATGCCGGGCGGCACAAGGTTGGCCAGAATGGCGTCGCGGCAGGTGCGGCGGAAGAAGCCTTCGTCGCCGATGAAGACGTAGCCGGGCTTGAGCTGGCGGCTGGTGACCTCCTGCACAAAACGCTCGACCGGTGCGAAGGCGCGCAAGTTAGAAGGCCTCCAGCAGATTGCTGACCAGGGTGCGGGCAAAGTCACGCGCCAGGCGATCCTGCGCCGGCCCCTGCTCCTCAAAGAAGCTGGCCAGCTCGTTGGAGATCTGGTACTGGTCGCGGAAGACCAGGTTGGAGTTGCTGTAGAGGATGCGGCCGTCGCGCGCGGTGAGTGTGACCTTGGCCGTGATGGTGACCAGTCCGGTGGCGACCTGCCCGGTCTTGGAGTCATAGGCCACGGGCGCCGACTGCACGCTGACAACGGTGCCATGCAGCACCGCGTCGCCATCTTCCGCCGAGTGCACCACGCGGAAGCGGGTGCGGGTGTTGAACTCGCGGATGACGGCCTCGGTCAGCGCGGTCTCCACGTGATAGCTGTGCGTCTGGTTGATGAAGATGGGCACGGCCAGGATCTTTACATCCGGCGGAAGACCATGCGCGCTGCCTACGGTGTGGTATCCGCAGCCGGAGCCGATGGCGGCCACAAGTATGGCAAGCGTGAGCGCGATGCGGATTGTGGCCGGGAACCTCATTGCAGAGTCCCCCGCGGACGCGTCAACGCCATCTCCTCGGCGCACTCCACGGCCTGCAAGGCGGGCAGGCGAAGATTGTCAAAGGCGGCGAAGAGCCAGTAACCGTTGCCACCGGCGCCATCGCCGCGCACCGAGGCCAGAATCCTATCCACGCCAGCGATGTTGACGTTGCTGGGATAATCCTCGGCATCGTCGGACGGGTTGACGTGCGGCCCATCGAGAGCTTTCTGCAGGGCCTCGGCCGTGGTATCGGCTTCGGTAAGCAGAAACACCGCAACGGTGTAGCCGTGGAAGACCGGCGTCTGCACCAGCAGCACCGAGGGCGTAATGACCTCGCCGCGGGTGATCTTCTTAAAGTGACGCACAATGCGCGCTTCGCTTTCGGCGAGCGTGGGCGCGGCGTCCTTGACGGATTCCACGTACATGTTGAAGGCCGCCTGCGCGCCGAAGACCGCCGTGGGCATCTGCTGGAAGCTGAGCAGGTTCACCGTCTGGTCGTGCAATTCATCCATGCCGCGGCGTCCATATTCGCTGGCCGGCTGTCCGATGACGGCCGAAGCCAGGCGAAGCGGCGTAACCTTTTGCAAACGCGCCAGCAGAATGGCGAGGGTCACGGCCGCAGGATGTGCCACCACGACTGGCGCGGTCTTCAGTCCAGCCTCACGCACATGGCCCAGTTCGCGCTCCACCCAGGGGGCGCGCAGCTCCACGTCCGTGTTGTTCTCCAGGGCATAGCTGAGGTCAATCAGGTCGCAGCCGGCATCGCGCGCCGTGCTCCAGTTGCCAGCCGTGCTGAGCTGGTCGGCGGCCAGGAAGGCGAAGTCCACGCCTTCGAGCTGTTCGGGAGAAACGCTTTGGATAAACGTCGGTTCGTCGTTGACCTGCTCCAGCTGGCCGAGCGCGTCTTCGTCGTCGAGCAGTTTGATGTCCACCGAGGGGAAGTTACGCTCGCTGAGGGCGTCACGCACCTCTTTGCCCTTGAGCGAGGCTCCGCCGACAATGGCCACCTTGAAGAGATTCGACTTGCGCTCACTGCCGCTCATCAGGCCTCCAAAACCGGCGGGGCAGGCGGCGCCGGGGGCAGGCTGCCCTTGCGGAAGGCATAGGTCAGCCGCGAGATGATTCCGCTCATCATGTACGTGACCACGATGGCAAACAGCAGATAGCGGTGCAGGTACCAGATGCCGGCCAAGGTCAGCGCAAACAGCACCAGCACGCGCGAGGCGCGACGGCTGTGGAAGTCAATGCTCTTCGAGCTCCAGAAGCGCCAGGTGCTCACCATCAGGAAACCGCAGGCGGCAATGTACACCATCCACACAATGGAGTACACGGGGTTCTGGATGGGGCGGCCCAGGTAGAGATGCACCACGGCGGCCAGGCATCCGGCGCCGCCCGGAATGGGCATGCCGACAAAATACTTTCGCCCAGGGCGGCCGGGATTCTTGGGCTGCGGATTCAACGTGATGTTGAAGCGCGCCAGGCGGCAGGCTCCGGCGGTGAGGAAGGCAAAGCCCACGATGCCGCCGAACTGAATCAGCTTGTCGCGGAAGTCTCCATCGAGCGAGAGCGGCAGGCAGAAGAAGCCCCACATCCAGGCCAGAATGCCGGGTGCGACACCGAAGGTGACCACGTCGGCCAGCGAGTCCAGTTCCTTGCCGAAGTCGCTGGTGGTGTGCGTCAGCCGCGCGACGGCGCCATCCATACCGTCAAAAAATACGGCGAAGCCGATGGCGATGGCCGCGTGGTTAAAGTGCGAGGCCGCCAGGCGAAGGGGTTCGCTGCCCGCGGTGTCCAAAAATCCTGAGGCCTGCGCCGCACCCAGCGCGGCCTGGCTGATGGCGTAAAAGCCCGCCGCCAAGTTGGCCGTGGTGAACAAAGAGGGCAGGATGTACATGCCCTTGCGCAGCCGTCGCGCCTCGCTCTTGGGCTGGTCGGCCATCAGCGGCCTCCCGTGGAGAGGATGGCCAGGGTCGAGCTGCCGCACAGGACGTGTTCACCCACCTTGACCTTGACCTCGGCCGTGGCAGGCAGAATCACATCGCAGCGCGAGCCGAACTTGATGAGTCCGATGCGCTCGCCGCGCGCCACGCGGTCACCCGCCTTGCGGCTGAAGACGATGCGGCGGGCCAGCAATCCGGCAATCTGCTTGAAGACCAGCGTACCGCCGTCATCGGCCTTGAGGGTGCAGATGCTCTGCTCATTCAGCTCGGCCGACGCCGGGTTCATGGCGTTCAGGTACTGGCCCCTGCGATACTCCACCTTTTCAATCACTCCAGCCACCGGCGAGCGGTTGACGTGCACGTTGAAGACGTTAAGGAAGATGCTGATGCTGATGCGGGCCTCGCCGTTGACTTCAATCGTGGTAACGCCCGTCACCTTGCCGTCGGCAGGTGAGACCACCGCGCCCGGCGTCTGGGGAATGGCACGCTCCGGATCGCGGAAGAACCAGAGAAAGAAGTCCGCCAGCAACAGCGGCACAATGGCCAACAGCGGCCAGGTCCAAAAGCCAATCAGGACCGCAACCGCCACCAGCGCCAGCGCGTAATAGATTCCGTCGCGTACCATGAGACCCCTTAGATAATGAGACCCCTTGATTATAGCGAAGGCCGACCACCTGCTGCCGGAGAATGAAGAACGGCGGCCAGCTGCGGATTATGGCTCGCTGAGCAACTCTTCCACGGTGCGTTCAAAGTACTGGCGCACCTCGTCAAAGCGCCCGGTGGCCGGGCCGCTGAATCCGGCATGAACCAGGCGGGGGCAGCCGTGACGATCGAGAAAAATGGTCGTCGGGAAGGCTCCGAAGTTCTTGAGTTGCGGCAGGGTGCGCTCCACATCGCCCTGATCGGTGGTCCCGGAAAGCAGCAGCGGAAAGGTGATGCCGAACTTCTTGCGGTAAATCTCAATCAGGCGCAGGCTGCGCGCGTGGTCGTTGGTGTACTCGTAGCTGAGGCCGACGATCTCCAGCCCGCGTGAGTGGTATTTCTCATAAAGCGATTGCAGCAGCGGAGCCTCGTCCTGGCAGTTCGGACACCAAGTACCGAAAAGGTCCAGAAGCACAACCTTGCCCTGGAAGCGCGGATCGGCCTCGGTAATGGTCGCTCCAGCGGCGTCTTCGGCGTGGAAGTGGAAGACGGCCTTGGGGTCCTCGGCGTGGGTCAACTGCTCGGCTTCGGCAAAGCCCTCGGGAGCGGCGGTGGGCGTGGCGACAAAACTCTGCGGATTGCCCGGCGAGACGTGGAAGACGCCTTCGATGCGCTCCGGCGAGACGACATGGCCATCCAAACGCAGCAGGTGGATGCCATCGAAGCGCGAGAGGTGCAGTTCGCCGTTGCGCAAGGTTCCGTGCAGGAGGCCGTAGTCGCCGCTGACCGGAGCGATGGTGCCCTCCACGCGGTCGGCCTTCACCGTGAAGTGCCCGGGGGCAGTGGGCTCGTCGGCGGGCTTGCCATCCGGGCCGGTGAAGGCGAACTGCCAGTCCGGCGCCAGCGTGGCGTTTTGGATGGATTCCCCGTAGGGCTGGCGCGTGGCCGTGACGGCATAGTGCACAACGGACTTGGCGCGCTGCCGCGTATACTCTCCCTCCAGCCTCGAGCAAATCTTCTCTCCCTTTGTGCAGTGCAGGGTCAGCGTGGCATCGTATTGATCCAGCCGGAAGACGAACTCGCGATCATTACGTTTGACCGAGTTGAAGGCGATGCGGTCATGGCCGTTGCCCAACGAAGCTGAAAACCCCTTGGCGTCGCGCTCAACATACAGGACGAAGGGCACACGATAGCTATCTTCCACGCCTGGGCGCGCGGCCACAATCTCAGCCTCCCAGCCGCCGACGACGTTCACCACCTGTGGCTTTGTTTGCGGCTTCGACTGGGGTTGCGGCTGGGGCTGGGCCTGCAAAATCAGGCTGAAGGAAGCAACAAGCAGGGCGAGCAGCAGCGCGCGGGGCAGTCTCATGGTCTGTTGATTTCACCACAATTGCCCCTCCCTGCAAAGCCGCCCGGAGGTGGGGGCAAGCAGGAAGGCGGAGCAAGGCTCGACGCGAAGACCGGAAAACGCGAATCCCCGGCCACACCCAGTTACCCAAGGTGGGCAGCGGTATGACCGGGGAGAAAATCTCTATGTTGGCAAGCCAGCGGCGGCCGCAGCCATGTGGCGGCCGGAGCAGCGGTGGCGCAACGGCGATACCTCAACAGATATCGGCTCTAGGCGATGCCTTGTGCGCGCACGCCAAAGTTCTCCATCTCATCTTTGAGGCGAAGCTTCAGCTTCTTCAGCTTTACTTCTTCCACTTTTTCTTCTTCGGAGAGGTATTTCTTACCGGAAAGGTCTTCAAGACGCTGGGAGTAGGCACTATGCTCTGCGGCCAACTTGCGGAAATCCTCGTTGCTGGCCAGCAGTTCTTCGCGTACGGGAGCATTCATTGCAGCACCTCCAAGCCTGAAATCAGGTGCTCATCAAACTAGCACCCGACCCATGAGGCTGCAAGGGAAATTCATAACAAATTCATCTCGCGTGGCTGAGCATATGCACCAGTATCAGTGCATCTTCCGCAGGGTGGTCGTAATAGCCCCTGCGCCGCGCCAATAGTTGGAATCCCATCGCCGTGTAGAGCGCCCGTGCCGCCAGGTTCGACTCCCGCACCTCCAACAGGATGCGGCCGGAATGGGCCTGGGTGGCAGCCATCAGCAACTGCCGCAGCAACATACGGCCCACGCCCTGGCGGCGGCAGGCTTCGGCCACGGCCATGTTCTCCAGCTCCCACTCCGCGGGCTCCGCTGCCCCGGCCACGCCCGCGGCGGCCACCAGGAAGCCACATGGGGCCTCCGGCGACTGGGCGATCCAGGCGTGGCGCGCCGGAGTTTCCGCATGGAAGATATCGTCCCACTGCAAGGGGCTCCAGTGAGCGGCGTCGGCCGAGGCCTGGCTGAGTGCCACAAGCGCGGGCAGGTCCTTGAGGGCGGCCGGACGAATGGTGATGGGAGTTCGGGTCATCGGGGGTTCGTCACTCGAGAATCAATCTCCGGACTGGCCGGGCTTGGGAGTTGTCCGGGGGGCGGAGAATATCTCGGCGTCCGAGCGGCGCAGGTAGTTGGCGTCCAGAGTGGACGGGTCATCGTGCTCTCCAGCCAGGTGCCGGGCCAGCGCGATGCGGGCATAGTCCACGGCGTTGGGGTGGGCTACGAGCAGCACCTTGCGACTCGCATCATGAATTGCCGAGGTCAAGGCCTCGGCGAGCTTGGCGTCGTGGGTGACGATCACCGAATCCGGCGGAAATTCTTCCGCCCGCTCGACGACCCGGGCAAAGTCCTCGGAGGCGGCCAGGCCTTCGCGCTGCATCGTTGCGCTGAATCCTGTTGCGCTCTCGCCTGTGACGAGATATTCGCCGAAGAAGACCTCCTTGCGCTGCGCGTCCACAACGGGCAGCAGATGGCCTTCGACCTTGGCGGCCAGGGCCAGGGCCTTTAAGACGCTGACGGCCACCAGGGGGCTCGCAAAGGCCTGCGCCAGCCCCTTTACGGTGGCCACGGCCACGCGCAGCCCGGTAAACGAGCCCGGACCGCTGGCCACCGCCAGCAATTCAATGCTCCGGCGCGGCAAGCCATGGCGCTCCAGCATGGAGGCCACCGTGGGTAGCAGTTGTTCGCTGGCGTGGCCGCCGGGCAGCGCGGCCAGCTCAATGGTCTGCAGCGTGTTAGCCTCGCCGCGCGGCACATTCTCACCTGCGCTCAGCGTACTCTCACAGGCGCGCGGCGTACTCTTACAGGCGCGCAGCAGGGCAACGCTGGCGTCGGCGGAAGAGGTGTCAATGGAGAGAATCAGCACTAGCGCTCCCGCCGGGCAAGTTCGCCCACGATCTCGCCAATCAGCGAGTAGGGATCGCGCTGCTGGCTGGCCACCTGTTCGGCGTAGCGGCCGACCGCCTCGTCGGTAAAGGCCTGGCTGACAATCTGGCGCAGCACCTCGTCGCGCAGCATCTCCCGCAGGCGATTGCGCCAGTTGGCCAGGCGGCGCTCGCGGCCCAGCTCGCTGGTCTGCAGGAACTCCTCGTACTGGTCAATGGCCGCGGCCAGCTCGACTACGCCCGCGCCGGTACTGGCAACGGTCTTCACCACCGGAGGAGTCCAGCTATCATGCCGCTGGCTGAGCGACTGCATGGCCTTGATCTCGCGCTCGACGCGATCGGCGCCATCGCGGTCGGATTTGTTGATGACGAAGATGTCGGCAATCTCCATGATGCCGGCCTTGATGGACTGCACGTCGTCGCCCATGCCGGGGACGAGGATGACGAGCGTGATGTCGGCCAGGCGTACTATGTTGACCTCGTCCTGCCCGACACCGACAGTCTCAATGAGGACAAGGTCGCGGCCGGCGGCATCCATGACGGTGGCTACGTCGGCCGTGGTGCTGCTCAGTCCGCCCAGGGCTCCGCGGGTGGCCATGCTGCGGATGAACGTCCCGTTGTCTCCCGTGTGCGACTGCATGCGGATGCGGTCGCCGAGGATGGCTCCGCCGGTGTAAGGCGAGGTGGGATCAATGGCGATGATGCCGACCGTCTTCCGGCGACGGCGATACTCTCCAGCCAAGGCGTCCACCAAGGTGCTTTTGCCCGCTCCGGGAGAGCCGGTAAGGCCGACGACCCGCGCCCGCCCGCTGTGCGCGAACAAGGCCTTCAACAGCTCATGCGAGTCAGCGGTGCGGTTTTCCACGGCTGTGATGGCACGCGAAAGCGCACGCAAGTTGCCCGCGCGAATCTCTTCCACCCAGGTGGCGATTGTAGTGTTCATAAGGGCTGCGGCTCGCAGCCTCTTAGTCTAGCAAAGCGGTGCGACTTGGGGCCGTCTATCTTTCTTGCGCGACATCTCCAGCCACTACTTCTCCAGCAACTGCCGGGCAATCACCAGCCGCTGGATTTCGCTCGTCCCTTCGCCGATGGTGCAGAGCTTTACGTCGCGGTAGAACTTCTCCGCCGGGTAGTCCTTGATGAAGCCGTAGCCGCCGTGGATTTGCAAAGCCTCGTTGGCCACGCGCACCGCGACCTCGCTGGTGTAGAGCTTGGCCATCGAGCTTTCGAGCGTCGTCTTGCGATGGTTGTCCTTGAGCCAGGCGGCGCGCATGGTAAGCAGCCGCGCGGCGTCAATTTCCGTGGCCATGTCGGCCAGCTTCCACTGCGTGCCCTGGAAGTCGCTGATGGCGTGACCGAACTGCTTGCGCTGTTGGCTGTACTTGAGCGCGCACTGGTAAGCCCCGGTGGCCATCCCCAGACCGAGCGCGGCAATCGAGATGCGCCCGCCATCGAGCACGCGCATGGCGTCCACAAAGCCCTCGCCGAGTTTGCCCAGCAGGTTCTCGGCAGGAATCTCACAGTCTTCGAAGATCAGCTCGGAAGTGTCACTGGCGCGCAGGCCGAGCTTGTTTTCTTTTTTCCCGGCGCGGAAGCCCGGCGTGCCTTTTTCCACGAGGAAGGCCGAAAGCCCGCGCGTGCCGCTGGACTTATCCGTGACGGCCACCACAACCACTACATCCGCGTAGCTGCCCGTGGTGATGAACGTCTTGGTGCCGTTCAGCAGCCAGCGGTCGCCCTTGCGCGTGGCCGAGCAGCGCGCACCACCGGCATCCGAACCGCTGCCCGGCTCGGTGAGCGCCCAGGCGCCAAAGTGCTCACCGCGCGCGAGTTTGGGCAGGTAGCGGAGCTTCTGCTCCTCCGTGCCGGCAAGGTATATGTGATTGCTGCACAAAGACGTATGGGCGGCCACGATGATGCCCACCGAGCCATCCACGCGCGAAAGCTCCTCGATGGCCAGTACGTATTCGATGTATCCCAGCCCAGCGCCGCCCAGCTCTTCGGGAAAGATGCAGCCCATCAGCCCCATTTGCCCAAGCTGGCGCAGAACGGCCTCCGGAAAGCATGCCGCCTCGTCCCACTCCATCACGTGAGGCGCAATCTCGCGAAGGGCAAAATCGCGCACCGTGGCCTGCAGTTGCAGTTGCTCGTCAGTCAGTTGGAAGTCCACACGCACTCCATTTCGATCTGAATGTTGGGGGATCAGACTCTCCGCCCCACGCGGATGGGTCTATAAGGAAAACTGATGCTTATATCACGCGGAGGCATAGCAGGGGAAGTTGAGAATGCGGAGATTGGAAGCCGAATTTTCGTGCGGAAGAGAATTATGACGGCGGCAGGCCAAGGTCGAGTATCATCCGTGAGCTATGGCTATCCTCATGGATTCACTCGACCACCTGGTTCTGACCGTTGCCAACATTGACATCTCGGTGGATTTTTACACCGAGGTTCTGGGCCTGGAACTGATCGTCGAGGGCGGGCGCAAGTCGCTTGCTTTTGGCGAGCAGATGATCAAACTGCACCAGCGCGGGCATGAATACACGCCCAAGGCTGCCCACCCCACCTGCGGATCCGGCGATATCTGCTTCATCACCTCCACGCCGTTGGATGAGGTCATCCGGCACATGGGCGAACAGAAGGTTCGCATTGAAGAGGGTCCGGTGGAGCGCCGCGGAGCCATGGGCAAGATGCGCTCCATTTACGTGCGCGACCCGGACCACAACCTGGTGGAGATCTCCAACTACTGATTGCTGATAAATGCGGGCGGAGAGAGGCTAGCCCTCAGCTTCGGCTATGAGTCCGGCGAAGAGCTGGGCAATTCCCTGCTCCAGTTGCGGCTTGATGGCGCTGCCGAAGAACATGATGGGCGCGCCGCTGAACTCCTGCACGGTGCGCAACTCGGTGGCCGCCGAGGCCTCGTCCCAGTGAAACTCATACTGCTGTTCGGCGGTGACGCCGGAGCCTTCACCACGCAGTTGGAGCCTTGCGGCCGGCACGACGGCGACTACTTCGGTCGTCAACTGGATGGGAACCGGCTTGCGCAAGCCCAGCACGAAGCGCGCACCCGGCGTCCACGGCTCGCCGCTCAGCCAGCGAGCCTCGCTGAGCGTGGCAGGATCGAAGTGCGGCCAGCGCTCGAGCTGCGTGAACACCTGCCAGAGCTTCTCCGGACGGCAGCGCGCGGTGATGGAGTACTCAATCTTCAGCGACATGGAATCTCTCCTAGTTGAGTCCCGTTGATGGCCAAAAAGCTGGTGGCCCGGCGCCATAGCAAAATCAAAAACTCAGGCGCGGCAGATCGCGGCCAGCTTCTCCACGGCCTGTTTGCACTGCGCGGCCGTCACGTTCAGGTGTGTGACAAAGCGAACAAGCTGCGGGTTGACCGTGCCGATAAGCACGCCCGCGGCCTTGAGGCCGGCGGCGATCTCCGACGAGGTTTTGCCCGTTGCGCTGACGTCGCAGATGACGACGTTGGTCTGCACTGTGGCCAGATCAATGGTGATGCCCTTGATGGCGGCGACGCCTTCGGCCAGCAGACGGGCGTTGGCGTGGTCCTCGGGCAGGCGCTTGGGACCCTCCTCCAAGGCGATGAGCCCGGCGGCGGCCAGCACTCCGGCCTGGCGCATGCCTCCGCCCAGAGCCTTGCGAACGCTGCGTGCCTCGGCGATGAACTCCTTGCTGCCAACCACGAGCGATCCGACGGGCGCGCCCAGGCCTTTGGACAGGCAGAACATCACGGAGTCGCAGCCCTTCGTCAGCTCAGCGACCGGGCGGTTGAGAAACGCGGCGGCGTTGAAGATGCGCGCACCATCGAGATGCACGGGAATCTTGCGCTCGTGGGCGTGGGCGCAGATGTCGTGCATGGTGTTTTCGGGGGTGACGGTGCCTCCGGCCATGTTGTGCGTGTTTTCCAACTCGATGAGGCCGGTGGGCGCAACGTAATAAATCGGCGGTGCAATCTTCGGCGCGATCAAATCCCAGCTCAGGATGCCCTGCGGTGCCGCGATGGGACGCACCATGCAGCCGCTGAACCAGGCGAGCATGGCCATCTCCCAGTTGGCGATGTGGCCGCGCTCCTCGCACAGAATCTCCTGCCCGGGGCGGGTGTGCAGCTTGATGGCGATTTGGTTGCCCATGGTGCCACTGGGGACGAAGATGGCGGCCTCGCGACCAAAGACCTCGGCGGCCTTGGACTCCAGGTGATTGATCGTCGGGTCCTCGCCATAAACGTCATCGCCCACCTCGGCCGAGGCCATGGCGCGGCGCATCTGTTCGCTGGGCTGGGTCACGGTGTCACTGCGGAGATCAATGATTGCGGTGCTCATGGGGTACTCCTGTGGAGAGAGAATCGAAAGTTTAGTGTAAATCCTGCGGACGCGACAGGGCCATCCACATTGTCGCTGACTACTCGCTCAGAAACTCGGCGAAGACGTCATTGGAGAAGAGACGGCCCTCGGCGGTCAGCCGCAGCCATCCGTCTTCAATCTCAATGAGCCCGCGTGCGACCAGCTCCATGATGCGATCTTTGTACACATCCACGGCATGGATGCCGAACTCTTCTTTGATGGCCAACAACTCCAAACCTTCCACCTTGCGCAGGCCAAGGAAGTAGGTCTCCTCGATGGCCTGACGCTCGCTGACCACGGTGCGCTCGGCAGGCGTGTTCGCGAGCAGCCCCTCGATGCTATCCGGCCAGGCGAGACGGATGGCACGGTGCGGCTCGCCCGGGATGGGCGCGGGCAACATGGAATGGGCATCCACGCCAAATCCCATGTAGGGCAGCCGATGCCAGTAGCGCAGGTTGTGCCGCGAGCGGTGCCCAGGGCACGCAAAGTTGCTGATCTCGTACTGCGCCAGCCCGGCCGCGTTCAACCGGCGGCAGGCCTCGCGGTAAAGCTCAACGGTCAGCGCCTCATCCGGAACGTGGTGCGCGTGGTAACGCGTGCCTCCGGCGATGAGCTCACGTCCCAGGCGGCTGTCGTCATCCACCTCCAGCATGTACACGCTGGCGTGCGGAACGCCCAGGGCTATGACCTCGTCGAGCGAACGGCTCCAGCTTTCGAGCGACTGGTGCGGCAGCCCGGCGATGAGGTCCACGCTGATCTCCGTGATGCCCGCCAAGCGCAGGCGGGCGATGTCGTCGAGGGTGGTGGCCCGGGTGTGCAGGCGGCCGACGGCGCGCGTCTCCTCGTCCACAAAGCTCTGAACGCCCAGGCTGACGCGATTGACTCCGCAGCCGACCAGTACATCAAGAATCTCAGGCGAGAGCGTACCGGGTGCGACCTCGACCGTGACCTCGGCTCCGGGCTGCACCTGAAAGCTGCGCGCGGCGGCCTTGAAGAGCCGCTCAAGCTGGTCGGCGGCCAGAACGCTGGGCGTTCCGCCGCCCAGGTAGATAGAGTCGAGCAGGGGTGAGAACTCGCCGCCGTTGGCCCGCACCCAGCTTTCGGCCCCTGCCATGGAGTGCTCTAGGTGCGCCACGTAGCCGTCGAACTGCTGGCGGGAGAAGACCCCACTCGAGAAATTGCAGAACGAGCACTTGGTGCGGCAAAAGGGCACGCTTAGGTAGAGGGCGGAATGGGCCGGGGTGGTCATCACAATGGGAATCCCAGTGTACGCCGCGCCAGGAGGGGATTTTTGCCTCCCGGAGGGAAAGCTGCACCCCGCAGGGGCTCTGCTCCATCTAAACTAGTGCATAGACGTATACGTAAATGACTCCCGCTTAAAAGAGAGCAATGGCCGCAGAAGAAGAAGTACTGGCAAAACCAAAAGATGCACAGATGGCCCGTCGCCTGATGGGCTACCTGCGCCCCTACACCCTCCAGGTGCTGCTGGCCTTTTGCGCCATCATCCTGAAGGCGTTGGCGGATGTGCTTGGGCCCTTTTTGACCATGCTGGCCATTGATCACTACCTGACCGGCAACTCCCATGGCTACACCTGGCTGGACCGCTACCTGAGCCCGGTGCCGATGACCGGCATCGCGCAGGTGAGCGCGCTTTACTTAGGTGTGCTGGTGGTGGGCTTCTGCTTTGAGTTTACCCAGACCTACCTGATGCAGTGGACCGGGCAGATGGTGATGTTCGACCTGCGCAGCCAGCTTTACCGCCACCTGCAGCGCATGGACATCGCCTTTTTCGACCACAATCCCGTAGGCCGCCTGGTGACCCGCGTGACCACCGACGTGGACGCCGTGAACGAGATGTTCACCAGCGGCGTGGTCAGCATTGTGGAAGACATCTTCGTGCTGCTGTTCATCGTGGGCATCATGCTGCGCAAGGACTGGCGACTGGCGCTGACGGCCTTCATCGTGCTGCCGCTGATCGCCGTGGCCACGCAGATCTTCCGCAACGCCGTGCGCGACGGATACCGCCGCATTCGCACGGCCATCGCCCGTATCAACAGCTTCTTGCAGGAGCACGTCAGCGGCATCATTCCCTTGCAGCTATTCAACCGCGAGGAACGCGCCTACCAGGAGTTCGAGACCGTCAACGGGCAGCACATGCAGGCCTTCAAGGACACCATCTTCGCCTACGCGCTGTACTACCCTGTGGTGGAGACGCTTTCGTCCATCGCCATCGCGCTGGTGCTGTGGTACGGCGGACATCGAGTGCTGGCCGGGCTGACCACTCTTGGCGTGCTGGTGGCCTTCATGCAGTACGCTCTGCGCTTCTTCCGTCCCATCATGGACCTGAGCGAGAAGCTGAACATTCTGCAATCGGCCATGGCCGCGGGCGAGAGAGTCTTCCGACTGCTGGATACCGAGCCCAAGGTGCAGTCGCCCGCCGCGCCGGTTCGTCCCGACGGCCCCGGACGCATCGAGTTCGACGACGTATGGTTCGCCTACCGCAAGGTGCCCGTGGAAAAAGACGGCAAGCAGGTGCCGGGAGATGATTGGGATTGGGTTCTGCGCGGCGTAACCTTTGCCATTGAACCCGGAGAGACCGTGGCCATTGTCGGCCACACGGGGGCCGGCAAGACCACGCTCATCAGCCTGCTACTGCGCTTTTATGACGTACAGAAGGGCGCCGTGCGACTGGATGGCGTGGACGTGCGCGAGATGAACCTGCAGGAGCTGCGCCGCCGCTGCGGAGTCGTGCTGCAGGATCCTTTCCTCTTCAGCGGCACCATCGCGGATAACATTCGACTGGGCTCGGAGCACGTGACGCGCCAGGCACTGGAGCAGGCCGCCGAGGAGGTCAACGCCTCGGACTTCATCCAGGCCCTACCGGAGGGCTTCGACTCGCTTTTGCAGGAGCGCGGCAATACGCTCTCCACCGGGCAGAAGCAGCTGGTCAGCTTTGCCCGCGCGCTCGCCCACAATCCCCGCGTGCTCATCCTGGACGAGGCCACCCCAGCGTGGACACCGAGACCGAGTTCCGCGTGCGCGAGGCCCTGACCCGCCTGGTGGAAGGCCGCACCTCGCTCATCATCGCCCACCGCCTCAGCACCATTCAGCGCGCGGATAAGATCATCGTGATGCACAAGGGCCAGGTGCGCGAGATGGGAAGCCACCAGCAGTTGCTCGCCGTCAAGGGCATCTATTACAAGCTCTACCAGTTGCAGTACAAGGACCAGGAGATGGCCGGGGCAGCGCAGTCCGCGCCTGTAAACGGCCTGCCGCAAGCTGCGCCTGCCGACTGAGTACTGCGGGCGCCCTATACAACTGATATCCTGACGGCGCAGATGACAACCCCTTCCCAATCCGCCGTTGCGCGCCCGTTGCGCGTGCTCATCAGCTCGGGCGAGGCCTCGGGCGAGCTTTACGGCGCGGAGTTGCTCTCCGCCCTGCGCGGGCTGCACGACGGTCCCGTGGAGTGCTACGGCATGGGCGGCGAGCGCATGAAGGCCGCCGGATGCGAGCTCCTGGTGGAAGCCAAAGACGTGGCCATCGTCGGACTCTTCGAGGTCATCAGCCACCTGCCATCGCTCTACCGCCGCTTCCATCGCCTGCTGGATGAGGTGGACCGGCGACGTCCGGACGTGGCCGTGCTGATTGACTTCCCCGACTGGAATCTGCGGCTGGCCCGCGAGCTGCACCAGCGCGGCATCCCCGTGGTTTATTACGTCAGCCCGCAACTGTGGGCGTGGCGCAAGGGACGCATCCGTCAGGTGCAAAAGTACGTGCGCGAGATGCTGGTCATCTTTCCCTTTGAGCGCGAGTTCTACCTAAAGCATGGCGTGGAGGCCGAGTTCGTCGGCCATCCGCTCAGCGAGTTGGCGCCGCCAAACATTACGCGAGATGACTTCGCGGCACGATGGGGACTCAATCCGGCGAAGCAGTGGATTGCCCTGCTGCCCGGCAGCCGCCGCAAGGAGTTGCGCCTGAACCTGCCGGCCATCGTCGGCGCCGCTCGGCGGCTGGGCTCGGAGTTCGAGTACGTGATGCCGGTGGCGAGCACGCTCGATGCAGGATGGGTGCGAGAGCAGATCGCTCTCTGCGGCGGAGAGATCAACATTCATCTTTGCGACGATGCCCGCGCCGCGCTGTTGCACTCTCGCGTGGGCGTGGTGGCCAGCGGCACGGCCACCGTGGAGGCCGCGCTCATCGGCACGCCGTTCGTCATGGTCTACCGCCTGGCGGGGTTGACGTGGACCCTGGGCCGGCACCTTGTAAAGCTGCCGCACTACGGAATGGTCAACCTTGTGGCTGGCCGTCGCGTGGTGCCGGAGCTGATTCAGGAGGGCTTTACCCCGGAGACCGTGGAGCGCGAGGTGCGCCGCCTGTTGCCCGAAGGTGCGCCGCGCGGCCAGATGCTTGCGTCGCTCGACGAGGTGAGGCAGAAGCTCCGCGGAGAGATCGAAGATGGCGGGCGCACGGCGGGTAACGCGGCTTCGCCGCTGCCGGCCGCAGGCGCACAGGCGGGTAACGCGCCAACGGATGGCGCTGCCGGCCGCGGGCGCTTGGCGGGTAACGTGGCTTCGCCGCTGCCGGCCGCAGGCGCTAGGGCCGCGAGGGCTGTATTGCGCGTTGCGGAAAGCACTTCCGGGCGAGAGAATGATCCCGCAGCGGGAATCCCTTGGCCGCGGCTTCGGTAGGATCATTCGGTAGGCTTTTTTCTGGCTTCCGGCAGGAGTAATCATTTGACACGATTGGCTGGGCGTGGCGCGCTTAGGGTTCTACTGGTGCTGGCGGCTGTTGCCCTGCTCGCTCCGACGATGCACGCCGCGGAAAAGCCCCGCCTGCGCGCCACCGACTACACGATTGACGCGCGCCTCTCACCACAGACGCGCCGCCTTGCCGCCCGGGTCGCCGTGCATTTCGTCGCGCTGGATGACATCAGCGTCGCCACCTTTGAGTTGCACAACGCCCTGCGCGTCAGCCAGGTGACGGACGAGCGTGGCCACATGCTGGCCTCCGAGCGCGTCACGCGGGATTCCACCATCCGCGTCCCTCTGCCCACGGGGCTGTTCAAGGGGCAGGAGGCGACGCTCATCTTCGAATACGAGGGCATGATTGGCTCCGCCGATGATAGTCCCGTGCCGGGCATGCGGCTGGCCTATGTAGGGGATCCCATCAGCTACCTGCTTTATTCCGCGCGCTGGTTCCCCGTCACCAACTACGGCATTGACCGCTTCACCGCGCGCATGAACATTACCGCGCCATACGGCTACACGGTCATCAGTAGCGGAGACACCTCCAAGCCCAACGACGCCAAGCCGTCAGCAAAGCCCTCCGGCCGTGGCGACCAGCAGAGCACCACCTTCCACTTCGAGTGGACGAAGCCGGGCTTTCCGGGCACGGTCATCGCGGGCAAATTTACGGAAACCAAAATCACCGAGGGCGGCCTGAGCGTCGGCGTCTACTTTTTGCCGGATAAAGCCGAGTTCGCGCAGGCCTACGGTGAAACTGCCGCGCGGGAGATGAGCTACTTCACCACCATCTACGGCGCGCCCCTCAGCACCGATCTCAAGCTGGTGGAGCTGCCCGACGAAACGCTTGCCAGCGCCTGGGCTCCGGAGGTGGTGGCCATCTCGGCGCGCAACATCCGCGCCAAGGTCAACTATCGGCTGCTGTCGAACGCCGTAGCGCACCAGTGGTTCGGCACCATCGTAAGCCCGGCGCGCCGCAGCGACTGGTGGATTGAAGAAGGTGGCGCGCGCTACAGCGAGGCCCGCTACATTGAGTACGCAGCCGGAGAGGCCGGAGCGCAGGAGGCAGTCAAGGACTTGGCCGTGGGCGCGCTGGCCTATGAGAGCCTGCCGCTCGGCCAGATTGGAACCTTGGACACCTTCGACCCGGTCTTCCAGGCGATGGCCAACGACAAGGGCGGCATGGTCTACCACATGCTGCGCTGGGTGATGGGCGACGCGCGCTTTGATAAGACGATGCGCACGCTGTTTACGCGCTACGCAGGCAAGAGCATCGGCCTGAAGGAGTTGCAGAAGGTAGCCGAGGAGGTCGAGGGCGAGTCACTGACATGGTTCTTCTCCGAGTGGCTGGATTCGACCGGCGCGCCGGAGTTCAAGAACAAGTACACGGTGTACCGCATCAAGGGCGGCTTCCGCATCGTCGGACAGCTTCGCCAGGACCTCGACCTCTTCCGCATGCCGGTGGAGTTGCTGATAGAAACCGACGGCAAGAGCGAAGAGAAGACCATTGACGTCACTGGCACCGCCAGCGGCTACGTGGTGGAGACCTTCGGCAAGCCGCGCAAAATCAGCATGGACCCCAACCACTGGCTGCTGCGCAATTCCTCGGAGCTGCGCCTGCGCTCGGCCATCATGCGCGGGCAGCAATTCGTGCAGCAGGGCGCGCTGGGTGAGGCGATTCACGAGTTCCAGCACGCCATTGAGTTGAACGCCAACAGTTCGCTGGCCCACTACCGCCTGGCCGAGGTCTACTACCTGCAGCACAACCTACAGGCGGCGGCCAACGCCTATCGCGACGCGCTGGATGGCGATGGCGAGCCACGCTGGACCGAGGTATGGGCCCACATCCAGCTCGGCAAAATCTTCGACCTCACCGGCCAGCGCGACCGCGCCATCGGCGAATATCGCCAGGCCGTGCAGACCAATGACAGCACACAGGGCGCGCTCGACGAGGCTCGCCGCTACCTGGCGTCACCCTACCAGCGCGACGAGAATTGACCTGTTAGTTCTTGCGTAAGCTCTTTCACGCAAAACGAAAACCGCGCTCCAAGGCGCGGCTTTTCTTGCACAGTCGAAGACGAGTTATTTCGCTTGGCCGTCGCTGGTCACGACATAGCTCTTCGCCATGCGCGAGGCCAGTTGCTTTGCCACCTCCAGCGCCTTCGGGCTGGTGTAGGCCGAGCAGTGCACCTCGGCGCGGTCGCCGTCAAAGTACAGGCCCACAATGGATTCGGCCTTGGTCGCCGTGTCCGTCAGATCCAGCGTATGGCAGTTGCTGATGATCACCGTGCCGGGCAGGCAGATGCGGTCGAGCAGGCAGAACATCTCCAGCTTGCTCTCGAACTCATCCGGACCGGTCTCCATGACAATGCGGGCGCGGCGGGCTGCGCCTTCCAGGCTGGTGGCACATTCGATGCGGGCAAAGGCTTCGTCGGCCTCATGGCGGCTCAGCTGGCCATCGGCGGCGGCCGTATCCAGAAAGAGACGAATCTCGGAAGTCGCGCGCTCGAGAGAGGTCGGGATCAGGTCTTCCAGCACCACGCGGTAGCCGGCCATGGCGGCGCGGCGGGCCAGTTCGCGGCCCACGCGGCCGGCGCCGATGACGGCCACGGTGTCGTTATAAAACAAGTCGTCCTGGCGCACCGCGGCGTTGTCTTCCCCACCAGCGGACATGGCTACTTTTCCAGGGTTTCGACCAGCTTGAGGTAGTTGGGATCGGAGTTGCGCATGTACTCGGCCAGCTTGTGGCGCTCCTCGGGAGTAATGAACGCGCTGCTGGAAACGATGCGGCGCAGGGTGGCCGCGATGTCGTCCACGTAATTCATCAATCGAATCAGTTCTCCGCTGGATGCCATGATGTCTTCTCCTTGGGTGTTGCAACTACCGCTGCCGCCACGCTACGCGCGCAAAATTTCCGCCAGCTCAAGTCATTGTCAGGGCCAGCAGGGTGGAGTGTCAAAAGCCCGCACTAGCCAACCCACTCTGCGTGGGTCAAGGCGATGCTCAGGCGGCAAAGTCCTCGCCATCGCCACCCCAGCCAGGATGCGAGCTGCGGTCGGTGACCTCGGCCAGGGCAGCCAGTTTCTGCGCCAACTCCGGCAGCAGAGCACCGGGAGCATAACGCCACGCCCAGTTGCCATTGCTGACCGAGGGCACGTTCATGCGCGCCTCCTGCCCCAGGCCCAGCACATCCTGCAAAGGCACCACGCACAGGTTCGCTGTGGAACCCTCGGCGAGGCGGATCATCGCCCAGTTCGCACCGTCCGTGGCCTCGCCCAGCAGGGCATCGGACGCGTGGCACTCGTACTCCGTGCGATGCTGCCACCAGCCCAGCGTCGTGTCATTGTCATGCGTGCCGGTGTAGACCACGGTATTGCGGTCGTAGCACTGTGGCAGATAAACGTGCGCGCCGGGGTCTCCAAAGGCGAATTGCAGAATGCGCATGCCGGGCATACGCCAGCGCTCGCGCAGGGCGGTCACATCCGGAGTGATGACGCCCAGGTCCTCGGCGATGAAAGGCAGCGCCCCCAGCCGCTCGTGGAGGACGCGGAAGAGGTCTTCTCCCGGGCCATCCTCCCAGCGGCCGTGCACCGCCGTGGGCTCGCTGTTGGGAATGGCCCAACACTGCTGGAAGCCGCGGAAATGATCGAGGCGAATGATGTCGCAGTGCGCCAGCGCCCAGCTCATGCGGCGCACCCACCACTCGTAGCCGTGCTCGCGCAGCACATCCCAGCGGTACAGGGGATTGCCCCAGCGCTGTCCGGTCACGCTGAAGGCGTCGGGTGGCACGCCGGCCACGGCCTCCGGCTGCAAGCTCTGCATGTCAATGCGGAAGTCTCCGGGGTCGGTCCAGACATCGGCCGAATCGAAGCTGACGAAGATGGCCACGTCGCCGACGACGCGCACATCGCGCCGCGCGCAATAGGCGTGCAAGGCGCGCCACTGCTCGAAGAAGGCAAATTGCAAAAAGCGTGCTCGATCCAACTGTCCGGCCAGCTCCGTGCGCAGCGCGGCCAGCGTGGCTGCCTCCCGGCGCGCCTCCGGCTCCGGCCATGTATTCCAGCTTTGCAGGCCGTGGCGCTCGCGCAGAGCCTCAAACAGGACGTAGTCTTCCAGCCACCAGTGGTTTTCACTGACAAAGCGGTCAAAGCGCGCGCGGGCATCGCCCCGGGCATTCGCCAGGAACCACGCGGCGGCCTCATCCAGCAGCGGAAGTTTCTCGCGGGCCACACGTGGATAATCCACCGGGCCATCGGGGCGATTGATGGTCGCCACTTTTTCACGGGAGATCATGCCGCGCTCGGCCAGCCGCTCCAGGCTGATGAGCAGCGGATTGCCGGCAAAGGCGGAGGTGGAAGAATACGGAGAGTTTCCGATGGCCGCCGGGTTCAGCGGAAGAATCTGCCATAAGCCCTGGCGCGCTTCGGCCAGAAAGTTGACGAACTCATAGGCGGCGGGGCCCAGATCGCCGATGCCTGCGTGGCCCGGCAGCGAGGTGGGATGAAGAAGAATGCCACTGCTGCGTTGCTCGAGGTTCAATGCCCTGGCGCCTTCCCTTTCCAATGGAACGACGGCCTTCCAATTCCAGAATGCACTGCGGCTGCTGCTTTGGCGAAGAAAAAAATGCGGGGAGGCCGTTGACCTCCCCGCCGTGAATTCCGCGATGGACTACTCTCCGCTGTTGGCGGAGCCGGCCATCGCTTCGACCTTCTTCTTGTCAATCACAATGCGACCGTCTTTTTCCAGCTGCTTCCTCAACGAGGCTACGAACACCTCTTCGGCTTCGGCGCGCTTGCGCTCCAGCAAGCTGGCCTTGATCTGGTCCTTCATCGCGGCAAACTCGGCATCGGTAGGAGCGGTCTTTTCGACCATTGCCACCACCGCGCCCTTCTGGCCCAGGTTGATGGCATGGCTGATCTCGCCCGGCTTCAGGTCAAAGACCTGCGGCGCCACCGAAGCCACCTGCCCGAGGTCGGGCACCTGGCCATCCGGCGTGATTGCGTCGCTGGTTTTCACCGTGGCGCCTACGGCCTTGGCGGCCTCGCGAAGATTGTGCGCGCTCTGCGCCTTGGCGGCCAGTTCCTGCGTCTTCTCCGCCAGCAGCGCACCGGCCTTCTGCGTTTTCAACTCCTCGCCCAGCTGCGCCTTTACCTGCTCAAAGCTGGGAGTGGCCGGCGGCTTGATCTCCGTCAGCTGGAATACCGCAACGCCGCGCGCAAGAGTTACGCTGGCTGCCGGAGCTCCGGGCTTGGCGGCAAACACGGCGTCGGACAACTGCGCCGACTGGCCCACACCGGGCAGCGCATCGTGGCTGCCGATGAAGCCGCTGTCTTCCACCTTCAAACCATTGGCGGCCGCGGCCTTTGCAAGCCCCGCCGTTTTGGCCTGGCTTTCCACGCTGCGTGCCAGTTGACCGGCCAGCGCCTGGTTTTTCTGCGCCGTTACCGCGGCTTCAATCGCCGGCTTCATCTCGTCCAGGCTGCGGGCATGGGCCGCCACCTTGTCGTCCACGCGGATGATCTCAAAGCCGTAGCTGGTGGAGATGATCTCGCTCACCTGGCCCTTGTTCAGGGCGAAGGCAGCCTTTTCAATATCCGGCGCCGAGCCCGAGCCGAGCACGAGCTGATCGCCCACCACGCCTCCGTTCGGAGCCGTCGCCGTGTCATCGGAATACTTCTTGGCCAGTGCGGCAAAGTCGCCGCCTTTTTTCAACTGCGCCAACACGTCCTGCGCCTTGGTCTTGGCCACATCGCTCTGCTTGGCGTCCACCTTGCCGTCGGGACCCGGCAGCGGCAGCTTGATGAGGATGTGGCGAACCTTCACCGACTCCGGCACGCGGAACTCCGCCGAGTGCTGGCGATAGTAGCCCTGCACCTCGTCGCTGGTGGCCTTCGCGGGACTGGGCAGATGCGCGGGATCCACCACCACGAACTGCGCCTTGCGCTGCTCTGGAATGGTGTTGGCGAACTGCTTCTGGTTCTTCTCGTAGTAGGCCTTCAGCTCGGCATCGTCCACCTTGACCGACTTCTTCAACTCCTCGGTGCTCAGCACCGCGTAGTCGAACTTGTACTTGGTCTTGGCCTTGACGAAGGCGTCGTGCACCTCGGCGCTGGTGACCGTGACGCCGGCGCCGATGACGGCGCGCAGCTTGCGCATGGTCAGGTCGTCGCGAATCTCCTGCTCGAACTGCGGGATGCCGACGTTGAACTGGTTGGCGATGAAGTCGCGATACTGGTCGGCGCCGATGAAGGTGCCGTTGGGATACAACGCCTGCGCAAAGTTGCCATGCTGCAACTCGTAGCGCACGTCGTCGCTGGTAGCTTCCAGGCCCAGATGCTTGGCCTCGCGCAGATACACCTTGCGCATCACCACCATCTCCACGGCCTGGGGCAACAGTTGCGGCATGATGATGGAGCGAAGGCGCTCCGGATAGCCACGCTGCTGCATGATGTTGCGCGCCGTCTGATCCACTTCCTGACGGGAAATCTCCTGGCCGTCCACCTTGGCCACCGCGTCGGCGCTCACGCTGTTGCTCAAATCACTGAAAATGCTGCTTCCGCCAGTCGGCACCAGCGTAACGACCATCATGATGCATACGATGGAGAGAAAGCCGACCAGAAGTGCTTTCTGGATTCGGCCAGGGGTTTGCAGAAATCGAATCATCTTCCGGTTAGCTCCAAAGGTAGAGAAGGGCGAAGTCCAAATTATAAACCAGCCGGAGGCTTTGCCCGAATCCGCACCCCCGGCACTGTGGAATACCCGCGCCGCCATCCCCGCCCAATGGAGAACTTCGCCCTTCGGCCATGGATTTGCCCCTTTGGACACCGCAACCTTTCCTCCCCACTCGTGCGGCATGATGTAATAGAGGTTGGATTCCTATGTCACAGAGAAAACAGGGCTTTCGGATGAAATGGGTCGCCGCCAACCGCCGCCTGCGGGAGCTGCGCATGATCGCCCATGGACTGGTAGATACCAACCACATCGTCATGGCGCACATCATCCCCATGCGCCGCTGCAACCTGGCCTGCGCCTATTGCAACGAGTTCGACGCGACCAGCAAGCCCGTGCCGATGGAAACCATGCTGGAGCGCATTGACCACCTGGCGCGCCTCGGCACGGCCATCGTCACCATCAGCGGCGGCGAGCCCATCCTGCACCCGGAACTGGACGACATCATCCGCCGCATCCGCCACCACGGCATGATCGCCGGCATGATCACCAACGGATACCTGCTGACGGCCGACCGCATTGAGAAGCTCAACCGCGCGGGCCTGGACCACATGCAGATTTCCATTGATAACGTCATGCCCGACGACGTCAGCAAAAAGAGCCTGAAGGTTTTAGACAAGAAGCTGCAACTGCTCAGCGAGCACGCCGAATTCCACGTCAACATCAACAGCGTGGTCGGCGGAGGCATCCACACACCGCACGATGCGCTGGTGGTGGGCCGCCGCGCCCGGCAACTGGGATTCACTTCCACGGTCGGCATCATCCACGACGGCGATGGCCAGTTGCGCCCGCTGAACGGCGAAGAGCGCACCGTCTTTTTCAAGATGCACAACATGGAGCGCAAGAATTATTCGCGCTTCAACTGGTTCCAGACCAACATCGCCAACGGCAAGCCCAACGACTGGCGCTGCCGGGCCGGTGCGCGCTACGTCTACATTTGCGAGGACGGCCTGGTGCATTACTGCTCGCAGCAGCGCGGCTACCCAGGCACTCCGCTGGCCGAATACAGCAAGAAGGACGTCAAGCGCGAGTTCCTGACCACCAAGGGCTGCGCTCCCAACTGCACTGTGAGTTGCGTCCACCAGGTGAGCTACATTGACTTTTGGCGCGCGCCGCAAACTCTGCAGCCGCAGCCGCGCGAGGCCAACCTCGGCGACCTGGTACAGATCCAGAGCGACTAGATTCCCTGCGACAGGATTCTGCGCTGCAAGATTCAGAGCGATAAGCTTCAGAGTGATCCGGCGCGATTCGCAAGCTGGTTTCCACAGCGGGGACGGCGAGGAATTTGCGCGATGGTCATGCGTTTGTTACACTCGTAGAGGTCCTCAAGCAACACGGGGACGCCTGTAGGACAAGGCCCGCGCAACACTTCCACAAGGCCCTCCAGCAGCAATCTCAAGATGGGCGCGTAGCTCAATTGGCAGAGCAACTGACTCTTAATCAGTAGGTTGTAGGTTCGATTCCTACCGCGCTCACCATCTTTTCAATAACTTACAAAGTTGAAATTTAACGGTATGACGTAAAGTATGACGTAGCCGATTTTGGCTACGCACTTGGCGGCAACACCGCATGATTACTGTCGTTGAGCGCCGAGCGCACAATGCCGAGTTCCGGATGCTGATATTTCATCGCGGTCTTGACGTCCACGTGCCCCATCGCACTCATGACAAGCTTCAGATTCCCGGTATTCTTCAGAACTCGTGTTCCGAAGTCATGCCGACCGCAATACAGCACCAATTTCTTGGGCAGTCCGGCCTTCTCGCGTGCCTGGCGAAACTTCGCGGCCATCGTGGTCAGATGTCCGGACTCAGATCGCTTGGACGCGAACACCCAGCCCTTTTTCCTGGTCCCGCAAAGCGTCTTCAACACTGTAAAAACCCGGTCGCTCATCGGTACGTACCTGATGCCGTTCTCGGTCTTGCTGTCCACC
>Ga0181528_10000482_pt1 | contig 28428 bp, 28 predicted proteins | sample PEATcosm2014_Bin_47_FD_119742 | JGI IMG/M metagenome (GOLD analysis project Ga0181528, IMG submission 119742) | Peatland microbial communities from MTU Mesocosm Facility, Houghton, MI, USA - PEATcosm2014_Bin10_10_metaG | ecosystem: Environmental > Terrestrial > Soil > Wetlands > Peat | place...
ATGCCAGGCAACATAATGATAAACGATTTTAATCAGTAATTAAACTGTTTCCACTGGCCATCCCCGCCATTTCATTAACCTTTTTGTTGAGTATATTAACCAAGGAAGTCACCGGCTTAACCAAGGAAACGACCGAGTTGGTTAAAAAAATGTTGGACTTAACCAGGGAAGCCATTTCCTTAGCCAAAAAAACGACCCACTTGGTTAAAGAAATGACGGGCTTGATTAATTTCTTCGGTTTGTGAGTTAAGGAAACCATTTCTTTAATTAAAGAAACGGCGGACTTAGCCAAGGAAACCATTTCCTTAACCAAAGAAACGACCGACTTGGTTAATTTTTTGAAGGAAAGGTTAATTGTCTGGCTAAATCCAGCCAGTTCAGTGAAAACCTGTCCAAAAGTAAGGGTTCAAGTGTCCAGAATGTCCTGATTAAGGACAATGGACCCGTCGGTGAAAGATTCTGGCCAACCTATGGCTGGGCAGGTTTAAATTGGCGCATTGGAACCGCCGCCTTCAGTAAGCTGCAATCTGAAAAATGACCACGCTGCCGCTTGAAGGTGGCGTTCCTGCTAACGCATTCTTGGGCCAAAGCGACTAAAAACCGAATTGGCGAAGACAAAGAGGAGGGATTTAATCCGTCTCCGGCCTTCGGTGTTTCAACTTTTTCTTGAGCTGGTGGCCTCGTAGATTTCCTCAAACACCTCATCAAGGGATTTGGTGATGTCCCAGCCGGGATAATGAGCCCGCATTTTGGCCAGGTCGCTGATATAACAGATGTGGTCGCCGGCCCGGTTCTGGGCGATGTATTCGTAATTCATTTTCTTCCCGCTGCACGCGGCCGCGCGCTCGAAGGCTTCCAGGATGGAAACGCTGTTCGCGCGTCCGCCGCCGATGTTGTAAACCTCGCCACTGCGGGGCTTTTCATAGAAGGCGTGGATGAAGCGCGCGACATCGAGCGAATGAATGTTGTCCCGCACCTGCTTGCCCTGATAGCCGAACACCTTGTAAAGCCTGCCCTCGACGTTGCATTTGACCAGGTAGCTCAAAAACCCGTGCAGTTCCACGCCGCTGTGGTTCGGCCCGGTCAGGCAGCCGCCGCGCAGGCAGCAGGTTTTCATGCCGAAATAACGTCCATACTCCTGCACCATCACGTCACCGGCCACCTTGGAGGCGCCGAAAAGGCTGTGCTTGCTCTGGTCAATGGGAAACTCCTCGGTGATGCCGTTGGCGTAGGCGGGATCGTCGTAGTCCCAGCGCGTGGGCAGTTCCTTAAGGCGGATGGTGTTGGGCCGGTCGCCATAGACCTTGTTGGTGCTCATGTGGGCAAACACGGTTTCCGGAACGTGGCGGCGCGCGGCTTCGAGCAGGTTCAGCGTGCCGACGGCGTTGACATCAAAATCATCAAACGGACGGGACGCCGCCAGATCGTGGCTGGGCTGGGCCGCCGTGTGGACCAGCAGATCGGGCTTGAGCGCGGCGATCAGCCCATCCACGCCGCTCCGGTCGCGGATGTCTAGCTCGTGATGATGGAACTCCGGATGGCTGGCCTGCAGGCGGCTCTGGTTCCAGCGCGTGTCCCCGCCCGGCCCAAAAAAATCCGCCCGGGTATTGTTGTCAATACCATGGACCTCCCAGCCGGCCTTGCAGAAATAATCCACCACCTCCGAACCGATTAACCCGGACGAGCCGGTGACCAATAATTTACTCATAGTCAAATCGGTTTCCCCTTCTTCTTTGAAGCGATCGGCGAGACATGTTTGTTTAATCTAGGGCAGCCTCAAATGGCTTGTCAATTCCTTTGGAGACCTGGTGGCGATATGATTTAGGAGCACAGCCGCCCCGGCTGTAGTTCGGCGCGTCCTCGCGCCGGGAGCTTCGCACAGGCTCAAACCATTTGCCCTGGCTTTGATACCCCATCGCAGAGGCCTACTACGTGGGCGTCATAGGCTGCGCCCGGGACTGGCGCGCTCCCAAATCATACCAATACCGGCATGGAACATGGCACCATCCTTTTTCCGGCGCCACGCACGGAGTTGGCACCCCAGCTTCATTGTTTGTCAGAAACAAATTCCCGAAAACCCAAAAGGCTGAAAGCGGAGAAAAACCAGAGTCGGAGGCTGGCGGGTGGGAATTCAATTGAGTTGCACCCCGCCGATGGGGCAAGATTTCCCAGCCAATGTCCCGGCTGAAAAATTTCTCGCGCAACCTCGTCACCAGCTATCTGCAACTGGGAGTGAACGTGGTTTATTCCCTGGTCTCCATCCCGCTCATCCTCCACTGGCTGCCCAAGGCGGAATTCGGGATGTGGCTGCTGCTCGTGCAGTTGATGGGTTATCTGGGAATGGTGGACCTGGGCATGACGTCAGCCGTGGCGCGTCTGCTGGTGGACCACAAGGATGACCGGGCCAACGGCAATTACGGGTCGCTCCTCAAGACCGCCATGCTGGTCAGCGCGGTGCAGGGGGCGGTCGTCCTTATGATCGCGATGCTGGGCGCGCCCGTGCTGGCCGCGCTGATGAAAATCCCGCCCGAGCACCAGCACGTTTTCATCCTGCTGCTGCGGATGCAGGGTGCCATCACGGCCTTTAACTTCTGCTACCGGCCCCTGAACATGATGCTCTATGCGCATCAGCGGATGGATCTCCAATCCTACAGCGACATCACCAGCCTCGCGATTTCGCTCGGTCTCATGGTGTTGTTGTTGATGAAGGGCTGCGGAATTTTTTCATTCGTCTATGCCAATGCGGTCACCGCCCTGTGGGTTCCTTTCTATTTGTTTTGGAACTGCCGGCGGTTGAACTTCCTGCCCGGGACCGGTGAATGGGGCGCTGTATCTCGCAAACTGTTTCATGAAGTCTTCAACTATGGGTCCAAGATTTTTTTGTTTGATCTGGGTTGTCAGTTGCAATTCGCCAGCCAGATCATTGTGGTGTCCCGCGTTCTGGGACTGGAGTCCGCCGCGCTGTGGGGGGTGGGCACCAAGATGTTCAATCTGGTATTTGCATTGTTGACCCGCCCCTACGGCGCCACCCTGCCGGGCCTGATGGAAATGCTGGCGCGCGGTGAAGCGGACCGCTTGAAGGCCCGCTTTCGAAACATTGTCGTGCTGACGGCCAGCCTCGGGGCGTTTCTGGCCGGCTCCTATATATTGTGCAACAGCCTGTTCGTGGGCTGCTGGACCTCGGGCAAAATCATCTGGCCGCCCTTGAATGACCTCCTGCTGTCGGTTTGGCTTTTTCTAATATCCATGCAAACCACCCATTGCACATTTGCGAGCGTTTCCAAACAGTTCGGCGCATTGAGTTATATTTTTCTGGCCGAGGGGGGCAGCTTCATCCTGCTGACCCTCACGGTGGGGAGGCATGGTGGCATCGCCGGCATGATCGGCTGCTCCATTTTTTGCACGCTGATATTTTCATATCAATATGGCATCCGCCGCAGCTGCCATTTTTTTAAATGCACCTTCAAGGAAACTGCCTGGGACTGGGTGCAGCCGGCCCTCTCGCTCGCGCTTGTCTATGGCGCGCTGGTTCTGATCACCTGGCTGGGCACAACCGCCGTCCCGCCGGTCTGGCGGCTTATCCTTCACGGTTTGGTGGCGGGGACGGCCGGCACCCTGCTCCTGTTGCGCCTTGGACTGCCGCCGGAAATCCTGCTGGAGGTTCAATCCCGGATGCCGCGCAAAGCCGCACGCTGGTTTTGTCTCGCCGCGGGCACACGCGCAAAAAATTGACTTGGTTGCGGGGCAAAACTACCCTCACCAAAATGCTGAAAGCACCGATACCGGGCCTTGACCTGCAATTTCCGGATTAGCGAACATGGATATTCCGCCGTCATCATGAAATTCTTCAACCTCCTCAGGCGAATATTTTTTACGGTCTGGCCGCCCTTCCTGGGCCTGCGCAGGCGCGCGCGCCACCTCCGTGGGCGCTGGTGGTTCTGGGGCGAATACCGGAAATACTGCGAACTGGCGGCCGGCGGCGAACTGCCCGAACCGCGTTTTTTTAACCCCTGGCTGGAGGACGCCACCGCCACCACGCCGGTGGATCCCCACTATTATTTTCAGGATGCCTGGGGATTCGAAAAAATCGTGCGGGCGCGGCCAGGCCAGCATGTGGATGTCGGCTCGCACCATAAATTCGTGTCGTTGCTGTCCAAGGTGGTGGACACCACCATGGTGGATTTGCGGCCGTTGCCGGTCACGCTGGGCTCCCTCAAGTTCAAGGCCGGCACCATCCTGTCGCTCCCATTTCCGGATGCCAGCGTGCCCTCCGTTTCCAGTCTGTGTGTGGTGGAGCATATCGGCCTGGGCCGTTACGGCGACCCGCTGGATCCGGAGGGGACCGTCAAGGCGGTGGCCGAACTCAAGCGCATCGTCCAGCCCGGTGGCGATCTTTACATCTCCGTGCCGGTGGATGACGTGAACCGGATTTATTTCAACGCGCACCGGGCGTTCTGCGAACCGTATCTGGAGAAATTGTTCGCGCCGTTTGAAATCGTGGAACGCCGCTACATTTTTGGCAATGATTTCACCGACCGGCTCCGGCCGGGTTTCGGGACAGGTTGTTATCATCTGCGGCGACCTCAGGCGGCCCGAAGTTAAAATCGCCGAAATATGCCAGTATTTCCATGTCACGTTTTTGCGACTATGTTTAAGTCAAACAAACGTCCAAAATTGGCATATGAATGGGACAAAAGTTTATTTAACACTCTAATTTTTGGAGCCTGCTCTTGCAGTTGGTCGCCAGATTAAGCATTCTTTTCCCAATAAGCATTCGTCCTATAAATATGAACGCTTGCCTTTGGGGGATAGAAGGGATGAATATAGGGGGATTCCTTGTGAAAAAACGGCTTATTTGGGTGGCAGGGTTTAAAGTTTTGTGACATTTATTGGATCCTGGCGCCCACTCTTAATAGTTTTAAATATATATGGGAATATGTAATTACGGAGCGCCACGGCAGGAAATCGAGTTCCTTAAATCTCAATATCCTGTTCGCTACTTTGTTGAAACCGGCACTTACCGGGGAGACACTTCTGAATGGGCGGCGTCATTATTTGAAATCGTAATTACCATCGAGGGATCACCGGCTCTTCACAAAGAAGCGCAGCAAAGGCTCTCGCTCTTGGGCAACGTCGAATGTCGTTGCGGCGACAGCCGATCACTTATTCCGAAAATTTTAAAGGACATCAATTCTGAGAGAGCCCTCTTCTGGCTGGACGCACACTGGATGCCGGATTGTTTTGGAAGCGACTCAGAATGCCCCCTCATTGATGAAATTAAATTCATCAGAGCATCAGGAGCACAGCACATTATTCTGATCGATGATGCAAGACTGTTTTTGGCGCCACCGCAACTTCCCCATCGGGCAACCGATTGGCCAACAATTGATGTGGTGATCGGAGCGCTAAATGAACCAGGGTCAAATGCCGGATATACTTTTGTTTATAACGATGTCATCTACAATGTTCCTAGTGTTCTAAAGAGTGTTACCATGAAATTTATTCAGGGGAAAATTACAGAGTCGGCAAATGCTCCAGCTCCCCATTCCCTCGGAAAGAGGATGAAAAGACTGGTAAAAAAAATCATAAAAAAATAAAGTTCTGTTGAGACCTCTATTCCATCTTTGCGGGAATATGAGTGATCAAACTAAATCAGCAGCTCAATTTTAGTAACAGAAAGTGCTTTGCGGCTGTAAAGCACGTTGATTCGGGTGCCCCCTTTGTTTCCATCATTGGTTCCTGCACAGCCCTCATCCAACGGCCCCCAAAAGTTTGAGCAACATTTCAGAGACTTCTAGCTAGGAAAAAAAGCCCCAGCAACGGCCAAAATTTCCTCGCCGAAATGCGCGGTCCGGAAATGCTTGTTTTGTCTCGTCATCAGTGCCTTCATACTGACTTCTTGCGGGCTTAACTCGTCTTTAACTAGAATGAAATTGATTCTGCGCAATTTTTTACGCTATTATTTTTACGTGAAGCCGGCGCGCAACGATTAATATGAACTCCGACAAGATCGCCATTTCCATTGTCATTCCGTGCTATAACGACGGCCAGTTCCTGCTTGAAGCCATCCAGAGCGTGGAACAAAACCAGCAGGGCCGCCATGAAATCATTGTCGTCAACGACGGCTCCAAAGACCCAACCACGCTGGAAGTGCTTTCCACTGTCGAGCAGCGCGGCCACCAGGTTTTGCATCTGACCAATGGCGGCCCGGGCCGCGCCCGCAACCGGGGAGTTTCCGTGGCGAAAGGCCGCCATATCCTGCCGCTCGACGCGGACAACCGGCTCCGGCCCGCCGCCATGGATCGCGCGGTTGAAATCCTGGACCGCGACCCGGCCGTTGATGTGGTCTATGGCGACGTGGAGTTTTTTGAGGGCAAATCCGGACGCGAAAGCGTTCCGGACTTCGATTTGCGCCGCCTGCTGGTCTGGAATTACATCTATGCGTCTTCGGCTTTCCGTAAAAGCACCTGGGAGCGTTTCGGAGGTTTTGACGAGGACAAGGCGACACAGGGCTTTGAAGACTGGGATTTCTGGTGCCGCATCGCCTGCGGTGGCGGCAAGTTTTATCACATTGACGATATTCTCCATGAATACCGGGTCCGAAAAGATTCGTTTGGTGCGGAGGTGGCGGCCCAGCGGGCGCGCACGCTCGCCATTCTGGGTCATATCCGGGCTAAAAAAATTGAAGTCAGCATGGGACAATATCTTGACGCATTCCAAACATGGGAACCGGTCGTGGAGCAATTCCGCAAACAGCCTTTGAAGACTTTGACCGGCTTGGTGGCGCGAACGTATTTTCCGAAAGCCTACTCCAGGCGTCTGGCTCGTAATTCCAAACCATGACCCAGGAATGCTTCGAAGAAATTTTCTCATTAACACCCGGCTTCAGCCGGGTGCGAGGGGCGCGGGAAGAGAAAAACCGTTTAATCGGTTTTTCCTGGGTGCGTCCATGGTTCACCGCGTTAAAACGCGTTGTTGTTGATATGAGGCATCTGCAAAAGTGCCGCAAAATAGTGGGACAAGCTTCCAGCCTGTCCAGTTTCTTAGGAAAAACACACCACAGCGACAGGCAAGATGCCTGTCCCACTAAATTTTGCAAAGGTCCTCATATAAGTTCTGCAGGGCAACCTATAAACTTCCCGCCCGACCGGGAAAGTCTTTCTGCCCGTCTGACCATAGCAAGCCGTCTGTCATGATCCCTCCCATCGGTTTTGTCATCCTGGTCAATCCGTTCAATCCGCTGGAGCATACGGGGCGGCTGATCCGGACGTTGAACCGGATGTTCGATCATCCGCCGATTGTCTGCCACCATGACTTTGGCAAAAACTCCCGGTTCATCGAAAATTGTCCGGCGAATGTGCGGCTGGTGCATCCGCATGTGGATACCAAGTGGGGCGACTTCAGTTGTGTGGAGGCCACCATCCGGGCCTTGCGCCTCCTTTACTCCGGCGGGGACGGCCCGGAATGGTTCGTCTTTTTGAGCGGCTCGGATTATCCCATCAAATCCGCCGGCAAAATCCTTGCCGATCTCCAGGGCGGCGGATTTGACGGCTACATAGAACACAAGCTGGTTTCCGAGGGTGATCTGGTTTACCCGCGCGACCCGGAAAATCCGCAGGGCTGGAAATGGGCGACCTGGCTCCAGCAATGCCACAAACGCTATTGCTCCCGGCGAGTGGTTGTTCCGAGCCTGAACCGCCATCTGCGCTACCGCACGCGCACCTACTGGCTGGAGCATCCGTTCTTCACGCGCGGGCGGCTGCCATTCACGGCGGACTTCAAATGTTATGCCGGCGAGGTCTGGTTCAGCGCGAACCACCGGTGCGCCCGGCGGATTCTGGACTTTTACGAACGCGACCGGACAGTGACGGAGCATTACCGGAAAACGCTGGTGCCCGAGGAATCCTATTTGCAGACCATCCTGGCCAACACGCCGGAATTGAAGTTGAGCCAGAATTACCGGCGTTATGTGGACTGGACGCGCGGCGGCAGCAACCCCAAGGTTTTGACGATGGAAGACCTGCCGAAGCTCACAAGTTCCGAGGCTCATTTTGCGCGCAAATTTGATGACCGGGTGGACGGCGAGGTTCTCAATCAGTTGGACAAGTTAATAAGCAATTGAGCGTTTGATCACGGATATCTCGATTGCGCGTCATCAGTGACAATGCCATAATATAGCCATCATGGGAGACCGATTCATAGGGAGGAGCCTGGCAATTTTTTTAAGCCTGGCGGTGGTGATGTCGGCAAATGCCCAGGGCACGGCGTTCACCTACCAGGGGCAGCTCGCCAGCGGCGGCAGTCCGGCCAACGGAAATTATGATCTGGCGTTCACCCTTTTTGGATCCACCAACGCGGCAGCCCCGGTTCTGGCGGGGCCGGTCACCAATTTCTCGGTGGCGGTGACCAGCAACGGTATCTTCACGGCGGCGATGGATTTTGGCCCGAACATTTTCACCGGCACGAATATCTGGCTGGAAATCGCCGTGCGAACCAACGGCGCGGCCAGTTTCACCACGCTCGCCCCGCGTCAACCGATCACGCCGACGCCCTACGCGATTTTCGCCGGGGCGGCGGGCAGTCTGTCCGGGACGCTGCCCGCCTCACAAATCAGCGGAACCTATACGGGGACGGTGGTTTCCAGCAGCGGTGCGAATTCCTTTGCCGGCACCTTCAGCGGCAACGGTTCGGGTCTGACCAATCTGAACGCACTCACGCCCGCACAATTTTCCACGCTGTCGAATGTGCAGGTGATCGCCACCACCATTACGCCGTATTACAATCTCACCAACCTCTACCTTTCGGGTGCAGCCGCAGCGGCGGCCAACGGTCAGTATTCCATTGTGACCAATTATGGAATTGCGGCTGGGGCGGTGGGAATCTGGACCAACCCCGGCACCGGCTGGTCCATCAATACAACCGGTCCCGGCACCGTGGTCATGAACAACGGGTCGGCGGATTACACGAATCATTTACCCGGTCTGCTGGGTTACTTGGGAAGAGGACTCACCACCAACTTCCCCTATCAAGGCTCGGTTTTCACCAACACGGGAACCGGCGGGCCGGCACCCTGCCCGTCGCTTTTTGCCGCGACGAATTTCATTTCCACCTACGCGACCAATTTTCCCTATGCCAGTCTTTACAACACCGCCATCGAGCAGGCCGAGTTTTCACGCTTCAACGTCCGGGATTTTGGCGCGCAGGGCGATGGCGTGACCGACGATTCCAGCGCAATCCAAGCCACGATCAATGCCTGCGTCGCAGCCGGCGGCGGCACGGTGTTTTTCCCGAGAGGTGACTACCTGGTGGCCACCAACTTCACCGCCTGTCCGGGCGGCGGCGGATTTTATTCGCAACTGCAACTGCCGGTGCTGGACACCGCCGGGTCTTTTGTGACGCTTATACTTGAGGGGGCCATCCCGGTGCCTTACGCGGAAAATTATCCCATCGGGGTCGCGTATGTCCGGGACACCAACTGCGCGACGATCATTTCGCCCCGCACTGATGGGAACGTGGGCAACAGCGCCATCATCGCTTCCGGATACACGGGCGACTGGCGCCTCAACGCCCTGCTGCTCGAAGTGAAAAATCTGAATTTTGTGGTGCCGCCCAACCCGACCTTCAACGGGATTGACGCCCCCTATCTGAGCGTGGATATCAAGGATTGCATGTTCGATGCCCGGGTGCCAGGTGGCGGAACCGTCCAGCCGGTCAACGGGTCCACCGCGGTTTTGCTGCCCTGGAATAACAACTGGTGCATGTCCCGGGTGAGAAATGTGCTCATCATCGGCTGGGGAACCGCCATGATGATCGGCGAAAATGCCAACGTGGACGAGGTGAAGTTCGAGAACACCATTTACGGCCTGGGCTTCTGGCCCTGTTTCCACCCGGCCAGAATCGGCCATGTCATCGGCGCGAGCAGCACCTATATCCTGTCGGCCAACCCGCCTTACGGCTATTTTCCCAGCGGCAACCCCGTTAATCCACCTTCTATTCCGCTGTCCGTAGAGTGTCTGGCCATCGAGCATGATGGAACCAATTCCACCACTGATGTGGCACCGTGGATGCAGACCGTGGCGGATGTGCTGGACACAGCCAACGGATTTCATGGCACCGTCAAATATAACATTGTCAACGGCGGCGTCGGAAACACCAACCAGCTTTGGACCAAAATCGGGGGCGCCAATCTCAACGGGTGCGACCTCTGGAACAACCAGTGGGATTTTCTCAATGCCGGCCAGTTTTCCGGCAGCAGCACCGGACTGACCCTGACCAACGCCAATGGCAGCAAATTCCTGCTGCAAGTCAACAGCGCCACCAACGGATTTTATTTTGTGCCGCAATGAAAGTGTATGAGAAGGGGAAATGCGGGATCACAGTCCGAGCCTGTGCTTGAACCTTGTGCGAAAGTAATCCCAAGGTGTTGGTGATGGAAGACCTGATGAAGTTCATGAATTCCACGGCGCATTTTGCCAGGAAGTATTATAATTTAATAGATGGGAAGAAATACGTTAAGATTATTGTCTTGCTGGAAGCCGTGTTCAGCCAGAACAATCCTCTGACGTTTTATGAATTCCGATAAGGCCAACCCAAAAAAAAGTCACTGGCTGGATGGCTGGCACGTCAACCCCAGCGTAAACCGGGATTATGATTTTATAGATGGACTGCGTGGTATCGCCATCCTGATGGTTCTGGCGTGCCATCATTTCTATGTCAATCCCCAGGCTGGCCCGGTCATCCAGTTTATAGGTGCCCTTGTTTCAGGAGGAGGGCATGGGGTGAAGCTTTTTTTTGCCCTGTCGGGTTTCCTTATTTCGTGGCCGTTCTGGAAACGGAAATTCGTTCAGTCCTCGCAGGCCGTTCCATCAGGCTATGCATGGAGACGCTTTTGGAAGATTTATCCTCCATTGGCCCTTTCAATTATTATATTCACACCGGTATATGTTCTAGCCTCCCAAAACTGGATATACTGCATTATTGCCGCCAAATGGCTTGTTGGACTCCCGTTCCTCCTGCCAGTGAGCGGCAAACTTAATCCGGTAATGTGGACGCTCGTCGTTGAGGTGCAGTTTTATGCCGTGTTGCCATTACTTTTTATCTGCCTCAAAAAAGTTACTCCCAAAGTCTGCCTTTGGGTCATCCCATTGATTTTTCTGGTTCTACCTTTCTGTTATCGAGTTTTGACGGGGTTGACTGTCACTTTTTATCCAGAAATCAACTCGCATTTTCCTTCCGCGCTCGACTCCTTTTGTCTGGGTATACTGGTGGCCGGATTAGAAAATGCAGGGGTGATGAAAAAGAGCTGGGCTCGATTAGGAATCATTGGGGTGGTTCTGTGGCCTTTGGCTTTGCTCGCCAATGCTTGGATGGAAATGCATCCTGAAAGCAAAAATTTCGTGACTGCGGAGGCATTGGGATGGACGGAAAAAATCGCTTCAGGCTGTCTGCTCTGCTACGTCGCCAATCCCAAATATCCGGTGGCCATGATGTTGTGCGCCCCCTGGCTTCGCTGGTGCGGCATTGTTAGTTATGAATGGTATCTTTTTCATCAGCCAATCACTTTATGGACGAGGCAATTCTTTGGGCCGGCCGGGGGTTTTTTTTATAAATATGTTGCGATCGTCGTCGGCTCTTTTTTGACGAGCCTGATTATAACGGCTCTGATTTACCGCTTTTTCTCTCTCCCCATTTTGAAATATGGGCGGGCTTCCGCTGCAAAAAGGTAATCTGCGTTACTCCCTTGCGCCGTTATGAAATAGTGGTTCGGTGCCAATTATCGGCGCGCCTGCCTTTTCCTGAAACGCTCGCAGAAAAAACCTTGTTGCCAGCCTGACCATTTAACTAAGCTTCAATATGTCGCGACTAAAAACAGCTTTTTCCACAATTAAGGCGATTGTCAACAGCGCCATCGAATCCCCGCGCTGCACAGTGGATGCGATCAAACTATTGCCCACGGTGGTTCGGGGACTGCATTTCAGCCGGGCGGGCAATTTTCCTCCGCCTCCGGAGCGTGCCAGTTCCAGTCCTACAGAAGCAAACCCGTTGCGGGCCTACTTTGACGCCCACACCGAAGGTCCCGGCCTCTGGAAATGGCTGCACTATTTTGACATTTACCACCGGCATTTTCAGAAGTTTGTGGGGCGGGAGGTGCATGTTGTGGAAGTGGGCATTTACAGCGGCGGCAGCCTGGGGATGTGGCGCGAGTATTTTGGCAGGGGCTGCCACATTTATGGCGTGGACATTGCGCCGGCCTGCATGACTTACAAGTCCGAGGGGATTGATGTCTTTATCGGCGACCAGTCCGACCGTAGTTTCTGGAAGAGATTTCGGGAGACTGTGCCCAAAATTGACATCTTGATTGACGATGGCGGGCATGACCCGGAACAGCAGCGCATCACGCTCGAGGAGATGCTGCCGCATATCCAGCCGGGCGGCGTTTACCTGTGTGAGGATATGGCTAAAAGCTTTGGCATGTATGCTTCCGGTCTCGCCTGCAACTTGAACGCCGTTGAGCGGTCAGTTGAGGTTTTTGATGCGCCCATCACCCCCTCCGGATTTCAAGCATCGGTCAAATCGGTAATTCAGTATCCGTTTGTCACGGTCATTGAAAAACATGAACACAACCCCGGCCTGTTCATCTCACGCAAACATGGCACGCAATGGCAGCCCTATTAGCCGACAAACTTCCACTCTCGCTTCACCCATGCGGGAGGACTTCGGAAGAGGGCAGTCGCATCCAGACTCCTCATAATTTTGTGGAAACATCTGCTGCAGCTTCTCAACACCCGTGGGGAATTTCCGTGCTCATCCGGACACGCGATTCCGCGCGGACGTTGGAGCGCGTCATCGCCGGCCTGGGCCGGGCGGAAGGGGATGAGATCATGGTGGTGGATTCCGGCTCGCGGGACGCCACGCTGGACATCGCCAAAAAAAACGGGGCAAAAATCGTTCAAGCCCCCGGGCCGTTCAACTACAGCAAATCGTTGAACCTCGGTTTTGCCGCCGCGCGCAATCCCTGGGTGCTGGTGTTGAGTTCGCACGCCATTCCCATCGTGCCGGCCTTTTTGGAAGTGCATCGCGCAGCCATCCGGCAATTCCCGGCCAACGTGGCGGTGGGCTATGCACCATCCACCATTTCCACCAAAACAGGAACCGAAGCAACTGTGGGCGAAGTTTGCTTTTATTCATCCACCAATTTTCATCCGATTGAGCCTCTGTGCGGCAACGGCAATGCCATCTACCGGCGGGCCGCTTGGGAATCGCTGCCGTTTGATGAGACCATCCGCACTGCCGAGGACAAGTTGTGGCTGCGGGAATGGTTTCAACGAGGGGGGCGGATCGCCTTCATTCCTGCCGCGCGCACGCTGAACTGCAACCAGGCGTCGCTGGCCTACATGTTCCGCAAGGGCTACAGCGACGCCCGTGCGCGATGTGAAAAAGCGGGCGAGCCGGCCACCTACCAGCCAATGGGCCTGTATCACCTGGCGGGCGCGCTTAAAAAGCTGGCGGTGCAGAAGCTGACCGGGGAAACCAATTTCGGCAACTGGCTGCGTTACAGTTCGCACGTGCTCGGCCAGTTTTTTGGATCGCGCCGGAAACAGGACAACACGCTGGATTGGGGCAAACACAAATGAGTCCAAACCCGAATGGTCCCAAAGTATTGCTGACCTCACCCAGCGCGTGGTATCTGTGCAGCACCGCCAAGGCTTTCGAGCAGCGGGGCGCGCTCGCTGGCCTGTGGATTTCCGACAAAAACAGCACGGGGATTTCACAAGCCTGTTTTCGTCGTTGCTGGTCGCGGCATCTGGTGATGAAACCGTTTTACCATCTCGCGCCACAGATCTGGACCGAACAAGCCTTCTACGCCACTTTCCCCCTTTGGAAATCCTGGTTTCGGGCGCAGCCCTGGCCCGTCTGCAATGTGGCCCACGCCATCATGGGCTTTGCCACCGAGCCGTTTGACCGGGCCGAAAAAACCGGTGCATTAAAAGTCGTGGACTGCCCGAACAGCCACCCGACGACTTATTACGGTAACTGGCAACGCGAATGCGACCTGTGGTGTCCCGGCGAGAAAGTTCCTGTCCCGCGCTGGATGTTTGCCCGCATGAACCGCGAACTGGAGCGGGCTGACGTGGTCCTGTGTCCCTCGAATTTTGTCCGCGATTCCATGGTGGCCAACGGCATCCCCGGTGAAAAATGTTTCATCAATCCGTTTGGCGCGGATGTCAGCATCTTCAAACCACGGGCCGCCGTTCCCACCACTCCCCGGTTCATCGCGGTTGGCACCATTTGCCTGCGCAAAGGCCACCAGTATCTGTTCCGCGCCTTTGAACTGGTAAAAAAACAACTGCCGGGCGCGGAACTGGTTTGCGTGGGCGATTACAAGACGGATTTCCGCCGCGAGCGGCCTAAATGGGCGGGCACGTTCACTCATTATCCAAGCCTGTCCCACCCGGAACTGGCCAAAATTCTGCAAACCTGCACCGCTTTTGTTTTCCCCTCGCAGGAGGAGGGCTTTGCCCGCGCCATTGTGGAAGCCATGGCCGTGGGACTGCCCATCATCGCCACCCATGAAAGCGGGGCCACCACCCTGGTTGAGGATGGTGTGGAGGGGTTCATCGTGCGCGTGCGCGAGCCGAAGCAAATCGCCGAAGCCATGCTTCGCCTGGCGCGGGATTCCGAACTGTGCCGGCGCATGGGCGACGCGGCGCATAAAAAAGGGGCGGTGAAAAATAACTGGCAGGATTATGGCGACCGGCTGCTGGCGGAATACACACGGCGGCTGAACCGTTGCAAATCATAGCGCGGTCATTTCCTGGAAAACTTTCAGCAAGGCCGTGGCGGTGTTCTTGGGCCGGAACCATGCCCGCTGTTCTTCCTGCTTGCAGGCCCCCATGCTTTTGGCGAGAACGAGATCGCCCAACAACCGGCCGAGATATCCGGACAGCCGTTCAACCTCGCCCGGTCTCACCAGAAAACCGTTCCGGTCATGTTCAATATAACTGACCTGTCCGCCGCACGGGGTGGTGATCACGGGCAGGCCGATGACGCGGGCTTCCTTAACCACATTAGGACAGGTGTCAGCCCGGGTGGGCAGGACCAGGCACCACGCGCGGCCAAGCAGGGCGGCGGTTTCAAGGATGGTTTTGCGCCCCAGCCAGATGATATTGGACGGTGCCTGGCGACGGAGGTTTTCCACCCAGCGCCCCGGCCCGTCGCCCACCACCCACAGTTCGGCCCCCGCCAGCGATGGATGCTTAAACGCCGTCACCAGATCCTGGATGCCCTTGCGGGGAACCAGGCCGCCGACAAAAATGGCGGCGGGCCGAAGGGGATCTGGAGACCAGACAGCGTCAAAAAATTCAGGCTGCACCCCGTATTCCACCAGCGACATCCTTGCCCGGGGGTTTCGCCGATGGAGGCACTGACGGCCCCACTCGCTTTCCACGGTGATACGGCGGGCGCGCCAGAGCACATAAAATTCCAGCAGGGCCTGGAAATAATCGCGTGGATGCATCCGGCATTTTAGCACGTAATCGGTGAGGATCCCCTGCATGGAGACCAGGCTGGGATAGCCGGAAGTCACCGCCGCCAGGCCATAGACATCCTCGGTTCCCCACCCATGCACCAGGTCCGGCCGGATTCCGTCCAGCGTCTGGCGGATGCGTTTGCGGTCCGCGCGGAACAACGTGCTGGCCCGCCCCGTGGGGGAGGCCGGGAGGACATGAAAGGTCTGATTCTGCCACCGGATTTCCCGGGCCGTGGTGATGCGGTCATTGAGGACTATCCAGTGGGCATCCAATTCAGGAAAGTGTTTAAATTCCTGGGCCAGTTGCGGCAGCCAGGTGGCGTAGTGGCCTGAGGGACGGAAGGTCTCGCCAAATTCCGGGATGACGTGGAGCGGAAAACCCGCAAGCATCGCAACTTTCACAAAGTTTAGGCTATCCTTTCAGCCTCCCGTTGGTCTAGTAATATCGGCATGTCGTTTGCCCAGTTCATCGGTTCCGGCCTGGCCTGGCTGCGCGCCACGCCCTCGGTTCTCTGGCGCGCCGAGGCGAAGTTGAAAGGCGTGGATTGCGCCGGCGGAGTCGAGTTTATCGGGCGTCCGCTGATCAGCCGCGCACCGGGATCGCAGATGATTTTCGCGCCCGGTGTCCGGATATACAGTGCGTTGCGGGCCAATCCACTGGGCTGCCTGCAGCCGGCGGTTTTGCGGACCATGACCGATGGTTCAAAGCTGGAACTCCAAAAAAATGTCGGCTTGAGCGCGGCGGTCATCGTGGCCGGTCATTCTATTATCATCGGCGAAGGAACGATCATCGGTGCCGGCGCGATGATTCTGGACAATGACTTTCACGAGCCGTTGGGGGAATGGGGCTGGTCGTCGGAATATCAAACAAATGCCCGCCCCATACGGATTGGACGGGGGGTTTTCATTGGTGCCCGGGCGATCATTTTGAAAGGGGTGACCATTGGGGACCGGGCCGTCATTGGTGCCGGGGCCGTGGTTTCAAAAGACGTTCCGGCCCATGCCACGGCCGTGGGCAATCCGGCCACCATCAAGTGACGGACAAAAACGTCCACCGATTTGTTGGGCCAGCAGCATAGGTTGGAAAAAATGAGTGCCGAGTGCGAGTGTGAAACCATCCGGTTTCCGCATCTGCAGATGACAACCGGGCCGGTTCTGCTCGATCTGGATATGAATTCTTCCTGAGCAGGGGAAAAAGGGCGACGGCGGTTAAGAAGAATCTTCACGGCGTCGTTTCCAGCGAGTAAAGGCTTGGCTTGGACAGAATGCGATTGGCACCGACAACCGTGGCACCCGGCGGCACATCTTTTGTGACCACGGCATTGGCACCCACTGTAGCTCCGCGTCCCACAGTGACCCCGCCGAGAATTTTTGCACCGGCTCCGATGTATACCCCATCCTCAATGTTGGGTGCGGCGGGCGAAACATCCCGGCCTCCCAGTGTAACCTGATGGCCGATCACCACATCCCGACCAATTCTTGTGGTGTCGAATATGACGATTCCCTGCGGGTGGGGAAGGAAAACCGTTTCCGGCAGGGCCACGCCGATGTCGCATCCAAGGAAGCGTGCGAACATCCGGCTTAACCCCGGAACCCGGTGCCGCGTAAAAAAAATCAGCAGGGAAGCCCAGCGTCCGTTATGAATCCAGGGATTTTTAGGATGGTGGCGCACGATGCTAAAAATAGGCTGACAAGCCTGGTTCACAAGGCAAAAATCCACATGGCAGCCCAATTAGTGAAATGCCCGTCCTCACCCCGGCCCTCCTCCAAGGAGAGGGAGACAAACCAAACAATCCGGTTGCCGATGAATCGCGGTTTGGGTTACAGTGCGGGTGCGCCGCCGAGCCCATGAACAGCAACAACACGCCCGCCCTCCTAAGGTCGCTCATCATCTATGCGATGTGCGTGCCGCTCGCCATCTGGATCGGGTTTACCCTGGCCAATCCGTTCGATTTTGCCACCTTCAGTTATGCCGGCATCTTTGCGCTGCTCCTGGTGGCCCCCATCCTGTTGCGCTGGCATCATTTTCTCCTGATTGTCACCTGGAACCTGGGCATCACCATTTTCTTCCTGCCGGGCCGCCCGCCCGTCTGGCTGCTGTTTACCGCCTTGAGCCTGGGCATTTCCCTGCTGCAGCGGACCATCAATGAAAGGTCCCGCTTCCTCTCCGCGCCCTCGTTGTCCCTGCCGCTGTTTTTTTTCCTGGCGGTGCTGTTCTTCACCGCCAAGCTGACGGGCGGGATCGGGCTGCATTCGCTGGGCAGCCAGGTTTCCGGGGGCAAAAAATACATCACTCTCTTTTTTGCGATCCTGGGCTATTTTGCCCTGACCGCCCGCCGGATTCCGCCCAAACACGCGCGGCTTTGCATCAGCTTGTATTTTCTGCTGGGCTTCACTCATGTGGTCGGGGATCTCTATGGCCATGTGCCATCGGCGCTGAACATCATCTTTGCCTTCTTCCCGGCAAGCGGGTATGGCGTGGAGTCAGCGCCGGGAATGACGGATTTTCACGCCCGATATGCCGGGCTGGGGGGGGCTGGTTCGACCGGGGCCTTCTGGATGCTGGCCATGTATGGGCTAAGGGGCATTCTGCTCTCGGGCAAACCCTGGCGCTGGGCTTTGTTTGGCCTGTTTCTTTTGATGGCCCCGCTGGGCGGTTTCCGTGCTGGCGTTATTGGGCTGGGCTTGACCATGGTTTTTTTGTTCTACATCGAACGGTTGCACCGGACCAATGTCATGCCATTCTTTATAATCGCCGGGTTGCTGGCCATCACGGTGATCATCCCTTTTTCGGACAAACTGCCCTATAATTTCCAGCGCGCGCTGTCCTTCCTGCCCTTGAAAGTCGCCCCCGAAGTGAGGCAGGACGCCGATGCCAGCAGCAACTGGCGGCTGGAGATCTGGCGGAATGAATTTCCCAAGGTGCCACAATACCTCCTGCTGGGTCGGGGCTATGCCCTGACGGCGGAGGAACTGGCGCAATCCAGCTCCCAGGCCTTCGGCGCCACCAGTTCCTTTCATGAAAGCGAGGGTGCTACCGGCAATTTTCATAACGGAGTGCTGTCGGTGCTCATCCCGCTTGGCATCTGGGGGGCCATCGCCCTGCTGTGGTTCTGGTTTGCCAGTCTGCGTGCCCTCTACGACAACTATCGCTACGGCGATCCCGCGTTCAAGACCATCAACACCTTTTTCTTCGTCAGCTATGTTGTCAGCATTATTTTCTTTCTGTTCATCTTTGGCGCCATCGAGGGCGACCTGTCCAATTTCGTCGTCATCGCCGGCTTGAGCGTCAGTCTGAACGGCGGCATCCGCCGCCCGGCCCCGGCTCCGGCGCGGGTGGTGGACAAGCACAGCGACGCCCCGCTGGCCCGCCCGCGCTTCCAGCCCTTTTATCCGCGCTGACTTATGAGAGCATGTCTGAAAATTACGAGGGGCCCTGCTTTTGTAACACAAGCTGGAGGGCGAGATGGCAGGCACTAAAGCTGAGATTCCTGACAAACCTTTGGCTGTAGAACAACGAAATCCAGTGATCCGGGGCGGGAAAACCCTTTGGGCGGCGGGTTTTTTGGTCGTGGCCGGCGTTGGCTCGGTCGTCACAGCCCGCTGCGGGGATGCTCCGACCTCGCCGCCTTGCCCACGACCAAGATCCCTCGCCGCAGCGCCCCTCGGAATTTTCAGGCAAGCTCTAAGCCACATTCAATCGGCTCAAGGGTTTCAAATTTCACGTTTCAAGACGCAGGGGTCAAGTTTCACAATTCAAGTCCGGCTTCGTTTTGCGGCCTTGGCGTCTTGGCGGTTCAATCCCGGTTTTAGTCTTTGACGCGTGAAACCCAAACTGCTCATCGTGGAATTATGGGGGCTGGGCGACCTGGCCATCGCCACGCCGTTCCTGCGCGCCGCCGCCGAAAAATTCCACGTGACCCTGCTCGCCAAGCCCTATGCCCGGGATTTGCAACCGCGCCTGTGGCCGGAGATCCAGGTCGAGACTTTCACCGCGCCGTGGACCGCCTTCAAGCACAAATACCAGGTCTGGCGCTGGCCGTTCTGGGGCATGGGCCGACTGCATTGGCGGCTGGCGGCGGCCCGGTTTGACTTCGGCCTCTCGGCGCGCTGGGATCCGCGCGACCATCTGCTCCTGAAACTGTTCGGCGCAAAAAACCGTCTGGGTTTCCCGCGCCTCGGCAGCAAAATGTTTTTGACCCGTCCGCTCGCCCGCCCGCACCCGGAGGCGCACCGCTACGAATACTGGCGCGTTCTCGCCCGCGAGCTGGAGCTGGAACTGCCGCCGCGCGAAAAGATTTTCATCCCCGTCGGGCGCGACGGCGGGACGGTCCTGATCCACACCGGCGCGGGACAGCCCATCCGCGTCTGGCCGCTGGAACATTACCGGCAGCTCGCGGCCAGCCTGCGGCGGAAACAGTTCCGGGTGCAGATCGCCTGCGATTCTGACCAGCGCGACTGGTGGCGGCAGGCCGGCGAAACGTCCGTGGCCACGCCGGGCAACGTGACGGAACTGATGACGCTGATTGACCAGTCGGGCGCGTTCATCGGCAACGACTCCGGCCCCGGCCACCTGGCGGCGATGTGCGGCGTGCCGACCTTCACGCTGTTCGGCCCGCAACTGCCGGAATGGTTCGCGCCGCTGCATCCGGCGTCCGAATGGATGGAGGGCAAGGCGTGCCCCTACAAGCCGTGCTCGGATTACTGCCGGTTCGCCGCGCCATTCTGCCTGTGGAACCTCGGCGAGCCGGAAGTTTTTGCGCGCATCGAGAAATTCCTCGCCGCGCGGCATCGGCCCGCGTGACTCCGCCAGAAACATTTTCCGCCCTGCTCCGCGGCGGCGCGCCGCTGCTCGCGCTCGCGCCGATGCAGGACGTGACGACGCTGCAGTTCATGCGCGTCATCGCGCGCTACGGCGGGCCGGAGGTTTACTGGACGGAATACTTCCGCGTCCACGGCGATTCGCGGCCGGAAAAATGGATCCTCGATTCCATCACCAAAAATCCCACCGGCAAACCTGTCGTCGCACAGCTTATCGGCAACGACATTCCGGCGCTCGTCCGCAACGCGAAGCTGCTGCAACAATATCCGGTCGCGGCGATTGACCTGAACCTTGGATGTCCCGCGCCGATCGTCTATCGCAAGTGCGCCGGCGGCGGGCTGCTGCGCGAACCGCAAAAAATTGACGCCATCCTTGGCGCACTGCGCGAGGCGGTGACCATTCCTTTCACGGTGAAAACGCGCATTGGCTTTGAGTTGCCGGCGGAATTTGACGCGCTGCTAAATATGTTCGCAAAGCATCCGATTGACCTGCTCACCGTCCACGCGCGCACGGTGGTGCAGATGTATCGGCCCGGTGTGCGCTACGATCTGATTGCGCAGGCGGTGCGCGAATTGAAGTGCCCGGTGCTGGCGAACGGGAATGTCTTCAGCGCAGCGCAGGCGCAGGCTTTGGTGAAAGACACGGGTGTCCGCGGCCTGATGATCGGGCGCGGCGCGATCCGCAATCCGTGGCTGTTCGACCAGATCCGCGCGCAGCTTCGCGGCGAAAATATCAAGTTGCCCATTGGCCGCGACGTGCTGGATTACGTTCATGAATTGTGGGACAACGAAATCACGCCCGGGGTGCGCGAGTCGGCACAGGTGATGCGGATGAAAAAATTCATGAACTTCATCGGCGAGGGCGTCGGCGGAAAATTCCTGCACGACATCCGCCGCGTGGCAACGACGGCGGAGTTCTGGCGCGTGTGCGAAGCGTCGCTGGATCACGACCAGCCGATGACGCTGGAGCCGAAAACAGTTGTGGAAACCGCCCTGGATTTGCCGGCCGCGTTTTGAGATGGCGGATAAAGTTGTTTGCCTGTTTGGGAAAACCTGCGAAATTCTCCAACCATGAATGCTGAAACCCTGCAGCAGCTCGAAAAGCTTGAAGCCCACGTCACCCATCTGGAACGCCAGGTTGAGCAGTTGAACGAGGTGGTGACCGACCAGAGCAAACTTGTCGAGTTCCTGAAAAAGCAAATGCAGCGCCAGTCGAGCGTGCTCGAAACCATCGAGCTGGAAAGCATCAAGGCCAACAACGCCCGCCCGCCGCATCATTAGCCACTTTTGAATCACCGGCTTTTGATCTCTGCAGCCGCGTGAACGCGGCGTTCCGAATTTCGCCGGAACGCCACCTTCAGGTGGCAGAGAATTGCGACGAGCCAAGAATTCAGCTTGCCTCAAAATAGGGCCGGAGGTAATCCGTCTTCATGTCCAAGCCGAAACCAAAATTAGCGGTGTCCACGCCTCCGCAAAATCCCGGCCTGCTCAACCTCATCGAAGCCAAGCGCAGGTGGCATTACCACCCCGGTGCCGGCGATGCCCGCCGCGGCTTCCTCGGCTGGCATGAGCGCGGTTATCTGCCGCATTTCGACGCGCCCGGCGTCACGCAATTTGTCACTTGGATGTTGCACGATTCGTTTCCTGTCCGGCGTCAGCCGGAATGGGAAGGCATGTTGAAAGAACCTGACGAATCTTTGCGTCGTCGCAAGCTTGAAGCCTGGCTGGATCGCGGCCACGGTGAATGCTGGCTGCGACAACCGGCAGTCGCGGCGGAAATTGAGAGGATTCTGCGCACGGGCGATGGCAAGGCCTATCGCCTCCGGGCGTGGGTGGTGATGCCAAATCACATTCACCTGGTCGTGGAGGTTGGGGATGCGCCGCTTTCGAAGCTTTTGAATCTTTGGAAGGGCCGGAGTGCGCGGGCGGCGAATCAATTGCTGGTCCGCCGCGGACATTTCTGGGCACGCGAATATTTCGACACGCTGGTCCGGGATGCGGCGCATCTGACCCGCGCGATCCGCTACACCGAAAACAATCCAGTGAAGGCCGGGTTGGCGCATGAACCTGGGAACTGGTTGTGGAGCAGTGCGCGCGGACGGGCTGAATCCGGAAGCCATCGTGAAGGCGGACCGGCTGCCGCGTAAACGCGGCGTTCCGAATGTCGCCGGATCGCCACCTTGAGGTGGCAGGGAACTGCGACGGGCCAGGGATTCAGCTTGCTTCAAGCATCAGTCATTTTTTGGGCACCGTGCCATGTGCGCGCTGCTGCCGCGTAAACGCGGCGTTCCGTGTCGGCGGACTTCCTGTGCCACGCACCGTCTCGACTTCGCGCGGAAATTTGGTAAGGTGGTTCCGTGAGTTTTGTTTCTGAATTCAATTCGCTGCCGCTCGACGCGCTGGTCAAAAAATCGCTAGCCACCGGCACCGCCGCCGCGCGCGAAACGCTCGGCCGGTCCAACCTTTCGCTGGCAGATTTTGCCGCGCTGATTTCGCCGGCGGCGGGCGAACTGCTGGAGACGATGGGCCGCCGGGCGCACGCGATGACGCAGCAGCGCTTCGGCAAGACCATCCGCATGTTCGCGCCGCTGTATCTTTCCAACGAGTGCGTCAACAACTGCTCCTACTGCGGCTTCTCGCGCGACAATCCCATCTTACGCGTCACGCTCTCGCTCGACGAAGTGCGGCAGGAAGCGCAGGCGCTCAAGGAACAGGGCTTCCGCAACATTTTGCTGGTCGCGGGCGAGCACCCGAAATTTGTCTCCAACGGCTATATGCGCGACTGCATCGCCGCGCTGCACGAGGACTGGCCTAGCGTTTCGCTGGAAGTCGGGCCGATGGAGACGGAGGATTACCGGCCGCTCGTCGCCGCCGGCGCGGACGGACTGGTCGTTTACCAGGAAACCTACGACCGCGCGGTTTACGCCGAGATGCACACCGCCGGGCCAAAACAAAATTTCGACTGGCGGCTGGAAACGCCGGAACGCGCCTACGCCGCCGGTTTCCGCCGGCTGGGCATCAGCCCGCTTTACGGCCTGGCCGACTGGCGGTTCGAGGCGTTGAGCGTCGCCGCGCACGCGGATTATTTATTGCGCCATTGCTGGAAGGCGGCGCTGACGATTTCCACCGTGCGCATCCGCCCGTGCGCGGGCGAGTTCGAGCCAATCACGCACATCCGCGACCGCGAACTGGCGCAGCTGATCTGCGCGCTGCGCCTGATGTTTCCCGACGCCGGCATCTCGCTCTCGACGCGCGAGACGCCGAAGCTGCGAGATGGTTTGATTCCGCTCGGTATCACGATGATGAGCGCCGGCGCGCGCACGGAACCGGGCGGTTACACCGGCGCGGGCCGGGAAAAAATCCATCACACCGAGCGCGGCATCATCAAGGAGCTGGCGTCCGGCGCGAGCGAATGGGCGCCGCAGGAAAAACGTCCGACGAATGCGACCGGCCAGTTCAACATCGGCGACGAGCGCCCGCCGCAGGAAGTCGCGGAGCAGATCCGCCGGCTCGGTTACGAGCCGGTGTGGAAGGACTGGGACGCGGCGCTGACGATGTGAAATTGAATTTATGGGCAAACCGAAGATCAAGCTTTCGCCCGGAGATTCCGGGAAGCCGAAAATTCGTTTGTCCTCCGAACCGGAAACCGGCGGCGGGCATACGGTCAGGATTCGACGAGGTCACAGTTCCCCGAAGAATTGGTTGCGGGAGCTGGTCAAAATTCTCGCCGTGCTGGTCATCGCGGCGGCGGTCTTTTACCGCTATGTGCTGTTGCCGGAAGCAAGGCCGACCGGCAACCGGGCCGCGCTGGCAATGTGCGGCTGGGAGATGTCGGCCTGGAAATCGTATCAGCCGGACCGCCCGCGCTTCAATTTTCACGAGCTTACCGACGATCAGAAGCGCCGGGTGATTATTTACGGGATGAACGAGGATTTTTTGATCCGCACCAACTTTCCCTGGAGCACGGAAGCCGGGCGGGAAATCGTGATCGTCTCCCAGCGGCGGTATGACAACGTGCCGACGCCGGCGCCGTGGAATCTGTTCCATAATACACCCGCGCAGGCGGTCGGCTATTCGGACGGGACGACGGGACTGATCGCGCCGGAGGAGTTCGACAGCCTGTTCATGGATGGATTTGCATCCCTGTGGAGCCTGGCCACCAATGCCGACATCCATTTCAAGATCTTCAAGCAATGAAACCACAGGTGACCGCCAACGGAAATGCGGTTGAGGCAAAGCTGCCATGCACGATCGAGGATTTTCTGGTCGGACAAAAGCTTTTGCCGCGCAGCGTCGTGGTGGAGCACAACGGCGAGGCCGTCGCGCCGTCGGAATTTTCCGGACGCATGCTTAAGGCCGGCGACCGGCTGGAGATCGTCAAGATTGTCGCCGGCGGGTGAACACCGGCGGCGGGAAACCAGCGGCAATTATTTCTTCGCCGCCGCGATGGATTGCGGCGTGATGCCGTATTTCCGCAGAACCGTCTGCTGAAATTCCGGATGCGCCTGGCCGTAGGCGACGAGCTGCTGCACAAAACTCTGGATGAGCGGCCGGGTCTGATTGAAGCCCTGGATGACCTGCGCGGCCTGCGGTTTGATGGCGGCGATGTCCCGGCGCGTGAGGCTCGCCTGCCGGTAGAGGAACACCGTGAGCGTGCCGCTGACGATGATGAGCGCGAGCAGCAGGGTGAACGTCTGGCGGCGCAACGCATCAATCTGCTGCGAAAGTTCGGCGTTCGTGGAAGACTCGTTCGTTGGGGATTCGTTCATGGCGGTGAAAAGTTGAAATTAACGGGCGGCGGGTTTGGCCTGGACGGCCTGCAGGATTTTGGTGAGTTCCAGGCTGGGATTTTTCTGGTTGTAGGCGGCCACATCGGCGGCGAGCGACTGCGCCTGCAGGATGCTGTTATTGGCAAAGGTTGCCTGGACGGACAACTGCCGGAATTCGCGCGTCAGGAAAATGGTCTGCAGCGCGAAAATCACGCCGGCCACGGCCAGCACGCCCAGCACAAAAGTCAGGATGGCATTGGTGGTGTCACATTTCATATTTCCGGCGAATTTAGCGGAACGGCGGCGAATGTCCACTGCGTTTTTGCGTTTGTTCAGTTGAAGTCAGCCGCCGTTTCGGCTACGTTCTTTCGACTATGACGTTGACGGAAAAAATTCTTGCGCGCGCCGCCGGCAAACCTTCGGTCCAGTCCGGCGACAACATTTGGGTGAATGCGGACGTGCTGATGACGCATGACGTTTGCGGACCGGGCACCATCGGCGTGTTCAAACGCGAATTCGGTCAGACGGCGAAAGTCTGGGACAAAAACAAAATTGTCATCATCCCCGACCATTACATTTTCACCGCCGACTCCAAGTCCAACCGCAACGTGGACATTCTCCGCGATTTTTCGCGCGAGCAGGGCATCGAATATTTCTACGACGTGATTGACGACTCGAACGGCCACTGGGTTTTTGACGCCGCAAAGGGCAACATGAAGCGCCAATACGGTTCGCGTTACGCGGGCGTCTGCCACACGGCGCTGCCGGCCAAAGGCCACACGCGCCCCGGCGAAATTCTTTTCGGCACGGACTCGCACACTTGCATGGCCGGCGCGTTCAACCAGTTCGCCACCGGCATCGGCAACACTGACGCGGGCTTTGTGATGGGCACGGGCAAATTGCTCATCAAAGTTCCCGAGACGATGCACTTCCGGCTCGAAGGAAAGCTTCAGCCCGGCGTGATGGCGAAGGACATCATTTTGCATTGCATCGGCGAGATCGGTTTTGACGGCGCGACGTATCGCGCGATGCAGTTCGACGGCGAAGGCGCGAGCAATCTTTCGATTGATGACCGCATGACCATCGCGAACATGGCCATCGAAGCCGGCGGCAAGAATGCGATGTTTGAATTCGATTCGCGCACGGCGGAATATGTGGATGCGCGCGTGAAATTGAACGGCACCAAATCCACCTACACACCGGTCGAGCGCGACAAGAATGAAAAGTTTGTTTACGAGCTCGTCGTGGATTTGAGCAAGCTTGAGCCGACCGTCGCGTGCCATCCTGATCCGGGCCAGCGCAAGAAGGCCAAGGACATGGGCGACACCAAGCTCGATCGCGCCTACGTCGGTTCCTGCACCGGCGGCAAGACGAGTGACTTCGTTGAATTTGCACATATCTTGCGCGGCAAGAAAGTGGTCATTGACACTTTTGGCGTGCCCGCGACGCCGGACATCGTCAACGACTTGCAGTCAACTTATTGGGGCAACTCAACCATCTGGCAGATTCTCGTGGACGCCGGCGTGCAGATGACCGAGAACGCCGGCTGCGCCGCGTGCCTCGGCGGCCCGGTGGACACGTTCGGCCGCATCAACAAATCCGGCATCAAATGCATCAGCGCGACGAACCGCAATTTCCCCGGCCGCATGGGCGACAAGGAATCGCAGGTGTTTCTCGCGTCGCCGATGACGGTGGCGGCAAGCGCGTTGACCGGCAAGGTCACCGACCCGCGCGAGTATCTGGGGAATTGAGCAAATGAAATTATGGCCAGCGCAACTTACGCCGAAGTTTCCTGGGAACGCATGAGCAATGCCGTGGAAAATGTCCGGCGGCGGTTGCTGCGTGCGGCTCGTGCTTTGGACGACGCGCGCGTTCCTTACGCCGTCGCGGGCGGCAACGCCGTGGCTGCGTGGGTTTCGCGCGTGGACGAAGCGGCGGTGCGAAACACGCAGGACGTGGACATTGTTTTGCGCCGCGCCGATCTCCCCGCCGCTCGCAAGGCTTTGGAGCAAGCCGGTTTTGTTTACCGTCACGTTGCGAGCATTGATATGTTTCTCGACGGACCGGCCGCGAAGGCGCGAGACGCGGTTCACATTGTTTTTGCCGCCGAAAAAGTTCGCGCGGATTACGCCGCGCCCGTGCCGGACGTTTCCGAATCCGAAGAAACGAAAACTTTCCTCCTGCTGTCACTCGACGCGCTGGTGCGGATGAAACTCACCTCGTTCCGCGACAAAGACCGCGTGCATTTGCGTGACTTGATGGACGTGGGCTTGGTGGATGCAGGCTGGCTGGATAAAGTTCCGTCAAGTTTAAAACCGCGCTTGCAGGAATTGCTGGACAACCCGGAAGGTTGAATCACTTCGCCAGTTCCGCCCCCGGCAGATACACCGTGAAGGTCGTGCCTTCGCCGGGTTTCGTGTGGCAGTGCAGCGCGCCGTTGCCTTCCCGGATCAGCCGCTGCACGATGTTGAGGCCGAGGCCGGTGCCTTCGCGCGGGCCTTTGGTGGTGAAGTAGGGCTGGAAGATTTTCGGCAGCACCTCCGCCGGGATGCCGGGGCCGGTGTCGCGCACAAAAAATTTCACCAGCGGCGCGGTGTTCTCCATGCTCTCGATGTTCAGCAGCCGGTCGTTCGGGCCGTCCTTGAACGCCTTCAAATCCAGCGTCGCGCGCAGCACCTCGCCGCCGATCTCCACGCGGTGCGGATGCGAGGTGCATTGCAGCGCGTTGACCGCCAGATTCCGCAAAATCTGGATCACTTCCGTGCCGTTCATTTTGACGCCCACGTTCTCGCCGAACGGCGTGAGGCTGAATTCGTTTTCCTGCACGCTCGGATGCGAGCGCAGGAGCGGCTCGAGATCCTTGAGCAACTGGCTGACGCTCGTGCGCGGTGTGCCGGGGCCGGACGACCTGTTCCGCATGCTGTCGAGGTAACGCCGCGAAATCTCGATGCAGCTCGAAGTCTGCCGCGTGACGATCTCCATCTTCTGCTTGATGAACTCCAGATCCTCCACCTCCAGCCGCGCGGACCGGTTGAGCCGCTGGTTAAGCAACTGCACGAAGCCGGAGATGATCGTGAGCGGGTTGTTGATGTCGTGAAAAATGTGCGCGTAGATGTCGCCGCGATCCTTGGCGATCTTTTCCGCGACGCGCTGCTCCTGCAATTCCGCGAACAGCTCCTCAATTTTTTCCGCGCTGCTGTTGATTTCGCTCTCAAGCGTGCGGCGCTGCATCGCCTTGGCGACGGCGGCGCGCATGGTCGCGAGGTCGAACGGCTTGTTGAGGTAGTCGCACGCGCGGAGCTGCAACGC
>Ga0181528_10000484_pt1 | contig 28424 bp, 24 predicted proteins | sample PEATcosm2014_Bin_47_FD_119742 | JGI IMG/M metagenome (GOLD analysis project Ga0181528, IMG submission 119742) | Peatland microbial communities from MTU Mesocosm Facility, Houghton, MI, USA - PEATcosm2014_Bin10_10_metaG | ecosystem: Environmental > Terrestrial > Soil > Wetlands > Peat | place...
CCACTTCGATGCCCACGATCAAGTCACTTCCGATCGTCGGGAGACCTGGGAAACCCTCATCCTCGACGGTCTCCCGTTCACCCGCGTGATCGCTCGCGACGACAAACCTCTCCCACCCGCCGAGCAGCGCAAGCAACAACAAAAACTCGACCGGGAGACCGCCAGGCTCGCCAGTGAGACCCCGGAGGAAAAGCAGAAACGCGCTGCCGGCTTCGAGAAATCGCGCCGCCGCGAACGCGCCTTCCTGCTCGAAATACCGGACGCCTTCGATCTTCACCTCGACGGCAGCGACTTGATCGACGGCCAGGATGTCTGGGTCGTTTCCGGAGTGCCGAAGCCCGGATACCAGGCTAAAACGCGCGATGGCGCGGCGCTATCGAAAATTCGCGGGAAAATGTGGATCGAAAAAGCCGGATACCAATGGGTGCGGGTGGAAGCGGAAACCATCGAAACCATTTCCTTCGGCCTGTTTCTCGCCCGTCTCAGCCCCGGCGCGAGGCTCGTCCTGGAGCAGACCCGGATCAACAGTGAGCTTTGGCTGCCCAAGCGCGTCTATATGGCTGGCAAAGGGCGAATCGCCCTTCTCAAGCGGATCGCGGAGGACGACGAAATCACCTGGACGGATTACAAGAAATTCTCGGTGGATTCCCACATCGTCCCCCGCGAGCCCTAGCCGCTGGCGCGATTACCGGTGATGGTGTTCTTCCTCGGCGCGCGCATGGCCGAGCCGCGCCGCATCTTTTTCCTTTGCCGACCGCTCAATCAGTTCGTGCGTCTCCACCCGGCGCCCCGCCTCATATCGCGGCGCGCCGTGTGGCTGAACGTAGGTGGCCCGGTTGGCCCAGGTTCGGCCCCAGGGACGGTCGCCGACGTACCATAGGTGCGAATCCCACGCGATGTGGACGCCGCCCCATCCCCAGGGCCGGAACGCCCCGCCTATCGAAATTCCAAACCCGAAGCTGATGGCCGTCCCGGCCACGAAGCCGGGCCGCGGCGCCACGAACACCACTGCCGGATCGTAGGCCGGCACAACATAAAAACCCGGCCGCGCCGGCAGAATCGTAATGAACGGACCGCCCCCAACAACGACCTCCGGGTTGGATCGCAGATACCCGAAATCCCAGGCCTTGTGGCGATCCCGCTGCACGGCGTCCATCACCTCGCCTCTCTGTGCCAGAACGGCATTGCCTAATTGACTGGTCCAGCGCATGTCCGTGGCCATCATTTCGAGAACCGAGGGGAACGGCAAAAGGGCCTGCACCGCGGGATCCCAGGGTAAACGGTCGCTCGAGATCGCCGCCGCCAGCGCATCGCCCGTCAGGTAATGGTGTTGATCGGACCACTTGGCCGCTTCCGGAATCTGGTCGGAATAAGTGGCCGCACTCAAAGTCTGTCCCAGCAATGGATCGGGGTACAGCGCAATCCGCGCTACCAACCGGTCCAATTCCACGGGGGGCAGCATGGTTTGCGCCCGCATTGGCGTGATCGCGCCTAAGGCCAGCACCAGTGTCAGCGAGAAGTGCCGTCTTCGAATCATCGTTCCGATCCTCCTGATGGATATAAACCAATTATGCTACCGGCTCGTGGGACATGCTTCTTCAGCTTGGCCAGGCGAGCGGAACTCGCCCGACAAATTTCCTGTTCCATCAGTGGCCAAAGTCCGAGCGCGAAGCTCGCCGTTACCTACAGCTTCAAGCCTTGCAGATACTCCCGAAACTGTCCGCCCAGGTCGTCCCGCCGCAACGCGAACTCCACCGTCGCCTTCAGGAACCCGAGCTTATCGCCGGCATCGTAGCGCGTGCCCTCGAACCGGACCGCGTAAATCGGCCGTCTGTGCAGCAGGTGCCGCAGGGCGTCCGTCAATTGAATCTCCCCGCCCGAGCCCGGGTCGATCGCCTGCAGCGAATCGAAAATCTCGGGTGTCAACACATATCGGCCGATAATCGCCAGGTTCGACGGCGCTTCTTCCGCCTTCGGTTTCTCCACCATGCTGCGAATCCGGAACACTCGGTCTTTAGTTCCGTTGTGCGACACCGGTTCGGCGTCGATCGCACCGTACGACGAGATGCTTTCCCGCGGCACTTCCATCACCGCCAGCACCGGCGCGCCGAAAAAGCCGTATACGTCGAGCAACTGGCGCAGGCACGGAGTCTGCGCTTCGATCACGTCGTCAGCCAGCACCACCGCGAACGGTTCGTCGCCCACCAGTTCGGAGGCCCGCAGCACCGCATGTCCCAAACCCAGCGCCTCCTTCTGCCGCACGTACGACACGTTGATCATGTCGGAAATATTCCGCACAATCCCCAGCAGTTCCTTCTTCCCCCGGCTTTCCAGAAGGTTCTCCAGTTCGAAGCTCACATCGAAATGGTCTTCGATGGCGGTTTTTCCGCGGCCGGTGACGATAATTATGTTCTGAATGCCCGATTTCATCGCCTCTTCCACCCCGTATTGGATGATGGGCTTGTCAACGATCGGCAGCATCTCTTTGGGCTGAGCTTTGGTAGCGGGCAGAAATCGCGTGCCCAATCCCGCGGCGGGGAAGACGGCTTTGCGCACTTTGGCGTTCATCTTCTCCAGTTTCGTGCGCTTTAAGGGCGGTTTGCAAGTTCTGCTGGTCCTATAAGATCCACGAAATAGGCGATTTTCGGCAGGGCACCCCCCCGATCCGCGCGGCACGCCCACGTGCCGCTCCTCTCGCCCAACTTCCGTTTGTGTTTCCCCGCCCTCTGTGATATTTATAGGTACCTGGGACAACCTTAACGCCATGGCCTACGTAATAGCAGAACCTTGCATTGGAACCAAAGATACCGCCTGCGTCGACGCCTGCCCGGTCGATTGCATTCATCCCAAAAAGGATGAACCCAATCACGCGGAGGCGGAACTGCTCTACATCGATCCCGTAGAGTGCATCGATTGCGGCGCCTGCGTCCCGGTCTGCCCGGTCTCCGCGGTCTTCGCATTAGACGATCTGCCGGAGAAATGGGCTGACTTCACCGCCCGCAACGCCGCTTACTACGGCAAATAACCACCAGTTCAGCGGCCGCTCCCGGGAGCGGCCTTCTTACTGCCGGTACGTGGCGTAGGCCGTGTCCGTCTCCCACAGTTTCACCAGCGCGATTCGCACCCCGTCCCGCACCTTCAATCCATCCGCAATTTGCTGGTAAATATACCGCGCCATGTTTTCGGCCGACGGATTCAACACATCGAACGGTGGAAATTCGTTGAGCCACTGGTGATCCAGCCGGTCCAGCACCCCGTGCACCACCCGCTTCAACTCCACGAGATCCACCAGCAGCCCGAGCTCGTCCAGTTCGGCGCCTTCCAGCGTCACCTGGCAGCGATAGTTATGGCCGTGCACGTTTTCGCACTTCCCGTGGTAATTGCGCAGCGCATGGCCGGCGGCGAACGTCTCTTCTATCGTCACTTCAAACATCGAAAAACTTCTCCACGTCCTCTAATCGGGTGGTGAATCCGTAATCCGGCAGGCTGTCGAAAAATACCTGGCCGTACCGTTGCTTGGTAATGCGGCTGTCCAGCAGGACCAGCACGCCGCGGTCCGTCTTCGTGCGAATCAGCCGCCCAAACCCCTGCTTGAGCGCAATGGCGGCTTGCGGAATCTGGTAATCGTAAAATGGATTGCCCCCCGCCTGGCGAATCGTTTCGATGCGGGCGCTGACCACCGGGTCGTTCGGCACCGCAAACGGCAGCTTATCTATGATAACGCAGCTCAACTGCTCGCCCGGCACGTCCACGCCCTGCCAGAATGCCGAGGTCGCGAACAGCACGCAGTTCGGCGTCGATCGGAATTCGTCGAGCAGCGCATGCCGCGGGCCCGTCCCCTGCAACAGTGTCGGATAATCCAGGTCGAGAGACACTTTTTCGTACACCATCCGCATCTGCTGGTAGCTCGTGAACAGCACGAACGCCCGCCCGCGGCTGTGCGCCAGAATCCGCAGCACTTCCTCCGACGCCTTCGCGGTAAACGCCGGATTCTTGGGCTCCGGCATGTGCTGCGGCACGTAGAACAGCGCCTGCTTCCGGTAATCGAAATGGCCCGCCACAATCAGCGTCCGCGGATTCTCCACCCCAAGCCGTTTCTGCACGTACTCGAATCCGCCCGCCACCGCCAGTGTCGCCGAAGTCAAAACCACCGTATCGATTTTGCTGAACAGCCGCTCCGCCACGATTTCGGCCACTTCGATGGGTGTCGCCTGCAGAAAGCAGCCGCGTCCGCGCCTTTCCACCCAATACACGTAGCGCTCGTCGTCTTCCTCCATCACGAAGCGCAGCGCCATCTGCAGTTCGCCCGTGCGGCGAATCAGCGGCTGGATCTCCTCCGGCGGATTCTGCATCAGCCGCAGGTTCGATCCCACCAGTTCCAGCACCGCCAGCAGGTCCGAATACGCCTCCTCGTTCGCCTCCCGAAACGCCTCGCGTCCCTGAAACGCCACCCGCCGGTCCACCTCGCCGAACAGTCCGAAGAACGCCGCCGTCAGCTCTTCCAGCCGTTGCAGAATGCGATCCAGCTCCGGCGTGCCGAATTTCTTCATCCGGCCCACCGCGCCGACATCGCGCCGCAAATCCAGCAGCCGGTAATTGCTCACCGCATAGCCGAAATATTGCCCCGCCACGTCTTCGATCTCGTGCGCTTCGTCGAAAACCACCGCCTGATAATCCGGCAAAACGCCACCCTCGTAATTCTCGTCCTTGAGCGAAAGATCGGCGAAAAACAGGTGGTGGTTGACGATAACGATATCGCTCTCCAGCGCCCTCTGGTGCATCTGCGTAATGAAGCAGCGGTCGAAGTTGGCGCACTTCTGGCCGGTGCAGAGATCGCTGCGCGCGTCGATCTTCCCCCATGCGGTCGACCCCTCGGGAAGCGTCTTGATCTCCGCGCGGTCGCCGAATTCCGTCGTCTTTTCCCAATTGCGAATGACCTCGAAATCGGCCACTTCCTCCAGGCCGCTCAGCACCGGCGCATTTTCCGCGTCGTAAATCTTCTGCCGGCAGGCGTAATTGTTGCGGCCTTTCATGTAGCAGACTTTCAGCGGACGCGGAAAATGCTGCTGCAAAAACGGCACGTCTTTGAAGAAAAGCTGCTCCTGCAGATTCTTGGTGCCGGTGGAAACAATCACGCGTTTGCCTGATTGCAGCGCCGGCACCAGATAAGCCAGCGTTTTTCCGGTGCCCGTGCCGGCCTCCACGATCAAATGGCGTTTGTCCTGGAGCGCCGCTTCCACCGCCTCCGCCATCTGCACCTGGCCCGCACGGAATTCATACTTGGGGTGCCACTTGGAGAGCGTTCCGTGCCGGGAAAAGAACTGACGCGCGCCTGCCGTGCGGGTCTGGATGGGCATCGGGATGCTTCATTTTATCAGGCTCACACTCCCGAGCTTGGATTGTGAGGGCGATTCCATCGTCGGTAGGAAACGGCCCGAGCGCCGCGTGACCCCGGCGAGTTCAGGAGGAGTCGTCTCCCAGATCGCGACTTAACCGGCCCGGAGCCAGCCGCTGGAGTCGCAAATGGTCCACACGAGAAAGTGAGCCGGTTTTGCGAGGTCATCGGCAGGGGCAAGACGTCTATCCGCCGGAGGAGCGCGCCACCCGCCAGCGTAAGCCGACGGACGAGCTTTGTTTGCGCCGCGACTTGCCGGCGAGGCTGGCGTGCCGGAAGCCACATCCCTGGTGCGAGTCATCGCGCGTGTGGCGTCATGAGCCGGAGGGCGCTAACTTATAACCATGCAACTGGACACCGAATTCCTGCGCCAACATTACGCCGCCATGTCCGACGAAGAACTCCGCGAAATCAGTCGCGAAGACCTGGTGGAGGCCGCCCGGCAGATTTATGACGATGAGATCGCCGGGCGGATAGCCCCTGAGCCGGCGGCCGTCCGCCGGTCGAGCGGTCCCAAAGACGAGGAAGTCGAGATCGATTGGTTGGACGATGCCGCCGAGGCCTACTCCAGTTATGCGCGGCCGGGAACCACGGACCCGTCCGAAGGTTCCGTCGACGCGCGGGACGCGCTGGAAGTGGCGGGAATTCCGTGCCATCTTGAGTTGGTCGAGGAACCGGAGCAGGAGGATCGCATGCGATTTCGGTGGCGCGTCCTGGTGCCGGGCAAATTGATTCACCGCGCCACCAGCGTGATTGACCGCGACATCTTCAACGCGGAATTCGAGGCGCAATGGAAGGCTCATCTGGAGATGCTCTCCGACGAGGAACTGCACGTGATGGAGCCGCAGTATGCTTTCTGCGGCCTCTACGACCGCCTCGAGCGCATCAATCGCGCTTACGACGAAGAGCTCCAGCGGCGCGGCCTGGAAGAGTAATGCGCACGGCCATCGTCTCCGACATCCACGGCAATCTCACCGCCTTCGAGGCAGTCCTGGCGGATCTGCGGGAGACTTCGCCCGACCTGATTCTCCACGGGGGCGACCTCGGCGATAACGGATCGAGCCCCTGCGAGGTGCTGGACCGCATTCGCGATCTGGGGTGGCAAGGGGTGGTGGGGAATACCGACGAAATGCTGTTCGATCCCCAGTCGCTCACGCGATTCGCCAGCGGATTGCCGCAGCTGAAGTCGATGTGGGATGCCATCGAGGAAATGGCCGCGGACGCTCGCCAGAAGGTCGGGAACGAACGGCTGGTGTGGCTGCAAGCTCTGCCGCGGGAGCAAATGCGCGAGCATTTCGCGCTGGTGCACGCCCGTCCCGATACTGTCTGGCGCGCGCCCATGGACAGCGCTGCCGACAGCGACCTAGCATCGGCATACGGACCGCTTGGGCGGCCGGTAGTGGTGTATGGGCACATTCATCGGCCGTTCGTTCGGAAAGTTCAAGGCGGGGTGGTGGCCAATAGCGGCAGTGTGGGTCTCCCCCACGATGGCGACCGGCGGGCATCGTACCTTTTGTTGGACGATAGCGAGCCGTCGATTCGCCGCGTGGAGTACGACGTCGATCGCGAATTGAAGGCTCTGCGACGCTCGGGCCGGCCCCACGCCGAGTGGGTCGCGCGCATTCTGGAGACGGCCAGCCCGCAGATGCCATAAGTTTCATCAACGCTGAGAATAGCCAAGGGTTTGCGCCCATCCCTACGCCTCTTGGCGGCTTGGCGACTTTTGCGTGATCATCGTCTTCCAAGTCCGTTGACGATTCGCGTGATGCCGTCTTGGATCAATGCCAAGTGGAAGTTGATCAGCAAGCCAGGCCGCGGTAAGCCGGAGATAGGTCAGAAGCTTCCTCTCGTGAACCGGGAGGAGCGCCTCCACGGATTTGATTTCACGATGACCTTTTCCTCGAACACCAGATCGGCTCGGAACCTGGTATGGATTCGGATACCGTCATAGACCACCGGATCGATTGCCGGCTCACCGCGCGGAGACCCCGCAGGCTCAACACATGCGCCAAGACTGTTCGGTAAACAGATTCCAACAAGCCCGAGCCCAGAGTCGTATGAATGCGGAAATCGGCGTCGACAACCTCCTTGGCAATGGCGTTCCCGGCCATAGGAGCCTCTATTTGTCTCTCCCCAGTCGCCAACCGCCAGGAAACGCAAGAACTGCCCCAGGCGGCCGATGGAAACTTTCGAGAGGCTTTTTGCAAGCTTCCTGGTTGCTGACCCGCCCCGAACATTTCCATTTCTTCCGCGGCGGGCACCTACACCCCCACCCAACTCCGCTACAACCTTCGCAAACTGAAAGCCCACGGCCTGCTCGATACGCATCGGACGCGGTTACCGCTACCGTCTCACGGGCATGGGTGTCAAAGCCCTCATGTTCATCTGTTTCACAAGCGCGTCTGCGGACCCTTGGCCACCTCCCTGTTCCATCGCCGGCCCGAGGAAACGCTGAAGCCTGCCAGCAAGGTTGAAGCTGCCGACTACAAGGCCGATCGCGCCATTCAGCAGGTCCTCAATCTGCTCGCTGCCTGAGGATTCTGAGGGAGACCGGCTTGCTGGTTTGAACGAAGATGTCGCATCTGCCAGGATGTTCCGTAACACCGTCACGGCCGGGAGCGAGGCCGTGCAATCCCGCTAGACTGTGCCGAAGCTGGGGCGTGCCGCCGATCGGCTCGGCGGCTTCTTGATATCAGCCCAACAACTTACTTCCCCAAGTAACCTCGCGGACTCCCCAGGCCCGTGCAGAAGTTCCACCCCGGCAAGGCCAGGAATGCCGCATACTCACCACAGCTCCCCCCGATGATATCGGTGAACCCAAACGGGGTCGAATACATCTTGCTGAGTTCGGCATAGCTGGATGGCGCAAAACTGTGTGCGGCGTTGACAATACCTGTTGTCACCACCGTAGCCAGGCTGGTGCCATACACGGCATACCAGGCTCCCGGACCGAATACCAGCGTGTCCAAGACCCAGGCATTGGTGTACGTGGCGGCGATCGCCGACACATCCGGCGTGCCGCGCTGACTGCCCACAAGGAACGCGATCTCATTCTGGTAGCCCGGCCTCGGCTCGTAGGAACTCGGGCCGCCCCCGCCGTCTTGCCAGGCGGTCTCCACCTGGAATCTGCCGGTGTTGATGTTCATACTAGGCGCCGTGCCGCCGACCGAAACCACGTTCGGCGAAGCGCTGGGATAGTAAACTCCCGCAGTGTCACCCGCCGCAGCGAGGTAAACCACGTTACGCGCTGTGAAAATCGGATCCACACTGGTTTCGCCCGGGTATTCGAAACCTCCCCAGCTCATGTTGACCTCGCCACCGCCCGCCTTCGCCACCAGATTGCCCGCTACGCTTACCGCGCAATAAAGGTCGCTATCCAAACTCGATTGCGCCTCCACCAGGTAGATCTTAGCCTGTGGCGCCATGGCATGTGTATACTCGATGTCCAACGCCTCTTCGATGTCCCAGCCTGTGCCCGCGGCCGAGGGGGGCGCCGTGGCGGGCCCTGTGCAAGTACCCGGCGCCGCTCCTCCCGTGGGTGCGTATACAACTTGAAAGCTGGCCGGAGTAATGGCCGCTATCCCGAACTGCGAAGAAAAACTCTGCAGATCCATATAGGCGTTGGGATCGTCAAACGCATCCACTACTGCAATCGCTTTCCCGCCCCCGCTGGGATTCGTCTCGGCCAGGTTTGGATTGCACCCCGCCGCAGGAGGTACCAACCCGTAAATGCAAGCGATCGAAGCCGGCGTCTGGAACAAGAGCCCTGCGAAAGGCGGCCCGGAAACTTGCGGCGTGCCAGCCATGGCCCCAGACCCTATAAAACCCACGTTCGTGTGGGATCGCACGCCGGCGTCGCCCGGTGTGGCCAGGCTGGAAGGCGGGATGGTTATCGTGGTTGGAACCGCCGTCTGGCCGGACGCGGTAACCGCGTATGCGCCCAGTAACACCGCGGCCATCGGGAGTGATGGAATCGAATGCCTCGTTTTCATAAGTAGTAAGCTCCTTGTGTATGGCGTGCTTGGTCCGGCCAGGTTGTCCCTTAAGGAACCTGGCACAATTCGTGGGTACCGAGACTTCCCGGTTTTTGCGAAATCAACTCGCGAGTGATTGCGGCCAGCCCGGCAAGATTCTCTCCTGCGGCACGCAGACCGGTCTTGAATGATTGCAGCCTGGAAGTTAGCAGTGCCGCTCCTGAATCTTGTCCGGATCCAGCCGGAACGCCGGATTTTGCATTCTGGCTTGCGAGTTCGATAAATTCTACACCCACACCAGTCGCTGCGCCACAGCATTAACGATCCTTAATGCTACCGCGCAGGCCGTAGCGCCATCTCCTGACCGTCCGGGTAAGGCCGACACCGGGAACGGCCTTCACTGCCGCCTAACCTGGCGCAAGCGAGCTGAGAGCGGGGAGGCCGGAGTGAACGCGCGCAGCGTTGGTGGATGTGTGATCGCGCGTGGGCGCACGAGCTGATCAGCGCGTCCTCGGCCGGCACTGCCGATCCACAGCGAGCCCGCGCCAGCAGGATCGGGGACAGGTACTACGTTGAGAAGCAGCTCACCGTGGAGTTTTTATAGCCATTTAGAGCTATATATAGCTAGCCTTCTTGAGCTATCCCGTCAGAAGGGCGTCTTAAACAGCCGGGCTTTACGAAATTGAGGGTGTTCCGGGTAACGGTGCGTGCCTGGGTTGCGCCATTCACAATATCTCTGGAACTTGCGGCGGTTAGTGATTCCGGGCACATTTTTGCGAGGAGTGGGGGCGGGTAGAAGGGCTGAGTCATGAAGGCAATCATTGTAGCTTTAGCGTTGCTCTGCGTCGCGCATTCGATCCATCCGGTAGCGGCACAAACCGCGCCGCGAGCGCAGGTTTCGGGCACGGTTGCGAGTGTCGCCGCATCGGCCAATCAGCTGGTCCTGAAGACGGACACGGGGGACAGCATCGCTGTCACCACCACTGAGAAGACCGCGGTTCTGCACTTTCCACCGGGAGTTACAGACCCGGCGAAGGCCGTCAAAATGGCGATTGGCGAACTGCAGCCGGGGGACCGGGTGGTGGCCTATTACCGCGGCGCCGCCGGCGACAAGCAGATCGCGGCGACGACGATGGTGGTGCGGACCGCCGCCGATCTAAGCGAGATTGCCAAAGCGGAACTGGCGGATTGGAAGAAACGCGGGATGGCGGGGAACGTGACGGCAGTGGACCCCGCGGCCAAGACGATTACGGTGAAATCCGGTTCGCGGACGATCGTGGTGACGACCACGGACAAGACAGAATATCACCGCTACTCGGCGGATTCGGCCAAAGCTGCCGACGCCAGACCCAGCAATTTCGCGTCTATCAAGGTCGGAGACCAGGTTCGTGTGCTGGGAAATAAGAATGAGGACGGCACCGCGGATGCCGCGGAATCGATTTATGCCGGTGAGTTCCGCCAGTTGGCCGCCACGGTGGTGTCCGTGAATGCGGCGACCGGCGAAATGCAGGTAAAGGATTTGGCGACGAAAAAGCCGCTGACCATCAAAACGGATTCCGACTCCACGTTGAAAAAGCTGGATCCGCAGATGGCCGCCATGCTGGCGCGGCGCTACGGCGCGGGCCGCGGACAGGGCCAGGACGGACAGCCCGCCGGCCCACCCGCGGGCGCTGAAGGACGAGGCGGCTTCGCGGGGCGGGGCGGACGCGGCGGAGATATCGGCGGCATGATCGACCGCTCGCCGGCCATTCAGGTGTCGGATTTAAAGCCCGGGGACGCGGTGCTGGTCTTGACGACCATCGGCAGCGATCCATCGCGCGTGATGTGCGTTCAACTGTTGGCCGGCGTGGATCCGATCCTCACCGCGTCGCCGAATTCCACGCGCGATCTTCTGGGCGGTTGGAATCTGGGCGGCGGAGCCGGCGGCGAAGGCCAATAACGGAATCGAGATGCGTAGGACAAGCAGTGGAGAGGGTAAATGAATCTTTTGCGTAGAATAACGCTTTTGTCTTTAGCGATCTTAGGGGCTGCCCCTTTTGCCGCGGCCCAGTCATCCGCGGGAACCATCAAGGGTGTTCTCACCGACGATTCGGGGGCCAGCATCCCGGCCGCTTTCCTGACGGTGACCAATGCCGCCGGAAAGCACCAGGCCCAATCGCAGGCCGACGGCAGCTACACGTTTGTGGGGTTGCAGCCGGGCGATTATACGCTGGCGGTGACATATCCCGGGTTCGGGCCGTTCAGCAAGGTGGTGACTGTCAGCGCTGGGGGCACGGTAGCGCTGCCAATTCAACTGGCGGTGGTAGCGGAAAAGCAGGAAATCACGGTGAAGGGCGAGCCCGGCCCGAGCGTGAGCGTGGAACCGGACAATAACGTGGGCGCGCTGGTGATTAAAGGCGACGACCTGATGGCGCTGCCTGACGACCCCGACGATCTTTCGGACGCTCTGCAGGCGCTCGCCGGACCGGGCGCAGGTCCCAATGGTGGCGCCATTTACATTGACGGTTTTAGCGGCGGCCAATTGCCGCCCAAGGAGTCGATCCGCGAAATCCGCATCAATCAGAACCCCTTCTCGGCGGAATTCGACAGGCTGGGTTTCGGCCGCATCGAGATTCTCACCAAGCCAGGCACCGACAAGTACCACGGCATGGCCTACTTCAACGATACGGACTCTGTTTGGGATTCGCGCAATCCATTCGCCGGCAACAAGCCGCCCTACTCGAACCGCAATTTCGGCGGCAACGGCGGCGGGCCCATCAATCACCGGACATCGTTTAATTTCGACATTCAGCGGCGCGACATTCAGAACAACGCCATCACCAATGCTTTCTATGTGGATCCGACCACTTTTCAACCGCTGCATCTGACCAATGCGCTGGTGGACCCGTCTTACTATCTCACCATCACTCCGCGCATCGACTATGCCATCAGCGATAAGAACACGCTGACGGTGCGCTTCGAGGAACGCATCAACTCGGCCGACAACCAGGGCTTGGGAAGCCGCGCGCTGCCGCCCGGTTACAGCGTGCCGGGCTTTCCCAATGACTTGGCGTATAACACCAGTGGCGATGCGCAAAACCTGATGGTGACCGAAACATCCATTCTCAGCACCCACCTGGTGAATGAGACGCGCTTTCAATTCCAACGCAGCTGGACCGAAACGCCCGGAAATCTCGTTCCTGAAATCAGCGTGGCTAACGAGTTCACGAGCGGCGGCAACGGAATTGGCGACAAGTACGATCTGACCAAGCATTTCGAACTCACCAATACCAGCACGATGACGCACGGGGCGCATACCTTTCACTTCGGAGCGCGCGTCCGCCGCGATAGCGACCAGAATGAAAACCCGCAAGGCTTCAATGGGACATTCAGTTTCCTGGGCGGGCTGCAGCAGTATATTCAGACCCTGCAATTGCAGCAGGAAGGATACACCGGCGAGCAGATTGAGGCGATGGGCGCAGGGCCGAGCAAATACTCCATTCAGGCCGGCGATCCTTATGTGAGCATGGTGCGCCGCGACGCCGCGCCGTTTATCCAGGACGATTGGAAGGTCCGCCCGAATTTCACATTGAGCCTTGGCCTGCGGTACGAATTCCAGAACCTGATCCACGACAACAAGGACTGGGCGCCGCGCGTGGGCTTCGCCTGGGCTCCGGGTTCGTCGAAGAACGGACCGCCGAAAACCGTGATTCGCGGCGGCGGAGGTATCTTCTACGACCGCGTGAGTTTCAGCGCCTACGAGAACGCCTACCTCAACAACGGCGTGCGGCAGTTGGATTATACGGTCGACTTCCCGACCTTCTATCCCAACATCCCGAGCATCTCTTCGTTGAGCCTGGGCAACAACCTGACTTACCTGGTCGACCCGAAATTTTTGGCCGATTACAGCATTCAGACGGCGATCGGCGTCGAGCGGCAGCTACCGCACAGCACGACGGTAGCCCTCACCTATACCCATAATCGTTCCAATCACCTGCAGCAGATTGTGCCGATCAACACGCCGCTCCCCGGAACGTACAACTACAATGAGCCGCTCGGCCCCACCAACGGCGTTTATCCGTACGGCTTTGGCGCCGGCCAGTTGGAGGAATACGAATCCGGCGGTTTCCTGAAGCAGGACATCGTCATGGCGAGTTTCAACACGCGCTTCAGCCGGAGGGTATCGTTGCAGGGCAATTATCAGTACACTCATGCCAACGATCTGCCTGGAACTCCGACCAACCCCTACAACTTCCTGCAGGACTACGGCACCTCGAGCTTGAATCGCCGCTCGAATCTGACGGTTTTCGGCAGCATTCAGGCGCCCGCGAAAATCGTCATCGCGCCGAATGTGATCGTCCACTCGGGCGCTCCCTATGACGTCACAGTGGGCGAGGACATCTACGGCGATAACGGCACGGCGCGCGGCCTGTTTGCGCCCTCGGGAGCGTCCTGCACGGCCACCGGCATCTACTGCACGCCATATGGCAACTTCACCACCAACTACACGGGTGTGCTCAACGGCGCCGCCATACCGGCGAACCTGGTGCCGCGAAATTACCTGACCATGCCCGGTATCGTGTCGGTGAATATGCGCATCTATCGGGTGTTCGGCTTCGGCGCCAAGAGAGCCGGTGCGGCCAGCGCAATGCCCAGCGGCGGCGGCGGTCCCGATGGCGGTTATGGCGGTCCTCCCGGCGGCGGCGGGTTCGGCGGACCGGGCGGCGGCGGTCGTGGCGCTGGCGGCGGCGGTATGAGCATGGGCCCGCGAGGCGGAGGTGGCCGGGGCGGGTTCGGCGGCACGTCCGATCGCCGGTTCAGCCTGACGGTGAGCGCCAACTTTACCAACGCGCTGAATCACTTCAACCCCGGGGGTTATGACGGCGTACTCACCTCGACGCAGTTCGGACAGGCGACCAGCGTGAATACCGGCTACGGCGGCGGCGGCCCGGGCGGTGGCGGGTTCGGCGGACCGGGAGGGATGGGCGGCTCCACGGCCAACAATCGGCGCATCGATCTCGGTCTGCGGCTGAACTTCTAAGGGCGTCCGGCGGAACAGGGGCAGTTGGAGGACGGCGCCTTTTGGTTTGCCCTGCGAACGCTGGGCGTAAACTGAAGCAGAAGATAGACATGACGGCGGCCTTCACTACCCGAATTGAGCTCGACGATCGCGGAATTGCATGGATCGCCGGCACAAGAGTGAAGGTTCTCGAGGTCGTCCTTGACAAGATTGCGTACGGGTCCAGTCCCGAAGAGATGCAATTCCAAACACCCGCATCTTTCCCTGGCCCAGATTCACGGCGCCCTGACTTACGATTACGAGAATCAAAGCGAAATCGATCGGCAGAGAAGAGCTCGCTGTCGAGGTGTCCGATGCCGGATTCCGGCAGAAGAAATCTGAAGCGATCGCAGTGAGCGTTGCGCTGTACATGGACGTGCACATTCGACGCGCCGTCACGGTCGCCTTCGGCCGATAGACGTACTGACAGCCCACGAGGATGGTTCGGCTGATTTTTCTGATCTCTCAGGACGATGATCTGCTGCGCGAAGGAATGGGCCGGCTCCGGCGGGTCAGGATCGAATATTTGCCGATCGCGTGACGAGAAACGCCTACCCCTTCGCGGCAATTCCCAACTTCCGCATTTTCGCCTGGAGCGTGGTCCGCTTCATGCCGAGCCGGGCAGCGGCGCCCTGCGGGCCGCCGACACGTCCGCCCGATTCGCGCAGGGCGCGCTGGATGGCCTCGCTTTCGGCGTCCGCCAGCGTGACCGCGTTCGACGGCGGAGGGGTCTTCGGGCCTTTGAGCTCGCGCACCGGCGCCTGTAGCGTTGGGCCAGGCGACACGATGACCGCCCGCTCGATGAAGTTTTGCAATTCGCGGATATTGCCGGGCCACTGGTAGCGCGTGAGCGCCTGCATGGCGTCGGCCGGGATGTTGGTGATGCGCCGGTTCATGCGGCGCGCGAACTGTTGCACGAAATAGCGGACCAGCAGCGGAATATCTTCGCGGCGTTCGCGCAAAGGCGGCACCGTGATGGGAAAAACGTTGAGGCGGTAGTAGAGATCGGCGCGGAACTGGCGCTCTTCCACCAGCGCTTCGAGATTGCGATTGGTGGCCGCCACCAGGCGGGCGTCGGTGCGAATGGTGCGCGAGCTGCCCAGACGCTCGAATTCGCGCTCCTGCAGGACGCGCAGCAGCTTGGTCTGCAATTCCAGCGGGATCTCGCCCACTTCATCCAGGAACATGGTGCCGCGGTCGGCCAGCTCGAAGCGGCCGATGCGCTGCGCGATGGCGCCGGTGAACGCGCCTTTCTCGTGGCCGAACATTTCGCTTTCCAGCAATCCGGTGGGGATGGCGGCGCAGTTCAGTTTCACGAATGTTCCCTGGCGGCGCGAGCTGAGCTCGTGAATGGCGCGCGCCAGCAGCTCCTTGCCGGTGCCGGTTTCGCCGTAGACCAGGACGGTGGAATCGGTGGGCGCCACCGTCTCCACCTGCTTGAGCACGGTCTTCAACGCACGGCTTTGGCCGACGATCTCCTCGAAGCGGTTATCGGTGCGGATTTCATCTTCGAGGTAGGCCTTCTCTTCCGCCAGGCGGGCGTTCAATTCCTCGATACGCTGAAAGGAGAGCGCGTTTTCGAGCGCGATGGCCACCTGGTCGGCCGCCTGCGAGAAGAATTGCAGATCGCCATCGGTGAAGAAGGACTCGCGGCGCGAGCCCAAATTGAGAGTACCGAGGGCATTTCCGTGGGAGATGAGGGGCATGCAGCAGATGGAGTGCAGACCCTCGCGGCCCATGATTTCGCCGGTGGATTGCGAGATCGCGGCGGCCTCCTGGAGGCTGAAAACTCGGCCCTGGCGAGTGCGGAAGACAAATCCGGCAACGGTATCGTCGAGCGGCACGATGGCGTTCTCGCGAATGGCGCCGGTGCCATGGGGAAGGTCGGCGGTTTGCAGGCGTAGTGCCGCAATGCCGGCATCGTAGATCAGAAGGCTGGCGTAATCGAGTGAGAAAGTGCGGCGCAGGGATGCGGAAATGGCGTGGAACAGCGGCTTCGACGAGAGGCAGGTTACAACCGCGTTGTTGATTTCGAGCAGCGCGCTCAGACGGTCGCGTTCGCGTTTGAGTTCATCCTCGTAGGCGCGCGCCGCTTCGTGGTTGAGAGCGTTGTCCACGGCGACGGCCACCTGGCGGGCCACCTGCTGCATGAATTCGATATCTTGGTCCGAGTAGGCGTTGGCTTCGACGGCGCCGAAGCTCAATCCACCCAGGTCGTGCTGCGCGGTGACCAGCGGCAGCACGCAATAGGATTGGACACCGTTGGCGCGCAGGAGGTTCTCGAGGATGGGGAACCGGCTGGCCTCAGACAATTCCCGCACGTAATACGGCCTCCGGGTGCGCAGCGCTTCGCCGGTGGGACTCTGATCGAACGGCGTTTCGGCCGGCCGATCGCCTACTACTTCGCGGTCGGTCTGCAGAATGTGCAGGCGGAACACATTGGCCTTAGCATCGAGCAGCGTCAGACTGATGAAGTCGAAAGTGACCAGGCGCTGGAGGCATCGGCTCAGATCGGCAAACAGGGTGGAGAGCTGGCGGTGGGACGCGATGGATTCGGCCACCTCCAGAAGGGCTTCATAACCTGCGCCGGTGGGAAGCGGCTGCGGGAGTTGCGTCTGGGACATCGGAGCGTTGCGCCGGAACTCCTTCAACCGTAGCACACCGACCGCCGCGCTCAATTTCCTGCACCACTTCGCGAATCAGGGGTGTAATTGCCTTGAGGTGGACGCCGCGCTGGAACATATCGGCCATCAGGGCTTGGCCGTCGGCATCCACATAGTCCACTTCGCCAAGGTCCAAAGTGGTTTTGCGTTTATGCGCCGTGGACAGTGCGGTCAGCCAGCATTGGCGGAGTTCGCCGACCCACGCCCCCGAGAGGCGGCCTTCCAGGCGAAAACGGAGCTCCTCGGCGCTGTCGTGCAGCGTGATTTTCAGCATAACCGCGTTGACGATAGGCACGGCAGGTACCAACTGGCCCGGCATGCAAAATAAAGGAACTGCGCGCTCCTGGAGGCCCCCTGCAAGGACGCGCGTGCCCATATTCCGGCAGCGAAGTTCGTCAGCTCGTACACTGTAGGTTTATGAACCAACAGGCGGGTATTTCGCACAAGTTGGCGCTGGCGCTGCTGGCGTTGGCGGCGATCGTGGCGTACGCGCCCACGCTGAACCTGCCGTTGCTCGAGGACGATTACCCCAACTTATTGTTGGCTCAGCAGTTGGGTGGGCTGGCGGATCTTCGGGCGCTGGCCCACAATCCGGTCTTCCGGCTGCGCGCCACCAGCCTGTGGATCATGTTCTTGCTTTGGCACGTGGGCAAAGTGGCGCCGCTGGTTTATCGGCTGACCAGTTTATTTCTTCACATCGCCAACACCTGGCTGTTTTACGGAATTTGCCTGGTTTGGCCACGCATGCGGGCAGCGGCATTCTGGGCAGCGGCCTTCTTCGCCGTTGCGGAGGGCCACCAGGAAGCGGTGATGTGGTTTTCCGCCATCAATGAATTGCTGCAATTCCTGTTTGGTATGGGAGCGGTATGGTGTTGGCTGCAGGACAGGGGCTGGAAAACACGGCTCGCGGGGGTAGTGCTCTTTGGGCTGGCCCTGGGCTCCAAGGAGTCGGCGGTAGTGTTCTTGCCGCTGTTTGTGTTGGCCGACTGGCGGAGGGCACCGGAACGTCTGATGCCATACACAATAGTCGCGGCATTCGCGGTGGCGTCGATCGTGGCCTCGCGGACCATTTCCTTCCGGTTTTCGGACGGTAGTTTCAGCCTGCACGCGCCCTTCTGGCTGATCTTGCCGGACAATCTCGTACGTATCTTGTGGATCTGGGGGCTCGTGGCGATTGTGGCGATCCTGCTGGCGCGCGAACGGGTGCTACGGGGCTCGGCGCTGGTAGCCCTGGCGTGGATTGCGATCAGTCTGTTGCCCTACAGTTTCCTGACCTACTCGACGCGCATTCCCAGCCGCCAAACGTATCTCGCCAGCGCCGGCCTCGCGATGCTGGTGGGGTTGGCGGCGGCGCATTGGCAAGCGCGCGCGGGCGCGCGGCGAGGCGCGGTAGCGGCGATGGCCGCCGTGGTGCTGTTGCATAACGTGGGATATATCTGGATCAAGAAACGGCATCAGTTCGCGGAGCGCGCCGCGCCCACCGAGCAGCTGATCGCAGTCGCACGGCGAACGCCCGGACCGATCTGGATACAGTGCTTCCCGCGGAATCACTACATCGCCGAGGAAGCGGTACATCTGGGCGGAGGGCATCCGGCGTCCGACGTGATTTGGGACGAAGCGACCGCGCAGCGCCTCCACGCGGCGTTGTTTTGTTATCGGGGAAAGTGAGGGGGTCACGGCGGGCGACGAGGCACCCGCCGTGAGTTTCTCGCGAACTATTTCGCGTGATGGTGAGTCTTGCAGCAACTACCGTTGCAGCAGGGTCCATTGGGGCAGCAATTCTTCGCGGCCGCGAAGCTTGTGCCGATGGTGATAGCCGCCAGGGCGGCGATGCTCAGAACGACTTTCGTAATTCTTTTCATTGCAATTCTCCTTTTTGATTTCACTGGTAGTTTCTGAAATGGCGGTCGGGTAGTGCTGCCAGTCTCAGATCAGGAGAACGCGATTGCGCAGGTACAAATCGTGGGTGGGTAGGATCTCGGCGAAAACAACGGTGGCGGCCTGGTAGTGCGGCAACGCCCGCGGCATTATCATTAGCGCCGGCGGCACTAACGCGAGAGGGACCGCAACGGACTTGGCTCGTTCCAGCAGCGTATACGGACAGGTCTGACTGCTGGCATCGCAAGGCAGCGGGCCCGGTTGATGCTGAGAGCGCGGGCAGCAGGAATGCCGGGAGGCGGTGACATCTCCCTGAGCGCACAGCAATGTCGGGCAGAAGGCCGTTATCGCGGCCAATAGCGCGATGGCGAATACTGCGGCCGGCCTTCTGGATTCATACTGCATAATCTGAATCTGCCTGCTGCCACTATAGCATGATATTTTGGCCGGGTTGCAAACACAGGCGCCAGTGGAAGATCATCACTAGATTAAGGGAAATCGCTTCTATGAACGAGCAGTGTCTTTTCCGGTTCGCTTGCGGTGTGATTTTGCTGGCGGCGCCTCTCGCCGAGGCCCAGATGGTGCCGGCTTCCGCCAACCCACAGGGTTTCCTGAATAACTATGGCCAGCCGGCCAGCATCTTTCCGAATTTTTGGAAGCCCTATGTTCAGCAGCGGATTCCGCTGCCCGTGCTCGAAAACTCTCCCCGCCTGCACGACCTGATTCATGACGGTAAACTGGAGCTCTCGCTGGCGGACGCCGTGGCGCTGACGCTGGAGAATAACCTCGACATCGTGGTAGGGCGGTATGTCGTTCCGTTTTCGCAGACCGATATCCTGCGTACCAAGTCGGGGCAGGCGAACCGCGGATTTACCGGCGCCCTGTTCCCCGGCGAACTGAACTCGGGGGCCATCGGCGCGGGCGTGACCAGCTCGGGCAGCACGGGAGGCACTGGCAATGCCGGCGGAATTACCGGTGGCGGCGGGGCAGTATCGATCGGTCCGGCGGGCGCCTTCGACCCCTCGGTCGCCTTTGGATTCAGCTACGATCACGTCACCAGCCCGCTCAACTCGTTAGTGGTTTCCGGCATTCCCACCACCACCAGCGAAGCGACGTCGTTCTCTTTCTCTTACGCACAGGCTTTCACCAACGGCGCCAGCTATTCGGTTTCGCTCAGCGCGCTGCGGCAAAACACCACCCAGCAGAACACGCTCTACAATCCGGATGTTACTTCCCGCCTGGCCATCGGATTCAACCAGCCGCTGCTCAACAGCCGCGGCTATCTGCCGAACATGCGCTTCATGTACGTGGCCCGCACCAATCTGAATACCGCCATGGAAGTGTTCCGCCAGCAGGTGATCGCGAGCGTCACCGCCCTGGAGAACGCCTATTGGGACCTGGCGGCGTTCCAATTGAACGTGCAGGTAGCGCAAAACTCGCTCGCCGTATCGAAGGAACTGCTGGAGGAAAACCGCAAGCAGGAGCAGATCGGGACTATGTCGCATCTGGACGTCGTGACCGCCGAATCGCAGGCCGCCGCCGCCGCGCGCGACCTGATTCTGGCGCAGACCAATCTGGAGCAGCAGGTGACCACCGTCAAGCAGCTAATCAGCAAGAAAGACGACGACACGCTGGATGCCGCTAACATCGTGGTGACCGACCAGCTGCCGCAGCCGCGCGAGTCCGACCTGCCGGCGATGAAGACGGCTCTCGATACCGCGCAGAAGAATCGCCCGGAAATCCGGGAAGGGCAAAATAACCTGCAAAACCAGGATGTCGCCATCGCGTACACGCGGAATAATCAACTTCCCACGCTTTCCGTTTTCGGCCTGGCCGCCGGCTCGGGCTTACAAGGAAACACAGCGCTACTGAATGCCGGAGCAGGCGCATCGCTGGACCAGACGTTCACCGCGCAATATCCCGAGGGCGCGTTCGGCACCAGTTTCTCGGCGACCATCCGCAACCGCTCCGCGCAGGCCGACAGCAGGCGCGCGCAACTGGAGCGCAACCAGCTTCAGGTTGGCTTGCAGAACACGCGCAATCAGGTGGCCATGCAGGTGCAGCAGGCGCGCATCGGCATCATTCAGGGCAAATCGCAGGTGGAGGCCGCGCAGGAGGCCGTGCGGCTGGCGCAATTGACGCTGGATGGAGAGCGCAAGAAGCTGGAAGTGGGTATTTCCACGTCTTATAACGTGGTGTTGCGCGAGCGCGATCTGGTGACGGCACAGTATGCCGAAGTGCAAGCTCTCGATGCCTACGTCAAAGCTATGGTGGCGCTCGATCAGGCCACCGGTACCACGCTCGACCGCAATGGAATCCAGTTGAACGATGCGTTGAGCGGAACCGTTTCCGAAAAGCCGGTTCCGCCTTTCCATTTCGACGCGCCGCACTCTCCACAGGGAGCCAATCGATGATGCGAGGGCTGCTCCTCGGAGTGTTGTGCGGCGTGTGTGCCCTTGGGGCGCAGCCGTCCCATGCTTCCTTGCCGGACTATTCCCGGCCGGCACCGGTGGTTTCGATTTTCAAACCTTATTTGTGGCGGCCCATGCAAGGGCCCGACCTCACCAACAGCAAAAACACTCCATTGGTGGTGCAAGATGGAAAGTTACGGCTCTCGATGGCGCAATTAGTGGCAGCAGTGGTGGAAAATAATCTGACCATTGCGTCCGCGCGGTATTATCCGTGGATTGGCCAGACGGACCTGATGCGGGCACGATCGGGCGCTTCGCCACGCGGCGTGGACGCGACTACGATTCCCAGCGGGGTATTCGCCGGCGCCGAGGGCGGCAGCATTCTCGGCACGGCGGGCGGCAGCGGCGGCGGGTCTTCCAACCCCGGTGGTATTACCGGGTCGGCGGGCCGCGTGAGCATTTCTCCTTCCGGAGTTTTCGACCCGAGGTTCAGCATGAGTTACAGCCTGGACCACACCTCCAGCCCGCTCAATACACTGGTGGTCGCGGGAGTGCCTTCGGTAACCAACACGACGGGAGCATTTTCGTGGAGTTACGTCGAGGCATTTTCGACCGGAACGAGCTTTACCGTGTCCTATGCCATGCAGCATCAGAAGTCCACGCAGGAACATCTGCTGTTCAACCCCGATGTCACCCCCGGCTTTACGGCGACCGTCAGCCAGCAGATGCTGAACGGCTTCGGTTTCGCGGTCAATCGCGCGCTCATCAAGGTGGCGGAAAATGAGCAGAAAATCGAGCGGGAATCGTTTCACCAACAAGTGAACGCCGCGCTGGCGTCGGCCAAGAACGCGTACTGGGATCTGGTGGCGGCGCGCGAGTCGGTTCGCGCGGCGGAGGCTGCACTGGGCGCGGCCCGGCAACTCGCCTCCGACAATCAGAAACAGCTCGATGCGGGCACGATGGCGCCGTTGGACGTGGAGACCGCGCAGTCGCAGGCGGCCGCCAGCCAGCGAGACCTGATCATTGCTCAGACCAACCTCCAGAATGCCGAACTGCAACTGAAGATCACGTTCAGCAAGAACCTGGATGAGCCGCTGGCTTCCGCCACCATCGAACCCACCGATGCATTTCCCGACCCCTCGCAGGCGATTCTGCCATCGCTGCGGGAAGCCACGGCCATTGCCATGGCGAATCGCCCGGAAGTGCCGGTGGCCGAAGGCAATATCAAAAGCCAGAAGGACGCGATGCCGTTCATCCGCAACGCGCTCACGCCGAACGTGAACGTGTTCGCGCTGGTCACCACGGTGGGTTTGTACAACGTGTTCGGCACGTCGCTGTGGGACGCGGTTCGCTTCAAGTACCCGGAAGTGGCGTTCGGCATGACGGTGAGTTTTCCGATACGCAATCGCCAGGCGCAGGCGGATGAAATACGCTCGCGTCTGGAATTGAACCAGTCGCAGGACACACTGGTGCGAACCAAGAGCCAGATCGAAGTCGACGTGCAGAATGCGCTGATCGGGCTGACGAATTCCAATGCGCAAGTAAGGGCGGCGGTAGAGGCGGTGCGATCGGCGAAGGAGACTCTGGATGGCGTGCAGAAGAGGCTCGACGCGGGCCTGGCGACGCCGTACGACGTGGTGCTGGCGCAGCGCGACTGGCTGGCGGCGCAGTTGGCCGAAGTGCAGGCGCGCGATTCGTACGCCAAGGCGAAGGTTACTTGGGATCAGGCGCTGGGAGTGACGCTGGAGAGCAGTAATGTGTCGCTGGACGATGTGCTGCGGGGAAGAGTGACTACGAAATAAGTGAGAGCTGTTTCCCGCTACAATACGAATTGAGCAGGTATGGATAACAGCCACGAGCCCGCGACGAAACAGGACCTCGCCGATGTGCGGACGGAACTGAAGCAGGACCTCGCCGATGTGCGGACGGAACTGAAGCAGGACCTCGCCGATGTGCGGACGGAACTGAAGCAGGATCTCGCCCATGTGCGGACGGAGCTGAAGCACGACATCTCCGATGTGCGGGGGGAACTGAAGCAAGACATCGCCATCTTGCGATCCGAGATGAACCACCAGTTCGACGACCTCAAGGAGACGTTCCGCGACAGCCAAACCGAACTGCTGAAGGCATTCTACGGCTTCACGGAATCCAACCGTCATCGTGTTGGGCAAGTCGAAACTAGCCAGGCTGCCCTCATCACTCGCATTGGCGTGCTCGAGGACCGCATGCTCGAACTGGAGCGCAAGGTCAATTTCCCGCATCATCCCACGCAGTAGCGCGAGCCTGCCATGACTGACCGGCGCGCGTTTCTTCTGGGAGCGGGTGCGGCGATTGCAGGGGCGGCCAATCTCCGTGGTCAGCGTGCTGGCGCGCCGAACTTGCCCGATCCGCTGCGTCCGCCAGACAACGTCAAAGCCCTTATCGAAGGTACCTCCGGCGCCGTTACCTTGACGCGTTCGGGTGACCGATGGCAAGCGCAGGACATCGAAATAACGGCCGAGACCCGCAAGGGCAGCGAAGCCGCGATTGCCGTCGCAGCGCCGAAAGCTAAGCTTACGCACATTTCCATGCGCTGGCATGGATCTTTCCCTACAGGCTCACGCTTTCTGGGCGACCACTGGGAACGCTCTTACGGCGATCTCGAATGGCGCGGGCTGGTTGGCGAGCGCCTCATGCCGTGGTATTTCCTCGCGTCTGTCGGCGGCGTCACTAACGGCTATGGCGTGAAGACGGGCGCGTCCGCGATTTGCTGCTGGCAGGCCGACGACGGCGGGATCACGCTGTGGCTGGATGTGAGCAATGGAGGCGGCGGAGCCGAATTGGGGCCGCGGAGACTGGAAGCGGCGACCATTGTAAGTCGCCATGGCAAGGCGGGCGAATCGGCTTTCGACGCGGCGCGCACCTTTTGCCGCATGCTCTGCGACAAGCCGTTGCTGCCCGCGCAGCCGATCTACGGCAGCAACAACTGGTATTACGCGTAAGGCAAGAACACTTCCGCGGCCAGCATACTGAAAGATGCCGCTCTGATGGCGGAACTCGCGCCCTCCCATGTCACCAATCGCCCCTTCGTGGTGATCGACATGGGATGGGGCGCAGCGCCGGAGGGCGCCGGTCCGGTATCGCAATTCGCTCCCGGATATCCCGATATGGCGGACCTGGCGCGGCAGATGAAAGCCATGGGTGTGCGGCCCGGCATTTGGACGCGGCCCACGCTCACTAGCGAGAAGCGCGCCGAGAGTTGGCGTCTTCCGGCCGCCGGCGGGCGCGCGCGCGGCGATCTGATCACCATCGACCCGAGCATTCCCGAAGCGCTGTCCTACATCGGCGAAAGCATTGCCACTATCCGCTCCTGGGGCTACGAGCTGATCAAGCACGACTATTCGACGTTCGATCTCACCGGCCGTTGGGGATTTGCCATGGGTCTCACCGATCGCGGATGGCACTTCCACGATCGCGGTAAGACCACGGCGGAGATCGTGCTCGAACTCTATCGCACCATCCGGAAGAGCGCGGGAGATGCGGCGCTCATCGGCTGCAATACCATCGGGCACCTGGCAGCCGGACTGGTGGAAGCGCAACGCATCGGCGACGATACCAGCGGACGCGAATGGAGCCGCACGCGCAAGATGGGCGTCAACACCCTCGCCTTCCGCATGCCGCAGCACAATGCCTTCTTCGCCGCCGATCCCGATTGCGTCCCGATCACGCGCGACATTCCGTGGGAGCTAACCCGGCAGTGGCTCGATCTGGTGGCGCGCAGCGGAACGGCGCTGTTCATTTCCGCCGATCCGGCCGCGGTTCAGCCCGAACATAAGCCCGCTCTGAAGGCCGCGCTCGCCGAAGCAGCGAAGGGTCAGGTTCTTCCCGCTGTGCCGCTGGACTGGATGGACACGACGACCCCCGAACGTTGGCTGCTCGGCGGGAAGGAAACTCGCTTCAACTGGTATCAGGACGAATAGGGAGCTTCGCGCGTTACTGAGCCGCGCGCGCGTCAGCAAGCGGTTAGCGAGCGGGTCGACAACATCGCCGGCTCAGCTTCATTGCCTTGGCCTGGCTGTCTCCCGGCGGGCAAGCTGAAGCATGCCCCACTTGCGGAATTACGCCTTCTCTTTGTGCACCGCGTCGAGCACGCCGTTGACGAATTGCACCGACTCTTCGTTGGAAAATTTGCGCGCCAACTCCAGCGCCTCGTCGATGGCCACCGCCGCCGGAGTGCCCCCGCACTTGATCTCGTACACCGCCAGCCGCAAGATATTGCGGTCGACGGCGGGCATGCGCTCCATGCGCCAATGTTCGGCGTGCTTCGAAATCTGCTGGTCGACTTCCGCCACATGCTCCACCGTGCCGCGGACCAGGTCGGCCACAAAGGGGTCGCGCGCGGGCTGTTCCTCGGAAAGAAGGGTATCGTAGTACGCGTTAATCACCTCGTCGACCGGTTGGCGGCGGGCGTCCCACAGGAACAGAATCTGCAGCGCGCGCTGCCTCGACCTCCGGCGGGTAGCCATTAGGTTGCCTGTCGAAGCGTGCGCAATAAATTGGCCATTTCGACGGCGGTCATAGCGGCGTCGAAGCCCTTGTTGCCGCCCTTGGCGCCGGCGCGGTCGATGGCCTGCTCCAGCGTGTTGGTGGTCAGGACTCCGAATGCAACCGGTACACCGGTGTCGGCGGCAACCTGGGCCACGCCCTTGGCGGCCTCGGCGGCCACGTAGTCGAAATGCGGAGTCTCGCCGCGAATCACGCAAGCCAGACAGATCACCGCGTCGTAGCGATGCTGGCGCGCCAATTCGCCGGCCACCAACGGGACTTCCCAGGAGCCTGGCACCTTGACGACGTCGATCATGTCTTCCGCCGCGCCGGTCCGGCGGAGCGCATCCATGGCGCCGCCCACCAGCCGTTCGGTGATGAAGCTGTTAAACCGGCTCACCACCACGGCGAAGCGCAAACCGGTGGCTGACAACTGGCCTTCCAATACTTTTCCCATGTTTCACTTTCCCGCGAAGGCCGGCTTTCTCTTTTCGAGAAACGCGCGCGTTCCCTCGCGACAGTCGCCGGTAGCGGCGCAGAGTCCGAAAGAAACTGCTTCCAACCGCAGACCTTCCTCCATTCCCGCGTCGAGACCGGCGTCCACTGTTTCCATCGCCAGCGCCACTGCCAGGGGCGCATTGGCCAGTACCTTTGCCAGCCAGGCGCGGCTATAATTCAGCAGCTCCGGCTGGGGCACGACCGCGTTCACCAGCCCGATGCGATGCGCCTCGGCTGCCGCGATCGGCTCGCCCGAGAGCAGCAGTTCGAGCGCGCGCCCGCGTCCCACCAGCCGTGGCAGACGCTGCGATCCGCCAAAGCCCGGAATCAGGCCCAACTTCACTTCCGGTTGTCCCATGCGTGCGTTTTCCGAAGCGAACCGCACGGTGCACGCCATCGCCAGTTCCAGTCCGCCGCCGAGTGCGAAGCCGTTCATGGCCGCGACGCTCGGTTTGGAGGATGTTTCGAGCAGACGAAAAGTCTCCTGCCCGCGCCGCGCCGATTCTCGCATTTCCATTGGCGAGAGCGCTTCCAACTCTCTGATATCCGCGCCCGCGACGAAGGCCTTTTCGCCCGCGCCGGTGAGGATCGCGGCGCGGATTGCCGGATCTTTCCCGATGCGTTCGAAAATGTCCCGCAGTTCCGCGATTACCGCCGCCGAAAGTGCGTTGAGCTTGTCCGGACGGTTGATGGTGACGAGCGCGATCCCGACCGTATCCGTCTCAATTAGGACATGTTCATACTGCATCATGGATCAGTGTAGCATTGGGTGATTTTGCGTCGAAGCCGCCTGTTAACTCTTGCGAATCCTTAAATCCGTTGGCGCCGCCAATACGTTTACTCCAGAAGGAGGTGAATCAATGCCACGACCGTCATTTCTCTGCGTCGCCCTGATTGCCTTTGCCGCCGGATCGCTGACAACGCTTCGCTTGGCGCACATCGCCCAAGCCAGCGCCGATGCCAATCGCGTCTTCGAACTTCGTGTTTACCACTCTGTTCCTGGCAAATTGCCGGCGTTGGAGTCACGGTTTCGCGAAACAGCCTCCAAGCTGCTCGCCAAACACGATCTGAAGGCCGTTGGTTATTGGGTGCCCGACGACGCTCCCGCTGCGGACAACACATTCATCTACCTCCTGGTTCATCCCAGCCGGCAGGAGGCGAAAGAGCACTGGGACGCCATGCGAGCGGACCCGCTTTTTCAGGAGATGTTGAAATCCGAGCAGACCGAAAAATCGGTGGAGAATATAGAGGCGACTTACATGCATCCCACCGATTTCTCGCCTATGAAGTAGTGCCGGAGGGATTAACTTCCGGTCGATACGATGCCGGCGTTCTCCACCATCAGCATCTCCGTGCGCTCCGCCAGGTCGATCAGAAGCCTGCCTTCGACCACGTAGAAGAACTCGCCGTCGTCATCGTGCTGGTACCAGTGATATTCGCCCCGCACCCTCCGTGACTCCGTGGTGAACATTCTTTTGGTTGTGGCATTCACGCTATATTGGAAATTCATGGGGCGCGTGCTATCGGTCATGCTGCTGACCGCCGCTTTGGCGGCGGCGCAGCGCGAGATTGTCATCGTCGACACCGATTCCGGCCTGTTCGGTGACGACGGCGCCGCGCTGGTGATGCTCCTGCGGAGTCCCGAGCAGGTGACCGTCACCGGTGTCACCATCGTGCCCGGGAATGTCTGGGCACCGCAAGGCGCCGAGTACATGCTGCACATTCTCGACCTGCTCCGGCGGCCCGACGTGGCGATATTCACGGGCGCCGAGACGCCGCTCAACAACAGCGCCGCCATGGCGCGCGAAGAAGAGCGCCGGTGGGGAAAGATGGAATACATCGGCGCCTTCGAGGAAGATCCCAACGCCGTAATTCCGGCGGTGGGCGCGAAGCTCACCGGGCGCAAGCCCCACCACAACACCGCGGTGCAGTTTCTCATTTCCGAAATCGAGCGGCGGCCGGGCGAGGTCACCATCCTGGCGATCGGGCCGATGACCAACATCGCTCTCGCGCTGCGGCTCAAGCCCGCCATCGAGACCAAAA
>Ga0181528_10000486_pt1 | contig 28316 bp, 22 predicted proteins | sample PEATcosm2014_Bin_47_FD_119742 | JGI IMG/M metagenome (GOLD analysis project Ga0181528, IMG submission 119742) | Peatland microbial communities from MTU Mesocosm Facility, Houghton, MI, USA - PEATcosm2014_Bin10_10_metaG | ecosystem: Environmental > Terrestrial > Soil > Wetlands > Peat | place...
AAGGATCCCACGACCTGGTGGCCGGACTCTTCGACAGGACTCATGTGGGCCGGACAAGTACATGGGAATCCTCACCCGAGTACCAAGGACCAAGTTGCGTGCTGCCTGTTGGGGTCGAGTAACGGACTGAACTGGCAACAAGCAAGCGATTATTGCGGCTCTCTCGTTCTCGGCGGTTTTTCTGGCTGGCGGCTTCCAACCCTCGATGAAGTCAAGGATGCAGCGGAAATTATCAGGGTTAATCCCGACCCTGTGTGCCCTTCAGCCGATGTCGCAATACACGGAGGTTGCACGGACCAAGATCAGGCGCCCGGAAGAAAATACAGCGGCCTGGCCTTGAGAGGCCGGATTAACCTATTTGACCAACCAACGACAATTTGGACCGCTACCCTATCTCAAACCAGTTCAAAATCTGCATGGACAGTTGGTTTAACACCGATCCCGAATAGTTTCATTTCACTGGTAGAAATAACAAAGGACTCCCTATCTCAAACTGATTCACAATCTGCCTGGGAGTCTGAACTGAAGTCGGTTCAATGGAGTCCGCTTGGCACAGCCGAGATGACCCAGGCATTTGTTGGCGTGGTTTGTGTCCGCCCCATGGAACCAGACCTGCTCCAGACCGCCAAGGCAGCTGATGTGAACCACCCCGTCCCTGACATCCAAACGCTTCAGACCTTCATCCCTCTCAATAAGGCGCGTCTGGCCTACCAGGCTGGCAATTATCAGGAAAGCATCGCGCAGGCGCAAATTGCCATTTCTCTCAAGGCAAACCCTGCAACAGCCAACTGGGGTATCGGCATCTCCTACGGCCGGTTGGGACAGTGGGATCAAGCCATCGCCAATCTTCAAACCGCCCTCTCGATCGACAAGAATAGCGACGAGGCAAAGACCGCTCTGAAATGGGCCAAGGATGGGCTAAAGGCAGCGAAGAAAGGAAAGCTTCCCAAAGAGCCAAGCCCCGCGTGGAATTGAAAAACACTTCGGCACGAACCGTGCGGCAACATTCCGAACTCGTTGAGTATGCGGGCATCGCTGAAAGCCGCGAGCCCGCACCCATTTTGCATCGTCTTGCTAGATCTCGTGCGACCGGGACGTGATTCTGCCGCCGCTTTGCTCGAGAGTCTTGCGCGTTAAGAGCCTCCGACGAAAAGAACGCTTGTTCTGAGCGATTAAAGCCAATGTCATCGAATCAGTCCCGAGATGTTGCCTTCTCGAACGTGAACCGATGCACCGATAGGGTTTCGAAAGGATCACCGGCAACTCGGCAGTTACTCTATCAGCAACCATCCTGCGCATATTCATCCAGCGGACAATTTCTTCGACAATTCAAATGCAATTCCTCTGCCCTAGTCCCTGCTCCCTCTCATCTGCTAGACTCGCTGCGAAGCTCAACAATGCTCTTCAAGGCTCACAGCGCGGCTGTCTACGGAATCGACGCCAACCTCATCGATGTCGAGGTGGACTATAGCGGCGTGGTCGCGGAGAAGGATGTCTTTCATACCGTGGGCCTGCCTGACGCGGCGGTGCGCGAGAGCCGCGACCGGGTACGCGCCGCGATCAAGAACTCCGGCTACTCGATTCCGCCTACGCACATCACCATCAATCTGGCGCCGGCCGACCTGAAAAAGGAAGGTTCCGGCTTCGATCTGCCCATCGCCGTCGGCATTCTGGGCGCGTATGGCGCGATTCAGACCAACGATCTGAGCCGCTTTCTGCTGGTCGGCGAACTGGGCCTCGACGGCTCCATGCGCGCCGTGCCAGGGATGCTGCCGGTGGCGATTCTGGCGCGGGAAAAGAACATTCCCAACCTGATTCTGCCTGCCGCCAATGCCGCCGAAGCCGCCGTTGTCGAGGGTGTGAACGTCTATCCCGCCTCTTCGCTGCTGGATGTGCTGGAGCTGCTCAACACCATGGTGGTGGGCGTCGTTCAGCGCGAGCCTTACCGCGTTTCGACGGAATTGCTGCTGGGCGAGCTGCAACAATTTCCCGTCGACTTCAAGGATGTGCGCGGCCAGCAGACGGCCAAGCGCGCGCTGGAAGTGGCCGCGGCCGGCAGCCACAACATTTTGATGATCGGCCCTCCAGGTTCAGGCAAGACGATGCTGGCCAAGCGGCTGCCCTCGATCCTTGCGCCGCTGACCTTTGAAGAGGCTCTCGAAACGACCAAGATTCACTCCGTCGCCGGTGTGCTGGACGCGGCGGCTGGCCTGGTCACGCAGCGCCCCTTCCGTTCGCCTCACCACACCATCAGCGACGCGGGGCTGATCGGCGGCGGCATCGTGCCTCGTCCTGGCGAGGTTTCGCTGGCGCATAATGGGCTGCTTTTTCTCGATGAGCTGCCGGAGTTTCCCCGCAACGTGCTCGAAGTTCTGCGTCAGCCCCTCGAAGACCACACGGTGACGATCGCGCGCGCCTCCATGTCGCTCAGCTTTCCGGCCCGCTTCATGCTGGCGGCGGCGATGAATCCCTGTCCATGCGGATTTTTCAATGACAAATCCCGCGAGTGTCAGTGCACGCCGCCGGTGATTCAGCGCTATATCGCCAAGATCTCCGGACCGCTGCTGGACCGCATCGACATTCACATTGAAGTCCCCGCCGTTCAATACAAGGAGCTGCGCGGCGGCGCGGCAGCGGAGGGTTCGGCGGAGATTCGCGCTCGCGTGCTGGCCGCACGAGAACGCCAGCGCCTGCGCTTCAGGAAATTCGGCGACAAAATCTACTCGAACGCGCAGATGGCCACGCGGCAGATTCGCGTCCACTGCGAGCTGAGCGCGGATGCCGAGCGCCTGCTGGAGCGGGCGATGCAGCAACAGGGCCTGACCGCCCGCGCCCATGACCGCATCCTCAAGGTCGCGCGCACCATCGCCGATCTGGAGGGCACGGAGGCTCTCGCCGTGCCGCATCTGGCCGAGGCCATCCAGTACCGGACCCTCGACCGCAGCTACTGGGCGTAAATCTCGGGATCAGGGAGTAGGGAACTGAATGCAATACCTCTCGTCTTATGGGTTGAGTGGTGCTAGAGCAATTTTGCAATACACGTAGACTTGTTGAGAGCGGTGAAAGGCGGCTTATTCTTGAGGAATAGGCTGCTTGAGTGTGAGGTTTCGGAGTACAGCAATTCCGGAATTGCTATAGGCTATCGAAGCGAAGAACTATCGCCCCCACATCAAGCAGCGCGAACAAGAGATCGCCGGCAAGCAGCGCAAGCCAGGATTTAAAGCGAGAAGGCGGGTCGTGGAACGAACGCACTCATGGCTGAACCGACTCTGAAAACTCCTGGTCAGCTTCGAGAAGACTGAAGATAGCTATGTTGCGCTGCGATCGTTTTCTTGCGGCAATCGTGTGCGTTGGGAATTTCTCGTCGCTCATTTCACAGGCTCTAATACGTGATCGTCGCGGTAATCGTATCGGTGTAACTGCCCGTCACGAGAGGCTGCCCAGCCGTGAGCTGTCCGTAGACGGTGAGAGACTGGACCTTCCCGTTTGCTGTTCCGGGCACAGTGTCGGTGCCCACGGTGTTGCCCCAGTTAGTAGTCATCGCGGAGTTGCTGAACAGCGCGTATCCCAGCGAAGCGGCTCCGGGACCGGTCATCTTTCTGGTGGTCACGGTCGCACCGGTTGAGGTTCCGGCATTGAGGCCTACGTTGTAGGTAGTCCCGCTGCTGCAACCGACTTGAATCGTCGTTGTGGCAGCGATCGCCTTGCCGGTGTAATTGCCGAAGCTGAGATTGCTTGCGCTGATCCCGCAGCCTGGAGCTGTCTGTTGCAGATGCACAATGAGGCCCTGATTATTGCCCGATATGGAAGTGCAGGAGTTGCAGACAATGGTCACCAAAACGGAATCGTTGTAGTTGCTGCCATTGGAACCAGCAAAGAATGCTTCGTTCGCCGGAATCTGAGCATAGATCGTGAAGGGCTGGCTGGCGCCCGTCCCGGTTGCATTCACATCCGTCGTGGAAGTGTTCCCCCAGTTGACTGTATAAGAAGCATTGCTGAATAACTGATAGCCCAATAACGGCGGTGCGCAACTGCTACAGTACATCTCCCGGCCTGTCACCGAGCCGGAATACCCGGCACTGAGAGCGATGGAATAAGCAGTACCGCTGGTGCAGCTGACATTGATCCCGCCGGTGGTCCGCAGCGTGGCTCCGCTGTAGGTCAGAAAAGAAACATTGGATATTTGGCCAAGTTGACAGCTTTGCGCTCCCAGTCGAGCACCGCAGAGCAACAGAAATACACATAGGATCGCCCATCTCTTCATCGCGGCTTCTCCTGGCAGTGCAGTGGTCCGATCGAAGGAATATCTCCGGCAATGGGTTCGTAGTTGAAGACGGCTTTGCATTGCTTTCCATTGGGCAGCTCGATGACAAGTTCGTTATGGGAACTGAGATCCTCAACGTATGCGTCGCCGTCGTAGCCAACGGGAACGACAGCGCCGGTGGCCTGCAGCGTAGCGGTGCTGCCCGGCGGCAGCGGAACTCCCGCCTCATCCACCAGTTGCAGCAAAGCAGCGCGGTTGAAATGAATTGGGAACTTGATGACTACGCCGGAGCGATCCTGAGGCCGGAGATCACGCTTGGCAACGCGAATCGTGGCGTCGGCTGGAATATCGGTCGCCTCAATGGCGATATGGTTCAGATCGAAGGAGCGCATATCGGGAACCAGTAGCCGTCCCTGGCGATCGGTGCGGCCCACGTCGCGGTTCTCTTGCAAAACGCGCACGCGTGCCACCGGGTTGGTGTCCACAATGGCGAAGCTGTCGTAGATGTAGTTGGAGGCGAATAGCCCTCCATCGACCAACGAGAGAGCCGCTTGGGATTCAAGGCGGAGAGTCGTTTGTCCGGAGTTATGGTCCGCTCCGGCTGTGAACAGACCCACATGAGACTTGTATTGCCCTTGGGCGAATTCGTGTTCGGAACTGCCCTCGGAGACGTACGCCTGATAGCCCCATTCTCCGATCTTTGTCGCCGACTGTTGTACCTGGGCCTGTCCGGTCCCTGTTGAAGATCCGCCGGCGCTGGCCGATCTGCGCCTACCGAGCAGGATGGTCACCCCACCCTGAAACCCGTTGCTGCTTGAGCTGCCGTAGTTGCGAAACTCGGTTGCGTAGATGGAAAAGCGGTGAATCTGGACCGTATAGTTGGCGGAGACGACCGAAGAGCGCAGGGACGGTATGCTGTTCTGCGGGATCGGGTTCGACGCGCTGTCTTGAGCGATTCCCGCATAAGCCACACCGATAGATCCGTAGCGCTTGGCCGAGACGCTGGCGTTGGCGTTGATCTGCTTGCGGGGAACTGGTGTGCCGTTCAACGACGCAATATCCTGGCTATTGGCGCTGGCAATGATGGCGGATGCGCCCAGGCTGAAGAACTTGCCGAGACGCTGTGCGCCTAAGGAAAACAATGTGCCGGAGTGCCCCGAACTGGCGTTGGCCGCTGCGGCAAAGTTGATTACGCCCAGATTGCGAAGCTGCAAGACGCCGCCCGCGCCTCCCAAGCCCATTCCTGGAGCGCCTTGGACGGTTCCCTCGATGGTGAATTTGCGGCTCAGGCCGCGGCGATAGATGGCCGTGCCCGCCATCGTCCCGTAGTCGTTGCTGATCGATCCCCAGTTGAGCCTCGCCAGACCCGCTTCGCCGGCGAAGGTCTGCAAGCCGGGAGCCAGCAGCGTGTTGCTGGCGTAAAAGGACTGCGAGATGCTCACCTGCTGGCCCAGCGCATTGGTCACCGTCATCGAGATTGTGCCCGTCCCGCTAACTACCGGCAACTCAGGTATCTCGAAGGGGCCGGCGTCGGTAGACCGCGTGAGCGCCTGGTTGCCGTCTATCAGAACGCTGACCGTGGAGGGAACTGCGGCCGATCCGGTGATTATGGGCAAGGGAAAGGTCACCAAATCGGGGCGCATACTGAAGTCCGAGCGGATTTGCGCGCCCTCCAGGTGTATCGGACGGGTCCAGGAAAGGCCGCTGGTGATGAAGTCACCCACGGTATAACGCCGCAGCGAGTTGACATCGGCGAACGAGTAGGCCGAATCGAGGCGGATGGCGGTGTTGGCTCCGGAACTGCTCTTTGTTGCGCCCGCATAAACCAGCCAATCCGAACTCGCGACTCCCCACGGCGAGAAGGCGCGCAGATCGAAGGAGCCAGTGGCGCCGGTCTGGCCGCTGGCGCAGCTGCCTGCAACGTCGTAGTTGAGCGTCAAGCCTTTACCACTCTCGATCACACGCCGGGCTGCCTCTTTTTCTGCTTGTCCAAAGGGCAGCAGCACCGCCGGCACGAGAGCGCTGTCGCTGGCCGTGATGCGCAATATCTGGTTTTTCTCGTCGAGGCTCCAGCTCAACCCAGGCAGGTCAGACAAAGAGATCAGTCCGCCCGTCTCCCCGGCGCGAGAGAGGGGAACCTGGATTCCGAGATCGCGCAACTCGCCTGGTTGCGCCATCAACTTGCCGCCGCGCAGGGTGAATTCGCCGATCTTGCCGGTGGAATGACCATTGATTTCAACTTCCAAAAGCAGTTTCTCGTCGGTGTTTGCGCCCAATGCTCCTTCGGCTGCCAGGGTGGTTGCAACCGCGTAAACCTCGGAGATGGACGCAAAAGCCGGCACGGAAGTTGTGGATGCCTCTGCTGAGACCGCTGCCGCAGCAGCCGGCGAGACGGCTGCCGATGCGCCGGCTGCCACGCGCGGCAAGACGCCCAACACAAAAAGAATGCTCCCCGCGCAGCGGAGCCAGCGGACCGTCCAGTCTCTATGGTCATTGCGCTGCGACAACACGAACCTGCTGGTCGATCGCGCCTGCATTCGAGTGAGCTGTCAGTCGTAAGGACTCGTTTGGCGGAGGCAGGGAATCCTGCACGTCCATGTGCCATCGGCGGGTGGCGCCGGCGAGAATGTAAGGCGACGTTCTGGTATCCGCCTTCAGCTTGCGGCCATCGCTCGTCGTCAACACAATATCGCGGATCGCTTCATGGAGATTGCCGGTATTGATCGCCACAAGATCAATCTGTCCGGCGTTGCGCTCGACGTGAAACTGCACATCTGGAAAAGAGCGGGTCGAGGGCTGAACAAAGATCGGGATTGAAAGGCGCAGCACCATATGCACCACCCCTGGCTCGGCCGGTGGCGGAATCTGATCGACCAGGATGCGATAAGTCGCCTCGCGATACTCCGCCGGCATACGCAGGATAATGCGAATCACTTGCGAAGAACCCGGAGCGATCGTGGCGATCGGCGGACTCAGCAGCACGTTCTCTGTAGCCGTGAGCGGATCGTCGTCCCCCTTCTGATTCCAGGCGAAGACGCGAATCTGTATGGCGGTTTCGCTCTTTCCCGCGTTGGTCACCGTCAGGCTGGTAGCCATTTGGCCCGGCGGGAGAAAGATGTTGACCGGCAACACGGACAGCGCTTGCGCACCGGCCGTCAGACTCGTCCATAGAATTGCAAGAATAGCGGCGGTCGTAAAGACCGCCGCCAGTCGAATTGGCTTGTACGCGATCATAGGAATCCAATAGGCAATACTGAAAACAATCAGTAGGTGACCGTAGCGGTGATCGTGTCGGTGTAAGCGTCCGCTGGAGGAGGCGTTCCCGCCGCAATTGTGCCGTAGACGGTGAGCGGCTGGGCAATTCCACTGCCGGTTCCGGTAACCCATGTGGGGCTGGTGTTGCCCCAGTTGGTGCCCGCATATCCGACACTGGTCAGCGTGTAAGCCAGTGAATTGCCGGTAGTAAATTGGCCGGTCATCTTCCTGGCGGTTACGGTCCCTGTCAAACCTCCATTCAGGCCGACAGAGTAGGTGGTGCCGCCGGTGCAGTTCACCGAGACGGTGGAAGTGTTTTGCAGTTGGGTTCCAGTGTAGATTCCGAATGCCAAGGGTGTAGCGGTGATCGTGCAGGTGCCCTCGACTGTCGCTGAGACCAGAAATGTGGCGGTTTGTGTTGTTGTCTGTGCTTGTGAGGTTGTGGAGGCAATACCCAGCGCCAGGAATCCAAATACGGCAGCGGGCAACGCGGATGTGACAGTATTCAAGAACTTCATGGGTGTGACTCCTGAAGTACGGTTTCTGAAAAGCTCACTTATTATAGCCACAAGTAACTGTGTTGCATAATGGCACCTTCGTGATTCACACCGGCGCACTGTTGCGCGCGCAGCACGGTATTTTTTGTCTGTTTTTAATGCGAAAAGTTATGGCAATAAAGTTACTCTAGGTAAAATAGATATTACTCCTGGGCCACTTACAAAATTCAATGAGGAGAGCAAGAAGTATCTGGGCAGGACTTTAGTTGTGCCGTAAGTGTTTTGAAATGTGCGGAGTTTGTCTCTTGTGAGTCGCACTTCCAAAAGCTGCTTTTGCAAGTGGCTCTCTTCTCTGCAAATCGACTTGCAGAGATGAAAAAACAGCAAAGTAACTCGATCCAAATGCGGCAACGATACAGACCTGGATGCATCCCTCGCTGTGCCACTATCAGGCATATCCGTTCAATAGGTGACGGTGACGGTAATCGTATCGTCGTGCGCACCGGGCGCCAGGCGCAGCGGCCCATCAGCCGGACCGCCGGCGGCGAGCGGCAGTGGGGAACCGTTGCCACTCCCAGCCTCCGCATGAGAACTCGTCATCCCACTCCACTGGACAGCAGGAAGGGATTTCGCCGTTGGCGAGCCGCTTGGCAAGACCGAGCCGGATTCTCGTATCTTCTTTATGGATGCTGTATCGACGGGAGCAACTCCCGTGCTCATGCTGACACTGTACGCTGTGGGGAGTGTGCAAGTGATTGATATGCCAGAGGCTGCATTCGTCATCGCCGCCGTGCCGGTTTTGTACGCGGTTGCGGAGGAGGAGGCCTGGCAACCGGACTGCACCATGACAGAGACGGTGAAGGATGCGGATGCAGTTATTGCCAAGGCCGGCCTTGATGCTTGACTGGACGCCAAAATACCCGCGGCAAATGCTATCGATGCGAATCTCATGCTCATCGCGTTCCAGCCAATCAATCGAACGCGCCCTATGTACTCGCATCGGCAATTCTTAGAGGAACTTTAGAATTCGTCGGGGGATTAGGTTTTTCATAGAGATCGGCTGACCTTGCTCACCGCGTTCAAATCTGCAAAAGCGCTCAAGAAAACAGCAGGCGATCTTGACTGGGATCCCGCCGCTCAAGTTAGTGAGAGACAAAGCTATTTGTATCAATCACTATGGCGCCTGCTGTTCCTGTTTAGCCGGCCAAGCGCTGAGGCTGTTTCCCGCGCGAAAAAAACTATTGACCGGAATGCTGACCAGGTATACATTGAGGATTGCCATCCATTCAGGCACGATGTCCTGAGCGCTCGTGTGCGCTTTTCTGTCCTTCCCCGCATCAGTTTTGAGCGAAGGCTCATCGGTTGATGCATCGGTGCGTTTTCTCTGCCGGAATGGGAATGCAGTTCGGATGGTTCCCAAGGCGGAATCTGTATCCCTGATACGGCAAGGGAGCTGTTCCAATATTTGCGAAAGTGCGTCAGGATTTTGAACTGGAAGCGCACCTCGTGCGTCTAAAACTTTGGGAGTGAAAACTTGGGGCAGCCTGCGTTGCGTTGGCTTCCCCGCGGCGGCGCCGGAGCCAGTTCATATCCGTCCGTTGCCAATTTTTTTGAAGGAGAAATTCGCAATGCGTTCTAATCTGGTTTTTGGGGCACTCTCTCATGTCTCCAATCGCTACCAGTTGTGTCAACTGGCCAGCAAGGCAACCCGTAAGCTGCACAAGCCGAATACACGGCTGCAGGACACCACCAACGAAGTCTTGAACCGCTTTCAAACCACCCATCCCGGCTCCGCTGCGCCAGTCGAAGCGGCCGCCGACCAGCCGGTGGAGACCCGCCGCGCCGCTTGATCGTGCCCGTAAAGGGTATAATTGAGTCTGGTTGCGGTAACAGGCATATCCCGGTTCGCCGGTGGCCTGATTCCCGGCCTTCGATGCCTGGGTTGGCGTCGAGAGCAACCTACGATGCGGCGCAGCTCGGCCGCAGGCTTTGAACTCCCGCCTTATTTCTTCCCGGAACCCTCCCCTATTCCGGCCCCTCCCACAAACATCCTCCCTATTTGCAGGTGATCATGACCATCGCGGAACTTAAAGAAAAGAACATCACGGAACTGACCCGCATCGCGCGTACCCTGGAGATCCCGGGCACCAGCGGGCTTCGCAAGCAGGATCTGATCTTCAAGATCCTCCAGGCACAGAGCGAAAAGGAAGGCCACATCTTTGCCGAGGGCGTGCTGGAGATTTTGCCCGACGGCTATGGCTTTCTGCGCTCGCCTGATTACAACTATCTGCCCGGCCCCGACGACATTTATGTCTCTCCCTCGCAGATTCGCAAATTCGATCTGAAGACCGGCGATTCGATCAGCGGCAACGTCCGCCCGCCGCATGAAGGCGAAAAGTACTTCGCGCTGGTCAAGATCGAGGCCATCAACTTCGAGTCGCCCGAGGAGACGCGCAACAAGATTCTCTTCGACAACCTCACCCCGCTTTATCCCGAAGAACGGATCAAGCTGGAGACGGTGCGCGAGGCCATCAGCGGCCGGGTGATGGACCTGTTGACGCCGGTTGGCAAAGGACAGCGCGGCCTGATCGTCGCTCCGCCCCGCACCGGCAAGACCATGCTCTTGCAGTCGCTGGCCAACTCCATCACCGCCAATCAGCCGGAGGTCGTGCTGATCGTGCTGCTGATCGACGAGCGCCCCGAGGAAGTCACCGATATGCAGCGCTCGGTCAAGGGCGAAGTCATCAGTTCGACCTTCGATGAGCCGGCGGCCCGCCACGTGCAGGTTGCCGAGATGGTCATCGAGAAGGCCAAGCGGCTGGTCGAGCACAAGCGCGATGTGGTAATTCTGCTCGATTCCATTACCCGCCTCGCTCGCGCCTACAACACTATCGTGCCCCCATCGGGCAAGGTGCTCTCCGGCGGCGTGGATTCCAATGCGCTCCAGCGCCCCAAGCGCTTCTTCGGCGCGGCCCGCAACATCGAGGAGGGCGGTTCGCTGACGATCATTGCGACGGCTCTCGTCGACACCGGCTCGCGCATGGATGAGGTCATCTTCGAAGAGTTCAAGGGCACCGGCAACATGGAGATCATTCTGGATCGCAAGCTGGTCGACAAGCGCGTCTTCCCGGCGATCGACATTCAGCGCTCGGGCACCCGCAAGGAAGAGTTGCTGATCCCCAAGGAGGATTTGTCGCGCATCTGGATTCTGCGCAAGGTGCTCAATCCGCTCTCCCCGGTCGAGGCGATGGAGTTGCTCATCAGCCGTTTGGAAAAGGTCCGCAACAACGCGGAATTCTTGGCCAACATGAATCAGTTGTAAGGCAGAACGGGGATGCTGCGGGAAGGCGCGGCGGAAACGAAAGGCGCGGCTTCGGCCGCGCCTTTTCCCGTCAGCGGAGCGGAGAGCCGGATGTAGCCAGCGCCCCTGCGGGAAAGTTCATCACAGACTCTTACTGATGCTCCTTGTCGCTGTGAAAGAAGGTCGGAAAATGGAAGGGCGTCTCGGTGCCGGATTGCTTCTTGGATTTGGCGTTGGGGTCCTCGCGCAGCAACGTGCGCTGTGCGTTGATGCATACCCAGCCTCCTCGCGTGCGCTCGAAGACGTGGGTGAATACGCCCTTTTCTTCTTCCAGCGGCGAACCAGCCTTGCGATGCAGCACATAGGTGCCGTTGGCCACCGCAATATCGCCCAGCATCCGCACAGTGATTACGCGCTGCTCCAGCGAAACGACCTTGTTTTCGCCTGTGATCAGCTGGGCCAGTTGCTGGTTGCGGGTGGTGATGTCGCCGCTGGCTGCCACATCCACAAACAGCGGTGAAAGCACCAGCTCCAGGCCATACTGGTCGCGCAGGCTGATGGCGTTGTCCCAGGCATCTTCGATCTTCTGGAACTCGCGGATCTCCGGGCTTTCGGTGGTGGTGACGGCAAGCTGACTCGAAACCGGCGGCGGCGCCGGACTCTGCGCTTCGACCAGGCAACAGAAGATCAATGAAACAGAGGATACAAAAACAAAGCGGGATATTCGCACCATGAACTCCACATTAGAGATTGGGGATCGGGTGGCAGCCTATGCGCCACCAGCGAAAAACCAGAGATTTCCTCTTCTCTAATCTCTGATGATAGCTCTTGGACTCGGCACATCGCCGATTGAAAGCATGAAAAATCTCAGGCCAGCATTTGCAGGCAATCCGGCTCATGAAGCGTTACCACGGAATCTTCAATGGTAATCCACCCCTCTTTGCGAAACTGCCCCAGGGTGCGGGTGACGGTTTCGCGGGTGGTGCAGGCCATCGAGGCCATCTCTTCGTGGGTCAGCAGCAGCGGAAAGCGAAAGCCGCCCCCCTCCTGGTGTTCGCCGATCTGGTGACCCAGTTCCAGCAGCAGGCGTCCCAGGCGGGCGGCCACCGTCTCAGCCAGTGCGATGCGGCAGGCATCCTGCAAGGCAAAGCGATACTCCTGGCAGATGCACTGCACGGCGCGCATTTGCGCCTCTTTATGGTTGCGCAGAAAGGTTAGGAAGCGATCACTCTCGATGGGGCGGAGCTGCGCGCAGGTCAGGGTTTCGGCGGAAACCTCGTAGACGCCGTGGGATAGAACCGCGTACAAGCCCAGCATTGAGCCTGGTCCCGCTACCCGGACAATCATCTGCCGGTCCGTCCGATGGCCCGCAGTCAACTTCAGATAGCCGCCACAGATCAGGTAAACGCAGCGCGCATCCTCGCCCTGAGTAAAGAGCGCGGATTGCGCAGTGAGCGAGATCGTGCTGGTAACCGTCTCCAGATCGGCCAGCACGGACGATCCTAGCGAACAGAACCAGCCGGGACGGCGGTTGGAGCAGGCCGCGCAACCCACCACCTGCGGCGCAAGATTCTTCTGCCGCGATTGCGCCGTGTTCTCCGTCTGCGTCATGCTCGTGTCCCGTCCGCTGCCGCTTTTCTCTCTGCCGCGCAGTTCGACGTAACCCTGCCTCTGCCGCAAGCCCCGTCTGAAAAGAGAAGGCTTAGGCCGGCTGAAAAAGAAACTCTTTGCTGATGAAAGTCTGCCGGAGCCGCCGCCGCTAAGGATGTGATGGGCCTCACGTTCATGCAATTGAAACGCCAGCTCAAAGAGGCTCTTCGCAGGGCGATCACAGTGAAGGCAATCCGGATCACCGCGGTGCAGGAAACTGGAAACTGAAATTAGGTCTACTATCGTATGTGATGACCATCACAGTTTTGGATACAAATAGTTCGTAATCTTCCGAAGATGGAAGGATGCTGCCAGGAGAGAGCACTTCACGGCGCAAAGATGGATCTGTTGGCGGGAGCGGCTACCGATTTGGGAAGTAGATGTCAGGAAGCAGCAAAATGCCGGTATGATGGTGGGCAGAAGATGCTAAACAAGCATTGAAGGCGGTTTTGATGCACAAAAATAAGCCTGTTACGCAGTTGCCAGTCGGTGCGGCGCCGGGGAAGATGACGGGGTTGCGAGCGTGTTGGATGGTGTTGCTGGGTGCTGGCCTCCTGTACCTTCCCGCGCTGGCCGCTCAGGCTCCCGGCGAGAAACCCGCAGCTCCGCCAACCGCCGCTGCTCCGCCGAGCGAGTTTGTGGGCGCGGAGACCTGCGCAACCTGTCATGAAGAGGTTGCCAAGAACTTCGCCTCCAACCCGCACAGCAAAATGGTTGAGATGCACGGCAGCAATGGCGTTACCTGCGAGAACTGTCACGGCGCGGGCAAGGCCCATGTCGAGAGCGGCGGCGACGTCACCAAGATCTTCAATCCCGCCAAGGCGTCCCCCAAGGAAGTGGACGCCAAGTGTCTGGGCTGTCACGCCGGCACGCATCCCGATTTCGTGCGTTCCCCCCACGCCAAGGCGGGGGTAGGCTGTACCAGTTGCCATAGCATCCACGCGGTCAAAAACCAGGAGTATCTGCTGAAGAGTTCGCAGCCTGCGCTCTGCTTTCAGTGCCACACCGACGTAAAACCGGCCTTTGATATGCCCTTCCACCATCGTGTGAACGAGGGCCTGGTCAAGTGCAGCGATTGTCATGATGTGCACGGCTCCTTCGGAAACAGCAATCTGAAATCGACGGCGGACCAGAACGCGATCTGCGCCAAGTGCCACACCGAGGTGCGCGGGCCGTTTGTCTACGAGCATGCCGCGGTCAAGGCCGAAGGGTGTCTCTCCTGCCATACGCCGCATGGCTCTCAGAATGCCCGGCTGCTGAATATGCCGAACGTCAACACCCTCTGCAATCAGTGCCATAGCCCGGTTGCGGCTGGCACGGTGCATGGCATGAATGCGGGATCGGCGGAACTGACGCCATGCATCAGTTGCCACACCATGATTCACGGCTCCAATCTCAATCAGGCATTTCTCAAGTAGGAGTTGCGCCCTCCAGCCAACCGGAGGGCGCGGCTAAGACTGGCGGCAATATGCTGGCACACAAGTAAGGCTCGATCTCAGAAACAGGGCATTTTCTAGTGAGGCTTCCTATGAACAAGATTGGCTGGCATTCTCGGCTGTCTTATCAACAGCACGCAAGCGCACAGGGCCGGCGGCAGATCGCTGGTGGCATCGGAATCGCCATTTTCTCGATGATGGCGGGCATCGCTGCCGCCCAGAATCCGACGCCCAGCGCCCCATTCCCCGCGCCGGATTCACGGATGCTTGTGCCGGAAGGATTTACCTCCCATCAGAGCCTGGATGCCGGCGGGCACATTGCCGGAATTGCCGGCAGCGGCGCGATGTACGACACGCTGGTCAATCAGCAATCCGGGCCGCGCGTGCTGGGCGAGAGCTTTGAGATGCACAAACTGCCGGGCAGGCAGCATTCTCTGGTCGACGACCTCAGGGCTGTCGGCAGCGGCTTTGGCGGCGATGCGAATAACTTCGCCAAGCTGGACTTCTCCAAAAACAAGGTGTACGAGTTCTCGGGAATCTTCCGCCGCGACCGTCAATACTTTGACTACGATCTGCTCGGCAACCCCAATATCACCACCGGTCTGTCGATTCCGGTCTCCGGGTCTACCACCCCGCTGGCCTGGCCGCAGGTTCAGCAATCGCCGGTGATGTTCAACACCGTGCGCCGCATGACCGACACCGATCTCACCGTCTTTCCGCTTGCGCGGGTGACCTACCGGGCGGCATACTCGCAGAATATTTTCCAGGGTCCGACGCTCAGCCCCGGCGATTCAGTAGGCAAGTACGACTCCCTGCTCCAGGAGTATCAGCGCAACAGCAGCGACGACTTTACCGGAGGGATCGATTGGAAGCCGGTGCTGGGCACCAAACTGACCTTTGAAGAGCAGATCGACCACTACAAGGCCAACTCCTATTTCACGCTGGCGCCGAGTGAGTTCATGGTGCAGGAGGCAAACGGAACACCGGTCTCCCTGGGCAACTGGGACAGTCAGACTCCGTATGGCGTCAGCGCCTGCAACAAGACCAGCATGATCAACGCAACCATCGTTCTTTATGCCAATTCCAGCGGCGGGAGACCGATCATCGATCCGGCCTGCGATGTGGCAACCAGCTATCTGCGTTCGCAGCCGACCCGCATCCTTTATCCCACCGAAATCTTCCGGCTGCAAAGCTCCAGCATTAAGAACATCGAGATGAACGGCGATTTCCGCTACACCAGCGCCAACATGAGCCTGCCCAACTACTACGAGAACTTCCAGGGACTGGATGGGGCGGCCCGCTCGATCACCTATACCGCCAATTCGAGCGCCAAGCGGGAGGTCGTCTCCGCCGATTTCGGTATCGTCTGGAAGGCTACCAAGACGGTCAGCCTCTCCGATCAGTTCGACTACTCCGATGTGCACCAGCCCGGCAGCACGACCTTCACCAGCTTGGTTACCCTCTCGACGCCGGTCACTGCGGGAAACGAGACCATCAACTTTCCCGGCGCTTTGACCACAACAACTGCGGCTACCGGAGTCTCCACTGGAGGGGGATCCTCCGCGGTCAATACTCCGCTGCCGGGTTACTTCGGTCAGAAGTTACTGACCAACGATCTGACCGGAAGCTGGGAGGTCACGCCGCGCACCACTCTCTCGCTCACCTATCGCTACCGCACCCATCTGATCGGTCAGGGATCGCCGGACAATGCTCCGCTGGCTGTGGGCGCAACCACCAACGGCACCGTCACGATCGATGAAAATGGCGCAATCTTCAACGCCGCCCTGCGTCCCACGCAGAATTGGAGCATCAACGGCACGGTCGAGGCGCTCTATGACGACAACGCCTTTACTCCCGTCGGTCCGCGGCAGACCAGGCACTACCGAGTGCATACCATGTACCGGCCCAGGCCCTGGGCGACGCTCTCCGGCGCATTCAACGATCTGGAGCGGCACAACAACACCAACAACAATCAGGCCGCGGTTGCGCTGTTCGTTCCTCCTTCGCCTACACCAGCTCCGAACGGAACCGTCTCAACCGGCACTCCGTATGAAGGCCCGCTCAATCATGTCGATTACAGCCGGGTGGTGAGCCTGGGCGCGGTGCTGTCGCCGAATGAGCACTATGGAATCGATTTCGACTATGCGTACAGCGATGTCTATTCGGCGACCAATATCTGCTACCTGAATGGCGCTGCAGCCACATTGCCCGGAGCCGTGCAAAACGCCACCAGTACCGTATGTCCGAACATATGGGGCAGAGGAGCTACAGGCGTTACGGAAGCCAATGGCACGGCGCTCGAAGATTGGTTCGCCAGGGACTTCATGGATGCTCCCACGCAGTACGCATCGGCGTCGATCATGATCTCTCCCTCCGTCAAGCTCCACTCCAATCTCGGCTATCGCATCAGCGACGTAAGCGGCAGCCGCTTCTTCAACGATGCGCGCGATGTCAACGGATCGCTGGTCTCCAAGTATCAATCTCCCTTTGTGAATCTGGCGTGGACCCTCCATCCCGGCTTGATCTGGAAGGTGGAGTACAACTACTTCGGCTACGGCGAGGGCGGTCCTTCCGGCTCCGAGTACTGCTCCACTTCGACCTCTCTGACGGCAACGGTGGTGCCCTGCAACACGCTGGCCCAGCCGACGGGTCTGACCGAAGCTTCATCCGGCCTGACCGCGCCCCGCAACTTCCATGCGAATAATGTGACACTGGGAGTGCATTACGAGTTCTGAGATTCTGTTGACAACCCGCTGGCCCTTCCGGCTTCAGGCTGTTGACGCCGGAGGGCTGGACCGGCTACAACAATCATCCAGTTGCCGGATCGTATACCGCGCGCGAATGAATTCACTCAAGGAGGTTTCATGACGAAGCAAATCCGTTCTCTGCTGGTGTTGGCCGCTGCACTGCTTTTGGCCGGCGCCGTCTCTTCCGCCCAATCCGCTGGCGAGGTAACCTACAAATCCAAGTGTGCCGCATGCCACGGCGCCACCGGCACCCCCAGTGCCGGAATGACCAAGATGATGGGCGTCAAGCCCGCCGCAGATCCGGCAATCATGAAGCTCAACGAAGCCGAGATGCTTGCCGCCGTCAAGAATGGCAAAGGCAAGATGAAGCCGGTGGCCGGTCTTACCCCAGAACAGATGAAGGCCGCCGTGGCCTATTACCGCACCCTGCATATGCTCAACCCGCAGCCGCTGCCCCCCGGCCTCTAACTTCTGTAGGCCCGTTGATGCTCGGCGATTGTCAAGTGAAGCGGAGCGACGGAGTTGGCAGCGAAGGCGCAAGCAGCGCGGCTGACTCCGTTCAGCAAGGAGAAAGCGCCCGTGTTTCAAAGATTCCGTGAAGGCTGGGTGCGTCCGGCACTCTTTTTTGGCAACAACCCCATCAGCCTTGCCGGCGGAGCCATTACTACCGCCTCCGGCGTCACCATGATCGGATACTGGCTGCTGGAGATATTCGGCAGCGCCACGGACAACCCCTATCTCGGCATCATTTTTTTCCTGCTTCTCCCGGCCGTTTTTGTCGGCGGCCTGCTGCTGATTCCCATCGGTGTCTGGCTCCGCCGCAGACGTTTGCAAAAGACCCATCAGATTCCCGCCACCTTTCCCAAGGTCGATTTCAACGACAAGATCTTCCGCCACGGAGTGGATATTGTCATGGCGGCCACCATCCTGAATCTGCTGGTCGTCTCGGTGGCCAGCTATCGCGGCGCGGCCTACATGGACTCGCCCCAGTTTTGCGGCCAGAGTTGCCACGTCATGCATCCCGAATACACCGCATACAAAATCGCCGCGCACTCCCACGTTGCCTGCGTGGATTGCCACATCGGCCCCGGCGCTCAATCCTTTGTCACCGCCAAGGTCAATGGAACCAAGCAGTTGATCGAAGTCAGCTTTCATCCCCTGGCGCACCTTGCGCCCAAAATCGTTCCCGACTATCCCACGCCGATCGAATCGCCCGTGCGCAGCCTCCGCCCGGCGCGCGAGATCTGCGAAGGGTGCCACACTCCTGCACGGTTTGTCGGCGAAAAGCTGCTGGTCAAATCCAGCTTTGCCGACGATGAGAAGAACACCGAGACGCAGACCGTGCTGGTGCTTCACCTGGGGGGACTGGATGGGCTTTCTCATCTGACCGGCATTCACGGCGTTCACCTCGGCCACATCGAGTACATCGCCACCGATGCCAGCCGCACCACGATTCCCTGGGTGCAGAAACGAAATGCCGACGGCTCGGAGACGGTCTTCTCGACTCTGCCGCCGGGAAGCGCGCCGCCCCAGGGCGAGCGCCGTGTCATGGACTGCATCGACTGCCATAACCGCGCCGCCCATCCCTTTGTCACCGCCGAGGAGGCGCTCAATCAGGCCATGTCCGAAGGCCCTATCAGCCCTCAACTGCCCTGGATCCACAAGGAAGGCCTGGCGCTGCTCAAAGCCGACTACGCAAGCCAGGAGGAAGCGCGCAGAGAGATTCCCCTGCAACTTGAGGCCTTCTATCGCGCCCAGAATCCCCAGGTGCTGGCCGCCAACTCCGGTCTGGTGAAAAACGCCGGCGACGGACTGGTCACCATCTACTGCCAGAACGTATTCCCCTACATGAAGATGACCTGGGGCACGCATCCCAACCACATCGGGCATACGAGCTACCCTGGCTGCTTCCGCTGCCACGACAGCAACCACTCAGCCAAAGACGGTACCGCCATTCCGCAGGACTGCTCCACGTGCCATAACCTGCTGGCTGTCGATGAAACCAAGCCCAAGGTGCTCTCCGACCTCGGTATTCAATAGAGGAAGAACCGCGGCCGCCGGCGGCTAGAGCATTTTCATTGATGCAATAAGTTCTGGTTGCCCCATCCATTCCCGCGTTTTTTGCGGGAATGGGTGGGAAAGAATCTCACTCTTTTCTTGCCGGATCGATAGGAATGTTAAAAAAGTTCCTACAGCGAAAAGAATCGTACCGCGCCGACCGCGACCGCCCATAGCAGGAGTTGCGCTCCGAATGTAGCCAGATTTCGTCTCAAGGAGCGCCAGCTCAACGCGACAAATGCAACGATGACTGGTATCTCGGCAAGCATCAAAATCTGAAAGATATGCGCCTGCCAACCCTCGTCGGCAGGCCGGTGATTTCCAAATTCAATTGCCCCTTCGATCACAAGCGCCAATGCCATCAGTGACATCACGATTGGCGCGATTCCGCATATGCGTTTCATCTTTCCTGAATCCATCGTCGGACAATTCCTCCTGGAGTGAAAGGAATCCTCACATGGCTGGGATTTCCGTATTGCGCTGCCGTTCTGGAGCCAGTCTATCTCAGATTGACCGTCATCGAGATTCATGATTCGTCAAATACGCTGCCGAGCGACCAACTCCCGCCGCGGGTGGTTGGCCCACACGGGAGGTAGCGTGATAGGCTGGCTCTTCAACTTCAAGGAGCTTATTCCGAATGTCGAACGGCCATCCGATTCACTTCAATCTTGTCGCTGCGGCCCATGCCGCCATGATCGAGCACGGCTTCCAGCCTGATTTTCCCGCCGGAGCCGCAACCGAGCTGACCGCGATCCAGGCGCATCCCGAGCCGCCCGCCGCTCAGGGCGCTCAGGACCTGCGCAGCCTGCTCTGGTCCTCGATCGACAACGATACCTCGAAGGATTTGGACCAGATCGAGTGGGCCGAGCAGCTCCCCGATGGCCGCATACGCGTGCTGATTGGCGTGGCCGACGTGGACGCGCGCGTTCACCAGGGCACCATCATCGACGGCCATGCCAAAAGCGAGACGACCTCGGTTTACACCGGCGTCAAGGTCTTTCCCATGCTACCCTCTGAGCTTTCCGAGGGCATCACTTCGCTCAACGAGAACGAGGACCGCGTCGCGCTGGTGATTGAGTATGCCGTGGACCAGGCAGGCACGGCCACGGACGGCAAGGCCTATCGCGCCCTTGTCCGCAACCGCGCGCAACTGGCCTACAACGCCGTAGGCGCATGGCTGGAAGGCACGGGGCCGGCTCCGGCCAAAGTTGCTGCCAGCGCCGATCTGGCTGCGCAGCTCAAACTTCAAGATGCAGCGGCAAAGCGCATGGTTGGAGGCCGCTTCCAGCACGGCGCGCTCGATCTGGAAACCATCGAGACCCGCCCTGTCATGCTCGCCGAGCAGGCGGTGGACATTGTTCGCCAAAGCAAGAACCGCGCCACCTCGCTGATTGAAGAGTTCATGGTTGCGGCCAATGGCGTCATAGCGCGCACCTTTGAAGAGGCCGGCGTCGCCTCGATTCGCCGCATCGTCCGCACCCCCAAGCGCTGGGATCGCATTGTCGAACTGGCCGAGGGGCTGGGCACAACGCTGCCCGCCGAACCAGATTCCAAGGCTCTCAACGATTTTCTCCTCGCGCAAAAGCAGAAGGACCCCGACCACTTTCCCGACCTCTCGCTGGCCACCGTCAAGCTGATGGGCCCCGGCGAGTACGTTTTGGTCAAGCCCAACGAGGTCTCACCCGGCCACTTTGGCCTCGCCGTGCAAGACTACACCCACTCCACCGCGCCCAACCGCCGCTTTCCCGATGTCGTCACGCAGCGGCTGCTCAAAGCCTGGATCGCCAAATCCCCGCAGCCTTACTCCGCCGACGACCTCAACGCCATCGCCGTACGCTGCACACTGATGGAAGACAATGCGCGCAAGGTGGAGCGCGAGATGCAGAAGCGCATCGCCGCTGTCGTGTTGCAAAAGCGCATCGGCCAGAGCTTCCCGGCCATCGTCACCGGCGTCAATAACTACGGCGTCTTCGTCCGCACCCTCGACCCGCACGTGGATGGCAAAGTCGTTCAGGGCGGCAAAGGCCTCGACGTCGGCGACAAGGTAACGGCGAAGCTGGTCTCCACCGATCCCATGCGCGGCTTCATTGATTTTGCGGTGTGATCGATTGATGGTTCCACCCAACCAAACGAAGGCAAAACCTTGCAGATGACTCTAACCTGCATAAATCAATCACGTCCAAAACTATCTCGCGCCATTTTTACCATCATGCGAAGCGGCTACCTTCAATTAGCACACAAAAAAGAGCCAGAGCTTCGGTAACCTAGCCCATGGCTCGCAGACGCCGACTGCCTGGACGGCAACTCCCCCCACCGCAGGCGCCTTGCAAACCAGGGATGCGTCCTGCCACACTGAATACGTGGACACCCAAACAATCGTCATCCTCGACTTCGGTTCGCAATACACGCAACTGATTGCGCGCCGCATCCGCGAACACAACGTCTTCTCCGTCGTGCTGCCCTGCACCGTGCCCATCAGCGAGATTCAAGCGCTCAAGCCCCTGGGCCTCATCCTCTCTGGCGGGCCTTCGTCGGTCTACGACGCGGACGCTCCCGCCGCTGATCCCAAGCTGCTCGAATTGGGCCTGCCAATCCTGGGCATCTGCTATGGACTGCACTTCATCGTCCATCATCTCGGCGGCAAAGTGCTCAATGCGCCCCGCCGCGAGTACGGCCACGCCGAAGTTGCCATTGAAGACAATGCATCGCAGCTCTTTGCCGGCCTGCCCGCAACCCTCGCCGTCTGGATGAGCCACGGCGACGAGGCCGCCGAGCTGCCCGCCGGCTTTCATCGCACCGCCGTCTCCGCCAATGCCCTGGCCGCCTTTGAAAACTCCGAGCGTCGCATCTGGGCCGTGCAATTCCATCCTGAAGTGCACCACACGCCGCTTGGCTCGCAGCTCATCAAGAACTTCGTCTTCAATATCTGCGGCGCGGCAGGCGACTGGACTCCTGCCCACTTCATCGAGTCCACCGTTGCCGCAATCCGCGAGAAGGTCGGCAGCGGCCATGTCATCTGCGGCCTCTCCGGCGGCGTCGATTCCTCCGTCGCGGCTGTCCTCGTCCACAAGGCCATCGGCAGCCAGCTCACCTGCATCTTCGTCAACAATGGCGTCCTGCGCAAGAACGAATTCCAGAGCGTCCAAAAGAATATGCGCGACCGTCTCGGCCTGAAGGTTGTCGCGGTCGACGCCAGCGAGCGCTTCCTGACGAAACTTGCCGGCGTTACTGATCCGGAAAAGAAGAGAAAAATCATTGGTGCCGAGTTCATCGCGGTCTTCGACGACGAAGCCCAGCGCATCGCCAAGGAATCTGGAGGTGTCGACTGGCTTGTCCAGGGAACGCTCTATCCCGACGTGATCGAATCCAGCAGTGTCAAAGGCCCCAGCCAGACCATCAAGAGCCACCACAACGTCGGCGGCCTGCCGCTGGGGATGAAGCTCAAGCTGATCGAGCCGCTGCGCGACCTCTTCAAAGATGAGGTGCGGCGCATCGGCCGCGATCTGCAAATGCCGGAAGACGTTCTCGGCCGCCAGCCCTTTCCCGGTCCCGGTCTCGCCGTGCGCATCCTCGGCGAAGTCACGCCGGAGCGCGTGGCGCTGCTGCAAGAGGCCGACGAGATCGTCGTCGCCGAGATCAAGGCTGCCGGGCTTTACAACAAGATCTGGCAGAGCTTTGCCGTGCTGCTGCCGGTGATGAGCGTCGGCGTCATGGGCGACCAGCGCACCTATGCCTACACCTGCGCCGTGCGCGCCGTGCACTCGGAGGACGGCATGACCGCCGACTGGACTCCTCTGCCCTACGAAGTTCTCAAGCGCATCAGCAGCCGCATCGTCAACGAAGTCCGCGGCATCAACCGCGTCGTCTACGACATCACTAGCAAGCCCCCCGGCACCATCGAGTGGGAGTAGCTTGACGCGCGTTTTAGCGCCACTTCGCCGCCTATTGCGGCCGACTTTTTTGTCGAGGATGACTAACAAATGGCCAAACCCCGCAAAAGACTTCTGCCGAAGAACTTCGAAGAATTGCTGGAAAAAGGCGAGCTATCGGAGCTGAAGGAAGTATTCGAGGCTTGCGATTTGAATGCGCGAGGCGGATACGGCAAGCAGACCGCTCTGGCCTTCGATGAATGCCCGGACGAGCTGGCGCAGTGGCTGGTGGCGCAAGGCGCGGACCTTTCCGCTGCCGATACTTGGGGCAACACGCCGCTGCATAGTCGTGCCCGGAGTAGGAAGGGGCGCATTCAGGTTTTGCTGGAGTTGGGTGCCGATGTGAATAGCTCAAGTGCATCGATCGGCACGCCGCTGCATGCGGCTTCCTCCTCCCACAATGTCGAGAATGCTCTCCTGCTGCTTGAGCGAGGAGCTCTGGTGGATGCTCTCAACAGGGAGGGTTTGACACCGCTCGAAGTGGCGTTGCGCGGCTGCAACAACATTGATCTGGAGAATATGGTCCCGTTGGCGAAAAGCCTTATCGCCGCAGGCGCGTGCAGGACACCTAGCATGAAGGGCTTCGTGGAAAATATCGGCAAGAATTTCGAGTTTCACCGCGCCGCATTCAATCCGAAATTGGTCGATGCCGCCAGCGCCGCTTTGGACCGCCTCTATGAGATTTTCGATGTCCCGCCCGTGCCGGGCCGTACAATGCACGACGGCAGATCGCAGATTACCGTTCAGGCTGCCTCATGGCAGGAACAGCACCGTGAATTATGGCAACTGTTGGTGCCCTCGAAAGGCCCAGCGGCCACGGTTCAGGGGGAATTAGTTCGCATCTCCGGGCGTATATCGAACGAGCTGGAAGGCAATAGTGGGGCAAATTGGGATGCAGACTACAAGAAGATGGCCGATGCATTTCTGGAGCATATTCAGAAAGGCAATCCTCTGCCTTCGCAGCAGATATTGGAAGCTACTGAAATCATTGCAGAGGTAAAGCGCAAGTCCGGTGACACGGCGCGCATGGTCGAACTCGCTGTAGCCTGGGTGCTTGTGAATCCGACACCGATCAAATTAGATCCACCGCCATACAAGCGCTAACTGCACCGGATTTTTTATCAAGCCAAGATCAGTCAAATTATCGGGATCACCGCAAAGACAAGTCACGCCGGAATTGTATCGTCCTCTTCTACCGAGATGATCGTGCCCTGGTGGTAAAGAATGCGCCAGCCGTCCTCTGAACTCTGCCAGATCGTCGCGCGGCGGGTGCGCCGTCCCGCTTGATCGAGGGTGTAGGTCAGCAAATACGTCTCCGGCCCCAGCCGCCGCAGGCCGAACTCCGTGCTCTGCCAACCGGAAGCTTCCGCGTCCACGAAGTGAGAAGGCGAGCGTCCAGCCCACGCCAGAATGAACTCCCGGCTGTAGCGCCGTCCCGATGCGCCCACCTCCCAATAATCCGGTGCTGTGGAGTGCTCGAACTCCGCCGTCGTCGAGCCGAAGACCGGCGAGTGAAAGATCGGCTCGCGCCGCCGCAACTCATCGAGGATTGGCAGCAGTTCGGGTTCGACCCTGGTAAATGCCGAGTTCGTTTTCATCTTCGATATTGTATGTCAACTTTGCTGGCGAATGAGTCCTCCTACGCTTGCGATATATTGCGAAAGATGCCCAGCGGCTTTTTGTAAAAAGCAAAAGCGACCAGCAATAGGGCCGTCCCCGCGCCGATGAACATGGCGGATACAACCACCACCTGCCTCAACGGCGCCTTTCCCGCACCGTCGCCAAAGATTTCAGCCATCAACAGGCTCGCGCCAATGACGCTGCCGAAGAGCGAGACCAATAGCCATTGCAACCCTGGTCTGGCCCAGGATGTTCTGGCAGTCTCCGCGCTTTCATTCTCAGCCGTCTCATAGGGTAAAAGTGCAACTGCAAACGTAGCCTGCAGCGCGGCAATGAGAACGAAGCTCAGGACGATCGCCAAGAAATGCACAAAGACGGATTGGATGGCCGCTTCAGGAAACAGTGCAAGCACCGCGCCGCAAATGATAGCCGTTGTCACAGCTTTCATTGATGCTTTTCGATAAAAACGCACTTCAAATTCGCGTATCGATTGGCGCACAAAGTAGAGAACAGCAAGCGAAAATACAGCGAGTCCAATCATCAGTGCCAATAGCTCATCTTCCGCTGGCTTTCCGGTCCACATATTCGGGTGGCGCGCCAGGGCGATAGTATCCGCCACGAGTGTCGCCACGATGCCGATCGGAACGGCGATTTGCGTACGCGCAAGGAAGACGCTGCTCAGGATCGCCGGCGGTTTCGCATTGTAGGGTCGAAATGCGCGAAAGAGCGAAAGCGCGGCCAGCAGAAGCGATGCGACTAAGCAAAACGAGCCAGCCGCATCATAAGGATCATCGCCAAACGGGATGATGGGCGCAAGCGATGGGTCGTGTTTGCTGAACATGAAGAACCAATAAAATGCCAGAGCAAGGACAAGAACAGTCAGAGAATTGAATCTATATTTCCTATTCATCATTGACCTCCAGTTTGGCCGGGGCCGCGAGGGGAATCGTTGCGGCGGTCATGAACAATCTATTTCAGCGAACCAGAAACCAGCCGGCATATTTCCCATCAGGATCTCATTTACCGCGTCCACCAGACGAAGCAAACCGTTTCCAGAATAATCATTCTCTGCATCCGATCCAAGCGCGTTAGGCCATCGAAAGGGAGTCGGGCAGTATGCTGGCTTGCCGTGCTGCGGCCAGCCCATCTACCGTGATAGCCTCCTTGCAAGGCACTTCGCGCGGATCTGGCTGCCAGGGACGCGACTCCCGCCTGCATCTTGTGCCTGGCGCGCGGATGGAGTTGCTCCAAATCCAAGAGGTGATTCGATGAAATGGACCTGCTTCGTTTCGATTTTGATTGTGGCGGCGGCTCCCGCCATTGCACAGTCCACGGCCGCCTCTGGCGCTTCAACACCCGCGCCGACCGCCGCCATCAAGAGCTTCGACTTGTCGGCGATCGACACAAGCGCCGATCCCTGCGCGGATTTCTATCAGTATGCCTGCGGAAACTGGTTGAAGAATAATCCTGTTCCTGCCGATCAGACGTCGTGGGCGCGCTCCTTCTCGCTGCTCAGCGAACGCAACCGCTATCTGCTGTGGCAGGAGTTGGATGCGGCCGCCAAAGCCCCCAAAACTCCGTTGCAGAAGCAGTACGGCAACTTTTTTGCCGCCTGCATGAATACCGATCTCATCGAGCAGCAGGGACTGAAACCGCTCGCTCCGGCATTCAAGCGCATCGACGCTCTCAAGGACACGCACAAACTGGCCACGCTGATGGGAGAACTTGCCGCTATGGGAAGTCCTGCGCCGTTACTCGACTTTGATGTCGAGCAGGACGAGAAGGACTCCTCCAAGCAGATTGCCACCATTGGGCAAGCCGGCCTCTCGCTGCCCGACCGCGACTACTACCTCGTGGACAACAAGCACTTTCAGGAGATTCGCCAGCAGTACATCGCGCATTTGACGAAGATGTTCACGCTGGCCGGCGATACACCGGAAAAGGCAGCCAGGGAGGCAGCCGCGGTTTTAGAGATCGAGACGGCGCTGGCCAAGGCCTCGATGCCCCGCGTGGATCTGCGCGATCCGGAGAAGGTCTACCACATCAATACGGTGGAAGATCTTCAGAAAATGACTCCGGAGTTCGACTATGCCGTCTATTTCAAGGACGTGAAGGTGCGCCCCTTCGAGACGCTGAATGTGGCTACGCCGGAGTTCTTCAAGGGCCTTGAGGAACTGATCGGCAACGAGCCGATCGATTCATGGAAGTCCTACTTCCGCTGGCATACGCTGCACGGGCAGGCTCAAAATCTGTCCAAGGCCTTCTTCGATGAGAACTTCGATTTCTTCGGCAGGGTTCTGCGCGGTCAGAAGGAGCCTCATGCGCGTTGGAAGCAGTGCTCCACTGCAACCGACAACGCGCTGGGCGAGGCCGTGGGCCAGGACTGGGTAAAGCAGAACTTTCCGCCTGCCGCCAAGGCCAGCATGGATCAGTTGGTTGCGGCGCTGGAGAAGTCGCTGGGCGACGATATCAAAGACCTGCCCTGGATGACCGATGCCACCAAAAAGGCAGCTGAAGAGAAGCTGGCGCTGATCCGCAACAAGATCGGCTATCCGGAGAAGTGGCGCAACTACTCCGCGTTGAAGGTGAAGCGCGGCGATCTGATCGGCAATATGCGGCGCAGCGCGGTCTTCGAGCGCGACTGGAACCTCGACCACCTGGGCAAGCCGGTGGATGAAAAAGAGTGGAACATGACGCCGCCGACGGTCAACGCGTACTATGATTCATCCTTCAATGACATCAACTTTCCTGCTGGAATCCTGCAGCCTCCCTTTTTCGACTTCACCATCGATCCGGCGGTAAATTTCGGCGGCATCGGTGTGGTGATCGGCCACGAGATGACGCACGGCTTCGACGACGAAGGATCGAAGTACGACGGCAAAGGCAACCTGCGCGAGTGGCAGACGCCGGCGGACCGCAAGGCCTTCACCGAGCGGACCGATTGCGTGGCCGATGAATATAGCGGCTTTGAAGCTGCACCTGCCAGGGGCGACACACCGGCGCAGAAGCTGAACGGCAAGCTCACCCTGGGCGAGAATACCGCCGATAACGGCGGCCTGCGCATTGCTTACATGGCCCTGCTCGATACGCTGGCGGCGCAAGCCAAGAGCATCAACGACAAGATCGACGGCTATACCGAGGCGCAGCGCTACTTCCTGGGCTTTGCCCAGGTTTGGTGCGAAAACCAGACTGAGCAAACGGCACGGCAGTTGGCGCTGATCGATCCGCACTCTCCCGCCCGCTGGCGCGTCAACGGCACCGTGCAGAACTTCGATCAATTTGGCAAGGCCTTTGGATGCAAGCAAGGCCAGCCGATGTACCCGGTCAACTCATGCCGCGTATGGTAGTAAAAAAATTGCCGGAGACAACCGCCGCTCCAGCCATTTTTTCCTTGCGCCGCCGTTGACCTTCCCCTGCGCGGGGCGTCCAACGCGGAGCTAGGGCCTGTTAACACTACCTCAGGCGGATGGCGTTGCGAGCGAAAAACCGCTCAGACGAGACGGAGTCCGCAGGGTTTGGTTGTTCCAAGCACAAGGACGACAACGAAGTATGAGTGATT
>Ga0181528_10000487_pt1 | contig 28181 bp, 24 predicted proteins | sample PEATcosm2014_Bin_47_FD_119742 | JGI IMG/M metagenome (GOLD analysis project Ga0181528, IMG submission 119742) | Peatland microbial communities from MTU Mesocosm Facility, Houghton, MI, USA - PEATcosm2014_Bin10_10_metaG | ecosystem: Environmental > Terrestrial > Soil > Wetlands > Peat | place...
AGGTCGCCGCCATCATCGACCAGCACCGAGAACTCCCTCGCGGCAATCACAAAAGACCAGAACAGAACGAAAATCCGTCCCCAATTCTGTCCCTTCCAGTAATCCCAGATCAAAAGCAACGCAATGCCTTGGCCGAGGCTCATCAGGAACTGCTCGAAGACGAGCGGAGGCGTGATCGGTTCACTCAAGAAGTGAAGCAAGCTTCTGCTGAAATAGATCAGAACCAGCACACTCAACCCAAACGCCGTGGCATCGATGCCCTTGGGTCGGGGACGTTCCTCTACCGGCGTGTTCAGCGTAGGTTGCACGGTGCGGTCAGTATAGTCGGCGGCATGGAGTTGTGAAACCGGAGCCATAAAACCGGTAAAACGACGTATGGCGGGGAGTGCTTTCCGCCATACGTCGTTCTGGATGCTGCTTCCCTGCTCTACTGAGCGGATTCGGGCTCAGCAGTTACACTCTTGGGCATGGGAATGAAATTGCGCACTATCACATAAAGAATTGGGATAAGGAACAGATTGAGTATGGTCGACACAATCATCCCCCCAAACACCGTGGTGCCAACCGAGTGACGGCCAGCGCTGCCTGCGCCGGAAGCAAAGACCAGCGGCAACACTCCAAGAATGAAGGCGACCGAGGTCATCAGGATCGGGCGAAGGCGGAGGCGGGCGGCTTCCACAGTGGCCGCAAACAGCTCCATGCCATCGCGCTGCAGTTGCTCGGCGAACTCAACAATAAGAATACCGTTCTTGCTCGCGAGCCCGATCAGCATGACCAGACCTATCTGGCAGTACACGTCATTCTGCAGGCCTCGCAGCGACTGTGCTCCGAGCGCCCCAAGAATTGCCATGGGCACGGAGAGCAGAATGATGAACGGAAGAACGAAGCTCTCATACTGCGCGGAGAGCACCAGGTAAACCACCAGCAATCCAAGCCCAAAGAGCAGGATCGCCTGGTTGCCCGACTGGATTTCCTCCAAAGCAAGGCCTGTCCACTCAAACGCGTAACCCGGCGGCAAAACCTTGTGCGAGACGTCTTCCATCGCGGCAAGTGCCTGTCCTGAACTGAAGCCGGGAGCCGCCGAACCGTTGATTTCCGCCGAGCGGAACATATTGTAGTGGCTGATTACGCTGGGACCGGCGGTGTCTTTGAGGGTTACGATGTTGGAGAGCGGCACCATGGCTCCGAAGTCCGAGCGCACATAGTACTGTGCGATATTCGACGGATTGACGCGGAACTGCTGATCGGCCTGCACATAGACGCGGTAAGAGCGGTTGTTGAAATCGAAATCGTTTACGTAGGTCGATCCCATGTAGGTCTGCAGAGTGGTGTTGATCTGCGAAAAAGGTACCCCGAGACTCTTCGCCTTTTCGCGATCAATCTCAACCAGCACCTGGGGCGTACGCGCCGTGTAACTGGAGTACACCGACTGCGGCGATAGCTCCGGACGCTGACGGGCTGCGCCGAGCAACTTCTGCAGCGTACCTTCCAGGGCTTCCGGCGTACTGATTCCGGTCTGCTGCAGTTCGAAGGTAAATCCGCCGAACGCGCTCAGGCCCTGAATCGCGGGCGGCGCAAACGGAATCACCATGGCTTCCGTGATCGATCCAAGTGGTCCGCGCAAGGAGTTGATGATTGATTCCAAGGAATGCCGGCTTCCCCTGCGCTCTGCAATCGGCTTGAGATTGACGAAAATCAGCCCGCGGTTTGGAGCAGCGCCACTGAAGCTGAAGCCGGGAACCGCAAATGCTCCAAGGACGTCTGGATTCTTCATGATCGCCGCACTGGCTCGGGTGGTAACGTTCGACGTGTACTCCAGCGAAGCTGCATCTGGAGCCTGCACCAACACGATGAAGTATCCCTGGTCCTCATCGGGCACAAAGCTGGTAGGCACGGATTTGTAAACCCACGCGGTGACTCCAAGACCCACAAGGAAAATCAGTACCACGACGGTTTTCATGCCCTCCATGCGGGTGAGCAGGCGGCGATAGCCGTCGGTAATGCCGGAAATTCCACGGTTGAAGGTGCGGAATACCGCGTTAGCCTGACGATCCGTGTGCCGCAGCAGGAGTGCTGCCAGCGCCGGCGTCAAGGTGAGTGCATTGAACGCCGAGAGTGCAATCGAGAAGGCGATCGTGAGCGCAAACTGCTGGTACAGGCGGCCCGTGGTTCCCGGGAATAATGAGACCGGCACAAACACCGCGATCAGCACGATCGAAGTTGCAATGACGGCCGAAGTAACTTCGCTCATGGCGACCGAAGTGGCGCGTCGCGCATCGTGAATTCCCTCTTCAAGATGGCGCTCGACGTTCTCGATTACGACAATCGCGTCATCTACCACGAGGCCGGTTGCCAACGTGATACCGAAGAGCGTCAGTGTGTTGATAGAGAAGTTGAACAGTTTGACGAAGGCAAATGCCCCAATCAGCGAGACCGGAATCGTGACCGCAGGAATCAGCGTGCTGCGCCAGGTTTGAAGGAAGCAGAAGATCACGACGATGACGATCAGGATCGCCGCGCCCAGGGTCTTGAGCACTTCGCCGATTGATTCCCGGACAGCCGTGGTGGTGTTGAAAGCTTCCTCATAACGCAAGCCCGCCGGAAACTGCTTGGAAAGCCTCAACATCTCGGCGTTGACGCCTTTTTCCACGTCGAGCGCGTTGGCATTGGAAAGCTGCTCGACGCCGATACCGATGGCCGGGTATCCGCTGAAACTCAGATTGGAAGAGTAATCTTCCGCGCCCAGCTCGGCGCGCCCAACGTCGCGAAGTTGGACAATCGATCCATCCTTCGATTGCTTCACCACGATGCGTTCGAAATCCTTTGGATCGGTCAGTCTACCGGTGGCGCGCACGCTCAGCGTGTAAAGCTGTCCGGCGGGTACGGGCGGCTGTCCAATGGAGCCGGCCGCAACCTGAACGTTCTGTTCGGCCAGAGCGTTGGTGACGTCCACGGCGGTCAGTCCACGTTTAGCCAGACGAACCGGATCGAGCCACAACCGCATGGCATACTTGCGCTCGCCGAAGATGATCACGTCTCCGACTCCCGGAATGCGCTTCAGTGGGTCGCGAACATAAACATCGAGGTAGTTCGAGATGAAGAGCGGGTCATACCGGTTGTCCGCCGAAAACACGCCGTAGGCGAGCACGAAAGAGCCGGAGTTCTTGTTGATGGTGACGCCGGTCTGCTGAACGCTGGCAGGCAACCGGCCTTGCGCGGTCGAGGCGCGGTTCTGCACGTCCACTGCGGCAATATCCAGATTTCGATCGAGCTTGAACGTAGCGGTAATGGTCGAGGAGCCATCGTTGCCGCTGCTGGATTCCATGTAGCGCATGCCTTCTGCGCCGTTGATGGCCTGCTCGAGCAGCGTGGTCACGCCGCTCTCCACGGCTTGCGCGTTAGCGCCCGTGTAGTTGGTGCTTACCGTGACCTGCGGCGGAGCCAGCACGGGGAATTGAGCAATCGACAGGGTCGGAATCGCAATGGCTCCGGCCAGAATAATGAGCAACGAGCACACCGTAGCAAAGACCGGGCGGCGAATGAAAAAATCGACAAACAATGTGTATCCTCCGCCTTATGCCTGGGGAAGTACCGGCATGCCATCAATCAGATTCTGGGTTCCGCCAATAATGACGGTGTCTCCGGGATTCAGGCCTTCGTCAATGACGTAGCTATTGCCAACGAGCGGGCCAAGCTTAACGGGTTTTTGTTGAGCGACGGCACCCGCCGGCCCTTTTCCCACGACAAAGACAAACGCCTGTGCTCCCAGTCGCGACATGGCGGTAACGGGAACCATCGGCTTGTCAATCTGCTTCCAAACCACGACCGCGTGCAGAATCTGATCATTGCGGAAGCGATGATCGGCGTTGGGAACGGGCGCCTTGATCAGCAGCAGTTGATTTGTGGTATCGACACGCGGCGACACAAAATTCACCTTCGTCGAGACCGCTACCGTGCCGTCCTGATTGAGCAGATCCACCTGCGTCCCATTGTGTACATCCTGGGCGCGCTCAGACGGGACGCTGACATAGGCCTCGAGCTCGCCGCCTCGATCCACCGTGGTGAGCGTCGTGCTGTTGGTCACGCGATCCCCAACCCGAACCGGAATGTCTCCGACGATGCCCGCCGCAGGTGCCCGAACCGTGAAGTAGTGTAGCTGGACGCGCTGCTGATTAATCGAGGCATCGGTCGCCTCCACGTTTGCCTTGGAGGCGTCATTCAAGCTCACTGCATTGTCATATTCCTGGCGGCTGATGACGCCCGCCTCAAATAACTTGCGTGAGCGCTCAAGCTGGGCCTTGTTATAGGCCAGCGTAGCCTCCTGCGATTGCCGGGTCGCGACCTGCTGGTTCACCGTGGCCTGCTGACGGCGAGGGTCGATTTCCATAATTGGCTGACCGGCCGCCACCCGTGTCCCGGATGCGACAAATATCTTGACGATCTGCCCCTCAACCTCAGGCTGGAGGACGGAGGCGTTACGGGATTGCAGGGTCGCCAGAAATTCCGCGGAGTCTGCAACCGGCTGTAGCGTCACCTTTTGTACCTGGACCGGAATGGCCATCATGCCGCCCGGGGCCTGAGTCGGCTTCTTGCAGGAACACAAAAAGCAAAGGAGGGTCGCTGCAACCACAAGCGATAAGCGACGAAACTGAATCATGAGTCTCCTGCAACTTGGAAAGCCTTACGTAGTCGAAGGCATCTGGTGAGGATACCAGAGCCCAGGAGAATATTGTATCAGTTGATTTAAGAATTTGTTTTCCGCATAGGTGTGTCCCGAGCGTGCCCCATATTTGCCAAACGGTTTCATGGTAGATGCATCCCATTTTATTGAGGGTGTCACCCTCGTGGCCGTGACTGAATCAGCCCGTCAGGATGAAATTAAATTCTCAGGGTGCCCCGTTCTAGCCATCTTTTGGCTAGGGCGGGGTTTTTGACTTTGTCCTTGTTCGTGACTTTGTCCTTGTTCGTGACTTTGTCCTTGTTCGTGACTTTGTCCTTGTTCGTGACTTTGTCCTTGTTCGTGACTTTGTCCTTGTTCGTGACTTTGTCCTTGTTCGTGACTTCGTCTTTGGTTCCGCTTTTGAGCTGTCACCCTGAGCGGCCAGCGAAGAGCCCCTGCACCGCCTCTGCAACCGCTCCAACTCGCAGCCCTCTTTGCACTTGAAAGTTCGCCCCCAAGCCTTGAGACTGATTAGATGCAAGCAGTGGCGATTATTCCCTCCCGTATTGCCTCCACCCGGCTACCTCGCAAACCGCTCCGCGAGATACTCGGAAAACCTATGATTCAGCGCGTTTACGAGGCGGCCTGCGCCTGCCGGGGACTGAGCGACGTGATCGTCGCTACCGACTCGGATGAAATCTTCGCCCTCTGCCAGAGCCACGGATGGAACGCGCGCATGACCTCTCCGGAATGCCGCAGTGGCACGGACCGGGTGCGCGAGGTTGCACAGACTGTGAAGGCCGATATCTATGTGAACGTGCAGGGCGACGAACCGCTGGCACGCCCCGAGCATCTCGACGCGCTGCTCTCCGTGATGAAGCCCGGAGTGGAAGTGGGGACGGTCTACACGCCCTGCGCGGCGGAAGACGTGAGCAATCCAAACGCCGTCAAAGTCGTCGTCGCACTCAACGGGAGGGCTCTCTATTTTTCGCGGGCGACGATTCCGTTTGACCGCGATGCCCGCGGAGACGTGCGCTACTTCAAGCACCTGGGCTTCTACGCATACACGCCGCAAGCGCTGGAACAGTTCTGCCAATGGCCGGAATCGGAACTGGAACGCAGCGAGCGACTGGAGCAACTTCGCTTCCTCGATCATGGCGTAGACATCTACGCCGCCGAGACACCGTTCGACACAGTTGGCGTGGACACCCAGGAGGATCTGCGTCGGGTAGAAGAGATATTGCGAAGAGAAGGGCGCGGGTAAAGGCTGGTTGGTGGATAGCGAGTGCAAAGGCCTGCTCTCGTTCACGAAGCACTTCTCTCGCTAGCAGTTGAATTTGCCCTTGCCTCTGAGGTGTCATCCTGAACGAAGTGAAGGACCCCTACGCCGCTTGACTCCCCCGCGGGTGCCCCATTCAAGCCCGTCGTTGGCTTGAGTGGGGCTTTTGACCTTGCAGAGACTGGCGGAATGCCTCCGCTTCACCAACCGGGCTGGCCTGCGCACCCTCAGTCCAAACGACAACCAAAATCCGGTAAACGGCAAACTGTCAAAACCCAAACTCTCTCACCCAGGGGGTCACCCCAGCCCCTGTCAAGCGAAAATTCTCGCCGATTCTTCCCAAGTATATGATCCTAAGCAACATAGAGTTTTTCCCAAAGCGAGGGAATACCTCCTCGGATTTGCTATCCTGAAGGTAGACGGATACACCGGCGCGAGATTTTGAACTTCAACCTTGAGACTTTGAAACCTCGCGAAACCTTGAAACCTGGCCCTTAACCCTTTTGTTTTCAAATTTTTGCCAGGACATATAGGGGAGGGGTAGGCAGCCAACGAATAATCGCCATATCACTCACTATCTGGCGGATTTGGGTCATCCGTCGCTTCTGATAGTTGTTCATCCCGGAACTCAACATCTTGTAATCGGAGAAAGAATATGAAGAATCTTCAGATTGCCATGTTGTTTGTCTCGCTGGCTTGCAGCACCGAATTGTTTGCTCAGGCCAAGCCTGCCCAAACAGTGCCAGCCGCTTCCCCATCGACTTTGCAGCAGGATCGCTTGCCGCTCATCCCCGAGAGCACGCAGACGGAAGCTCAGAAGAAAGCCTCGGCGGAGTTCGTGACCATCCGCAAGACGCCGGTCTTCGGTCCGTTTGTTCCGTTGCTGCGCAGTCCGGAACTGATGTTGCGCGCCTCGGCCATGGGAGATTATCTACGTTACCGGGATTCGCTCCCGCCCAAGCTGAACGAGTTCATCATCCTGATTGTGGCCCGCGAATGGACGCAGGAATACGAGTGGTTTGTACACTACCCAATCGCCATGAAAGCCGGACTCGATCCAGAAATCGCCAAAGCCGTGGCAGAAGGCCGACGGCCAACCAAAATGCCTGACGAAGAGGAGATCGTGTACGAGTTCACGACCGAGCTTCACCGTAACAAGAGCGTCAGCGACGCCACCTACGCGCGCGCGGTGGTGAAGTTCGGTGAGCAGGGGATGATGGACATGATCGGAATGAACGGCTACTACACGCTGATTGCCATGGCGACCAACGTGGGCCGTACGGCGGTGCCGAAAGATTACCGCCCGATGCTCGCTCCGCTGCCGCGCTAAGCGGAGCGAACGGATTAATCGATGATGTAGAACCTGCTTATCCGCTTGATATTGGATCAACTATGTGTCATTTTGAATCGGCTTATTAAATCAGGCCCTCGCTGGTGAATGTTTGGAATCGATAATGCGCGGCTCTGTAGATTTAGAGATGCTTGCCTGTCCAGTTTGCAAAGGGGCGCTTCTCGAATCCGGCAATGCATTGTTGTGTCCATGCTGTGCTTGTACTTACGGCGTGATAGACGGCATTCCGCTCCTCCTTCCCAGCTCGGCTTCCGTTCACGATTCCGCTAAAGAAGACACGGACAGCGAACAAAAGCACTTTGACGAGTACTACCGGGCACAACGAAACAACCCTGGCCAACTGATCGCTGACTCGGAGTGGGTCAGGCGGGCGAAGAATCCTAGTCCGCTGCCCCTTGATTTTTGGGAGTACTCCTTCTACCTCGCCGGACCGGTACAAGGCAGGAAGGTGCTCGAACTTGGCTGCGGGGGCGGCTGGATCAGCAGACTACTTGCTTACAAAGGAGCCGTCGTTTCGGCGGTGGATATCTCATTGCAAGGATGTCTGGCGGCACGGGACAAACTACTCGCCGCAGGTTTCCAACCAGACTGTATAGCTGTGATGGACGCTCATTATACCGGCTTCAAGGACGCAACGTTTGATGTCATTTTCATCGTCGGCGTGCTGCACCATATGAACACCAGCAAGCTGGCGACCGAGGTTCATCGAATTCTGAAGCCAGGCGGCAGGATGGTCTGCTACGAGCCGCTTCGGTACGGTCCTTTGATGTGGGCTCTCCGATCCATCTATTTGAAGCTCAAGGGCCTCAAGGAATACTCGACAACTGAACACGAAGAAGCGCTCAAAGACAGTGATCTCGATCCTTTTCGTCAGCTCTTTGCAAAGAGCATGGTAAAGAAGATGAACTTTATCGGAAAGACGAATCGATTCAAGAACCGGTTCGGTCTTCTTGCGCAAACACTGCGGTGGGCTGACTACCTGCTTCTTTCCTGTTTCCCATTCTTCCAGCGTTATTGCACAACAGTCGTATGTTGCTTTGAAAAATGAGTTCGGCTGATGGCCTGCCTGCAGTCGGAGGCATGTCGGGTTAAACGAATCAGGCTCTATTTCACTTCAATCGAAATCCGCGCCTTGTCGGAGTGTCCCGCGCCGTCATCGGCGTTGAGGGTGTAACTAGTGCTCTTTCTTGGGGAAACATCCACGCAGCGATTTCTCGACGGCCAGACGTCGGCAATGGGCGGATCAAAGGAAACGTTCTTGGCGTTCGCCACGCCATAGCAGATCTGGACCTGCTGACCCCTGCGAACCGCGCCGGTGGAAGCGTAAAGCATGGTGATCTTGAGTTGTGAACCGCCGTTGAGTTCAACGTCTTTTCGGGCGCGTTCAATTTCCTTGGCTTCGGCGGCGTGGCGGGCTTCTACCGCAGCGTGCCAACGCGAATAGAAGACCCATCCGCAATAGAGTGCGGCCATTAGAATAAAGATAGGCGTAATGAGCGGGATGCGTTTGAGGAAGCTGTGGTTAGACTCGGTCATAGTTTTCCTGGCTACTTCGATGCGTAACGAAGGAGCAAGAACGAGAACAACTTCAGGCACAAGAGCAACGCCGTTGCCGAATTGCGGCGAGTTGCTTCCCAGGTTATCGCCAAAAACCGGCGCGAACCTGGGTCACCCGGTGTTTCTTTATACCTCCACTTCTACTACAAAACGTACAAGGAGAAGCGCGGCATGAAACTGGAAAAAGAGTTGCGGTCGCTAGCCACTCTCTACCGGGTTGATTCCGGCAAGAAATTTCGACTGAAGGACTGTGATCCGGGTGATACCGCCGGATTGCCAAAAGAGTTCAAGACCGAAGCAAAACAGCTGCTGCAGCGCTCTACCGAGCTGGTTTCCGAGCTGCAGGACAAGCTCTATGCACAGGATCGCTGGGGGTTACTGCTGATATTTCAAGCAATGGATGCTGCGGGTAAGGACGGCACCATAAAGCACGTGATGAGCGGGGTGAATCCGCAGGGTTGCGAAGTATTCTCCTTCAAAGCTCCCTCGGCGGAAGAACTCGCGCACGGATTCCTGTGGCGCACATCGAAGCGCACGCCTCCGCGAGGCAAGATCGGCATCTTCAACCGTTCCTACTACGAAGAGGTTCTGGTTGTGCGGGTACACCCGGAGATTCTGGAAGCACAGCGGCTACCGCCGGAGTGCGTCGGCACTGACATCTGGAAGGAACGGTTCGAAGATATTTCTGCCTTCGAGCGCTATGCCACGCGCAACGGGGTCGCGATTCGCAAGTTCTTCCTGCACATTAGCAAGGAAGAGCAGAAGCGCCGGTTCCTTTCGCGTCTCGACGAGCCGGAAAAGAACTGGAAATTCTCTGCCTCCGACGTGCGCGAGCGCCGCTGTTGGGAAGACTACCAACGAAAATATGAGGAGATGATCCGTAATACATCCAGCAAACGCGCCCCTTGGATCGTGGTTCCGGCGAATAACAAATGGTTCGCGCGGTTGGTGGTTTCGTCGGTGATCATACATGCGCTAAAGGATATGAAGCTGGCCTATCCCGAAGTGAGCGACGAAAAGCGGCGGCAGTTGGCAACGGCACGGCAGGAACTCGAAGGCGAGGGAAAGCCAAAATAGCTCGAATCGGTTAGCATAAAAGTTCCATTCTGCTCTCAAAAATGGCGCGGGTGGTAACTCTCACCGTAAGCCGAAACGATAGGAGAAACCTGATGAGTACGGAACATGAGATGGAAGAGTTGCAGGAGGCAGCCGAGCATGGCCGCGAACACTCCAACTTGGCCCCCGTTAGTCTGACGATGTCACTGTTGGCCGTATTGGTGGCAGTGGCCGCATTGCTAAGCCATCGCGCCCACACCGAAGAGGTTCTGCTGCAAAATAAGGCGACTGACGCATGGGGCTATTACCAGGCAAAGAATATCCGCCGCCACACCATGACCCAGGTGGATGAACTCCTGAAGGTGCTGCCGCTAAAGGATGCCGCAGCAGCCGCAGAGCTGTTCAAGAAGAACGAAGCGGAAATCGCAAAACAGACGATTGAGCAGAAAGAAGTTCAAAAAGAGGCGACCGCAATGCAGGATGAGGTTAAACTCCTGGAACATCGCGCCAATCGTTATGATTTGGGCGAGACTCTTTTGGAAGTGGGCCTGGTGATTTGTTCTATCACCCTGCTTACCAAGCGGCGTACTTATTGGCTGGCCGGAATCGCATTCGGCGCGGCTGGAATTGCGTTGACCATCTTCGGGTTGATGGTCCACTGAGCCTACATCGTGATCATTAATCTTGCACGGCGCGCCCACAATCATAATTGGGAACTGGACCCGATTACGCGTTCCCTTCTCGATACCGATTTTTACAAGCTGCTGATGCTGCAGTTTATCTGGAAGCGTTTCCCCAAAACAAAGGCTTCTTTTTCACTCGCCAATCGCTCCGTCGAGGTGCGGCTTGGCGATCTGATCGATCCCGCTGAACTGCGCGAGCAACTGGAGCAAACAAGAAAGCTGCGCTTTCAAAAATCCGAACTGATCTGGCTCGCGGGCAATACCTTCTACGGACGCCGGGGCATCTTCGAGCCGTCGTTTATAGAGTGGCTGGAACGCGACTTTCAACTTTCTGATTATGAACTATCAGTCAAGGACGGGCAGTTTTCACTTTTGTTTCAGGGTCTTTGGACCCAAACGACGCTGTGGGAAATATACGCCCTTTCGGTCATAAGCGAATTGAAGACGCGCGCCAGCCTGAAGCGTTTGAGCGAGTTCGAACTGGATATTCTCTATGCCCGCGCCAAAACCAAACTCTGGGAGAAGATGGAACGTTTGCGAGACGTCCCAGGACTGCGCTTGAGCGACTTTGGAACGAGGCGGCGGCATAGCTTCCTTTGGCAGGAGTACGTCGTAAAGGCCATGGCAGATGTGCTCGGCAGCAGTCTTGCTGGAACCTCCAATACATATCTGGCTTACATTCACGACCTGGAAGCAATCGGCACCAATGCACATGAGTTGCCGATGGCCTTGGCGGCAATGGCCAAGAGCGATGACGAACTAAAGACCTCGCAATATCGCCTGCTTGAGCTATGGCAACAGACCTACCAGGGCGAGTTGCTCATCCTGCTTCCCGATACCTTCGGCACCACCCAGTTCTTCCGTGGCGCGCCGGATTGGATGGCGGATTGGACGGGGCAGCGCGCAGATAGCAAAGACCCCTTTGTCGCCGGTGACGAATACATCAAATGGCTTGAGGAGAAAGGACGCGATCCGCGTCAGAAATTATTCATCGCTTCCGATGCTCTTGATGTGGAACAGATTCTGGGTTTGCATGCGTATTTCGCTGGAACGCTCCGCAACGGCGCTTCTCCCGCGGATTTTCGCAAGGGAAGCGATTTTCTCGATGAGCGAAGATGGATTCCCGAACGCCGCATCCGCTTCAGCTCGGGATGGGGCACGTTGCTGACAAACGATTTTCGCGGCTGTAACCCTCTGGGCGATGGAGGCTTTGATCCGCTGAGCCTGGTGTGCAAACTCAACGATGCGGACGGCCACCCGGCGGTGAAGCTCTCCGACAACTTTCAAAAAGCGTTGGGGGCGCGCGAAGATGTTGAACGTTATCAACGGGTGTTTGGGCTGGCAGGGATTGAGAATGTGCCGGTGGTTTGTTAATGGCCAGCGAATGTCATCGTGTCTGGTCAACAACCCCATCAATGGAGCGCATTTTGTCTGACGCGGGATTTCTTCTATGATTCACTGACCTTCGTAATCACAATAAGGAGCTTGCAATGTCTACGCAATTCGCCTCGACGAATAATTATGGAGCGCCGATCAGCCTGGAGGCGGCCAAGAAGGCCGCTGCAGCCGCGCTGGAAGTAGCGCGCAAGAACAACTGGACCATGGCGGTCGCCATCGTCGATCCCGGTGGATACTTGGTCTACTTCGAAAAAATGGAGAACACGCAACTGGCAGGCTCGGAGATTGCCATCGATAAGGCCCGCTCGGCTGCGCTTTTCAAGCGTCCTACAAAAACCATGCAGGATATGCTGGCTTCCGGCGGGGCGGGAGTTCGCGTCACCATGCTGCGTGGCGCGATTCCGGTTGAGGGTGGACTTCCACTGATCTCAAACGGCGAGATCGTCGGTGCAATCGGCCTTTCGGGTAGCAGCAGCGAAAACGATGGCCTCTGCGCCCAAGCCGGAGTCGAGACGCTGAAATAGGAACGCCGCCGCCACTATTTACTAAGATGGGAGGTCCAGCAATCGGCCTCCCATTGATTAGTAATTGGCGTCAGCTTCCGGAGAGTGGCCCCGTTTGTAAATCAGCATGGTCCGCTCGAAGCTCATCACTTCCACGCCGTCCTGATTCACGCCTCGCGTAAGCACCGTAACAATCCCTTGCGATGGACGGCTTTTGGACTCGCGCTTGGATAACACGGTCGATTCTGCATAGAGCGTATCTCCGGCAAACACCGGATGAGTCGCCCTTACTTTGTCCCATCCCAGATTCGCTACGACCTTTGCACTCACCGTACGGACGCTCATGCCCGTAAGCAGCGATAGGGTAAAGGTACTGTCCACAAGCAGCTTTTTCCATTCCGTGTGCGCCGCATAGGCAGCGTCAAAGTGGACCTGCTGCACATTCATTGTGAGCAGCGTCATCCAGATGTTGTCTACATCGGTGATCGTTCTGCCGGGACGGTGCTCGAATACATCGCCGGGTTCGAAATCTTCAAAGTAGAGACCGGAGGTTTCGCGATACCGTTTCGGGCCGAGTTCTCGATATGCAGCCAACATTTTTTCCATGCATCCTCCTCTTGCTTCTTATTTATGCCTCGATGCCAACGGCAATTCCGGCCCGCGCGAGAATGAGCCTTGCCTTGCGTGCAATCGCCTCATCGACCATCTGATGATCGACGGTGCCGGCGCCATTTTGATTCGCCATGAGTATCTGCCGTGCCCTGGTCACTTCTTCCTCACTCGGCGTGAAAACCTCGTTGATGGTTGCAACTTGTGCAGGGTGTATCGCGCATTTGCCAGTGAAGCCAAGGCTCGCCGAAGCTTTTGCCTCCCGCCGGAGACCTTCCACATCGCCAATCTCGAAATATGGGGAATCCAGAACGGCGATCTCCTCGCAGGCAGCGGCGTGAATGATAGATGACCTGCACCACAGCAGCGGCTCCCATCCTCCTGCCGCGCCCAGGTCCGCGGACATATCCGCAGCCCCGAAGAGTAAGGCAGCAGGCTTTACCCTGGCGCTCGCAATGTCACTTAACGCGGCCACTCCTTTCGCCGTCTCGATGAGCGCAATGACGTTCGCCGCCTTGTCCGCTTCGCGCAGCAGGCTGTAAATCAAATTGACGATTGCCGAAGAGTCGCACTTGGGGAGAATGAGGTAGTCAGGTTCGGCAGAGGAATTCAGAAGCGCCTGGATGTCGTCGAAACCCGCTCGGGTGCCAGGGGCGTTGATTCGTAGAGCACATGGAATGTGGTCTCCGGAAATTCCTTCGAGGTATTGCAGCGCCGCTTTCCGGGCTTGCTTCTTCTCGGAAGGCGCTACGGCATCTTCGAGATCGACGATCAACGCATCAACATGAACCTCGGCGGCACGGGCAAAACGACCGGATTGGGTTGCTGGCGTAAACAGCCAGCTCTTCAGGAAGGATATCGGCTGCTGTCGGTTAGAGCGGACCATGGCTGCTCCTTAATACCCCACGGAAGTTAGACTTCATCATCTGCAGGCTGTCCGGCTGCTTCTCGCGAGCGGAACAATCCTGCCGTGGCATACGAGATCGCTACCGCCACCGCCGCACCGATTACGACCTCTGCGGTTCGCCGCAGTGCTGCCGCCTGCGCCGCTTGTGTATTGTGCAACATGTAGGCTGGCGTCATCACGATTGCCGCGGTGATCGGCGCGACTCTCCAACTAACCTGCTCTCTGAACAGGTCGGCTGAGACGATGATTGCGAACGCCATGGCCAGCAGCACTACCCAGGCAGAAGCTCCAAAGAGTTTCAGAAATCCCACGGCGATGCCGCAGCCAATCAGAGTATTGAGCATTCGCGAAACGAAGTTATTCATCGCCGACCGTACTTTAAGGTCGGTAACCACGACTGCTGAAATCAGTCCCCAGAGCGGGTCCATGTGCATGACCTGGTCGAGTATCAGCCACACAATCACGCCGGAAATCAGAACCCTGGCTGCATAGCGCAGGCCGATCAAGCGCCGCTGCATCAGCACTACTAGCTTGTATCCCCTTCCGTGCGCGGCGCGCACGCGTGCGAGGGACGCAGAGAGAGATTTCATCAGCGGCATGGAATTGATTATAGCTGTGCTTCAGTCTGTCTCTACAGGAACCCAGTCCTCTACCTTGGCCGGAGGCCGGGTTTCGATATTCGGCAGGAAGTAAGCAAGAATGCCGATGATCGGCAGGAACGAACAGATGTGGTAAACGACATTGATGCTGGTCAAGTCGGCGACCTTGCCCAGCACCGCGGCGCCTACTCCCGCCACTCCAAAGGCAAAGCCAAAGAACAGCCCTGAGATCATGCCCACCTTACCAGGGACCAACTCCTGTGCGAACACTACAATCGCCGCAAAGGCTGAGGACAGGATGAGGCCGATTACGACGCTGAGAACACCGGTCCAGAAGAGGTTGACATATGGCAGCATCAGCGTGAATGGCAACACACCGAGAATTGAGCACCAGATGACATATTTGCGGCCAATGCGATCTCCAATTGGGCCGCCCATAAGGGTTCCAGCGGCGGTGGACCCCAGGAAGAAGAAGAGATGAAGCTGAGCGCTTTGCACGGAAACATGGAACTTGCTCATCAGGTAGAACGTGAAATACGTTGTGATGCTGGCCATGTAAATGTATTTCGAGAAGATGAGCACCAGCAAAATGGTGATAGCCCCAGCCACCTTGCCTTGCATGGGTGATTGCAGCGCGGCTTTGGCCTGAGCTTGCAACTTCCTCAATGCGTGTTTCTTGTACCAGCGGCCCACTTGGGAAAGTATGACCATGGCCACGAACACGACTAGCGAAAACCAGGCAATGCTGGTCTGTCCATGGCGGAAAACAATCAGTGCCGCCAGCAGGGGCCCCAACGCCATGCCAAAATTTCCGCCCACCTGGAAAATGGATTGCGCCAGGCCGTGCTGGCCGCCTGAAGCTAATCGCGCCACCCTCGAAGATTCAGGATGAAATACGGCCGAACCCATGCCGACAATGGTTGCCGAAATCAGAATGGCAGGATAATTTGTCGCACGGGACAGCATGATCAGACCGATCAGCGTACATCCCATGCCGATCATCAATGAAAACGGGAGCGGCCGCCGGTCAGTATAAGAGCCAATCAATGGCTGGAGCAGCGACGAAGTGGTCTGATAGGTGAAGGTGATCAGGCCAATCTGCGTAAAACTCAGGTGGTACGAGCTCTTCAGGAGAGGATAAACGGCTGGCACCAGTCCCGAGATGGTGTCATTGAGCATGTGAGACAGGCCGATTGCAAAAAGAATCGCAAATACCGGAGCCCCGGCGGCGAGATTTTGATTACTCTCTTGAAGTCCGCGCACGTTGGATTCGACAGACATTGCCAAAAATATTCCCTTCAAACGAACAACTCTGATTGCCGTTAAAACCTAATCGATTTTCCTTTGTTCAGGCGTAGCTTGGCTAGTACGCGGCATTGACCAGATGGAAGCGGAAAACCCACGAACTGTTGTGCGGGACCAGCATTTCCTCATGAACAACGTCACAGAAATAATAACAGCCGCGTGAGGATCCTTAGGTTAAGAATTGCACCAGTCCAGGTACCGGTCAGGGGCGCCCCGCCGACGGCGCATCTTTATGCGCCGCACGCCATAGAATCTCCACGATGCGGCTCTTGGCCAGAACGCTGACGATGACCAAAGTAATGAGACTGGCCAACAGGCCCGGGTACAGCGGGTCCATACCTTTAGGGGAAATGACATGCCATACGAACGAGGTCATGGGACCGAAGAATGCAGCGGCGCATCCCGCCTTCGGAGTAACCCAGCCAGGCAGGAACATGGCGGCCAGCAGCGGAAACAAGACGGTGCATCCGCGAAGACCCATCGACAAGAAGCTCCAATCCAGAATCAAAGATCCGGCGCTTCCGTTCACAAACAGCAGAGTGCCCAGGCACACCACTAAAAGCGATGCTCGTTGTACAAGCAAAATCTCTTTCTGGCTTGCTGCAGGACGAAGATGCTGCTTGTAGATGTCTAACGTGAACATCGTGGACATCCCCAACGCCAGGCCAGCCGAGCAGCCGATGACCGCAACCAGCAGGGTTGCCACGACGGCTCCCGCCAGCAGCGGAGGCAGGAATAAAAGGGCAAAGGCCGGCAAGACTTCGGCGGAAGGCGTTGCAGGAAAAGCAGACCTCATGTACAAGCCCACCACGACCGCGCCAATTCCAACCAGCGGAGTCACAACTGCCGAGATCAACGCACCTCGCTTTGCAGCCTTGAAATTCTTGGCCGACGCAATTGCCTGAAAATAGGTCTGAGTTGATAGCACGCCCAGCAACATCGAGAATCCGGCGGCGAGGTCCACTCCATATCCGCGGCCAAACAGCGAAAACCAGGGATGAAACGAGAAAGCTGTACCAAGCCCAGAAACGCCGCCCACTCTTATATATGCCACAACGCCACAATACAGCAGGGCCGTGTACACAAGAATGACTTTGAGTATTCCGGCCAACCCGGTGCCCCATACCCCTCCAAAAAGTACATACGCGAGCACCAATATGGTTTCGAGGATCGCAGCGTGCATGGGCGACGTATGAAGGATGGAACTGCACAAGGCTACAAATGCGAGCGTATTGGCAAGGAAGCTGAAATAGATTCCGAATGAAGTGAACACTGCGACGATTGGGCTGATCTGGTTTCCATAGGTCTTGGCCAGAACCTGCGGGATCGTCTCCGTCGCGCTCTCATATAAGCGCCGCCCTAATTGCGAAGCCAACAGCAGGAATCCTATGCCTGCGCCAAGGCAAAACCACCAGCCGGAAAGCCCGAAGCGAAACGCCACCTGCGCCGTGCCGATGGTTGCAGCACCGCCCACCATCGTTCCCATCAGCGTCCCGGCAACCAGAAATGAATTGGCTCGCCGACCACCCGTCGAGAAATCTTCAGCCGACTTGACCTTGCTGGAAGCGTAGATTCCCGCTCCCGTGATCGACAGTAGAACCATCCCGCCGCCGAGGAAATACATGCCCTGCATAGCCCTTATCCCTTCGTACTGCGAACTCCGCCGGTCCATCCCATATCAGAACGCAACTCTCCTGCCCCGCTCTCGATAGCCAGAGAACAACGTGGCAAGTGTCCGGTCAGCAAAATAGGTTTTGAATTGAGTGTAGCAGGCGGGCGGGCTGAGGGCGCTGGCCGGAAGTCACCGGAACTCCCGGCCAGCACGGCGTTCTATTATTTTCTGGCCGCCTGCCATTGCGTCTTTGGATCGACAGCCAGGATCAGACAAATTGCTATGAGCGGGAAAATCGTCTCCTGAATCAATCCTGCGTGCGCCCAGCCGAACTTGTCCACGAGCATGCCAAACAAATAGCCCGCGAGTCCCGAGCCCAGGAAGTGCAAGCTGGTAAAGATGCCGGTCGCTCCTCCCGTCCGGTCAGGACGTACGCTCTTCTGAATCAGGGCCATGGTGTTCGGATGCAACGTGCTGCTGACAAACAAAGCCATCAGGAAGCTCAGCACATTCTGCTCCCATGGCTTTGTGGCCACATGGTAGATGAGGTACGCAATGACGCTCAGTGCGCCATAGGAAAAGATGATGGTTTTGCGGGTCGAGGTACGGTCGCCAACATATCCGCCAAGCCAGCCAAACATGCAGCCGGCCCCGAACCAACTAAAGGCTGTTCCCGCCATGGCGGGCGAAAAGTGCAGGTGCGTGCGCAGGAATGTTGCGTATAGACCCGAGTATCCATTCTGTATACTGCCCAACAGCACATTGGTGCAGGCGATCAACATCGTATTCCGGTTCCACAGCTTTGCCGGTACATTCGCCAGCATGGATTGGTCGAACGAATTGATGTGCCCGGCTTTTTGCTCCGTAAAATTTCTTGGAATAAGAATCCAAACAGCCGCCGCCATAACCAACCCAAGAACACAAAACACGACAAATGGCGGTTTCCAGCTTCCAGACGCTAAAGCAATGCGGGTGCCGAAGTAAGGCCCCAGCACACCTCCAATACCATAGCCGACGTTGATGCAACCGACGACGAAGGCTCTGTTCTTGTAGAAATAACTACCCGCGGCCACATAGAGGGCAGCGATCTGCATTCCTTCGCCAACTCCGGTGAGCGTCCGGTACGTAACCATGTCCGCCATGCCGATAGCGAACACTGTAATCAGCGTGAAGATCGAGTAGACTACCATGCCCCACAGCAGAACGGATTTTCGTGACCAGCGATCGATCAGGTAGCCCGCGGGAATTCCCGTGATAGCCAGACCCAAGTTGAAAACTGTAGCCAGGAATCCGCCCGTCTTCAATCCGTATCCATGGGTCTTGCTGATAAACGGAAGCAAGGTCGGAAAGATTGCCCGGTCCATTGCGTTAGTCACGTATGCCGTCGCAAGCAACATCAGGCATAGGATCGCTATGGTCGTAGGTAAACGCTTAAGACCGGCTTCCGCCGGCTTGCTTTCCATCTGGGCTAGATCCATATACCTTCCCCACGATTGGCGTTTCTCGTCGCGTTTCGTCATTTTCTGCGCCGCTGCACGACGATCCGCGAGCGCCCAAAGTATGATGGCCTGCTCGGTCTGGCGAAACTACAAGTTCAATATGTGGACAAACTCTTGAGGTCGTCCCGTGTCACCCGATATAAACGCTCTGTGATGAATCGTCTGTAGAGTAGGAGGATGAAGATGCAGTACGGACCTTATGCGGTGGATTACGAGAATCGTCCTTACAATCCCGAGCGCATGCGCAACGAAAGAATTGCAAGAGCGCAGGCTTCGCTCAAGAAACACGGCCTCGGAGCCATGATGGTATTCGACTACGACTACCAGCGTTACCTGGGCTATTACTCATCCCACCAATATAACCGGCGTCGTCTTGGTCACTTTGCCCTCCTCGTCGAAGGTGCAGGCTTCCCTTACACTCCGAAGGATTACTTTGGCGGCACGTGGGATCAGTCACGGATGCCATGGTTTAACGACAAAATGATTCTGGAGACGTCTAAGACATTTGCCATTCAGCAAGCTCTGCCCGAGCACCCGGATTACGTGCCAAAGCAAATGGACAAGATGGTTGCCGAGGTCAAAGCCCTGTTGGTGAAGCACGGCAAGGCTGATATGCCCATCGGGATAGACATCTCCAACTATGACTTAATCAGGGCATTCGATCGTGCGGGCCTTAAAATTTGCGATGGACTTCTGACCATGACAGATGCCATGCAGGTTAAAACTCAGGATGAGATTTATTGCCTGCGAATGGCCGGTGTCTTTGCGGAAAGCGCCCATTGGGAGGTATGCAAGGCTTTGCGTCCGGGTATGACCGAGCTGCAGGTTGCCGGCATTGCCGCCAACGCGTGCTTTAAATTGGGGGCTGAAGAGTTGGAAGGGCCCAGCTTCGTGGTTTGCTCAGGCGAGAGATCGGGGCACGTCGTGCCAAACATGCCCACCGACAGAATCATACGACCGGGGGACTTTGTCGTGATCGATATAAACGGGGTCAGCTTTCAGGGCTACCGGACATGTTTCTACCGCACATACTTAGTCGGCGACCAGCCGACGCAGTTCCAGAAGGACGTTTACAAAGTTGCGCGCGACGGTCTGTATGCCATGACGAGTTTAGTGAAACCTGGCATCACCACCGCCGACATATCGAGAGAATGGCAGAAGTTGGGAGACTTCCCAGGCGGCTGGGGACGAACGCCAAAGTGGCCTGAGCCGGGTAGGCGCTTCGCCGGCTCGGTAATGCACTCGATCGGCCTTCGTTCCGGCGATGGCGGACCAACGGTTGCCGGCTTCACGGCGAATACGGGATACATGATGCCTCCTGTAACAATAGAGGAAAATATGTGCTTCGCCGTTGAAGTAGGATGTTTCACCTGGCTTGGTGATAAATGGGCCAAGGATGGCGTGAAAATCGAGCACTGCGGCGTGGTCACGAAGGATGGGTTCGAGGTCTTCTACCGTGCCCCGAAACATGACCTGATTGTCTGCGGACTGCCTGGCACGTATTTTTCCGTAGATGATGTGGGTACCAATGTCAACGCAGCGGTCGCAGGACACGACTGACCTTCGCCGCCGCGGAATTGGAGCATTCTCGGTGCGGCATGCCAACCAGCGTGCTGCACCGTTGTTGTTTGTGGAGTTTTCCGTGTTCAAATATCAGGATATGGAAACATGGGCCCCGGAATGATCAACTCGTTGCCCCGAAAGACGAATATGAAAAACACCAAGGACAGCCAAGATAAGCCAATCACGAGCAGCAATCAGAAATCTTCTCCTCTTGCCGGCGTTCGAGTTCTGGAGGTCGGAAGCTCTATTTCTGGCCCGGCCGCAGGCCGCCTCATGGCCGATTTGGGCGCAGACGTAATCAAGATTGAGCCGCCTGAAGGGGACACGGTTCGCAAGTGGGGCATTCTTGCGCCGGATGAATCGTCCTGGTTTTTCAAGTCCCTCAACCGGGGAAAACGATTTGTCACGCTGGACCTGCATCACTCCGAAGATGTGGAGACGTTGCGCTCGCTGATTGCAGGCAGCGACGCGCTGATTGAAAACTTCGTGCCGGGACGAATGGCAAAGTGGGGCCTGGGATATGAGGACGTTCGGAAGATTAATGACCGGCTGGTCTATGTTTCCATCAGTGGATTCGGTCAAGATGGCCCGTATTCTGACCGGCCTGGTTACGGCAACATCGCCGAATCGGTCGGAGGACTGCGCTACATCACCGGCTTTCCGGACCGGCCGCCTTTGCGCGTAGGCGTGAGCATCGCGGATGAGCTTGCAGGCCTCTATGCCGTCATTGGTTTGCTGGCCGCCTTGCGTGCTCGCGAACGGGATGGCCATGGCGATCATATTGATGTTGCGCTCTCGGACGCCATACTTAGCGTTACCCAAGGAACCCTGCCGGAATTCGGCGCAACCGGAGTCGTGCGTGAGCGCGTTGGAAATATCTACCTGAGCTCGGCGCCGAGCAACACGTATCCCACGAAGGACGAACGCTGGATTGCAATCGGCGCAAATAGCAACAGTTTGTTTCGCCGCTTCTGCCAAGCCATCGGAAACCCCGGCCTTGCCGAGGACGCTCGCTTTTCCGATGTCCCGGCCCGGGTAGCCAACGAGGAGCTGCTCGACGAAATCATCGCTGAATGGACGCACTCGCATGATTGCGACGACATCGAATCCTGGCTGCGAAAAGCTGGAGTCCCCGTCGGCCCCGTCATGTCAGTGGCGCACATCGCAAAAGACCCGCACTTTATAGCGCGTAATATGGTCGCAACCATCGCCGATGACGAGGGCAATCGGGTTATGACACCCGGAATCATACCCAAATTCCAACGTTATCCAGTACAGCTCGGAAATGCTGCTGGCTGCATTGGCCGTGACACGAAGGCTGTCTTGGCGGAGTGCTCTACTCCCGCTCCGGAGCCGGAAGCAACGCTGCCCACTAAGGCAAAGGCTGCCACACGCTAACTAAACATCATGACGACGCAATAACTCGACAAGACCGCGGAAGCGCCAACCGGGCAAAGCACTTATAAGGGAGGCCGCAAATGAAAGCTAGCGTTATGGTAGCCCCAGAGAAACTTGAATTTCGGGACGTACCCGATGTGAAACCGTCTCAGCGTCAGGTAGTGATCAAGGTGAAATGTGTAGGAGTATGCGGAACGGACGTTGCGGTATACCGCGGAACGGTCCCAGCCAAGTCAAACCTGATTCTAGGACATGAATATTGCGGCGAAATCGCAGAAGTTGGGCCGGGGGTCACAAATTGCAAAGTGGGAGATTACGTTTCTTCCGGAGGCGCTTGGGGATGCGGAAAATGTGCATGGTGCCTGCGCGGTGAAATGTCCTATTGCCAGTCACCGAACTCGCTGGCTCGTACAACCGATGGCTGCCTTGCCGAATACATACTGGTTCCCTCTGACATACTCTATCCACTCGACTCGGGAGTTACTCCCATACAAGGGCAGGGAGTCATTGGAGTCGGCACGGGCTTGCGGGCGATTTCCAGGGCGGGCGTGAAGGTGGGTGATCGGGTGCTACTGATCGGCCCAGGTTATGGCGGCCTGATTCTGCTTCAGCTATGCAAACTCGCCGGCGCTCGCGCGGGAATTGTCGGAACCCGCGGTGAGCGGCTTGCAATTGCGCAAATGGTCGGAGCCGATTTTACTGCAAACATCAAACAAAACCCTGATTGGGAGAAGGACCTGCTCGCCACTGAGGCTCCCATGGGCTTCAACGTTGTGATTGAAGCTTCGGGATCCATTTCGGGGCTACTTTCGGCTACTCGAATGGTGAAGAAGGGCGGCACAATATTGCAGTTTGGCACGTCATTCGACACGATCAGCGGCATACCCCAAAAAGACTTTTACTATCGTGAAATATCGATTATCGGCTCGAAGGGCGGATGGGGTTTTTATAATACGGCGGCCGAACTCTTGAACCGTCATGCGGTTCAGATCGATCCGCTGATTACGCACACATTCCCCCTCGCCGAGACAGCGGCGGCATTTACGATGATGGATAAAAGGTTGGATGGCGTGGTCAGAGCTGCTGTGTTCTGCTGTTAAGGACGGACCTAATCTTACGCCGCTCTCTTCGAAAGCGGCGTAAGACAATCCACATCCTGATTCTTGGCAATCGCTAGACGATCGTGCACTTTGGTCTATTTCCCGCCAGAACCTCCAAGACCATCTTCGCGGCAAACTCGCTGGTCAATTGCAGGGCCTCCTCGGTATACGCTCCCATGTGGGGCGTGCAAACCACGTTGGGAAGGTTCAGAAATGGCGAACCGACCGGGGGTTCCTTCGAGAATGCATCGATGGCAGCGCCTAATATGGTCTTGTTCGAGAGCGCCTGTAATAGAGCAGCTTCGTCAACCACTCCACCCCTTGCAGCATTAATCAGGAAGGCCGACGGCTTCATCTTCTTGAACTCTTTTTCGCTGATCAGATTCTTCGTTTCCTCGGAATACGGCATGTGGAGAGTGACAAAGTCCGACTGCGTCAAAATCTCGTCGAGGGATGCCTGCCGGATTTCATTCGAGCGTGCGAATTCCTGATCGAAGTACGGGTCATATGCCAGCAGCGTCATGTTGAATCCGCGGGCGCGCCGTGCGACCGCTTTGCCAATCATGCCCAAGCCCACGATCCCAAGAGTAGCGCCCCAAACCTGCCTGCCGATCACCCTGGGCCACTCGCCTGCACGGAGTCTGTTAGCGGCATCGGGCAGCCTTCTTGCCGTGCAAAGCATAAGCCCAAATACCAGGTCCGCAACAGCCTCGGCGTTTGTGCCGGGAGCATTTACAACCCTTACCCCACGCGCCTTCGCCTCGCCCAGATCGATGTTGTCGACGCCGATGCCGTGCTTGGCTACCACCTTCAGCGCGGGAGCCGAAGCAATCACCGTTTTGGTGATGGGTTCCAGTCCTGCAATGATTGCGACTACATCGTTGCCGATACATTGCAGCACGGCCGCTTCCGTCGCGACCGCTTGTGTGGTTCGCACAACCTCCAACCCCGCGTCCTGCAAGAGTTGAAGCGCGCTTGGACTATATCTGGCGAAGGTCGGGGTAGTAATTAGAACTTTATTCATCAACTTGCCTCGGAATATGATTGTCGGCCAATCGCTCGCCTCCAGATGACCGTATCTCGCGTCATCATTTCACTGCGCATTTTGCGGAGCTATCCCACGCGGCCGGAGACATTACGATAGGGGTTGCGTGACAGATGATATTGTACTGGCCAAACTGTGACGCGAATAGTCCAGCATCTGGAACTCCTGCATACGCATAGAACCTTAGAAGCACTCATCCCGGCACTTCCGAAAACAACCCATCACGTCACACTGCTGTGTGATGTGACTACTTGTTACTGGGCGGCAACGCAATAATAATGCCCCTCCAGCATCGGCATTATGACCTTTGTGTCCCAGAAATGCCCTCAGGAATCGAACGGCTGAGCTGAGAAAGGGGCTCTCTAGGCAAAGCTCTGCGGACAGCCGGACATAGGGTGATCTTCCGTAATATTCAAGCTCCAGCAAGATTAGTCCACATATTGGAATAGGAGTTGGAACGGGGGACGCTGATTCTATATTGAATCTATATTGACCGGAAAAAGGCGCATCACGCAGGCGAGAGTGGGTCAATCGCTACTCCCAACTGTGATTCGTTGAGCAAGACTTCAGGGCCACGGATCTCCCCGGGCGGTTAGAAGCAGGCGCGTTAACAGATCGCAAGCTGAGGTACTATGCATACCAATTGCTCGCTCAATCAGATCTCCTCTGGATACGGAACCCAGACCATCCAGCGCGCCGCACTGCTGCTGCGCTTGCTCACCTACCATAACCGGACTGGATTGCGGCTCGTGGACCTTGCCGCATTGTCCCAGATGGAGCGGCCAACCGTTCACCGGATGCTGCAGGGTCTGATCGATGAGAGCTTTGTGGTGCAAGACCAGGAGACCAGGCGGTACTACCTTGGCCCGGCGCTCTATGAGATGGGACTGACGGCGTCGCCGAAAGACCATTTGCGCGACGTCTGCCTGCCCTTTCTCCAGTGGGTTGCGGCGAACACCGGGGGCACGGTGTTTCTCACCGTCCGTTCGGGATTCGACGGGGTGTGCCTTGATCGAAAGGACGGAGTGTCGGCCATGTCGATCAACACGCCTGATTTTGACGTTGGGCAACGGCGCCCTCTCGGTATTGGATGCGGGTGCATGGCGTTGCTCAGTGCGCTCCCGGACGAGGTCGGCGATGGCATCATCGCGTTCAACGATCAGCGCAAGGCCTTCTCCAAGGAACCCATGACAATCCCGCAGATCAAAGAAAAGGTTGCAGAGACCCGGGACAAGGGATACGCGTCGAGGACGCTTAACACGCAGCCAGCTTTGAGCGCGCTTGGCCTTGTCATTCCAGACTCCAGCCGGGGACCCATTGGCGCCCTGAGCGTTCGGGATCTCGCTACCAATTTGCAGGGGAAAAGGAAAGATCAGTTGGTCGTAATTCTGCGCCGCGCAGTCGAGGACATTGGGCGCGCGGTGCAGAAAAATCTGCATGGCGCGGCCATCGCCGCATCTCTTTCCGCAGCTCAAAAAAGGCCGATGTCCGAGGTGCATTCTGCGGAGGAGTGCCTGCCAACCGCAGTCCGTACTAGTTCGCGTTAGTCGTCGCCCGACACAATTTCCAGACTTCGGCAGACATGGCGCAAAAGATTGTGATAGTCGCTGTAACCAATTATCAGGAGTGTGATCGAATGTCGCAGCAATGGTGGTTAAGCCCTTACAACACGATTCCGGAAGTAACCGCGCAGCTTACGAACTTTCCCAAGCAGGTCAAAATCTATGACACGACCCTGCGCGATGGAGAACAGTCGGTCGGCGTCAGCATCGCTGCCGAAGACAAGGTGCGCATCGCCCAGGCCTTAGCCGATGCCGGAGTGGACCGCATCGAGGCCGGCTTCCCCGCCAGCACGGAAGAAGACAAACATGCCGTGACCGAGATCGTTAAGCACGTCAAGAACGCCGAAATCTGGGGCTTCTCCCGCTGCGTTGTGAATGACGTTCAAGCGTGCATCGACACCGGCGTGAAGTCGCTCGTCTGCGAGATGCTGACCAGCGATCTCAAAATGCAGGCGTGGGAATTGACTGAGGCTACGGTGCTCTCCCGCATTGAGAAGGCCGTCAGCTTCGCCAAGCAGAACGGACTCTACTGCGCGTTCTTCGCCGTTGACGCCTCGCGTACCCGTCTGGAGTTCCTCAAACAGGCTTATGGCGTTGCCGTTGACGCCGGAGCGGATGAACTGGTGCTCGTCGATACCGTCGGAGTTATGACGCCGCAGGCTATGTTCTACCTGGCCACGCAGGTCAAGAGTTGGTACAAGGTTCCGCTGGGAGTTCACTGCCACAACGACTTTGGCCTCGCCACCGCGTGCAGTCTTGCGGGCTTGCAAGCCGGGGCAGACTCCGTGCATGTAACCGTCAACGGGCTGGGCGAAAAGAGCGGGAACTCCGACATCTCCGACATGGCTCTCGCTCTAACCGGACTTTACGGTGTAAAGACAAACCTCAAGCTCGACAAACTGTACCCTCTGAGCAAAATGGTTCAGAAGGCGACCGGGATTCCCGTCTCGCCGTTCAAGCCCATCGTAGGCGAAATGGTCTACGTCAGGGAGACCGGCTCGTCGGTGGCCCAGGTGATGACCTTCCCTCCTTCCGTCGAGGGCTATGCTCCCGAACTCGTCGGGCGTGAACGCGACATCTTCCTCAGCAAGAAGAGCGGAAAAAAGTCAGTCGAATACGCGCTGGATAAGCTCGGAATCAGCTTCCCTAACGACAAAATCGGCGACCTGTTGACGGAAGTAAAGAAGCAGGGAGTCAAGAACAACGGAATCGTACCTCTGGATCAGTTCCGGGAACTGGTTACGAACTTCAAGTAGAGCGGAGCGTACTTTGGGGTTTTGAAGCGTGGCGAAGGACCCACTTATCTCTGGAAGGGTGGGTCTTTCACTGCGCCGCAACATGACGATTATTGGTCCCCGATTGACCGTAGACAGATTCAGCGGTAGCGGTTTCAGAGAATAAAATCTAGCAAGCGAACCGCAAAGGCTTGCACTACCCGCTGAATAACCCATGTAAGTAATTGAATATACATGGCAGAATGATGGCACTAGAATTGCAGCATCTTATCGCGGTTTTATAACCAGTGTAATGACTATGTGCTGGCGGTGTCCTTGTGGGCCCAGGACCGTGAGTCCACGCTGCCAGCGCAAAACCCCTGAGATGTCCCTCTGAGGACGGTTCGCTCATCGAAGCAGGAGACAAAATGAAAAGATCGAGAGTAGTAGGGCTACTATTAGCGCTAACGCTGTGCTTTTCCCTTGTACCCTTGGCAAGTGCGGACATTCAGACCCTTCCTGAATTCAGCGGTCCACAGTCTTTTGATGATCCCGGCCCATTCCCGACTTATGTCGTCGGAACCTTTAACATTCTTCCTGGCGACACCTCACTTTCGATCTCCGGGAACTTCGGAAACAGCATGAATTCCAGCACGGCTGGCGTCGATCTGTACTTGGGTAACATTCTGGTCGCTCAGTGTGTTGAGAATGCTGGCTGCTGGACGGGCCCAGGCCCCACGCCCTGGACCGATTCCCTAACCCCAACCCAAATCGCATTGCTGGGAACGGGCTTGGTGAACTTCACCGCCGTTCAAACCGCGGAATTTACAATTCGGCTCGGTGAGACCACACTCACACAATCAGCCGTCACCCCGGAGCCGGGTACCATAGTTATGCTTGGTAGCGGTCTTCTGGGATTGATCGGTGTGGTGCGGCGGAAGTTTAGCCGGAACGCATAAGTTCTCCCTCTGAACCTCTCAAGTACAAAAAGTCCTGGTGCTGAACCAGGGCTTTTCTTTGTGCATGTCGATTCTGTATTACGTCTTGAGTGCGACCAGCCCATGTTTCCGAATACGAGACTCAGCCGGGTGCCCCATCTTTGCGTCGTGCCGTTCGACGCTAAGGTGGGAGGCTATGCAGTCAATCCCTCCAGATTTCCCGGTTTGTCTTTCCATCTCTTTACTCTTCCCGTAAAGTGATTCGCATGACGCAAGGGTTGATACCACTGCAGCGCTCAGGACAATCCCATTTCTTGCCCTTCAGTTGCTATCGAAGGCAGGC
>Ga0181528_10000488_pt1 | contig 28067 bp, 21 predicted proteins | sample PEATcosm2014_Bin_47_FD_119742 | JGI IMG/M metagenome (GOLD analysis project Ga0181528, IMG submission 119742) | Peatland microbial communities from MTU Mesocosm Facility, Houghton, MI, USA - PEATcosm2014_Bin10_10_metaG | ecosystem: Environmental > Terrestrial > Soil > Wetlands > Peat | place...
AAGAACCAAAGATGCTCTGGAAACAGCGATCACCGAAGCCATACAGATGATTACTCCAGAGAACGCAAGGGCATGGTTTCATCACTGTATTGACGGTCTACAGTAATTACTAAAATGCTCTAAGAAAGTTGCGAAGGACCCCGTTAAGAAGCGTGCCGCAGAGAATCGGGATACCGGTGCGCCTGTTTTTCCGTACACCACCGAACCGCAAGCTTTGAGGCGTTTGCTCGCTGAGATTCCAAAGCGTCCAAAGCCCCCTAAAATGATAATGGAGACGCTCAAAGGTTGGAATGTTTCGAAGAGTAATAACGCAAATACCGTAATTCGTGTACTTAAGAAGATTGGTTTATTGCAGGATTCCGGTCAGCCCACTGACCATTATGCCGCATTTATGGCGCCGGGATCCGGCTCAGCGGTATTAGGCCAACGGTTGCGGGAAGTATATCGCGTTCTCTTCGAAAACTCAATATCGCCGCAAACTGCAACAAATGAGGAGTTGAGAACTTTATTCAATATCCACTCGGGCGGCGGCGATGATGTCATGCGTCTTCAAATCCAAACGTTCAAGATTCTCACAGAATTTGCCACATTCACTGATACTCCCGCGTCGGGGGTGCCTTCAGATATACCGAATTCGGTCGCTGCAAATCCGAATTCTAAGCCTGGAACGCTTCGTATCCCGCCAGTACAGATCGATTTGCATATCCACCTGCCGGAAAACAAAACAACACGTGAGTACGAAGCCATTATTCAGGACATCGCGAAGTACATCTATGGCAGAGACACTGATCGAACCTAGCGCAACCGCTCATACTATTGGAGCACTCGCGGCTCTCAGCTCTGATTTGCGGGCTGGAAGTTCTGTGCCCACCCCTGGAGTCTCGCCAGTCTTGCTAGCTATGCGCGAATTCGATGCGTGTATTCGCTATCTCAACACACGTCGAAGCGCCGGAGCGATCATCAATATTGAGTCAGAGGCTGATGTACAAGATGTACTCTATCTGTTGCTCAGGCCGTGGATAATCGACCTTAATTATGAGTCGCCCGCAGATAAGTCAGCAAATAGATTTGTCATCAAAGACTTCGCTTCTCAGTCGGGCCGTTTTGTAATTGATGCAAAATACATTCGTGATAAAGATCATGGGAAGAATATTTCAAAGGAGCTTCATGACGACATTGAGATGTACCGTACCCATCCACGTTGCGATGACCTGATTTTCTTCGTGTATGATCCAAGCCTCTTCATCCCAGACCAACGTGCACTGCGAGAACAAATAGAGGTAGCGCGGTTCTATGGCACTGGTGGCGACATGCGATTGAACTGCCACTTGATCGTGAAATAAGGGAAATCCAGAAGATGGTTGCCCTAAGTCCGGATTTTCGGACCTGGGAGACCACGAACCCCAACCAGCGTTTTTCTGATTCCTGACCCCTGATCTCTGTCGCGTGACCACAAACCTCATGGCGCGTAAGCGCCGATTGGCCGCACCGCAGGTGCTTGGCAAAGATTGCTAATCGTGCTACGCTTGCTCTCAGTTCGTTATTCCAAAAGTAGAGGAGCCTCATGCCGACGCGCAATGTCAATCTGACTCAGGAACTCGACAGCTTTGTGCTGGCGCGTGTGGAGAGCGGGCGCTTTGAGAATGCCAGCGAAGTGGTGCGCGCCGCGTTGCGGACTCTGGAGCGCGAGGAGCGCGTCTTCGAGGCCAAGCTGGAAGCACTGCGCTCGGCCATTGATGAAGGAGATGCCAGCGGCATTGCCGAGGGCGATGTTTTCGCACAGGTGCGCGAGGCCCTCCATCTGCAATCGATCCCCAGCTAGCCATGACCACGGTACTATGCTGCCGGAAGATCAGGTCTTTGAGGATTTGACAGCGGATATTTGAAGTTCGATTGCCTTGCGGTCCAGCTCCGGTTTTTCGGACACGAGAGACCACGCCCCCTGTGCGCGAAGCGCGCCCTCCTTGACGGCCCGCTGCCGCACCGCAGGCGCCTCTGCGATACCCTAATGTCATGCGGCTCGTCTATTCATCGCTCATTTCCGCCACGATCGCGGCACTGTTTCTCGCCGCTCCCATCCGCGCACAGCAAGCTCCCGACAGCTTTCACTGGGTCAACTTTCACTCCGCGAAGGATCAGAGCGTGGTGGCATGGGTGACGCGCTCACTGGTGCCGGAGAAGTGGACGGCGATCCGCGAGATTGGCGTGGAGTACGATGCGGCGCTGGTGGTCACGACCTTGCGCGCCACGCCGCAATCTAACCCGGCGACGGACACCTTCACGGTGTGGAATGTATCGCTGACCAGCCATGTGGTTGCGCCTCTGCTAACCGGCGTGAATCTGCGCCTGATGGACTGGATGCTCTTTGCCGAATACAAGCCGCGCGAACTGGGTGCGCTTTACGACAATTGCGGCGAGTGCACGGCAACGACGTTTTTCACAGCCTTTTACTACGACCTTTCAGAACATATGTGGGCGGCGCGATGGATGCGCGGCACACAGGCTGCACCGGTTTGGAGCGCGAATTCCACGCCGGGAGTCGAGCTGACTCAGGTCTATGCGCTGCTGTCTGAGCCGAATGAGCGGCAACTCCTCGGCACATGGAGCCACTTCGACTACGGCAAGGAGAAGGATCCGCTGGACAGCATCTTCCGCTACGATTTGGATTCCTTCAGCGGCCTGGAGCGTACGCAACTTCTCAGCGGCAAGGAGGCCGAGGCGATGAAGCAGCGGCTCTGCGCCGCGCAGAATCCTCTTCCAGGGCTGGCGCGCGGACAGGAGTCTCCGATCTGCCAGCAGACCCTCAAGCCGGGCCAGGAGCGCAAACCGGTGACCACGCCGCCGGGCAACAATCGCGGGCAATCCCGGCCGCCGGCGGCTCGGCATTGATTCAATTAGGTGAAGTGGTCAAAAGTGGACTGTCCAACCTCCTGCCCCTGAAATATCATTCATAGTAATTGGAGATTGAAATGAATCGTTTACCCAGATTCGGAGCCGTGTCACTGCTCGCCATGACAGTGGTGCTTTTCACCGTCGGATGTCGCCAAAATCAAGACCAGGTTACATCCACTTCTGACCAGAATGGCACACAGGATCAGGCCTCTGACCCGGCATCGGCCAATCTCGCTCCCGTTTCAACAGGCTCGAGCAATGCGGCGCCAGCGGCTTATAGCGACCAGCAAAGCGCTCAGCAGCCTGACTCAGGAGGCTCTTACGACCAGTCCTCAGACGATCCTGGCTACGGCTCGCAGCCCGTGGTCTACGCCGATCAGCCTCCGCCGCCCTTGCCCGACTACGACCAGCCCCCGGCTCCCGGCGACGGCTACCTCTGGACTCCCGGCTACTGGAGCTGGGCTTCCTCCGGCTACTATTGGGTTCCCGGCGGATGGGTGGAGGCTCCCTACGAGGGCGCGCTCTGGACCCCCGGCTACTGGGGCTATCACAATCACCGATACGGCTTTTACCGGGGATACTGGGGTCCGCACATCGGCTACTATGGCGGCGTCGACTACGGCTTCGGCTATGTCGGCTTTGGCTACCAGGGCGGCTACTGGGGCGGCGGGCATTTCAATTACAACCGCTCCGTCAACAATGTGAATATCTCCGTGGTTCACAATGTCTACAACCGCACTGTCAGCGAAAACAACCGCGGCGCCCGTGTCAGCTATAACGGCGGATCGGGCGGCATCCAGGTTCGAGCCAGACCCGCGGAGCTGGCGGCACGACGTGAGCAGCATGCGCCACCGATGCGGGCGCAGATTCAGAATCAGCAAGTTGCCAGCACCAACCGGGCGCAGTTTGCCAGCGTAAACCACGACCGTCCGGCCAGCCTTGCGATTAGCAAGCCGCTTGCGGCAGATCGCAACGTGCGCCCCCCCGTGGCAGTTCAGATACACAATCAAGCGATAGCACAGCAGCAAGAGCGCCAGGCTGTTCCGCAACGCGAGGCACCGCAACAGCATCAGGCTGCCCTTCAACAACAGCAGCAACAGCAACGTCATGCCGCTCAACTACAGCAACAGCAGCAACAGCAGCGTCAGGTGGTTCAGCAACAGCAGCAACACCAGGCCACGCAACAACAAGAGCATCAGCCTGCTCAGCAACAACGTCAAACCGCACCACAACGTGAAGCTCCCCAAGGCGAGACGCTGCAACACCCAGCACCACTCCAGCATCAGGCTGCCCCACAACAGCAGCAGCGTCAAGCAGCACCGCAACGTGAAGCTCCACAGCGCCAAGCGCCGCAGCAACATCAAGCGCCACCACAGCATAAAGATGAGGAGCATCCGAAGAAGTAATCTTCCGCCGAGCCTCCGCAGCGGACCATGCGGGTGTCTGCACACAGGGTGCGCAATCGTTGCATCGTCTTATTTCAGACGGGTATTTGAGATTGCGCACCCGAAGGTTAACCCTGAATCCCAATTCGTCGTATACTGGCCTCATGTCGATTGTGCGCAATCTCGCCGGCGTCGCCAAGGGCATGAGCATCACCTTTGGGGAGATCTTCCAACCTATCCAGGTGGAGAATTACCCCGACGGTCCCGGCCCGCAGCGGGGCGCGGTGATCGAGCAGCGCTTTCGCGGCACGCACGTTTTGCAGCGCGACGAGAATGGCCTGGAAAAATGCGTGGCCTGCTTTCTCTGCGCGGCCGCCTGCCCGTCGAATTGCATCTATATAGAAGCCGCCGAGAACACCGAGGAGCAGCGCATCTCCTCATCGGAGCGGTACGCCAAGGTCTATAACATCGACTATAACCGCTGCATCTTTTGCGGCTACTGCGTGGAGGCCTGTCCGACCGATGCGATTACCCACGGACATGGCTTCGAGCTGGCCACCCTCAACGCGACCAATCTGGTCATGCGCAAGGAAGATATGCTGGTGCCGGTGGAAGCGCTGACGGCAGCGAAGTAAACTCCCGCAAAAACAACTGCGGACGCGGCAAGCGCCACGCCCGCAGGCCATGCACACGATTCCGATTAATTTTAGATAGATCAATCGAATCGACAAGATGAATGGCAGCCGGATTCATGCAGCCGGCTGCCAGTATATGCTACTGCTTCGCCACCTTCCGCTCGGCGATCCAAGCGTCGATCCGCTGGCTGAGCAAATCCAGCGGCAGTGCGCCTGAATCCAGCACCTGATCGTGAAAGGCGCGCAGATCGAAGCTACTGCCCAGTGCCGTCTTCGCCCGTTCACGCAACTCCAGAATCTTCATCTGCCCGACCTTGTAGGCCAGCGCCTGTCCCGGCCATGCGATATAGCGGTCGACCTCGGATTGAATCGTGGTCTCATCGATCGTCGAGTGCTGATGAAAGTAATCCACCATCTGCTGGCGAGTCCAGTGCTGGGAGTGGACGCCGGTATCGACGACGAGACGAATGGCCCGCCACTCATCGGCCTGGAGGCGGCCGTAATCCGAATAGGGATCCTGATAGAAGCCTGCGTCCTTGCCCAGCCGCTCGGCATAAAGTCCCCAACCCTCCACATAGGCCGTGTAGTCAGTATGCTTGCGGAAGGAGGGTAGATCGCCAAGCTCCTGCGCAATGGAAATTTGCAGATGATGACCGGGAACTCCTTCATGGTAAGCGATGGCTTCGATTCCATAGAGGTTGCGATCGGTGGCGTTATATTGATTCACATATAAACGTCCGGGGCGGCTTCCATCGGGCGTTCCCTGCTCGTAGTAGGCAGGGTACATCGACTTCTCAAGATACTGCGGAACCGCGACCACCTCCAGCGGCGCCTTGGGCAATCTACCGAAGAGCTGCGGCAGCTTGGCCTGCATCGGGGCGATATAACCGCGATAGGCCGCTATCAGCGCGTCTGGCGAGCTGGCCTTCAATTTGGGATTAGTCATCAAACTGGCGCGAAAGCTAACCAGATCGGAAAAGCCGAGCTTCTTCGCAATCGCCAGCATCTCGGTCTCGTCCCGCTTTACCTCATCGAGACCAATCTGATGAATCTGCTCCGCCGACAAATCCGTAGTCGTCATTGTGCGAATCAGGTACTGGTAATACTTGGCGCCGTCGGGCAGTGCGGAGATTCCCGGATCGATGCGTCCTGCGGGAACGTAACTCACCTCCAGGAAGCGCGCGAAGCGCTTATAGGCGGGCAGCACCTCTTTGCCGATCGCATCCAACATCTCCGCCTTGATCCGCTCCTGTTCGGCAGGCTTGATTGCAGGTGGAAAGCTCTTCAACGGCAGTGCCAGAGGAGATTCTTCAGGCTTCTGATTCGCCAAATCCCTGACCTGCTCCAGCGTCTGGGCAAGCAGATACTTCGGCGGCAGGCGATGGTCGTCGATGCCGATCTCCAGATTCGCCGTGACTTGATCAAAGGCTCTGGGAATCTGGTGCAGCCGCGCAATCCAGTCGTCATAATCCTTGACGGTGGTAAAACTCAGTTCAGAAGCCAGTTGCGGATACACGGTATGAATCCCGCCCAACTGGTTCGCCGACAGTTCCCATTCCTTGAAGGCGGCAGCCTCCTGATCGTCGGTAAATTCGCGCAGCAACAGCTCGCGGCTGATCTTTTCCTGCTCGCTCAGTCCTGAGGGATCGATCGCTGCCAACCGCATCAAGAAACTCTGCTCGCGCTCCAGCGCTTCATTGGCGGCCTTCACGGAATAGTCGGATATCTGATCGTTGTAGCGCTGGTCGCCCAGCTCCGAGGCAAACTCCGGGTCGTGCCGGAGCCGGTCTTGCCAGTAATCCTCGAAGATCTCATTGAGCGCCTTGCGATTGCCCTCGACCAACGAGGGCTGCGCCACGTGAGTTGCAAGGCTCTGCGCAGGGAGTGTGGAGAAGCGAGTCAGCAGCAAGGAAAACAACACAGCCAGAAGGGGAGTCGAATATCTTCTCAACGGAGCCGCACCTCAAAGGGAGATCGACGGGGCAAAAGCCCCTCCATTGAGTGTAGAAGATCGGCAGGGTGCAAGCGTGGAGCGCAGCGTCGAAAGCCGGCAAAGTCACACAGTTGCCAAGACAAACCTGTGCAGGTGAGCGATAGGATCTGTTCACACAACTCCGTCCGCTGCGGCTGTGCGCTATAGGATGTTCTCGTTGCCGAGGATGCGGTAAAGCGTCGAGCGGCTGATGCCGAGCTGGCGAGCGGCACGCAATTTGTTGCCGCGGTTCAGGTCCAGGACATATTGCACGTGCTGCTGGATCACCGTATCCAGATTGAGGCTGTCTCCGCGCATCGCCGGACGCACATCCGCAGGAGTATCCAAGCCGGTGGGCAAGGCCAGGTCGTCAGGTCGAATGACGCCGTTTGCAGCCTCCAGCAGCGCGGTCTCGAGGACTGCGGCCAGCTCGCGCACATTTCCGGGCCAGCTATGCTGCAGGAGCCGGGCCAGCGTTCCAGGGCCAAGAATCACCGGGCGCTGCTGATAGACCGCACAGATGCGGTCGAGTAGCGACTGAGCCAGCACGGTAATGTCTTCGCGGCGTTGGCGCAGCGGCGGAACGGCAAAGCGGACGGCGGTGAGCCGGAAGGCAAGATCGGGAAGCAAAAGCCCCTGCGCGGCCATCTGGCGCAATGAGGTCTGCGACGAGGCCAGCATCACAAAGCGGCCAGGAGGACGGTCCTGTAGCGCCTTGAGCACGTTCAGCAGAAGACCTTGCCCCGGAGCTGCCAGCAGGTCAACTCGATCCAGATAGGTAAAGCCGGTCAAGGTGGCCGGGTCGGCGTCAGTCGCCAGCCACTCTCGTGCGTCGCGCCGCTGAAAGCTGGAGGCTGCTAAAGGCGAACGGCTAAAAAGATAGCGGGCAAGCGTGTGCTTCCCGGTGCCGTGCTCCCCCTCGATGGTCGCCACCTGCACGTGAGGCGCAGCCATCTCTGCCTGCATCAGCAACTTACGCCATGCCGCACTGACCCCAACGGGCTGCACTTCCGGCGGCGAATCCACTTCCACAAGAGTCAACCGGGAGACCGATGGCTGGGGCTGGGGCTGGAACTGAGCGGAGCTGTACATGGCTCTCAACGTGCCTCGCCTCCACGGCCCAAATGACGCATTCAAGGCCGACACAACTTTCATCGGCGATTGCCGAAAAAACATGAACCGGAAAGACTATGGATCTTTCCGGTTCGGGAGCGAGTTTGATTTGTCTTTTGTTTTTGTGGATTCCGTGCTTTAACGAAAGCGTTTGGAGGGTTCGTCCGAATAAATCTGACCATCGCGGATATGCACAACACGGTGTGCATACTCGGCGATATCCGGCTCATGGGTAACCAGGACGATGGTGTTGCCACCAGCATGAAGGGTGTCAAAGAGAGCCATGATCTCCAGGCCGGTCTTCGAGTCCAAATTGCCTGTCGGCTCGTCGGCCAGGATGATGGAGGGCCGGTTGACCAGCGCACGGGCCACGGCCACGCGCTGCCGCTGACCGCCGGAGAGTTCATTGGGCTTGTGGAACATCCGCGACTCCAGGCCTACGTCGGTCAGCGATTCCTTGGCTCGCTCGATGCGCTCAGCGGCCGGGGTGCCGTTATAGATCAGCGGCAACTCGACGTTATGCAGCGCCGTAGCCCTGGCCAGCAGGTTGAAGGTCTGGAAGACGAAGCCGATCTCTTTGTTGCGGATGCGCGCCAACTGATCGTCGTCCAGTTCGCTGACGAGCTGGCCGTTGAGCCAGTATTTACCTTTGGAGGGCGTATCCAGACAGCCGATCAGATTCATCAGTGTGGATTTGCCCGAACCGGAGGGGCCCATGATGGCCACATACTCGTTGTGCTTGATGCGCAGGGAGACGCCGCGCAGCGCCTGGACCTGCTGCTCGGAACCCATATCGTAGGTCCGCCACAGATCTTCGACGACGATCACATCGCCTGTGGGCCGCGCCGCCCGCTCCACGACTTCTTCTGTGCTGATGCTGTTCAGAGCCATCTGAATCCCATCCTTTGCCCGCAAATGCTGTCAGCCTGCTGTTGTTGATTTGAAAGGTCGCGTTGGCCAGTAAGGGATCTTCCCCTGACTGCATCCAATTCGCGGCTTCCTTCCAACGCTATGCTCATTGCCGTCCGCTATGGCTTTGCAGTATCGCGTTTGATCAGCGCATTGTTTTTCAGATCGCGCAATGTCTTGTAAGGACCGATGACGATCTCGTCGCCTTCCTTCAGACCGCTGAGCACCTCAATATCTGTAGCGCCGGTGATGCCGGTGGTGACGGGAACAAAGACGGTCCGCAGCTTGCCGCTCTTGTTCTGCACCACATAGACGCCCTGTACCGGCACTCCCTTTGCCGCCGAAGAGGAGGTCGAAGCCGCCTGCACGCCGCCCTTGGCTTTGTTGTCGTCATCGGGATTGTGCATCATGAGCGCCTGGATGGGCAGCGCGAGCGCGGAAGATTTCTGTGCCGTGGTGATCTTGGCGGTGGTGCTCAGACCGGGACGCAGGTCATTGGAGGTCTCATCGAGTGTCACCACAACCTTGAAGTCCTTGGCCTCTTCGGTGCCGGAGGTGGAGGTCGAGGTGGCCTGACCGGTGGAGCGCAGGAGAGCCTGATCGCCCACCAATGTCACATGGCCTTTGAAGACCTTGCCGGGCAGGGCATCGACGGTCACATCGGCCGACTGTCCCAGCTTGACGTTGACGATATCCGTCTCATCCACTTTGATTTCAGCCGTAATCACGCTCATGTCGGCCAACGTCATCAGGGTGGCGCCCTCGGTTCCCTGGATTCCGGTGACCACCGTTTCGCCCTCGCGCACCGGCATATTGGTCACAATGCCGTCAAAGGGAGCGATGGCGATGGTCTTGTCGAGCAGATCCTGATTGACGCGCAGGTTGGCGACCTGGGTCTGCATATGGCCACGTGCAGATTCGGTCTGCGCCTTGGCCTGGTTCAACTGGGCGACGGCCTGATTGAGCGAGGCGACGTCGGTGTCGAAGAGGGCTTTCTTGGCATCGTAATTTGCCTTCGACTCAATGCCAGCCTTATAGAGGGCCTGTTCGCGCTCCCAATCGAGGCGCTTCTGCTCCAGATCGGCCTTGGCGTGCTCAACGTTGGCCTCGGCGGTCTTTTCGGCGGCAATATAGGAGGCAATGTCCGTCTTGGCGGCGGCAATGGCGGCCTGCTGGCCATTCACATTGGCCTCCTGCTGCACATTCTCGATGGCAGCCACGGTCTCACCCTTTTTGACCAGATCTCCTTCCTTCACATAGAAGTGGGTGATGCGGCCAAAGGAGGTCGCTCCTACATTCATATAAGTCTTGGGCTTGATCTGGCCGGTGCCGCTGACCACCGTGGCCAGATCCTGACGCACGATCTTGGCGGTTAAAACCTTGGTGTAGCCGGATTGTTGTCTCCAGACGAAAACAGCCACGAGTACAACAACAACCACTACGGCGAGAACAGACAAAAGAATCTTCTTCATGCGGGATGTGCTCTCCAACTCTCTCCGAATTCAGTTTACGCAATCTGAGCTGCTCTGGTTCCAAAAAGCTGTTGAAGATGCCACATTTCGTCTCGGCGGCCTCTCATTCAAGCATCTGGCGAGGCTTTCCAGGGGTGAATCGTTTGTAGACCTTCAAGGTCAGCATCGATGGGATGTGAATGGTTGCCGCTGCAAAGGAGTGCGGCGGAATCAAAGTAGCCAACTCCCGGTTTTTTGGAGGCGAATGCGCTCCCACCCGACACAAAAGTTTTTTGGAGTATGAATTGCCGCCGTACCGGGCCGGTTTGCGGCTTACGTTGGCGCGGCTTCCGCGTCAAACCGGCAGTCAACTCCCTACGGCGCCTTGCCCAGCCCATTCCAGACCCGTAGAATAGAGAATCGCAGGAGTTCTCAAGGCAAATGATGCTCAACCGCAATCCTCTTCTCTTCGTCTTCATCGCATTTGGACTGCTCTCTACCCCAGTGGCCAGCCTCCAAGCTCAACAGGCTGCCAGCCCGCAGGATCACGCGCAATCGGCCAACGACCAGGATCAGGATCCGCTCAAGCGCCAGCGCACGGATAAGGAACAGTGGGCCGCTCATAATGCCGTGAGCATTGAGTTGAAGGGCGCCTACAAATCCTGGCTGGAGCAGGACGTGGCCTACATCATCTCCGACGAAGAGCGCAAGGCCTTCAAGAACCTCTCGAACGACGAGGAGCGCGACGCCTTCATCGAGAATTTCTGGCTGCGGCGCAATCCCAATCCCGATTCTCCGGAGAATGAATTCCGCGAAGAGCATTACCGGCGCATCGCCTACGCCAACGAGCACTTTCCCGCCGGCAAACCCGGTTGGAAGACCGACCGCGGGCGCATCTATATCTCATGGGGTCCCCCCGACTCGATCGATTCCCATCCCTCGGGTGGCAGCTACCAGCGGACAATGCAAGAAGGCGGCGGCGAAACCGCGACCTTCCCCTTTGAGGTCTGGCACTACCGCTATCTTGAGGGGATCGGGGAAAACATCGATCTGGAGTTTGTCGATACCTGTATGTGCGGCGACTTCCATTTCACCATCAACCGCAGCGAAAAGGATGCGCTGCTGCACGTTCCCAACGCCGGCCTCACGCAGGACGAAGAGATGGGACACGCCAAGAAGTCCGACCGCTTCCAGGGTTTTGAAGATCTGGGTGCGGGGGCGAGACAAACCGAGAATCAGTCCAAGGAATTCGACCGTATTGAGCTGGAAGCCAAGATCTTTGCTCCGCCGCCGGTCAAGTTCGCGGATTTGGACGCCTTCATGTCTGAGCACACGGTCCTCTCCGGCCCGATCTTTCCCTTTGACGTTCGCACCGACTTCCTGAAGGTGACCAGTAGCACGGATCTGGTTCCCATCACTGTGCAGATGAAGAACCGCGACATCACCTTTCAGACTAAAGACGGCGTCTCCAAAGGCGTGGTCAACATTCTGGGCAGAGTCACCACGCTCACGCACAAAACTGTGCAGACCTTCGAGGATACGGTGGAGGTGGAACAGCCCGCCGAGTTGCTGGAAAAGAGCCTGGACCGCCAGTCGGTCTATTGGAAGGCCCTGCCGCTGCTCCCCGGTCTCTACCGTCTGGACATCGCCATCAAGGACGTGAACAACCCCGACCACAAGGGCTACTACGGCCGCAGTCTGGATGTGCCTGCCTACCGCGACGAGAAACTGGGCATCTCTTCTCTGATTTTGGCCGACCAGATGCACTCCGTCTCCTCGCATGAGATCGGCAGCGGCAACTTTGTGATTGGCAATACCTTTATCCGTCCCCGTGTCAATACGCCCAAGCCATCGGATCCGGCCAAATTCAAGCGCAACCAGGAGCTGAGTTTCTGGCTGCAGGTCTACAATCTGGGCATCGACGATACAACCAAGAGCAATCAGGCTTCCGTGACCTATCAGATTCTGGCAACCACTCCAGCCACCGCCAGCAGTCCGGCGACCGAAACGGTTGTGCTTGAGAAACACTTGGATTCTAAGGACTTAGGTTCGCACAGCGATCAGATGACAGTGGAAAAATCGCTGCCTCTGGCTGGTCTGGAACCAGGAAAGTACAAGGTGACGATCAAAATTAATGACGCAATTTCAAAACAAGAGATTGCGCAATCGGCGCCTTTTGTCGTGGAATAGGATGTAATCTCCCTTGCAAGCTGACCGGACGATAGATTCGGAGAGCCGCCGGGGATTCTACTTGTAACAAGATTGCCAGCGACGCTGCCAGGTCACCAATAACAGCGATGATCCGCAGGGTCCATCTCGTTGTTTTTGCCATGCTGATTGTCTTGGCGGACGCTCCTCTCCACGGAGCCACTCCAGGGACAGTGACAGGAGTGGTGCGCGACTCGGCGGGTGTTCCGCAAATAGGCGCACAGGTCCAGTTGCTCCGTCCCGATTTGACGGTGGTCGCCAGCGTCTATACCAACGACCAGGGCCACTACTCGATACCTTCGGTCCTGCCCGGCCGCTATGCGGTCAAGGCGATGGCTGCCTGGTTCCTTCCTTCGCTTTGCGAGGATGTCCGCGTCCGTTCGAAGACCATTGTCAACCTCACATTAAGTACTCTCTACGAAGCGATGCAATGGCTGCCGGCGGAGCCGCGCGCTGGCAACTCGCAGAAAGACGATTGGGCCTGGACCCTGCGTTCGGCCGCCAATCGTCCCCTGCTGCGCTGGCTTGAAGACGGTCCACTGGTTGTCGCCTCCGATTCAACGGGAGCGCACCCGCGGCTGAAGGCCCGAATTGTGGCTAATGGGCAGGAAGGCGCCTTTGCAGAGAGCGGCGAGCGCATTTCGACATCGATGGAAGAGACGCCCTCCAACAGCCGCGAGCTGCTGGCCAGCGTCGATTTCGCCCCCGGCAGCGATGGCAGCATGGAGTCGATGCTCGGCTTCCGGCAGGATCTCGGCTTTTCTGGCTCCGTGCAATCGGTGGCTGCCATCACCCTCCATCCGGAGATTGACGCCGGCGGCGGCGAGGGAGTGGACGAGGCAGCCATGCGCAGTTGGGAGACGATGCGCCTGGGCGATGAGTTCGAGGCCGAAGCAGGCTCTGAGCAGGTGGTGGCGCGGCTTGCTGGAGCAGCCCCTGAGACCGTCGCCGCAATGCTGCCTTTTGCCGCAGCGGGTTGGCGCGACGGCAACTCCGAAGTTCGCTACCGTATGACGGCCTTTCTTCCCGCGGCAGCCAATGCCGAGGAGTCCGAAGCCCTGTACTGGCTGCCCGCGCTCTCCGCAAGCAACGGCAAATTGAGCATCGAGCACGGCCTTCATCAGGAGATCGGATGGGAGCGGAGCACGGATCGCAGCGGCGTTGCCGTCATCGCCTTTGCCGACCGCATCGACAATCCGGTTGTTGAAGCGATGAGCCGCTTCTCCAGTGGAGATTCGGCGATTTCCTATGCGCTGCTGGACCCGAACAGCGGGTTGCTCCATGCCACCGGCCCCCAGTTCTCCAGCGCCGGAATCGCGGCCAGTTATGATCGCAATTTACGTGGCGGCGAGCACCTCAGCATTCGTTACGCCAACGGCGACGCACTGGTGTTGTCAGCAGCACCGGAGGCTTCGCCGCAGAGCGCCTCGCTGGCTCAGTTGCTGAATGGTCTGCATCCCCGCCGTGCGCAGAGCTTTGCGCTCTCGCTCTCCGGCACACTGGAGGGCACCGGCACACGATGGCGCGCGAGCTATCGCTGGCAGCCGGAGGATACCGTCACGGAAATTGCTCCCTTCACCGAAAATGCCGCCGAGCCTTACCTCAACTTGCACCTTCGCCAGCCTATTCGCCTGCGCCGCAACAGCAAGGGCGGCTTCGAGGCTGTGCTCGACGTGCGCAATCTGCTCGCCGAGGGCTATCGTCCATATCTGCTGAGCGATGGTTCTCTGCTCATCTTTGCCCAGCAGCAACGCAGCATCCGCGCCGGCCTCGCCTTCAGTTTTTAGGTAACTCATCTGACGGATTTCACCCTTGCAGGTTTCACACTGTGAACTCGCGTCTCGTATGCTTGTGACATCAATCACCCGGCCCGGCACTGGCGGCTGCTAGGCTTAAGCTGTCACAGTCTTCCCCTTGCGAGGTGCAATCATGAATGAAACGACCGGCACTGCCCCCCTGAATCCTGACCAGTTGGCAAAGATGAATGCCTACTGGCGCGCCGCCAACTATCTCTCCGTTGGCCAAATTTACCTCAAAGACAACCCGCTCTTGGAGCGTCCGCTCAACCTGGACGACGTGAAGCCGCGCCTGCTGGGCCACTGGGGAACGACGCCAGGACTGAATTTTCTCTACGTGCACTGGAACCGGCTGATCCGCGAGCGCGACCTGAATATGATGTACATCATCGGGCCGGGACACGGCGGACCTGGGCTGGTGGCGAACACATATTTGGAAGGTTCCTACAGCGAGATTTATCCGCATATCGAGCAGAACAAAGACGGAATCAAGCGGCTATTCCGGCAATTTAGCTGGCCGTACGGGATTCCCAGTCACGTTGCGCCGGAGACGCCGGGATCGATTCATGAGGGCGGCGAGCTGGGCTACTCGCTGGTCCATGCCTACGGCGCAGCCTTCGACAATCCGAATCTCATTGTGGCCTGCGTGGTTGGCGACGGCGAGGCCGAGACCGGCCCGCTGGCGACGAGCTGGCATGGAAACAAGTTTCTCAATCCCGCGACCGACGGCGCGGTGCTGCCGATTCTGCATCTCAACGGCTACAAGATCGCCAATCCGACGGTGCTGTCGCGCATTCCGCATGCGGAGTTGGAGAGCCTGATGCGCGGCTACGGCTATGAGCCATTCACGTTGGAGGGCGACGATCCGCTGGTGATGCATCAACAGGCGGCGGCGATCTTCGATACGATGCTGGACCGCATCGCCGAAATTCAAAAGGCCGCGCGAGAAACTACTGGCCCAATCGCGCGTCCGGCATGGCCGATGCTGATTATGCGTACCCCCAAAGGCTGGACAGGACCGAAGTTTGTCGACGGCAAGCCGGTGGAGAATACCTGGCGCGCACATCAGGTTCCCTTCAGCGAGCTGCGCGAGAAGCCGGAGCATATGCAGTTGCTGGAAGAGTGGATGCGCAGCTACAAGCCCGAAGAACTCTTCGACGAGAAGGGAGCCTTTCGCGCCGAGTTGGCCGAGATTGCGCCCAAGGGGCGTAGGCGCATGGGCATGAACGCACACGCCAACGGCGGCCTGCTGCTGGAGCCGCTGAAGATGCCCAACTTCCGCGACTTTGCTGTGAAGATCGAGGGGCGCGGCGCAAAAGATGTTGAATCGACGCGTATCCTGGGGCAACTGCTGCATGGCGTGATGGAGGCCAACAAGGAGCAGAAGAACTTCCGCGTCTTTGGACCGGATGAGACGGCCTCGAACCGCATCGGCGATGTAATTACCGGAACCGGCAAAGAGTGGATGGCCGAGACGCTGCCGGTAGACGAGAACCTCTCGCAGACCGGCCGCGTGGTGGAGATGCTCAGCGAGCATATGTGCCAGGGCTGGCTGGAAGGGTATCTCTTGACCGGGCGGCACGGCTTTTTCAGTTGCTACGAGGCCTTCATTCACATTATCGATTCGATGGCCAACCAGCACGCCAAGTGGCTCAAAGTCACGCGGCATATTCCGTGGCGCAAGCCGATTGCCAGCTTGAATTATCTGCTCAGTTCGCTGGTTTGGCGGCAGGATCACAACGGCTTCAGCCATCAGGATCCGGGCTTCATCGACCACCTGATGAACAAGAAGGCCGAGGTGGTGCGCGTCTATCTTCCGCCGGATGCCAACACGCTGCTCTCGGTGGGCGACCACTGCTTGCGCAGCAAGAATTACATCAACCTGATTGTCGCCGGCAAGCAGCCCGCGCCGCAGTGGCTCACCATCGACGAGGCCGTCGCGCATTGCACCGTCGGCCTGGGCGTCTGGCAGTGGGCTTCGAATGACGAGGTCGCGCCGGATGTGGTGATGGCCTGCTCCGGCGATGTGCCCACGATGGAGGCGCTGGCTGCCGTGGTGCTACTGCGCACTCTTGCGCCGGACCTGAAGATTCGCGTCGTCAACGTCGTGGATCTGATGGCGCTGCAACCGCCCAGCGAGCATCCGCATGGACTGCCGGACGAAGAGTATGACCGCATCTTCCCGCCCAAGACGCCTGTGGTCTTCGCCTTCCACGGCTACCCATGGCTGCTTCACCGGCTCACGTATCGGCGGCATAATCACGATAACCTGCACGTGCGCGGCTACAAGGAAGAGGGCACCACAACCACGCCTTTTGATATGTGCGTGCTCAACAACATCGACCGCTTCCAGTTGGCGCTGGACGCGGTCAAGCGCGTGCCACGGCTGCGCGGTCAGGCCGACGCCGCCGAGCAGTGGTACTCCGAGGCGATTCAGCGGCACAAGCTGTACGTGGCGGAGAATGGCGACGACCTGCCGGAGATTCGCGATTGGCGCTGGGCACCACCTGCGGTGGGGGGACTGGCCGTCCAGGCGTAAGCCGCCTTCGGCGTGTAGGTATTGGTTTCTAGTATCCTGAGTCAGAAGTTTTTATCATGAAAGGAACTGTCATTCTGAACGAACGGGGCCCCAAACGTTTTTCAGTTTGGGGGTGGTGAGTCGAAGAATCTGCGTTTCGTCGCAGAATCCCGAAAAGCAACCGCAGGTCCTTCGACTCCCTTCGCTGCGCTACGGTTGCTCAGGATGACAGTCATTTTTGAACGAACTTTAGAATCAGAACACTAGCCGAGGAACTAACAAACTGGGTGCCCCAGATCAGGTTTTTCGGACCTGGGATTTCACGCTATGAGGCGTAGGCACAATCAACTGTTTAACCGAGTCATACGATGAGTGAACCTGTTTTCAAACTGTCACGTATTTCCGGTACTCCTGTTTCGGATGAGGAGTTGATAGCAGATCTGCGCCGTGTTGCTGAGTTACTTGGGACAGAGACATTAACAATTGTTCAATATAAACAGAAAGGAGAATTCGGCGACACAACTCAAAAAAAGAGATTTGGCGGGTGGAATAACGCACTACTACGTGCTGGCCTCAAAATATCATTGAGGCAAAACTATCCCGATGAAGAACTTTTCGAAAATATTCTTACTCTTTGGCAACATTATGGTCGTCAGCCTTCTATCAGAGAACTAGCTTCTTCGCCTTCTTCTATCTTTTCGCGTAGACCTTATAGTCGTCGCTTTGGTTCATGGATGAACGCATTGAGTGCTTTCGTTGATTATGCCAACGACACTAGCGCTGAATTTGCTGAACATTCGATCAAAATTGGAATAGATAACAAGCACAAAACGGGACGCAATCCATCTTTACGTTTGCGTTGGCGAGTTCTCCAACGGGATAGGTTCAAATGTTGTGATTGTGGTCGGAGTCCAGCAACCACTCTAGGTATTGAGTTGCACGTTGACCATAATATTCCGTGGAGCAAGGGTGGAGAAACTGTTTTCGAAAATCTCCGAACACTTTGTTCCATATGCAATCTTGGCAAATCGAATCTTCTTCCTGAAGTTACCGACTTGTTGTCTCACTAACACCGCTGACTCGTTCAGCCCCAACCTCAAAGGATTTTCTTTATGTCTTCTTTGCCTGTACTGGTTTTGAACAGCGGTTCTTCTTCGATCAAGTTTTCCGTCTATGAGGCTGGCGACGGCCAGCGCACGAAGCTCTTCGAGGGCGCTGTAGACGGCATTGGCACCGACCAGGGTAAGTTTTGGATCAAGGACGCAGCGGGCAAGAAGCTCGTCGATCAGACGCCGTCTCTGCCCACGCGCGCCGTGGCCTTCAAGCTGGTCGCCGACGCGCTGCACTCCGGCGACTTCCCTGCCCCGGTTGCCATCGGCCATCGCATGGTCTGCGGTGGACCGACTGTGCAAGAGAACCAGCTCATCACGCCGGAACTCATCGACGAGATGGAAAAGTATACGGCCTTTGCGCCGCTGCATACGCCCATCGCCTGTTACATCATGCGCGAGTCGCTGCGCCTCTTTCCCGGCGTGCCGAACTTCGTCTGCCTCGATTCCTACTTCCACCGCACCATGCCGGAAGTGGTGACGCATATGCCCATCCCCGAAGAATATTCCGCAATGGGCGTTCGCCGCTACGGCGCGCACGGAATTTCCTACGAATCGATCGTCTACCAGTTGCAGCCGCATGTGCCGCACAAGCTGATCGTCGCTCACCTCGGCAACGGAGCATCGATCTCTGCGATTCGCAACGGCGAGTGCCTCGATACCTCGATGGGCCTCACTCCCACCGGCGGCATCATCAGCGGCACGCGCACTGGCGACATCGATCCTGGCGTATTGCTGTTTATTCTGCGCAAGATCGCCGAAACTGGCGTTACCGCCGCTGAAGCCGCCGACAAACTGGAGGCAGTCGCCAGCAAGAAGGCGGGCTTGCTGGGCGTCAGCAACCTCTCCAACGATATGCGCGACCTGCGCACTGCCATCAACGAAGGCAACGCCAAGGCAAAACTGGCCGTGGACAAATTCACATGGTCCATCGCCAAATGGATCGGCAGTTACGTCGCCGAGTTGGACGGTCTGGATATGCTGGTCTTTACCGGCGGCATCGGCGAGAACGACATCAATGCCCGCGCCGAAATCTGCGCCGGACTCAGCGGCCTGGGCATTGTGCTCGATCCTCAGCGCAACAATGTGCGCGGCGCGGCGCTGATCTCCAGTGAGCACTCGGCCGTTAAAGTACGCGTGATTCCGCCGGCGGAGGATTTGATTATTGTGAATCATGTTGTCAGGCTGCTGGGAAAATAGCACTTCGACAAGGCTGCTGATCGCTTCCTGCGATCAGCAGAACAGATGATTTCCGCACGTTTGTTCTACACTGAGGGGTTCCATCTGGAGCCTTGTTCTATGATGACTACCGCCGTTCCCGTTACCGCACAACGCCTGCCATCGCCCGCTCTGCGCCGCTTTGCCTGGGCGGTGCTGGCTTACTTCATTGCCGTGATTCTGTGGGGAACGCTGGTGCGCGCGACTGGCTCAGGAGCCGGCTGCGGCGGTCACTGGCCACTGTGCAATGGCACGGTAATACAGCACTCGGCCAGTGTAAATACGATCATTGAGTATACGCACCGCCTCACCAGCGGCCTCTCGCTGTTTGCCGTTGTGGGGCTGCTGGTATGGTGCTATCGCGGCACAGTACGCGGCCATCTGGCGCGCGTTTCGGCTGTCGCATCGCTGGTGTTTACGCTGATTGAGGCGATCCTCGGCGCGTTGCTGGTGGAGCTGGGATACACGGCGCAGAGCCAGTCGCCAATGCGCCCGGCATTCCTGGCACTGCATCTGACGAACACACTTCTCCTGCTCGCCGCGCTGACTCTGACTGCACATCTGCTTGGCCGCAACAAGGGGTTTTTGCGCGGCACAGTGCGCCTCAGAGCGCCCTTTGGAGCCGCGGCAACCGTGATTGTAGTGCTGCTGGTTGGTGTCACCGGTTCGCTGGCCGCTCTCGGCGACACACTCTTTCCGGCGAGTTCTCTGGGATTGGCGCTGGCGCAGGATTTTTCAGCAACCAGCGGCTGGCTGGTGCGCTGGCGCTGGACACATCCGGGGATCGCCTTTGCAGCCAGCTTCTTCCTCGTCTGGTTGCTCGTCCGCGCCGCGCAGCGCAAGACGCAGTGGGATAATCGCGGACTCTCGGCGCTGATTCTTCTTTTACTGGCCACCGTTTACACGCTGGGCCTGCTGGACGTGATTCTGCTTGCGCCGTTGTGGGTGCAAGTGGCTCATCTACTGGCTGCCGACACGCTCTGGGCGGCGCTGGTGGTGCTGACCGCGCGGCTGACGCTGGAACCGGTAGACTGACTCTACTATTCGCACTCTTCTTCCCAGATGCTGACCATCAGGTCGCCGCTGGGATGGCGAAAGACCACGACCAGCGTGTCTTCGCTTGGCTCCGGATGCCTGAACGCTGCTTTCTCCACAGCCGACTCCGGCACGGTCATTGTGCAGGGACGCGGCAGCGAAGACTTGATAGTGCCGGCGATCATGTTGGCGATCTCTTTGGTGGCGTCGAGGGCATCGGCCTCACCGACGCTCTCCAGAGGCTGCATCATCATCGCCGCGGTAGCCTGATATGCCAGCCCTTCAGCCATGCGCACCTCGATGCGCCCCTTCCAGACGCCACCCAGATTGACGCTGCCCAGCACATGGCCGGAGGCGACGGAGAACTGCTGCGGCTCCTCAAGGGGATGCAAGGTCATCGCAAGCATCTGCTCCCAGAACTGAGAGTTGGCCTTGATTACGCATTGCTCATCCAGTTGCGCCCTCATCTGCCTACTCCCATCGGAGCAACGTTGGTAATTCTCAGTTGCTGCTCATCTTATCGGGCAATTCTCAGAATTCGTTAAAGCAGGAGCGGCGGCGCAGCGGTTCCCGCAGTCATTAGAAAAACCTCATCAAACCAGATGCGCAACGCACTGAAGTGCTTCTGCATCGATGGTTCCCTGGCTGGCGGACTGTAGATTCTTTGATGGAAGGCTGTTAGGCGGTCAGACGTTCGAGTTGGTCGGGCTTGACGATGGTGAGGCTGGAGCCTTTGATGGTGATCCACTGGTCGCGGCGGAATTGATTGAGGAGGCGGGTGACGGTTTCGCGAGAGGTTCCGGCCATATTCGCGATCTCCTCGTGGGTCAGGGCCATGGTAAAGCGGATTTCCGTCTTGCCGTTGGCGGCAGCACGGCCCCAGTCAAGGAGGAGGCGCGCCAGCCGTCCCGCAGCCGAACCGGAGAGCGCCAGCCGCTTGGCATCGTGAAAAACGGTCAGGTATTCGCCGGAGAGCGACTGCGCGGCGTGCATACTGGCAATGCCGTGGCGGCCGAGGAACTCGACGAACTCCTGCTTGCGCACGGTCTTCACCTGGCAAGGCTCGATGGCTTCCGCGGTGACCTCGTGGGGAACGTTAGCCAGCACCGCGCTGAGGCCCATCACGTCGCCGGGACCGGCGATCTTGAGAATCATCGTCTTGCCATCGCGGGAGGTCGATGAGATTTTCACCTGCCCGAAGCAGATCACAAAGACATTGCGTGCCGGATCGCCTTCGGAAAAGAGCTTGGCGCCGCGGGCATGGCTCATCATGATCCCGATGCCGTCGTAATCGGTGAGCGCCTCCGGTGTGAGATTGCAGAACATCCGCAAATGGCGATGCTCACAATTAACACAATCTTCCGGGGGGTGATGGGGATGAAATGTGGCCATGGATTCGCCGCTGTGCAAACTGAAGTATATCGCACTTCGGCCTACATCAAGGCAGAGATTTTCCCTTGATCTCCACTGTGGTCATTCAAAGAGCACGAGTGCAGACCGTGGAGGTCAATAAAATGTCACCCCTGAGCAGAGCAGCGTAGACTGCTTGCCCGGAGGGTACGGCTGAGACAACAGCTAAAGTAGGCGCGTGAGACCTCGCGAGCCAACTCTTCCAACAGGCGCATCCTGAGCGGAGGATGGCTCAGAAAGGCCTGCTTAAGAGCCTCCATGGGCAGCATCACTGCCGAAGCCGCACTCTGCGCGATAAGCGTATAGGTATGCTGGCCATCGCCCAGGGCGGCAGCCAATTCGACCAGATCCCCAGCGCGGGCCGGAGCGAGCAGGAGCCGTGTCTGCAGCCGCTCTGTCTGGCGCATAAACCTCCCGGAAAGCAGTAGATAGAGTCCACGGCAACTCTCTGTCTGGCGAAAAATCTCTTCGCCGGAACGAAAACTGAGGCTGAGCGCCGAGCCGTTCAACAAAAGTCCGGTAGAGGGAGGGCACTCCAGCAGCTCAGCCACCGGATGCGCCCGTACCGCCTCCACTCTCCTGGACTTTGTCTCACGTTGCATACCAACCTCTTCCTTTGGCTTCCATCCCTTTTCGCTCCCACGGCTTCTGGTCCATCCATCGGCCCCTTGCTTTGGACGGTCGTGGCTCGCGCGAGTTGGCAACCTTGTTGATCCCATTCTTATGACCCGCCTATCGGGGGGCACTCCGCATCAGCTACAAACACCCGGCCTATCAATAATGAGATGGCGCGATCGGCAGCCAATAGGCCTTGTTGCGGCTTCAATGCGGCGGCACGCAGAGAACCGGAACACGCGAGCGGGCCAGCAGGGCAAAGGCTGTGCCATGCGGACCCGGCGTACCACTGGCGCGCTTGACGCCAACCACAAGAATGCAGGGATGGTCTTCGGCGATTTCCGTGACAATCGCGTCAGCCGGATTGCCGTCCTTGACGATGCAACGGACCGGAAGGCCGTCGCAAAGCTGCTGGCTGAACTTCTCCATCGTGATCTCGCAGGGATTCGGATCGGCGGCTGCCTCCTCGGCGGTACGCGCATGAAGCATCAGCAAGGGACGCTCAAAGACCCTGGCCAGCGAGGCAGCCGTGGCAATGGAAGCTGCTGCCACTTCGTTACGCTCCAAAGCCAACAGCACAGGCCCGCCTGGAGTGGGTCGAAAATCCCCGGCATTCCAATCCGCGGCTACTGCAAGTACAGGACAAGGCGCCTGCCGGACCAATTGTTCCGCGATAGCACCCACAATCACCGGACCAGCGCCCTCCATGCCTTTGGTGCCGATGACAATCAGTCCGGCCTGATATTGTCTGGCCACATCCAGAAGCATCTGAGCCACTGCTCCCTGGCGAAGCTCGGAGTGGCTTGGAATGCCCTCGCGCAAGAGTCCGGCAGAGAGGCGGTCCAACACCTCTCTTGCTTTACCAGTCAGCTCCGACAGGACCGGATCTGGAAGAGCATCCACATTGGCATATTCCATGGGATCAATGCCATGAGCCAGCACAATCCTCGCGCCGTAGGCCGCAGCCAGCTTACGGGCATACTCCAAAGCCGCCTCGGAGCAGCCACTTAGCTCTGTAGCCACAACGATGGTCTCTAAACCATGTGCAAAGCTCAAACGATGCCTCCCGGCGCCCAGTGACGCCTTCTGGTGCTCTCCCTATCGGACTTCGAGTCTGCGCCCGCGAAAGCGGCAGCGGCAGTGACAACATTCACCCCGTCCTGTGACTCTGGTCACAACTCAATGCATGATACTTCTAACGCAAACACTTCGCCTACCGATATATCCATGCAACTTGTCAAATCGGTGTACATCAGGCGGGCAAATAAGATAGCCTTTTTGGGTGATGAAAACCGCATTGAGACACGCCACTCCATCGTTATCTTTGATCTCCATCGCAGGATTGATTGCGATGCTCCTCGTTTGCAGCACCGGCGCCGCGGCGCAGGCGCCCGTTCCCGACTCACCGGCCATCGAAGCCAAAGCCCAGGCTCTGCTGGCCAAGCTCACGCTGGATGAAAAGATCAAACTGCTGGGCGGTGTCGATGGGATGTTCACCCAGCCGATTCCATCCATCGGATTACCCCGTTTCAAGATGTCGGATGCCTCGGTGGGCGTACGCACCTGGGGGCCGACGACCTCCTATGCCGGCGGAGTGGCGCTGGCCGCGACCTGGGATCAGGAGTTCGCGCGCAGGCTCGGCGAAGGATTGGGACGGGATGCCCGCGCCCGCGGTGTCCACTTCCTGCTCGGTCCGGGAGTGAATATCGCCCGCACGCCGATCGCCGGGCGCAACTTCGAGTATCTATCTGAAGATCCCTATCTGAACTCATCCCTGGTGGTTCCCTTCATCGAGGGAGTTCAATCGCAGGGCGTCATCGCCACAGTCAAGCACTATGCCCTGAACGATCAAGAGTACAACCGGCACAATGCCAGTTCGGATCTGGACGAACGCACCATGCGGGAGATTTACCTGCCGTCCTTTGAGGCAGCTGTCACCCAGGCCCACGTGGATGCGGTAATGAACTCCTACAATCTGGTCAACGGCGTTCACGCCACCCAGAACGGCTTTCTTAATTTGAAGGTGCTCAAGGGCGACTGGGGTTTTCAAGGGATTCTGATGTCGGATTGGGATGCCACCTACGATGGCGTGGAAGCGGCCAACAACGGCCTCGATCTGGAGATGCCCAGTGCGCGATTCATGGACTTCCAAACTCTCTCGGCAGCCGTCAAGAACGGCACGGTCAAGGAATCCACGATCGACGACAAGGTGTTGCGGCTTCTGCGGGCCGCCTTGCGCTACGGCTTTCTCGACCGGCCTCAATTCGATCCCGCCGATTCGACTTACTCAGTTGCCAATCGCGCTGTCGCGCTGGACGGAGCCCGCGAGAGCATCACGCTCTTGAAGAATGAAGAGCATCTCCTTCCCCTCGATCCGGGCAAGGTCAAGACCATCGCCATCATTGGGCCTAACGCCTATCCGGCAGTAACCGGCGGCGGCGGCTCCTCCGATGCCCGCGCCTTCGAGCCTGTCAGCCTGCTGACCGGAATCGCAAATGTAGCTGGTGCGCAGGTTCATGTCCTTTATGACCGCGGACTTCCTGAGATCGACGATCTATTTGCGCATACACGCTGGGCAGGCGAAATCAAGATGGAGACCTTCCCCAGCACGGATTTCAGTGGAAGGCCGGATACGACGACACAAACCGAGATTGCCAACATCCGACAAGGGCGGGATGCCCGTCCTGAGCTGACTCGCAGTATCCGCTATTCCGCCAGCTTCAAAGCCGACAAGGCAGGAAAATATCGGATTCTGGCCTCCGCGCCAGGATGGAGCGGAGACGAATTTACAGTGAAGATCGATGGCCGCGTGGTGCTGGAGCAGACACACACCGAAGGCCAGATACCGCTCACGGCGATGGTCGAGCTTGCTGCCGGCCAGAATGCGAATGTCGTGGTGGATTACAAGCCGCACTCGACCGCCAATCGCCTCGGCGTGGGAGTTGCCTACGAGCCGGAGTTGATCTCAGTGGAAGCGAAGAGCTTTGCCGCCGCCGCCGACATAGTGATCGTGGCCGCGGGCTTCAGTGCAGCCACCGAGGGGGAAGGTTTTGACCGCACCTTTTCCCTTCCCTGGGGAGAGAGCGAGCTGATCGAAGAGGTTGCGGCAATCAATCCTCATACCGTTGTCGCTCTCTACGGCGGTGGAGGCATGGAGACTCAACCCTGGCTCGGCAAGATTCCCGCGCTGCTCGATGTTTTCTATCCTGGACAAGAGGGCGGCACGGCCATCGGCGAGATTCTCTTCGGCAAGCGCAATCCCGAAGGCAAGCTGCCAGTCACCTTCGACCGCCGTTGGGAGGATAGCGCCTCGGCCAAATACTACTATCCTGTCAAGGGCGCTGACACCAGCCTGCATGTGACTGAAGACGGCAGAGCGCCCGTCGATTACGTCATACCGCACGTGAAGTATGAAGACAAACTGCTGGTTGGCTACCGCTATTGGACCACAACTGGCAAGCACCCGCTCTATCCCTTCGGCTTCGGACTGAGTTAGACCAGCTTCAGCTTCTCCAAGCTCGACGTGCCCGCCCAGGCTGCTTCCAGCTCGACCGTTCCGGTCAGCTTCGACGTAACCAATACCGGCGGCGTGGAGGGGGCTGAAGTAGCTCAGCTTTATATCTCCGATCCCTCCGCGACTGTAAGCCGTCCGGAGCGTGAACTGAAGGGATTCGAGAAGGTGCGGCTGGCTCCGGGCGAAACCAAACATGTAACGCTCGATCTGGATGCCCGCGCCTTCAGCTATTGGGATGAGAAGACACACAAGTGGACGATCGATCCCGGCAAGTTTCTGATTCGCGTTGGCGATTCCAGCGAGAATACGCCGCTGAGCGCGGAGTTGACGCTGAAGTAGACTTGTACACAACCAACAAGAAAAGCCGGTGATACCATTCGCCGGCTTTTCTTATGCGCGCATCGCCTGCGGATTTGAAATGCAGACTCTGGTGCGAGGTACAAAACTCACATCTCCGTTGCAGCGACTTATGGTATCTTGCCGATATGCGAAAATCGACCTTCGTACGAACGCTCTGTTGTTCTATCAACCTCTTTTGCTTCGCCGCGCTCGGCGGGGTTAGCCTGCACTGATTCGCTCAGGACGCGCCACCATCCGCTACGCCAGCCAAAGACGCTCCCGCCGCCACTCTACCAAGCGATCCCAAGGAACTCATGCTGCTGGCTGCAAAGACGAACGGCCTGACCGGCGACGATGTGAAGCCCTGGCATCTGAAGGCCAGTTGGAAGCTCTTCGATGAAAAGGGTAGCGTAAAGGATCAAGGGACGTATGAGGAGTATTGGGCCAGTCCTGAAAAATACAAGCGCACATTCACGGGTGCATCCTTTACGCAAACTGAATACGGCACTGAGAAGGGACCGTTGGTCTCCGGTGAACAGAGCAGGATCCCAAGCGCGATCGACGATCTACGCAACCAATTTGTGAACCCAATCCAGAGTTCAGAGTCAATTCAGCGGACGAGCTTCGCGATAGAACAGCGCGAAGTTGGCAACTTAAAGTTCGACTGCCTGAGTCCAATTCCATCCAAAGAGATTCATGCCGGAAGCACTCAGTGCTTCGACACTGGCAAATCAATCCTTCGTATCTATGTTTCCGAGCAGGGAGAACAGGTTATACATAGCAGCATCGCCAAATTCCAGGGGCGTTACATTGCCGAAGACTTGAAGTCTGCTCAACAGGGAAAGCTGGTGGCCAGCGCGCACATCGACCTCATCGAATTGCTGACAACCGCCGGCGAGTCACTCTTTGTTCCGCCGTCCGATGCAACCCCGAAGCGCATCAGTATCACCGTTCCCGGGGAAGTCATGACGAAAATGCTCATCAAGCGAGTCGATCCAGAATATCCGGTCTTTGCAAGCAGTATTGGAGTGTCGGGAAATGTAATTCTTCAGGCTACGATCGGCAAGGATGGCCATGTTGCCGATTTGCACGTAATCAGCGGCCCCGCAGAACTTCAGCATGCCGCATTGGATGCCGTGAAACATTGGGTCTACAAGCCCTATCTTCTGAATGACGATCCCGTCGATGTGGAGACCACGATCATGGTCTCTTTCAAGCTGGTCATCCAGAATAACGAGTTGCAGAAAATGCATATTGGGCGCTGATTGAAATAACCTTCAAGCACCTATCCCACGCTAAAGCGCGGGGCTAATTACCGTTGCGCCTACGGCGCGAAATGAGTGAAGTTGTGCCCCGACATCAATCGACTGATTCAGGTTCGTGGTTTCCCATCCTTCCGCAAAGAGCGTGAATGGATGGGAAACCCGGCACCCGGCACCCGGCTTACTGTTTATGTATTGTTTGTGCAGCAATTATTTCATCCCGTTGGTGGCTAAGGTCCGATCCATCAAGTATTTTTTTTAATTCATCAACCGGAACTATCATTGTAATTCCACTGTTTGCGCCCACATTACCATAATATGTTGAGGCAACTTGTAATTGCATTTCTGCAGTTTCATACATGTAGCCACTAACTACCCCGAGGAGAGCGTACGGGGAAAAGTTCGTGAATTCATTACCAATCCGTATTCCTCCTTGCCTCTCGCTGGTGTTGATGAAGACTGGTGATCCGCTGTTTCCGTGAAATGAATGGAGATCGGCTAGGTAAAGATGACCCGGTAGATGGAGAATTGTGGGAATCTCTTCTTCAGGCAACATAGCGAGGAAGAGGTGGTCCCGGTTGTTCGGACAGTTTTCGCCGATTCTTAGGTGGAAGGTCTGCTTTTCGGTTTAGGCTGCCAGGGTTTCTGGCAGGCGGTTGAAGTATACCTGATCGGGTGTGAGCGCT
>Ga0181528_10000490_pt1 | contig 27940 bp, 22 predicted proteins | sample PEATcosm2014_Bin_47_FD_119742 | JGI IMG/M metagenome (GOLD analysis project Ga0181528, IMG submission 119742) | Peatland microbial communities from MTU Mesocosm Facility, Houghton, MI, USA - PEATcosm2014_Bin10_10_metaG | ecosystem: Environmental > Terrestrial > Soil > Wetlands > Peat | place...
ACGACGTGGCCCTCGCCCTGCTCGAGCATGAGCGGCACGAAGGTACTGACCCCGTACGCCGGGCCGAGCACGTTCACTCCCACCACCCAGTCCCAGGTCGCCGGCTTCGTCCGGTAGGTCACCTGACCGTTGGCCACCCCGGCGTTGTTGCAGAGCAGGTGGACGGCACCGAACGCGGCGAGAGCGGCGTCCCGCAGGGCCGTGACCTGGTCGGCGTCGGAAACGTCGCACACCACCGGGACGACGGCGCCACCGCCTCCGGCGAGCCGGGCCGCCTCGCGCTCGAGCACCGGCTGTTCGATGTCGGCCATGACCACCGACATCCCCTCGGCCACGAAGCGCTCCGTGAGCGCCAGACCGATGCCCGAGGCGGCTCCGGTGATCACTGCGGTCCGTCCGTCCAACTCCATGGCGGTTCCTTCCTGTGCCCGCACCGGCGGGCGTCGGGGCCGTCCTGCGGCCGTGGGCTCGGTCGGCCCCCGGGGGCCGGTCAGATGCGGGTGATGACGTCCTCGCCGTAGGCGGCCAGGCTGGCCTCGGTGTCCTTCCAGAACAGGAAGGAGGGAACGACGATCCGGTCGACGCCGAGGTCGGCCAACGCGTGCGCCTCGTCCAGGGCGCCCGGCCCGAAGACGCCGTCGCCCCCACAGGTGAGCTCGATGGCGTCCGGGTCGCGGCCGGCGTCCAGGGCGGTCTCCCGCACCACGGCGAAGAGGTGGGCGAAGTCGTCGTGGCTACCCGAGGCCGGGAAGAACCCGTCCCCGGTGCGCCCGGCCCGGCGGGCCGCCACCTCGGTGTGGCCGCCGATGTGCACCGGCACCGTCCCGCGGACCGGCTGGGGCCGGCAGATGCAGTCGGTGAACGACGTGAACTCGCCGTGGTGGGTGGCCCGGTCCTGGCTCCAGAGCGCCCGCATGGCGGCGATCCCGTCGTCGGTGCGACGCCCCCGCTCTCCGAACGGCACCCCGATGGCGTCGAACTCCTCCTCGAGCCACCCCACGCCGACCCCGAGCTGCACCCGACCGCCCGAGAGATGGTCGAGGGTGGCCACCTCCTTGGCGAGAACGACCGGGTTCCGTTGCGGCTGGATCAGGATCCCCGTGGCCAGGTTGATGGTCGAGGTCGTCGAAGCCAGGTAGGCCAGCCACACCAGCGGGTCCGGGATCGGCGAGTCGTCGGCCCCGGGCATGCGGCCCGACCGGTCGTAGGGGTACGTGGACACGTAGCCTGCGGGCACGACCGTGTGCTCGACCGTCCACAGCGACTCGAACCCCGCGGCCTCCGCCGCCCGGGCCATCCCCTGGGCGGCCACCGGGTCGGCGAAGGGACCCGTGTTGGCGAAGACGATGCCGAACCTCATGGTGTGATCTCCCCGATCGCCTAGGGGCCGCAGCTGCCGGGTGGTGGGCCGGCATGACGCGTCAGCCGGCCACGCCGTCCCGTCCGTCCTGGGGCGACTTCTGTCATTTCGAGTAACATCTGTCACGGTAGCTGTCAGAAGATACACTCGCAACCGGGACGGAGGGACCGTTCCACCGGCCCCCGCCCGGAGTGGGTCAGCCCCCTGCCGATCCCCGGTCGACCGCCCCGACGAACAGGAGACCCGTGACGGACCCCTTTGTCCTGTACGCCATGCCCGCTTCGCTCTACTCCGGCAAGGCCCGCTCGTACCTGCGCACCCACCGGATCGACTACGTCGAGCGGGCCCCGGGCGACCCCCGCTACTCCGGCGAGATCGAGCCGGCCATCGGCCGCTGGATCATCCCGGTCCTCCAGACGCCCGACGGCTCGATCGTCCAGGACACCGTCGACATCATCGACCATCTCGACGCCACCGAGGCGCCGGACCGCTCCGCCTACCCCGCCGATGGCGTGTTGCGGACGGTCGCCCACCTGCTCGAGCTGTTCGGTGGCGAGGGACTCCTACGCCCGGCCATGCACTACCGCTGGGACTTCGACGAGGTGAACGTGCCGTTCCTGGCCAAGGACTTCAGTGCCGCCCTGGCCGTCGGGGCCGATGACGCCACCCGCGACGCCGTCTTCGCGTTCGCCTCCGAACGGATGCGCAGCGCCACCGCCGCCTTCGGGGTGACCCCCGAGCTCGCTCCCGAGATCGAGGCGTCCTACGCGGAGTTCCTCGCCCTGTTCGACGCCCACCTGGCAGGCTCCCCGTACCTGCTCGGCGGTAGGCCCACCATCGCCGACTACGGGTTCATGGGACCTCTGTACGCGCACCTGGCCCGGGATCCGTACCCCTCGGTCCTGATGAAGACGACGGCACAACGCGTCTGGCGGTGGGTCGAGCGCATGAACGCGCCGGTCCTCGACGCCTCGGAGTACGGCGACTGCAGCCCGGAGCTCTTCACCGACGGCGTACCCGACTCGCTGGCCGCTCTCCTGGCCTATATCGGTACCGAGTGCGTCGACGAGGCCGTCGCCCAGGTGAGGGCCGTCGACGCCTGGTTGGCCGAGCACCCCGATGCGGCCGAGGGTGAGGTCGTGCTGGGCAAGCCGAAGCGTCGCTACAGCGGGACCACCACGTTCGACTGGCGCGGTCGGTCCATGACCGTGGTGGTCGTCCCGTACCGGATCTTCATGGTCAAGCGCGTCCAGGACGCGTTCGCGGCGGCCACGGCCGACGAGCGGGCGACCATCCGCAGCCTGTTCGCCGCCGCCGGGCTCGACCCGCTCCTCGACATCCGCCCGCGCCGTTGGGTGCTGCGCTCGGACAACCACGAGGTGTGGGGGCCGGCCCAGGAGCCGGTGCTCACCAGCTGAGCCGAGCGACGGCCGGGCCGACTACCGCGGCTCCGGACCACCGGTGGTCGACCGCCGATCGGCGCGGTAGCGCTCGAACCGGGTGACGAACTCCTCGGTCCGGGACGATGACCAGGCGACGGCGCGGCCACCGGCCAGGTGACCCACCCGGAGGCGGTGGTCGGCGATGCGCGGGTCGAGGTCGCGGTCGAACCCGAGACGCCTGAGACCGTCGAGACGCACGTAGAACGGCACCAGGGTGGCCTCGGCGAGGGTCGGTCCGGTACCCGCCAGCCAGGGCGACCCGTCCAGCCCGGCCCCGAGCTCGGCGAGGGCGGTGGCCAGGGCGTCGGCCGACTCGGCGATGCGGTCGACGTGGGTTCCGTAGTAGACGCCGATCATGGGCGGGAAGACGCGCCGGTCGATCAGGGTCATCAGTTCGAGCACCCGGAGTCGGGTCGACGGGTCCGACGGCAGGAGCGGCGGCGCGTCCACCCGCTCCTCCAGCCACTCCAGGATCGGCAGCGAGTCGGCCCGGTACTCGCCGTCCACCCGCACCATCGGGATCTCACCGAGGGGCGAGTGCGCCACGAACTCGTCAGGGACGACGAAGCCGGCCGGTCGGACAGCCGTCGGCGGGACGTCGACCACGTCGTGGACGATCCCCCGCTCAGCCAGGGCGAAGGAGACCCGCACCGAGTAGGGACAGATCCAGTGGCCGTAGAGGGTGACGTCGGTCACGGATCGGCGTGCGGGGGGCTGCTCACCGGGTGAGTCTCCCCCAGACCGTGCCCTGTCGACGAACACGGCCGCCGGCGCTCCCTGGGCGCGCATACGACCGGGCCCCGTCGTCGACGGGGCCCGGTCGTATGTTGCTGGTCCTATTCCGACTTCCTGGCGGGGATCACCCCGCCCGGAACCGGTTGGCGGTCAGGCTCAGGAAGCCTTCAGCGCCGACAGGGCCGTGACGGCACCGGTCGACGAGTTGAGGCAGACCGCCCCCGACGACTTGCCCGGGATCTTGAGGCTGTCGCCCGTGTCACCCGTGACCGTCGCGGTGAACTTCTCGGCCGAAACCGGGCCACCCTTGGTGTAGCCGGGGCACTTCTTCGCCGACGTGGACTTCAGCGCGGGGGCGCTGATGGTCGTCGAGCTACCGCTCGTCCACGTGATCGTCCCTCCGGCGGCCAGCGTGGCGGCGGGTAGCGGCGTGGAGCTTCCCCCGGTGGCACCACCGGTGCAGCCACTGACAGTGATCGTCGACGAGATGTTCCCGGTGATCGTCGTGCAGGTGATCTTTGAGTACTTGCCGTGGGCGGCTGCGCCCGCGGGGCCGACGGCACCGAGGCCGATACCGGCGATGGAGGCCGGAATGGCCAGAGCGGCCGCGGCAGCAGCCACGGTGAAGAGACGACGCATGTGATTCCCCCTGATCTAGGTGACGCAGAGCCCTATTAGCCCCGCTCGTGTACCTGGCCCTCTTTCGAATGCCAACGTCGTTGTACCATCGGTCTTCGGCGAAGACAACCATTTTGCAATGGTTGTCCGACGGGGAATTGCCCGGCGACCACGGAGCGTGTCCACGGACGTGGACAGTCGGCGCAATTTCGTGATCGCAACGGGGCGGCTGGTGTTCGGCGGTCAGGTGCCAAGCCTCGGAGCGGAACCGCATCACCCATCACGTCGGCCGGTGCCGCGACGACGCCCCCTGGGTGACCAGGGGGCGTCGCGCGATACCGCTGTTCTTGCTGGGACTACAGGCTGAACGTCGTGTGCGGCACCAGCTTGAGCTTGTTCTTGGCGATGTCGATGCACACCCGGCCGGACGTGGTGTCCCCGACGGCCGGGATCCCGACGCCGACGGTCGACGCGGCGGTCACGGTACCGGTGGCGTCATACTCCACGTAGTTCTTGGCACAGGCGCCCTGGCCCGGCGAGTTGTCCGTGAAGGAGACGGTCGTCGTCGCACCGCTGTTGGACCACGTGATGTTCCCGCCGGCCAGGAGGGCCGACGTCGAGCCCGTCGCGTCCTTGTAACCCTTGCCGCCGGACGGCGTGCACTTGCTGAAGGTGAGGGTCCCCGAGGCGAGCGGGCCCGTGAGCTTGACGCCGGAACACTGGATGGCTGAGACAGCCCCCGCCGTGCCGACCTCGACAAAGCCGGCCGTAGCTACCGACGCCGGAACGGCCAGCGCGGCCGCGGTGGCGGCAATGGTGAAAAGACGACGCATGAAATCCCCCTCCATGTAAGGAAATGCGGGACCCATTTGGCCCCACACGTAAATCCGACTCTCATTTGAAAGCCAACGAAGTTCTACCATCGGAATACCGGGATTTCAACCTGTTCGGGGCGTTATCAGTCAGGTATTTCGCCATCAACCGAAGACGTGCTCCCCGGGTTGCGGATGGGCGACCTGGCTGGGGGCCCGGGGGCTCCCTCCCCGGTGTTCACGTCGAGGGCGAACTGCGTTCTACCGCACACCCCTGTTTCCCTCCGCACCGCAGCGGAACGCCAGTTCCGGGCGGACGCGACACGGCCCCGTGGACGTCCACGGGGCCGTGTCCGGTGACTCGAGGTGGGGACTTCAGCCGGCTGCGCCCACGATCGGACTGGCGAGGGAGGAGCCACCCTCCGACCCGTAGTTCGTGGTCCCGTAGGAGAAGACCCCGCCGTCTCCGGCGAACAGGTTGTACCCACCGTTCGGCCCGGCCGCGACGGCCACCACCGGGCTGTTGAGCGGTGCGTTGCCGTGGCTGCCGTCGAAGGTGGCGTCGCCGTAGTTGAAGACACCGCCGTCGGCGGCCACCAGCCAGTAGCCGTGGCCGTCACCGGTCGCGGCGATCCCCACCACCGGGCTGTTGAGGGGCGCATTGCCGTGGCTGCCGTAGAACCCGGCGTCGCCGTAGGCGAAGACCCCACCGTCGGCGCCCACCAGCCAGTAGCCATGGTTGTCGGGGGTCGGCGCGATGCCGACCACCGGGCTGTTGAGGGGCGCATCGCCGTGGCTGCCGTAGAAGCCGGCCGTCCCGTAGTTGAAGACCCCCCCGTCGGCGGCCACGAGCCAGTAGCCCAGATTGTCGGTGGCCGAGGCCATGCCGACGATCGGACTGTTGAGCGCGTCAGGGGCGCCGAACGACCGGACCGAGCCCTTGGCGTAGATCGAGCCGTTCGCCGACACCATCCAGTAGCCGGGCACGTACGCCGTGAACGGGGTCACCGGGTTCGAGGGCGACGACGCCGGCCCGGAGCCGACCCGGTTGGTGGCGGTCACGGTGAACGTGTACGTGGTGCCGACCGTGAGTCCGGTCACGTCGAAGGACGTGACGGCACCCGTGGTCCGCGGGGCCTGGGCGGTCGTGCCGACGTAGGGGGTGATGACGTAGTGCGTCACCGCGGCACCCCCGTCGGAGGCCGGGGCCACCCAGGTGAGGGAGGCGGCGGCGCCACCGGCGGTCGCCACGACGGTCGACGGCGCTCCGGGCAGGGTGGCCGGGGTGACGGCGGCGGAGGCGGCGGACGCCGTCCCGGTGCCGGCGGCGTTGGTGGCCGCCACGGTGAACGTGTAGGTCGTGCCGTTGGTGAGTCCGGTCACGTCGTCGCTCAGGACGTTGCCCACGTCGACGGCCGTCTGGGCGGTCGTGCCGACGTAGGGGGTGATGACGTAGCCGGTCACCGGCGTCCCGCCGTCGGACGCCGGGGCGACCCAGGTGACCGTGGCGCTGGCGTTGCCGGCGGTCGCCGACACGCCGGTGGGCGCCCCGGGCACGGTCGTCGGGGTGACGGCGGAGGAGGCGGCGGACGGCGTCCCGGTGCCGGCGGCGTTGGTGGCCGACACCGTGAACGTGTAGGTCGTGCCGTTGGTGAGCCCGGTCACGTCGTCGGTGAGGACGTCACCCACGTGGACGGCCGTCTGGGCGGTCGTGCCGATGTAGGGGGTGATGACGTAACCGGTCACCGGCGACCCGCCGTCGGACGCCGGGGCGACCCAGGTGACCGTGGCGCTGGCGTTGCCGGCGGTGGCTTCGACGCCGGTGGGTGCCCCGGGCACGGTCGTCGGGGTGACGGCGCCGGAGGCGGCGGACGGCGTCCCGGTGCCGGCGGTGTTGGTGGCCGACACGGTGAACGTGTAGGTCGTGCCGTTGGTGAGTCCGGTCACGTCGTCGGTGAGAACGTTTCCTACGTCGACGGCCGTCTGGGCGGTCGTGCCGATGTAGGGGGTGATGACGTAGCCGGTCACCGGCGACCCACCGTCGGACGCCGGGGCGACCCAGGTGACCGTGGCGCTGGCGTTGCCGGCGGTGGCTTCGACGCCGGTCGGAAAGCCCGGCGGAACGACGGTGTTGGTCGGCGTCACCGAGTTCGAGGCCGTCGATGCCGGTCCGGACCCCGCTGCGGTCGTCGCCGTCACCGTGAACGTGTAGGCGGTCCCGTTGGTGAGCCCGGTCACCTCGTCCTCGGTCACGTCGCCGACGGTCACGGGCGTCTGGGCGGTGCTCCCGATGTACGGGGTGATCGTGTAGCCCGTGATGGGCTCGCCGCCGTCGGACGCCGGGGCGTCCCAGGTGACGGAGGCACTGGCGTTGCCGGCCGACGCCACCACGTTCGTCGGGGCCCCGGGGAGGGCGGCCGGGGTGACGGCGTTCGAGGCGGTCGAGGGTGTGCCGGTCCCCGAGCCGTTCGTGGCCGCCACCGTGAAGGTGTAGGTGGTGCCGTTGGTCAGCCCGGTGACGGTGTCGGACGTCACGTCACCGACGTCGATCGGCGTCTGGGCGGTCGTCCCGATGTAGGGGGTGATGACGTACCCGGTGATGCTCGACCCACCGTCGGAGGTCGGCGCGTCCCACGTCAGACCGGCACTCGAGTCACCGGCCGTGGCCGCCACGGAGGTCGGGGCTCCCGGGGGGCCGAGCAGGTTGACGTAGGCGGCGGAGGGGAACTGCAGGGGTGCCGTGCTCACCAGGGCCGTGGTCGACCCCGGGGACAGGGCGGGAGCCGTCGCGTACGGCGGCGTGGCGCCCCCGGTCTGGGCCGGTCCGGCCGGACTCCCGACCGTGTACCCGGCGTAGCCCGTCTCCAGGCAGTTGGACGGGCCGTCGCCGGGCGAACCTCCGAAGGCGATCCCACCGAGGATGCCGAGTTCGAACTTGGTGACACTGACCACGCCGACCCCGGCGGTGCCCCCGGCCGTCCCGTCGGTGGTGAACACGTCACCGGTGGAGAAGGTCGGATCCGAGTACACGAGGGCGCTGCCGAACCCGACCGTCACCGAGGTCGCGGCGGCGGTCGTCGGCGCGCTGATGACGGCGGACGTCTTGCCCGTGATGGTGGTGATGGTGGCGTTGGCGGGAAAGCCGGCACCGCTCGAGGCCAGGGTGTCACCCACGGCCGCCTTGGAGAAGTTGCCGGTCAGGGTGGTCGACCCGCTGGTCCAGGAGACCTTGGTGGCCGTGCCCCCGGGATTCGCCACGGAGATGACCGGGGACGAATAGGTGTAGCTGCCGGTGGCGTGGCCGTCCGTCGAGCCGATCTTGTCGACCCAGCTCAGCGTCAGGGGCGTGGTGCCCACTCCTTCGGACTCCAGATTGGCGATGAAGGCGCCGGAGAGGGTGCTGGAGGCCGTACCCGACAGGCCGAAGGTGGCGCCGGTGGGTGCCGCCGAGTCGACCGTCGTGTTGGCGTCCAACTCGCTCAGGAAGGGCGCCACCTGCGTGCCGGCCAGCGTGTTGGTGCAGTCGGCCTCGTAGGACACGGCGGGGCTGGTCGGGTTGCCCACGGGGTCGTTGTTGACCGCACCGGCCACCCCGGGGCCGGCGATGGCGGCCCCGAGTCCGGCGAGCACGAGCAGGGCGCCGGCCGCCGCGGAACTCACCGCCCGACGTCCCCGTGTGCGGCCACCGGACCGTCCGGCCCGGTTCACCTGTGCTGGCTCCGACATCATCGTTGCTTCCCCCAATTCCTCGCCGTTCCGTGTGACGCGCCTGGAAGGAGGGTCAGCTCTGCACTGGTCGACGCCCGAGCATCCGGGCGGTGATCCCCGGATCTGCCGGGCCCCCTCACCACCTGCCGCTCGCTCCGCCGCTCCCCCTGGGCTGCGTCATGGTGTCATGGAAGTCGGGTTGCCGCAAGCAGGCCCTTGAATTCTCGGACCGGGTCAACCAGGTTCTCCCTCCGGTCCACTCGGCGTCGGATGTCGTCCGGCGGGGCCCGATGCGGCAGGCTGGGGGGCGGGTGGCGCTCGGGTTACAGTCCGGCTCGGCCCGAACCCCCGTGCATCCGCCCGTCGACACGCGCCGAGGAGACCCCATGGCTGACGCCCCACCGCTCAACGCGCTCGACATCGCGCGACGGGCAACGCTGCGACCCATCACCGAGGTGGCGGCCGGGATGGGGATCGGCGAGGAGCTGCTGGATCCCTACGGCCGCTACGTCGCCAAGGTGTCGCTGGACGCCATCGGGGCCCTCGCCGACCGGCCACGGGCCCGCTACGTCGTGGTGACGGCCATCACCCCCACCCCGCTCGGCGAGGGTAAGACGACCACGACCCTCGGGCTCGCCCAGGGGATGGCCCATATCGGCAAGCGGGCCACGGCGGCGATCCGTCAGTCGTCGATGGGACCGACCTTCGGGATCAAGGGAGGGGCCGCCGGCGGCGGCTACAGCCAGGCTGCCCCCTTCGAGGCGTTCAACCTCCATCTGACCGGTGACATGCACGCCGTGACGGCCGCCCACAACACACTGTCGGCGATCGTGGACAACCACCTGCACCACGGCAACGAGCTCGACCTCGACATCCACGCCATCTCGTGGCGTCGGGTGCTCGACGTGAACGACCGCGCCCTGCGCAACATCGTGATCGGCCTGGGGGCCAAGGAGGACGGCGTGCCCCGGCAGTCGGGGTTCGACATCACCGCGGCCTCCGAGGTGATGGCGGTCCTGGCCCTGTCGACGTCACTGCGGGACATGAGGCGACGACTCGGCGAGATCGTGGTCGGCTTCGACGGCTCGGGTCGACCGGTCACCGCCGAGCAGCTGCGCGGGGCCGGGGCCATGGCCGTCATCCTGCGTGACGCCCTCAAGCCCAACCTGCTCCAGACCCTCGAGAACACGCCCGTGCTCGTCCATGCGGGCCCGTTCGGGAACATCGCCCACGGCAACTCCTCGGTGGTGGCCGACCTGATCGGCATCCATGCCGGCGACTACCTGATCACCGAAGCCGGGTTCGGCGCCGACATGGGCGCCGAACGCTTCTTCAACATCAAGTGCCGGACATCCGGGCTCACGCCCGACGCCGCGGTGGTCGTGGCCACCGTGCGGGCCCTGAAGGCGCATTCGGGCGCCCACCGCATCGTCGCGGGGCGTCCCCTGCCGCCCGCCCTCCTCGAGGAGCATCCGGAGGAGGTGCGGATCGGGTCCGAGAACCTGGTCAAGCAGATCCGCAACGTCCAACTCCACGGGGTGACCCCGGTGGTGGCCATCAACGCGTTTCCCGGTGACCACGAGAGTGAGTACGGGGTGATCCGCGAGGTCGCCGCCTCCCTCGGCGTCCGCTGTGCCGTGACCACCCACTTCGCCGACGGAGGAAGCGGGGCCGTCGAGCTGGCCGAGGCCGTGACCCGGGCGGCCGACGAGCCGTCGGAGTTCCACCCCCTCTACCCCTCGGGCGCGACACTCCGCACGAAGATCGAGACCATCGCCACCCAGGTCTACGGGGCGGACGGGGTGGACTTCTCGCCCCCGGCCGGCCGACGGATCGACCAACTGGAGGAATCGGGTTTCGGCGGGCTGTCGGTGTGCATCGCCAAGACCCACCTGTCGATCTCCGCCTTTCCGGAGCTGAAAGGGGCGCCCACCGGCTGGCGGCTGCCGGTGCGGGAGGTACGGCTGTCGGCCGGCGCCGGGTTCGTCTACGCCATCTGTGGCGACATGCGGACCATGCCGGGGCTGGGCTCGCACCCGGCCGCCTTCGACATCGACCTCGACGAGCACGGCGACATCGTCGGCCTCTACTGAGGGGCCCGGGCGCCGGCGCGACACGGACCGGCCCACCGCGGGGAGGGACCCGGCGTGTGGAACACTCCGTCCATGCGAACGGATACCGCCCGGTCCCGGACCCCGTATCGGAACACCGTCGGAGCCGCGCTCCTCGCCGTCGTGGTGGCGGGCACGCTGGCGGGCTGCTCGTCGTCCTCCACGGCCACCCCCACGACGACGCGGGCCAGCACCACCACCTGCACCCGCGGCGAGCCGTCGACCCCGGTGGCCGCCTCCCGGGTACCCGGCTCGACGACCAACTGGGACATCACGTCGTTCGACGGCACGGTCATCCGGGCCCACTGGTTCCCGCTCTCGGTCTACGAGCCCTCGGCCGGAACGGGCCCGCACCCGACCATCCTCATGGGACCCGGATGGAGCGAGTCCGGTGACACCGACACGTCGGACACGACCGGCCAGAGCCTGCTCGGCGCCGACGCCATCCGGACGCTGTTCGACGCCGGGTACAACGTGCTCACCTGGGACCCACGGGGCTTCGGCGCGTCGGGCGGACAGGCCGAGGTGGACAGCCCCGCCTACGAGGCACGCGACGTCTCGGCCCTGGTCGACTGGGTGGCCACCCAGCCCGGGGTGGAGCTCGACGCACCGGGCGACCCGCGCGTGGGCATGGTCGGCGGCTCCTACGGCGGTGGCATCCAACTGGTGACGGCGGCCACCGACTGCCGGATCGATGCCATCGTGCCCACCATCGCCTGGAACTCGCTGACCACCAGTCTCTTCAAGTCGGGCATCGTCAAGAGCGGATGGGCCGGCATCCTCTCCGACCTGTCGTCCAGCGACCACGTGGCCCCCCAGGTCGTGGCCGCCCAGCAGGCCGGCCTCGAGGACGGCACGATCTCGGCCGCCCAGGAGGCGTGGTTCGCGGCCCGGGGCCCGGCCCAGTACCTCGGCGACATCCACATCCCCACCCTCATCCTCCAGGGAACGGTCGACACGCTCTTCACCCTCCAGGAAGGGGTCGACAACTACGAGGCGCTACGGGCCCGGGGCGTGCCGACCGCCATGCAGTGGTTCTGTGGCGGCCACGGCGTGTGCCTGACACCGGCCGGCGACGTCGACGCCCCCGAACAGGCCACGCTGGCGTGGCTCAAGCGGTACGTGCAGCGCGACACCTCGGTCGACACCGGGCCGGGCTTCGACTTCGTCGACCAGAACGGCACGAGCTACACGGCGCCGGCCTACCCCGTGGCCGCCGGCCCACCCGTGACGGCGTCCGGCTCGGGCTCGCTCCCGCTCGTGGCGACGGGTGGGTCCGGCCCCCTCGTCGCCGTTCCGGGCAGCCAGGAGCTGGGCACCCTGGTCGCGCCCATCACGCCGGCGCCGGCCTCGACCGCCGTCGACATGCCCGTCTCCTTCGCCAAGCCGGTGGTGGTGGTGGGCGCCCCCCGGCTCCAACTCACCTACTCGGGCCACGTGGCCGCCGGCGACCGTCCCGAGCGGGTGTTCGCCCAACTGGTCGACCGACGCACGGGTGACGTGCTCGGCAATCAGGTCACGCCGATCCCCGTCGTACTCGACGGCGCCACCCACTCCCTCAGCATTCCGCTCGAGATCGTCGCCTACACGGCCGCCCCGACGTCGGAGGTCGAGCTCCAGCTGGTGGCCACGACCGTCGCCTACGCCCAGCCCCGCCTCGACGGCTCGGTGACGTTCTCGACCATCCGGCTGACCCTGCCGACGGCGGCAGACCTCACCCCCGTGGTGCCGACGACCGCCGGCTGACGGGCGATCCGATTCCCCCGGACGGCCCACCCGTCGTCAGTCGGGCAGGCCGGCCAGGAACTCGACGATGGCCGCGTTGACCGGACCGGGATGGGTCATGTTGGCGGCATGGGTGCCCTCCTCGATCGCCACCACCCCGGTGCAACCGACCAGCCCGTCGGCCATGCGCTCGGCCTTGTCCATGGAGATGGAGAGGTCGGCGGTTCCGTGGACGACCAGCGCCGGCGCGGTGATCTCGCCCAACCGGTCCTCGATCCCCTCCCGTTCCACCAGCGCCTGGCCCGGGTTGCGCACCGACTCCTGGGGCAACGCCTTCCACCGGGCGGTCCACGTCGCCGAGAGCCCGGGCTCCCCCAGGATGAGTGCGGCGCAGGCGTCGGCCAGCTCGTCGGAGGGCCCGTCGATCACCCAGGCGTCGATCATCCCCTGGTAGACCGGCACGACGTCGGGGTCCTCGGGGCCCGCCTGGCTGTCGAGCAGGATCAGGCCCCGGATCCGCCCGGGTGCCAGCAGGGCGGCCCGGAGGGCCAGGAACCCGCCCTGGGACATGCCCCCCACGACCGCGCGGTCGATGCCGAGGTGATCCATGAGGGCGAGGCAGTCGCGGGCCAGGTCCCAGTAGGTGAAGGGCCGCCCGTCGTAGAGCGTCTCGCCCCATCCACGCGCGTCCCAGGTGATCACCCGGTAGTCGTGGCGCAGCGCCGCCACCTGGTCGTCGAACATCGAGCGGTCCATGAGGAAGCCGTGGGCGAGGACCACTACCGGACCCGGCCCACCGGTGTCGTCGAATGCGATCGTCGCCCCGTTGACCGCTGCTGTCGCCATGTCGATCCCTCCCGGGGCGCCGCCTGGGGCCTCCGTCCGGCGCAGTGTAGGTCGGGGGCCGACGGGGTCGGGCCGCGGCAGCGGGCCGCGCGCGGCAGTCCGAGACCTACCCAGGAGATGATGTCCCGCTGGATCTCGTTGGTGCCGCCCCCGAACGTGAAGATCGTCTGGCCCCGGGCCCGCTGCTCGAGGCGACCGCCCAGCACGGCGCCGGGCGATCCCTCGGCCAGGTAGCCCGCCTGGCCGACGATCTCGAGCAGGACCTTGTAGACCTCGAGCGCGAACTCGCTGCCGTACACCTTGGTGGCGGAGGCGTCGGCCGGATTGAGTCCCTTGTCGGCGGCCCAGGCCACCTTCCAGTTGAGGAGCTTGAGGTAGTCGGCCCGGGCCCACAGGCGGGCCAGGTGGATCCGCACCCACTCCTGGTCGATGACCCGGCGCCCGTCGGCCAGCCGGGTCGCCTGGGCCCATTCCCGCACCTCGGCGATGCTGCGCAGCAGGCCCGACACCGGGCAGATGGCCACCCGCTCGAAGTTCAGCTGGTTGGTGATCAACGTCCAGCCACCGTTCTCCTCGCCCACCAGGTTGGCGGCGGGGACCCGCACATCCTCGTAGAAGGTCGAGCTCGTGAACTCACCGGCCATCGTCGGCAGGGGCGACCAGCTGAATCCCGGGGCGTCGACCGGGACGATGAAGACCGACAGTCCCTTGTGCTTCGCGGCGTCCGGGTCGGTGCGGGCGGCCAGCCAGACGTAGTCGGCGTACTGGATGGCACTCGTGTAGAGCTTCCGCCCGTTGATGACGTACTCGTCACCGTCGCGCACGGCCCGTGTCTGCAACGACGCCAGGTCGGTGCCGGCCGCCGGCTCGGTGTAGCCGATCGAGAAGTGGACCTCACCCCGCAGGATCGCCGGCAGGAACCGCCGACGCTGCTCGTCGGTACCGAGCTGCATGATCGCCGGCCCGACGCTGTTGAGGGTGAGCAGCGGCAGGGGCACCCCGGCCCAGTGGGACTCCTCGACGAAGATCATCTGGTCGATCGGCCCCCGACCGTGCCCTCCGTACTCGGTGGGCCAGCCGATCCCCAGCCACCCGTCGTCGCCCATCCGCTTGATGGTGGCGACGTAGTCGGGACGACCGCCCGCCACCGACGTCGCCGCGGCCAGGTCGGCGAAGTAGGCACGGAGCTCCGCCTGCAGCGCCAGCTGCTCCTCGGTCAGGGCGAGGTGCACGACGGGTCTCCCATGGCTGCGGACGTTACCCGCCCGGCCGGCGTGGGGTACCTTGCCCTCCCATGACCGAGCCCACCGCACCCACCCCTCCCGCCGCCCTCTTCGACGTCACTGACAAGACCGTCGTGGTCACCGGCGGCTCCCGCGGGATCGGGCGGATGATCGCCGGCGGCTTCGTGGCGGCCGGGGCCGAGGTGGTGATCGCGTCGCGCAAGGCGGCCGCGGTGGAGGAGACCGTGGCCGAGCTCTCCGCTTTCGGGCGCTGCAGTGGGCTGGCCGCCGACCTGTCGACCGAGGAGGGGGCGCGGGCGTTCGCCGACGCGGTCGGCGCCGACCACGACCGCGTCCACGTGCTGGTCAACAACGCAGGCGCCACCTGGGGGGCGCCCCTCGCCGAGCACGACACCGCCTCCTGGTCCCGCGTCCTCGACCTCAACGTGCAGGGGGTGTTCCACACGACCAAGTTCTTCCTTCCCCTCCTCGAGGCCGCCTCGGGCGACGACGACCCGGCCCGGGTGATCAACATCGGGTCGATCGACGGCATCCACGTCCCCGTCCTCGAGTCCTACTCGTATTCGGCGTCCAAGGCGGCCGTGCACCAGCTCACGCGGCACCTCGCCCGGCGACTGGCCCCGGGCATCACCGTCAACGCCGTGGCCCCCGGCCCCTTCGAGTCGAAGATGATGGCCGCCACGCTCGACGCCTTCGGTGAGCAGATCGCCGAGGGGGCCCCGCTCAAGCGCATCGGCCGACCTGACGATATGGCCGGGGTGACCATCTTCCTGGCCTCGAGGGCCGGGGCCTACCTGACCGGGGCGATCATCCCCGTCGACGGAGGCATCGCCACGGTCGGGTGACCGGACCCGATCCGGGCGCCCCCGGCCCTGGCGATTTTGCCACTTTGAGTGGTAGCTTGACCACATAGAGTGTGGTCCGATGGCCACCCGACGTGGGGAAGGTACGGCAATGGGCAGGGTCGGAGTCCTGGGCAGGCGCAGGTGGACGGTCGTGGTGGCCGTGGTCATGGCGTTGGTCGCCGTGGGACCACTTACCCTGGCCGCACCCCGGGCCGGAGCCACGGCCCCCCGCTCCGTGCCCGGCGTGGTCGGCGTCTCCGACAACTTCTGGCTGGTCACGCCCTCGGGGGGCGTCGAGCCGTACGGTGTCCCGTCGTACGGGTCGCCGGCCCTGCTCAACCGCCCGATCGTGGCCGCCGTCACGGACCACTCCCTCAACGGGTACTGGCTGGTGGCCAGCGACGGTGGGGTGTTCTCCTACGGGAGCGCCCACTTCTACGGCTCGACCGGCGACATCGCCCTCAACCAACCCATCGTCGGCATGACCCAGACCCCGGACGACCGGGGCTACTGGTTGGTGGCCGCGGACGGCGGGGTGTTCTCCTTCGGGGACGCCGGCTTCTACGGTTCGACGGGCAACATCCACCTCAACCAGCCGATCGTCGGCATGGCCCCGGGTCCCGGTGGCGACGGCTACTGGTTGGTAGCCCGGGACGGCGGTGTGTTCGCCTTCGGCAGTGCCGGGTACTACGGCTCGACCGGCAATCTCGTCCTCAGCCAGCCCATCGTCGCCATCGCCGCTCTCACCAGCGGGCACGGGTACTGGATGGTGGCGGCGGACGGCGGGGTCTTCGCCTTCGGCGACGCCCGCTTCTACGGCTCGGGTGCGGGGACGTCGTGGGAGCCGGTGCGGAAACTGGTCCCCACGTCCAACGACAACGGGTACTGGATCGTGCAGCAGAACGGCACGGCCCAGGCGTACGGTGGAGCGGCGGGCCAGAGCCTCGCGCCCCAGGCCCTGCTCTTCCAGCCGGTCACCCCGGGTGACCAGGCCGTGCTGTTCGCCTTCCTGCAGTTGGGCAAGCCCTACATCTGGGGCGGCAACGGCCCGGTCGGCTACGACTGCTCGGGTCTGGCCCTGGCGTCGTGGGAGCACGGGGCGGGCATCGGGTTCGCCCGCGTGTCCGACGACCAGTACCACACGGCCGGATCCCAGATCACCATGAACGAGCTCGAGGCGGGCGACCTCGTCTTCTGGGGTACGAACCCCGCCGACTGGACGACCGTCTACCACACCGCGATCTACGTGGGCGGGGGCCGGATCGTCGAGGCGACCGGTGACGTGGTGCAGCTCAACACGCTGGACCAGTGGGGCACCGGCCAGGTCATGCCGTTCGCCCGACGCCCCTGAACCCCGGACGGTGACGGAGCGCACTCCGACTCCCCGGTGGGCGGGGCCGCCGGCGGGTAGGGTCGTCGCGCATGAGCCATGGGAGTGCGGCCGAGGGATGGTATGAGGACCCCTACGGAGTCCACGAGTTCCGCTGGTTCTCCGACGGCACGCCGACCTCGCTGGTGAGGGACGGCCCGGTCGAGGCCACCGACCCACCGCCGCCGGGCGAGGTGTCCGGTCCCCTCGTGCCCGAGGAGCCCGCACCCGAAGCCGGTGCCGACGGCTCCGACCTCCTGCGGGCCGACGAGGCCGGGACCGAGGACGAGTCGGAGGCCCCCTGGGACTCGATGCCCCAGTCGTTCGGCATGGACTAGGGGTCGACCGGACGCCCGGTCCCCCACCCCGTCAGGAGCCCGGCACCTCCGGCTTGGTCCCCAGGGTGACCGGGACGTACTCGGGGTCGTCCTCGTCCCGCATGCTGAAGCGCCACTTGCAGCAGACGTCACCGGGATCCTTGCGAGGGGGGATGGCGAGGATGTCCACCTTCATGTTCGCGTTGTACATCCTGGTGGTCTCGATCATCGACTTCGGGCACGTCGAATGGCAGTTCTTCTCGAGGATGTCCGGCCGTCCCATCGTCTCCCACTGGTCGGCGGCCACGCACCGGTTGAAGGTCATGATCCCGACATCGGGCTCGGGCATCTCGAACGACACGTCGAACGCCTTGCCGGGCATCGCCGTCGCGTCGACCTGGAGGTCCTTCATCCAGTCCGCCACCGTGTCGCCGGCGATCCCGAGGTACTCCGTCTTGAGGCGCTTCGCCATCGGCAGCACGGTGTCGCCCCAGATCGCCCACTGGATGTCGAACATGGCGTCGAGCCCGTAGCGGACGACGATCTGCGCGGCCCAGCCCTCGATGCACTGGAGCAGGTACTCGTGGCTGCCGAGCAGCCAGGTCACCAGCTCGGCCTTGGACCGCGCCGACGTGTCGGGTCGCGGCGTGAAGAGGCCCGTGTACACGACACGGGTGCCGGCCCGGTCCTCGGGTCCGACCAGCCGGTTCGGATCTTCGTAGAGCGTGCCCGCCGGAAGGAATTCACCCGCCATCCGCTCGAGTTCGGGACGGATCTGTTGGTCCCAGGCGGTCCACTCGATCTCGGCCGCCACCTCGGAGCCGTACCGATCGCCCACCTCGGCCGACCAGGCGTCGATGCACGCCTCCCGGTACGCCTCGGCCCAGGGCAGGAACCTGGTGGCGAGCGCCTCCCGGGAGAAGTCCGTGTAGCGCAGATCGGCCCGGTACGGGCCGCTGTAGTCGGGGAGCTCGGCACCCGAGTCGACGTCGAGCTGGTCGCGGATGTCGAGGGCACCCTTGGCGTAGGTCACGTCGTCGTCGACCCTCGGGAACTTGGGGAAGTTCGTCAGGTCGACGCCCAGCATCAGGACGAAGTCGTCCTCGACGACGCCCTCCTCGAGATGGGCACCCGGTTTGCGGATCTCCAGGAACTCGTCGAGCTGGTCGGCCGGTTCGTCTGCCATGGTCGTCCCCCTTGCTACGTGACGGGCGACCGGGTCGTCGTCCGGCTCCCCACCGGGGTCCGGGCCCCGAGCCGCCGCCGCCGGTATCGCCCTAGCCGATCGGCTAGTACGAGAGTAGCCGATCGGCTACGTAGCTGCCAACCACTACGGGCGCAGGCGCTCCGCCCGGGACGACACCACTAGCGTCGGACCGATGACGCCCGTGGAGCCCGCTGACGCCGACCTCGCGCGGTCCCTCGGCTACACCGAACCCCAGCGGCGTGTACTGGCCGCGGCACTCGACCTCTTCGCGGAGCACGGCGTCCACGGGACATCCCTCCAGATGATCGCCGACGACATCGGCGTGACGAAGGCCGCGGTGTACCACCAGTTCAGGACCAAGGAGGCCATCGTCGTCGGCGCCGTCGAGATCGAGCTGGGGCGCCTCGACGGGGCGCTGGAGGCGGCCGAGGCCGCCGATCCGGGGCCGGACGCCCTCGAGTCACTGCTGCACCGGGTGATCGAGCTCGCGGTCGCCCGTCGCCGCATGGTCGGCACCCTGCAGCACGATCCCGTCATCGTCCGCCTCCTCGGCGAGCTCGAACCGTTCCAGGTGTTCATGCGGCGCCTGTTCAGCGTGCTGCTGGGGGGTGGCGCCGATGCCGGCGACCGCGTCCGGGCGGCGATGATCGCCTCGGCCATCGGTGGGGCGGTGACCCATCCGCTCGTGGCGGATCTCGACGACGACACGCTCCGGGCCGAACTGGTCCGGCTGTCGCGGGCGTTCCTCGATCGCACCGACTGATCCCCGGCGGCGGGCGGACCCGGCACCGGGTGCGCGGGCGCCGCGGTCACCGGTCCGGCGGCGGCGCAGTACCGTGCGGTTACCGGCCCGTCCGGCACCGCACCCACGAGGAGTCACCCATGAGCCCCGTCCCGTATGCCGACCTCGCCCCGCTCCACCGCACGCTGCCCGAGCACGGGCTGCCCCGTGACGAGGTCCTCTCCGTCCTGCACGCCATGGCGTCGGCGGAGGACGCCACGTGGGAGTCGGGCCGCTGCTCGGGCACGATGTACTGCGGCGACCACGACCACTACGACTTCCTGAACCAGGCCTTCGCCCTCTTCTCCCACGTCAACGTCCTCCAGCGGGACATGTGCCCGAGCGCCACCCGGTTCGAGTCCGAGATCATCGCCATGACGCTCGACCTGCTCCACGCCGAGGCGGTGGAAGGCACCGAGCCGGTGGGTCTGGTCTCGTCGGGGGGCACGGGGAGCATCTGCCACGCCATGCTCGCCTACCGCGACCACGCCTCGGCCACCCGGGGCGTGGTGCGTCCCAACGTGATCAAGCCCGAGACCGCCCATCCGGCGTTCGACAAGGCCTGCCACCTGTTCGGCATCGAGCTCCGGATTGCCCCCGTCGACCCGGTGACCACCCGGGTCGACACCGCGTGGGTCGCCGACGCCGTCGACGAGGCCACGGTCGCCCTGGTGGGATCGGCCTGCAACTACGGCTACGGGACCGTCGACCCCATCGACGCCCTGTCCGACATCGCCCTCGAGCACGGGATCGGGCTCCACGTCGACGGCTGCCTCGGCGGGTGGATCCTCCCCTTCGGCCAGGAGCTCGGCTACGACATCCCGGTCTTCGACTTCCGCGTGCCCGGGGTCACGTCCATCTCGGCGGACACCCACAAGTACGGCTACGCCCTCAAGGGCACCTCGGTGCTCTCCTTCCGCGACAAGGCACTCCGCAACGCCCAGTACTTCTTCAACACCTCGTGGAGCGGCGGCAAGTACTGCTCGCCGGGCATGGACGGTTCGCGCTCGGGCGGCCTGCTGGCGGCCACCTGGGCCTCGATGGTCCAGCTGGGTCGCGAGGGCTACCGACGCTACGCCGAGCAGATCTTCACCACCTCGGCGGCCATGCAGGCGGCGGTGCGCAGCCATCCCGAGCTCCGGATCATGGGCGAGCCGACCTTCCTCTTCAGTTTCACCTCGGACGACTTCGACATCTACCTGGTCAACGACTTCCTCCGGACCCGCGGCTGGCGCCTCAACGGACAGCAGTACCCGAACGCGCTGCACATGGCCGTCACCCGCCCCCAGACGGCCCCCGGTGTCGCAGCCGCCTGGGCCGACGACCTGGCCGAGGCCGTCACCTACGCCGTCGGGCACGCGTCCGAGGCCCCCGCGTCGGGCGCCATCTACGGCGGCGTGGCGGGCGGGATGAACGACGAGGCGGACGAGTTCATCCGGATGGTGATGGGTCAGATGATGGACGACCAGCAGGCGCTTCCCGTCGATGGCTGAGCCGACCGCGGGTCACCCGGGCGCCGACCCCGGGTGACGTCGGCCGCGCGGGGGCGACGCGAGGACGCCTGGGTCCTGGCCGTCGACCTGGGCACCGGCGGCCCCAAGGTCGGCCTCGTCTCGATGACGGGCGCCATCGCCTGGTACGAGCACCACGCCGTCGAGACCGTGACGACCACCGGCGGCGGCGCGACCCAGGACGCCGCGCGGTGGTGGGAGCTGATCTGCGCCAGTGCCCGAAGGGGACTGGCCGCCGGCCACGTCGACCCGGCCCGGGTGGTCGCGGTGTCCTGCACCGGCCAGTGGGCCAGCACCGTGCCCGTGGCCGCCGACGGCGTGCCGGTCGGGCCCTGCCAACTCTGGTCCGACACGAGGGGCGGCCCTCACTCCCGACGGGTCGTCGGCGGTCCCGTCGCCGGGTACCACCCGCGGGCCGCCCTCCGCTGGATCCGCCACAGCGGCGGCGCGCCGTCGACGTCGGGGGCCGACCCGATCGGGCACATCCTCCACCTCGAGCACGACGAGACCGACATCGCCGCCGCCACCCGCTGGTACCTGGAACCCGTCGACTACCTGTCGATGCGCTTCACCGGTCGGGCGGCGGCCACGCCGGCATCCATGGCCGGGGCCTGGCTGACCGACAACCGCCGCCCCGACGTCCTGGCCTACGACCCGGTCCTCGTCCGCTCGAGCGGGGTACCGGCCGACAAGCTCCCACCCCTCGTGGCCACGGCGGGGGTGGTGGGCCGGTTGACCCCTGAGGTGGCGGTCGACCTCGGGTTGCCCGGAGGCGTGCAGGTGGTGGCCGGTACGCCCGACCTCCACTCGGCCTGCGTCGGGTCGGGCGCGGTGCTCGAGCTGCAACCCCACGTGGCCATCTCCACCACCAGCTGGGTGAGCGTCCCCTATCCCCGCAAGAAGACCGACGTCGTGCGACAGATGGCCACGGTGCCGGGCATCCTGCCCGGCCTCCGCCTGGTGGCGAACAACCAGGAGACCGCGGGGCGGGCCCTGGAGTGGTTCCGTGACTCCGTGGCCGCAGACGCGGCCACGGGTACGACGCCGACCTACGACGACCTCACGGCGCTGGCCGCCACGGCGCCGCCCGGGAGCGGACGGGTCCTCTTCACCCCGTGGCTGGCCGGCGAGCGCTCACCGGTGGATGACCGGTCCGCCCGCGGCGGCTTCCACAACCTGTCGTTGCGCACGACGCGGGCGGACCTGGCCCGGGCCGTGCTGGAGGGGGTCGCCCTCAACTCCCGGTGGCTGACCGAGGGCGTCGAGCACGTCGTCGGTCGCCGGCTCGGGACCTTCCGGGCGATCGGCGGGGGCGCCACGTCGGACCTGTGGTGCTCGATCTACGCGAGCGTGCTCGGCCGGGACGTCGAGCAGGTGGCCGATCCGTTGCTGGCCAACCTGCGGGGGGCCGCCCTGATCGCCGCCATGAGCCTCGGGGCGGTCGACCCGAAGGAGGTCAGGACCCTGGTACCGGTGAAGGCGACCCACCGTCCGGACCCCGCCGCGACCGCCGTCTACGACCAGCTGGCGGCCGAGTTCCCCGCCCTCTACAAGGCCCAGCGGCGCACCTTCGCCCGACTGGCCCGGTGAGGCCCACGAGGGGTCAGGGCGCCGGACAGGTGCCCTCCAGTACCTGGGCCCCGACGGTCCCGCTCACGACAGCCAGGGCACCGGCGCCGGTGGCTGCCCACCGGGCGGTGACCGTGCCCCACGTCCCGTCCGGGCCCGTGACCGTCACGTCGGCGACGTCCGTCCGGCCGGTGACCAGCACCGTCCCCGTCACGACCACCCCCGGTACGAGTTCCACCCCGTCGAGGTGCAGCAGGTGACCACCCCGGGCCGGCGTCACGGAGCCGCCGTGCAGCCCGGTGTCGGGACCGCCTCCGATGGCCGACTGGCGGTCGGCCGCGTCCCCGGCGGTGGCCACGGCCGCCGCACCCAGCTCGAGGCCCGTGCCGGTGGCCTGGTCACCCGGTGTGGCCTGGAGGGGGGTGACCCCCGACAGCGACTCCGGATAGTTCCCGACCGACCGGATCGGGGGAACCTCGGCCGCGCAGGACGTGTCCAGGGTGGCGATCGCCGAGGGGTCCTCGACGAAGGCCTGCACGATCGTCGAGGCGCACGGTTGGTCCCCTTCGCCCACCACGTGGGTGGAGTTGGCGAGCTCGACGAAGCGGCTGTCACCGCCGATCTGGTCGAGGATCGCCGGGTGGTCACTCGGAGGTGTCCACGTGTCGAACTCGCCCCCCAGCACCAGCACCGGCATTCCAGCGGGCAGGAGGGGCAGGGTCCCGGTCGTGGGCGGGTCGTCGTGCACCGGTGACGGCCACGACGTGCAGGCCGTGTACGCCTCGGTGTTCTGGTCCTGGAGTAGCCACTGGGCGGTCGTGAACGGCGCGAAGGTGTCCGGAGGGAGCGCGGCCACCGAGGCGGCGAGCTCCGCCCGGCGGGCGGCTGGTGGATCGGCCATCGAGAAGAGCTGCGGGTAGTCGAGGCAGGAGACGGCCAGGTACAGACCGCCCGAATAGCTCGACGGGCGGGCGCCGAGGTAGTTCTCGTCGAAGGCCAGGCGCTGCGCGTAGAGCCGTAGCAGTGGGTCGGGGTCGCCGTCGTTGAGCAGGGCGCGGGCCGCGGCGTCGAGCGACCGGTAGATGTCGGGGTCCCCCGCCGCGTCGTTCAACAGGTCCACGAGCCCGACCACCCCCATGGAGACGGTCGCGTCGCGACCGGTCGCGTCGGGCACGACGCCGGTCGCGCGGTGGTGGCGCAACCGGTCCGCCAGCTGGCCGATGCGCGACCAGGCCGGCTCGTCCTCGGCCGCTGCGCAGGAGGGGCTGCGGGAGCACGCGCTGTCGAAGTCGGCCGGCATGTCGTCGACCGTGCTCCGGTACCAGGGATCGAGGGCCACCGTGGAGTAGGTGGAATCGAGCACCACGGACCGGATCAGCTGCGGATAGTGGTCGGCGAAGACCTGGGCGAACCACGAGCCGTACGAGTCGCCGTACAGATCCACGGACGGCACGTCGAGGGCGTGGATCACCTCGGCCACGTCGGCGGCCGCGATCGCCGAGGTGAAGAGGTCCGAGGCGTGCACGTAGGCACCCGACGCGTCCCTCCACTTGTGGTCCAGTGACGCGCCGCACGCCCCGGCGGCCGCCGCGAACGCCCGGCCGCTGGGCTGGCCCGTGAAGTCCTGGATGCCCGGGCAGTCGATGGGCGTCGATCCACCCGTGCCCCGGAGGTCCACGGCCAGGAGGTTCCAGTCGGTCAGGAGCGGTCGGTACATGACGTCGTACCCGCCGACGACCGACCCGACGGAGGGATAGCCCGGACCGCCTTCGACCGGCAGCAGGGTGCCGGCCGGCGCACCGTCGGACCCGGTCGCCGGGTACCACCGGTAGGCGATGGTGATGTCCGGCGAGCCGGGATCGGACCGGTCGAGCGGAACCGCCAGGTGCCCGCAGTAGGTGAGCGGCGACGCCGCACAGCGGTCGAGCGTCTGGGTGCCCACGACCAGCGACGGGGGCCCCGACGCGGACGCCGTGCCGGGTGCGGGATCTGCCGAGGCGGGCCTCGGAGCCACGACCCCGGTCACCCCGGCCACGACGACCACGGCCGTCGCCGCCCACCTCCTCGTCCTCGCCCCCCTGCCGATCCCTCGCATCATGGTGCGTAGTCTCCACCGCCCCGGGCCCGGCGTCCACGTACCTGCCTAGGGTGGGCACGACGGCCGATCGAGGGAGGACGATGAAGGCAGCGGTGTACTACGAGACGGGTGGCCCCGAGGTCTTCCGCTACGAGGACGTGCCCGATCCGACCTGCGGCCCCGGGGAGGTGCTGGTCCGGGTGCAGGCGGTCAGCATCGAGGGGGGCGACACCCTGAACCGCCTCGGTGGCGACCTCGCCCGGGTGCCCCACGTCGTCGGCTACCAGTGCGCGGGCGACGTTGTGGAGGTGGGCGACGGTGTGGACGACCTCTCGCCGGGCGACCGGGTGGTGACCGTCGGACTCGACGGCTCGCACGCCGAGCTCCGGGTCGCCGGTCGGTCGTTCTGCTGGCCGGTCCCCGACGGCCTGTCGATCGAGGAGGCGGCGTGCGTGCCCGTGCCGTTCGGCACGGCCGACGACTGCCTCTTCGAGTTCGGCCGGCTCGAGGCGGGCGAGACCGCGCTGATCCATGCCGGCGCGGGTGGGGTGGGGATCGCCGCCATCCAGATGGCCAAACGGGCGGGGGCGCAGGTGCTGGCCACCGCGTCGGGCCCCGAGCGGCTCGGGCGGCTCACCGAGCTCGGCCTCGACCACGGCATCGACTACACGACCACCGACTTCGTGGAGCAGGTGCGCCAGCTGACGGACGGGCGGGGCGCCGACGTCATCGTCGACTCCGTCGGTGGGTCCAACCTGCAGCGCAGCCTGCACTGCCTCGCCTACCGCGGGCGGTGCGTGACCTTCGGCGATGCCGGGCGCGAGACGCCGTCGACCCTCGACATCTCCTCGATGCGGGCCAACAACCAGACGTTGGTCGGCTACTTCCTCGGGGCCGAGCTGTTCCTCGGCAACCGCGCCCACGAGATGATCGCCCGACACCTCGCCGACATCGTCGCGGGCGACCTGCGGGTCGTCGTCGACCGGCGATTCCCCCTCGAGCAGGCGGGCGAGGCCCACGCCTACATCGAGAGCCGCCGGGCCTTCGGCCGCGTCCTGTTGCTCCCATGATCATCCGGGCCGCCCGCCGCCCCGACGTTCCCGCGTTGGTGGGGCTCATCCGCGACCTGGCCGCCTACGAGCGCGAGCCGGACGCCGTCGAGGTGGACGAGGACCTTCTCGCCGCCGCCCTCTTCGCCGAGGCCCCGGTGGTGTTCGCCAACGTGGCCGACGACGGCGGCGAGGTCGCGGGCATGACGATCTACTTCCGGAACTACTCGACGTGGACCGGCCGCCTCGGGATCTACCTCGAGGACTTCTTCGTGCGCCCGGACTACCGGGGTCGGAAGGTCGGCACCGCGCTCATGGCCGCCCTGGCCGACGAGGCGCGGGCCTACGGCTACGCCCGCATCGACTGGTCCGTTCTGGACTGGAACGAGTCGGCGCACGCCTTCTACCGCTCGATCGGTGCCCACCCGATGTCCGGGTGGTCCGGATGGCGACTCGACGGTGACGCCCTCGAGCGGTTCGGGACCGACACCCACTGAGGCGCCCGGGCGGTCAGATGGTGAAGGCCATGTTGCCCACCAGCTGCTCACCGAGCGACCGGTCGCCCGAGAAGGTGACCCCGTCGGAGGGCGTGGTGCCGGCGTCGGCCCGGCCCCCCGTCAGTCGCAGGAAGCGCATGGCGGGCAGCACGACGCCGACGGTCGGCTCACCGTCGAGGGCGTCGACCACGGCGGCCCGGCCGTCGACCTGGACGAGGAACGTGCGTGGTGCGGGACCGGTGAGCTCGATCCGCACCCGTGACCCCTCCGGCAGGGCGGCCTTGCGCCCGACGATGTAGCCGAGCCCGGTGGCCACCTCGTCGAGCGCCGAGTCGAGGTCGGCCGCCGACTCCCGGGCGGGCCGGCCCAGGGCCAGCCGGATGTCCTGTTCGTGCAGGTAACAGTCGTAGTGGCGGATCCGCATGAAGCGCCCGTACGTCTCGTCCTTGCCGACCGGCGTCCACGACGGGGCGTCGAAGGCCACCTGGTCCATGGCGTCCAGCACGGCCAGCCGCCGCGACGTCACCTCCTCCAGACGGCCCAGCACCTGGGGGCCGTCGAGCCCGCGGTTGGCCTCCACCCAGAGCTCGTTGGCCTCGGCGATCGGGTTGCGCAGGTGGGTGAGGTGGGAGATGTCGACCTCGGGTGCCGGTTCGCCCAGCAGACCGGCCTCGACCCCGATGACGTGGCCGACCACGTCACGGACCGTCCAACCCGGCAGGCAGGTCGGGGTGTCCCACTGTCCCGCGTCGAGGTCGGTGCAGATCCCCTCCAGCTGGGCGAACTCCTCGCGTAGCAACCCGACGGTCGAGGTCTTGTCCAGGATGGTGGCCATGGCGCCACCGTAGCGGCCGGGACGTCTGGGCTCCCCCGGTGTCAGTCGCCGGCCCAGCAGCCGAGGATGACGTCGGCCGCCGTCACCGCTATGGCGGCCTTGTCGGTGGGCGGCACACCGAACTGGGTGGGCAGACCCGTGTCGTCCACCACCAGGACCTTCCAGTCCTTGCGGACCACGACCGACCCGTCCGTCGTCTGGAAGGCGGCCTGGCCGAGCGACTGGAGGTCCTGGGTCTTGCCCAACCGGGCGGCCAGGGAGTCGTAGTAGGCGTAGGTCTGCCCCCAGCTCGACAGCTCCTTGACCGACAGTTCGAAGGAGCCCGCCGGGTCGGCGTGGGGGTAGTCGTAGGTGCAGGAGTAGCGGGTGTCGACCCACGTCGGCGTCGACACCCGGGCCGTCTCGCCGAGCGCGGCGGCCATGTCGTGCTGTGCCTCCTGGGAACACACCTGCACGGCGATCGGCGACGGCGTGGCTCCGGCCGGTTTCGGCGCCTGGGTGGTGGACGTGCCGCCGGAGGCCGTCGTCCCCCCGGAGCAGCCCGTGGCCACCAGTCCGGCCGCCAGCACCAGGGCCAGAGTTCTGCCGCGCACGGTGCGAGCGTACCAGTGGGTCCCTCGACGCCCCCGGTCGCCCGTCGCGGTCAGCGGGCCGGTGGCTCCAGCACCCCCACCACCTCCAGGTGTTCGGTCATGGGGAAGAGGTCGAAGGCGCGCAACGACCGCAGCGTCCAGCCGGCGGCCAAGGCCGTCGCCAGGTCGCGGGCGAACGGGGCCGGCTCGCACGACACGTAGGCCACGCGACGCGGCGGCGGGTCGAGGTCGACGAGCGCCGACATCACGTCACGGCCGGCGCCCGCCCGGGCGGGGTCCAGCACGACGACATCCGGGCGGCCGAGGCGACCGGCCACCACCGGCGCGGTGACCCCGGCCCGCATCACCTCCACCGCGTCGAACCCGGAGGTGTTCCTCCGGAGGTCGGCCACGGCGGGACCGCTGCGCTCCACGGCGACCACCGAGCCCGAGGACCCGACCGCCCGGGCCAGCGCCACGGTGAACAGCCCGGCCCCGGCGTAGAGGTCCGCCGCCCGCTCCCCCGGTCGGGCCTCCAGGCCCTCCAGCACCGCCCGGGTCAGGACCGCGGCGGCCCGGGGGTGCACCTGCCAGAAGACGCCGGCGCGCACCACGAACCGGTCGTCGCCCACGGCGAACACGACGTGGTCCGGCGCCCGCAACGTCCTCCCCTTCGCCACCAGCCCGCACTCGAGGTCCGGTAGACCGTC
>Ga0181528_10000491_pt1 | contig 27926 bp, 29 predicted proteins | sample PEATcosm2014_Bin_47_FD_119742 | JGI IMG/M metagenome (GOLD analysis project Ga0181528, IMG submission 119742) | Peatland microbial communities from MTU Mesocosm Facility, Houghton, MI, USA - PEATcosm2014_Bin10_10_metaG | ecosystem: Environmental > Terrestrial > Soil > Wetlands > Peat | place...
AAGCAACCGGCGTTCTTTGCCTCTGAGGAGCAGGCATTTGCTCGATTTTTCGCGCTCTGAAGGCCCACAAGCCTCCAAAGGCACAGCGCATCCGCTGAGCATCCGAGTTTTCACACAGCCTCGGCCGAAGGCGGTCATCGGTGCTGGCTCTTTGTCGGTTCAACGTCGAAAAGCGCATCGAGATCAACCAAGTTGAGGCGTCTTCGCGGCCTCGTAAGCGCATGGCTCGGAGAGACCATTTCCGCTTAGCATTTACCGTCGTAGATCGCTGCAATGCCTGGAGGTAAAAACGAATAAAGTCGGCGACGACCGATTTTTTCGCCGCATTCGCGCGGCTAGGAGATTTCATCGGTCGCTGCGAAGCCCTATCGATCCGTCCTCAGGATCGGACATTGGCCGTCATCTCCCCGGCCTCGGCCTCGTGCAATACGAAACCTTGCAGGGGATCTACATCCGCGGTCCACGGCGCCTTGGCGACGACCGCGCGCGTGTTTTCGTAGCCAGCCCGCCGGCGAGCACGGACGCCTTCGGGGCTGAAGTCGATATCCTTAAACTGATCTTCGGTTTCGAGGTTGGGCGCGAGCAGGCGCACAACGTGCATTTGCGTCAGGCAGCCGTAGCTGCTCATTTCGCGCACTTCATGAGAGTCGCGCTCCGCCTCGGGAAGGCGCGCGGTGAGTTCGGCCACAATGTGGCGCAGACGATGGATCTGCTGCTGGCGCACGATATGGGAATGCGCAGGCTTGCGTATTGAACGTCCTTCTGCCGGTTCGCGATGTCGGCCATTGTTCTGGGTTCGGGTCCGTTCGGGTTCCAGACATGGACCGCGAACACCAGCGCATTGCGCCGGGGATTGTCGCCAAAAACCGCTTCGACCGGCGTGTTGGAAAGGATGCCGCCGTCCCAATAAAGCTCGCCACCGATCCGAATGGGCGGAAACGCCGGCGGCAATGCTACCAAGGCTATAGCCCTCCGGGCGCACTCAAGAAAAGGAGGCCGCAATTGGTGCTTCGGTAATTCTGCTATTCACCGCGTTCGTCGGCTTAGGGCGCATCTCTACCGTTCCCCAGATGACCCGAAGGTCCGCGGCATACCACTTTGCGGTCCAGCCGAGATTGGCTGTTTCGGGATCCGTGAGGGAGGGACTCTCCGCCATTATGCCCGCCTTTCCGCCGTTTTCCCGAATATCTCGGTCCCGGCAGGGGTTACGCTCAAACACTCAGACTACTTTTCGAACTACACGCGGACTACCGCAAAAGCTACGGTGCTTACGTTTCGCCGACTCGGCACCGACCTATCCGGTTCGGCTTGCCGCCTCAAGCAGATCGCGCGCGAGCCCGCCTAGCAGGTCGAGTTTGTAGGCCGCCGGGGGCGGGGAAGCGTTACCCTCGGTCCGCAGCGGCGGTCGCAGCGAATAAGGTCTCGGGCGTGCCCATTTCACCAAGCGCGACCGCTTCCGCCGCAGCGAGCGGGATAGGCGCGGGCGCGACGCCGCCGGCGACAATGGGCAAGCACCAGAACTTGCTCGACTCGAGAACCGCGCTCACGACCAACTCCATCAGCGGCCATTTCGTATGAGCGCGGCCAGGGACAGCCCAGAATAGCGGTGCAGCCTTAAGGCGACGTGCTTCGGCTCCCGATCTCACGCGGTTGGAACCCGAATCGACACCCGGGCTCCGCCCCGCGGCGCGTCGGAGATGTCTATCGAACCGCCTAGGCTCTGCACGATCCCGAGCGAAATCGTCAGACCGAGGCCTGTTCCCCCAGCGCCGAGGTTGCGCGCGGAGTCGCCGCGATGGAACGGCGCAAATACCGCCTCGCGTTCGGAGCGAGGGATGCCCGGACCGTCATCGTCGACGATGACGTGGGCCTGTCCTGCCTCGCTCCGAACCTCGACGCGCGCTTGCCCGCCGTAGCGGATCGCATTGCCGATCACGTTGGCCAGCGCGCGCGACAGCGAGGCCGGATCGGCTTCGACAGGGACGGGCGATGATCCCGCATAATCGACGCGCGCGCCCGTCAGCCGAGCCGCATCGATCTCATGCGCGACGATGGCGGCGAGATCGATCCTTTGACGCCTCTGCGGCGCTTGCGCCTGTCGCGCGAAGATCAGCACGTCGTCGACCATCCTGGTCATGGCGTCGAGATCGCGCGCCGCTTTGCTGACCTGTTCGGGGTCGTCGAGCAGATCGAGCCGCAGCTTCAGCCGCTGCACATAGGTCTTGATGTCGTGCGCGATGGCTCCGAGCATCGTCGTGCGCTCGGCCAAGAGACGCGCAACCTGCCGCTGCATGGCGAAGACGCCGCGGGCGAGAGCGGCTGTCTCGGGCGAGCCGCGCGCCGGCGGCGGCTGCACGGTCCCTGTCGCCGCGAACCGCTCAACGGAAACGGCGATGCCGGCGATGGCGCGGCCCTCCCGCAGGATCGCGTAGAGAACGCCGGCGGCGACGATCAGTCCGAGCACGCCGGCCCAGAAGCCGGTCGGCAGCCCAAGAAAACGCGGGCCGAGGTCGCCGAACACTTCCGCTTCCAACCAGCCGTCCTGCGGCAGTCGCACGTAGACGAACAGAGGCTCGCGCGCGGTGGCGAGGACGAAGAAGCGCTGGCGCGGCGCGACGAGGGCGGCGATCTCGCCGGTATAGGCGACCCCGAGCCGCGCGCGCAGCTCGCGCTCGACCTCGACGACATGGCGGCGCGGCGGCGAGTCGTCCGGGCCCTGTGCGGAGAGGCGGTAGAAGAGTCCGGACCAGGACAGGGCGGCGAGAACATCAGGCTGTTGCGCCGGCTTCAGGCTCGGCCAGAGGCGGACCACCGCGGCGATCTGGTCCGGCGCGAGTTGCAGCGCGTCCGCCGCGCGGCGGCGGTGCAGATCGACGAAGGTTCCGGTCAGGCCGAGCGCCTCGACGACAATCGCCGCGATCGCGCCCCAGAACATGATGCGCCAGATCCGGCCGCGCAGCCGCGTCATTTGTCGGTCTCTACGGGGAGGCTGAGGACGTAGCCGGCGTTGCGAACGGTCTTGACGCCCTCGGCGGGAAATCCGGCCGCCTCCAGCTTCTTGCGCAGCCGGCTCAATTGAACGTCGATGTTACGGTCGAAGATGTCGACGTTGGCTCGGCCGCGCGTCCAGTCCAGCAGTTGTTCGCGCGACAGGATGCGACCGGGCCGCTCGACGAAGCAGAGAAAAAGCGCGAACTCGCCGCCGGTGAGCGGCAGCGCCTCGCCGCGCGCGTCGAGCACGGCGCGCCGGTCGCGTTCGATGGTGAGCCCGCCGACCCGCGACGGGCTCGCGCGCGCCGATCCGCCGGCGCGCCGCAGCAGGGCGCGCACGCGCGCGATCAACTCGCGGCGGTCGAACGGCTTCGGCAGATAATCGTCGGCGCCGAGTTCGAGGCCGAGAGAGCGATCAATGGAGAGCGTGCGCGCCGAGACGATGAGGATCGGCGTGTCCTGCGTCTCGCGCAGTCGCTGGCAGAAGCTCAAGCCGTCTTCGCCGGGCATCATGACGTCCAGCAGGATGAGGTCGACGTCGTGGCGCGGCGGAAGCCGTTCCGTCGCCTCCGCGGCGTCCTTCGCCAGTTCGACGCGAAAACCCTCGCGCGTCAGCGCCGCCTGCAACAGGGCGCGGATTTCGTCGTCGTCATCGACGACCAGGATCTTGGCCTGAGAAGACATGGACGGCATTTTCGCGTGCAGCGGAGAGAAAGCTACCGACGAATCGCAACGGCAACAATTTGCAACATTCGCGCCGCCGCCTGCAAACGGGCCGCAAACTCAAGCGCCCAGCCTTCGCTCATCGAAGGCGACCGAAAGACCGGCCGCCGGAACCGAGGAGATCGGAGATGACGAAAGCTGTGCTTGCCGCTGCAATCGCCCTCACGCTGACCGGCGCTCAGACCGCCGAGGCGTCGCAATGGTCGCTGCATTGGACGGGCCCGCGCGGCGGGGTCTACGAGGGCGCCGGCGGCTGCGAAAGCGGAGCGTGCAAAAGCTCCGGAACCTTCACCGGTCCGCTCGGCGGCGTTTGGCGGCACGAGGGCGCGGCGCATCAGATCGCGCCGGGGCAATGGTCCGGCGAGGGAACCGTCACTGGCCCCGGCGGCCAGACGCTTAGGCACAACTGGACCTGGAGCAAGGGTGGAAGCTGATCTAACTCGGCGCTCGTCAGGATGAGAGTCGCCGTCGCACCGGTTGAGCCCCGAAGCTTGCGTCGAAAAGGCGCACTTCGCGCCGTTGTAGCCGAATCGGTCCTTTGCGCACGCAAGCGAGCCGTTCGGCGTCAGGCAGGGCGGATCGCATACGTCGCTGAAGCAATCGCATCCATCGGGGCGTCAGTTCGGGGTACGATTAAAGTCCGGCCTGACCTCATCTTGCGTGCGAGACCAGCCGCGTCCTCGCCAGTATTTGCCCTAACTCGGGTTTACAGGAGCCACAGTTGGCGCCAGCTTTGACGCGGGCGCCGATGGTTTCGACATCACCAGCGCCGCCCTCGATCGCAGCGTGAATCGTCTTGCGGCCGACGGAGAAACAGGAGCAGACAATCGGGTCGATATCGCCGTTTGGGTCTCGCGGCGCGCCCGCCATCAGCGAGAGGCGAGCCTCGGGCGAGAGGCCTTCGCTTGCAAATAAGCCCGCCAACCAAGTGCGTGACGGCAGGCGGTGATCGGGGGCGACGAACATGCAGCCTTCGAGGCGACCGTTTCTCACCATCGCAAAGCGGTGACGCCCTTTGGCGAAGTCGCGAAAGGCGATCCACTCGCAATCGATGACCTCCCCGCCGAGACGCTCTCGCGCGAAAACCTGCCAGTCTTCCGGCGCGACGTCGCCAGCGAGTTCCTGTCGCCAATAGCCCTCGCCCTTTCCTGCGACCCAGTAGTCCAGTTTAGGTTGCGTCAACTGCCGGCGGTTGAGCGCGAAGGCGTGCCATCGGGCGGCGTGAGGCTCAACTCTGATTGGCGTATGTTTAGATTCCGGCTGGCCCGAGATCGGATCGACGACCGAATTGACGAGAGCGTTGACGCGCCCCGTCGAGGCTAACGTGTCGCTCCAGTGCATCGGCGCGAACACAGCGCCGCGGCGTATGCCCGCCGACAAACGCACTCGCGCGACCATCGCGCCCCACGCGCTTTGCAGCCGCGCGAGTAAGCCGTCGGAGAGCCCGAAACGGTCGGCGTCGTCGGGATGCAACTCCGCATAGGGCTCGAACACATGAGCGTTTGGCCGCGCCGCTTTCGCCGTGCGCGTCATCGTGTGCCAATGGTCGCGCACCCGGCCAGTGTTGAGTTGCAATGGAAAGCCGACGCCGGTGGCGCTGACCGGCGCTCGCGGCCTCACGGGCAGCGACCGCGCCCTGCGGTCCCCAGTGCAGAAGCGGCCCGAGCCGCACAGTCTCGCCGTCCCATAGGGCGCGTCTGCGGTCACCGGCCATTGTACGGGCGCGAGCGTGGCGTAGGCGATCTCGGAAACATTTGAAAGGCCTGAGATGTCGAAGGCGCGCGCGCCGCCGTTCTCGAAACCCGAGAGCGCCGCGTGCTCGCGGAAGATATCGGCGACCGAGCCGTAGTCGAAGCCCGAAGATCCCATGCGCCGCGCCAAATCGCAAACGATGCGCCAATCGGAACGCGCCTCGCCGGGCGCGGGCAGGAAGTCGCGCTGGCGCGAGAGACGGCGTTCCGAATTTGTCACCGTCCCGCTCTTCTCGCCCCAGGTCGTCGCGGGCAGAAGCACGTGAGCCGCGCGGGTCGTATCGGTCGAAGCCAGACAATCCGAAACGACGACGAGCGAACACTTGGCGAGCGCGGCGCGCGCGCGGTCGGAGTCAGGCAGGCTGACGAGCGGATTGGTTGCCCTGATCCAGACCGCCTTGATGCGACCGACGCCTATAGCCTCGAACATCTCGACCGCCTTGAGGCCGGCCCGGTCGGCTATCGTCGGCGAACGCCAGAACTGTTGCACCCGATCGCGATGCACGGGGTCTTCGAACTCCATATGCGCGGCAAGCTGGTTGGCGAGGCCGCCAACCTCGCGTCCGCCCATCGCGTTCGGCTGACCAGTGAGCGAGAACGGCCCCATCCCGGGGCGGCCGATGCGGCCGGTCAGCAGGTGGGCATTCAGAATGGCGCTGACTTTGTCGGTTCCGCTGGTGGACTGGTTGACGCCTTGCGAATAGAGAGTGACGACCGTTCCCGTGCGGGCGAACCAATCGAAGAACAGTTGTACGTTGCCTTCGGGCAGGCCGCACATGCTCGCGGTCTCGGCGATCGTCTGGCCGGCGACCGCCGCCAAGGTTTCGGCGGCGCCAATGGTATGCTCGGCGAGAAAGGCCGCGTTCGCCGCGCCGGCGCGATCGAGATGGGCGAGGAGACCATTGAAAAGCACGCCGTCGCTGCCGGAGCGCAGAGGCAAATGCAGGTCGGCTGCGTCGCAGGTGTCAGTGCGGCGCGGGTCGATGACGACGATGCGCTTGTGCGGATCGCGCGCCTTGGCGGCGACCATGCGCTCATAACGCACGGGGTGGCACCAGGCTGCGTTCGACCCGACGAGCACGATAAGGTCGGCCTGCTCCAGATCCTCATAACATCCTGGCACCGTATCGGCCCCGAAAGCGCGTTTGTGGCCGGCCACGCTGGAGGCCATGCACAAGCGCGAATTGGTGTCGATGTTGGCGGCGCCGACAAAACCCTTGGCCAGTTTGTTGATTACGTAGTAATCCTCCGTCAGCAATTGGCCGGAGACGTAGAAGGCGACGGAGCCAGGGCCGTGGCGGTCGATCGTCTCGGAGAAGCCGCGTGCGACATGGTCGAGGGCTTGCTCCCACCCGGTCTCCGCGCCGTCAACCAAGGGCGTCAACAACCGACCTTCCAGGCCGAGAGTTGCGCCCAGCGCCGCGCCCTTCGAGCAAAGCCGTCCGAGATTGGCGGGATGCTCGGGGTCGCCCCGAATCGAGATTTCGCCATCCAAGCCCGGCGTTGCGATAACTCCGCAACCAACGCCACAGTAAGGGCAGGTCGTCTTTACGCCTGTCGCCGCCGCGTCCATCAAGCGTCCGCCTTCTCGCCGGATTTCGGCGCGAGCCAAAGCCGGTCGCCATTGCGCTTTACCGCGTAGGCGTGCGCAGCCGGTGTCGGGCGCGACCGCCTCGCCGGAGTCGAGATCAATGACGAGATTGTGCAGCGGGCAGGTGACGCGACGGCCATGCACGATGCCCTGCGAGAGCGGTCCGCCCTTGTGCGGACAACGGTCGCGCAGGGCGAAATATTGATCATCGCTGGTGCGAAACAGAGCAATATCGCCCGACGCCGCGCGGACGATGCGTGCGCCGAGCCGTGGGATGCTGTCGGCGGCGCCGATCTCGATCCCCGTAGCCGGAGTCGACGCAAACCACGCCGATGTCCTTGCAGGTCGCCTCGGCGCAATTGCGCGGACAGCCCGACACCGCCATCTTCACCTTGGCGGGCGTCCACGAGCCCCAAAGAAACTTCTCCAACCGAACGCCGAGGCCAGTCGAGTCTTGCGTGCCGAAATGTCCTGTTGATCGACGATGACGCGGTTCGCGCCGTGGTGATCGAAGAGGGATTGCGCGAGGCGGGGCACGATCGGGTGACGATCGTCACCGACATGCGCATGCTGATGCGTCAGGTCCTACAGGCCGATCCCGATGCAATCCTGATCGATCTCGAAAATCCGAATCGCGACGTGTTGGAGCAGATGTTTCTGGTGTTGCGCAGCGTGCGGCGTCCGGTGGCGATGTTCGTCGATCAATCGGACCGCGCCTCGATGGAGGCGGCGATCGACGCCGGGGTCTCCGCCTATGTCGTCAAGGGCATGCGTAAGGAGCGGGTGAAGCCGGTGCTGGACATGGCTATTAGCCGATTCAACGTGTTCCACCGGTTGCGTGAAGAACTCGACCGGACAAAACGCCAGCCTGAAGACCGCAAGGTGATCGAGCGAGCCAAGGGCATTCTGATGAAAAGTCGCGGTCTCTCCGAGGACGAAGCGTATTCGCTTTTGCGCAAGACCGCGATGAACGAGAGCCAGCGTGTCGCCGAGGTCGCGCAAAGCCCTGTCACCGCCGCCAAACTGCTGGGCTAGGATATGCGCGTAGAAGCGGAAGTTGAGATCGTCGGCACGGCCAAAGCGGATGTGAGGCTGACCCTCGGCTACATCCCGCCGGTGGATTGCGCGACGCTCATCGTCGCGAGGGACAATGGGTTTGCGAGGCACGAGGGTCTCGCGCTTTCGTTGGTGAAGGAAACCTCGTGGGCGAATATCCGCGATCGCGTGATGCTTGGCCAATTCGACGCCGCGCATATGCTGGGCCGGCTGCCGATCGCAGCGACTCTGGGGATAGGCCACCCGCCGGCGCCGATGATCGCCCCGTTCTCGCTCGGCCTCGGCGGCGATGCGATCACGGTGTCGAGCGAACTTTTTGCGCATATTGAGGGGGCGCCGGAAGGGCCGGCAGAAATGGGGCGGGCGCTCGCGCAAGCTATCGCGCGCCGACGCCGGCAGGACGCGGCGCCGCTGACGTTTGGCGTCGTGCACGCCTTTTCCGGTCACAACTACGAGCATCGCTACTGGCTCGCGGCGGCCGGAGTCGATCCAGATCGCGATGCGCGCATCGCCGTGCTTCCGCCGCCGCTTATGGTGCAAGCCCTGGCCGAGGGCCACGTCGATGGCTTCTGCGTCGGCGAACTCTGGAATTCGCTGGCGGTCGAGGCCGGCCTCGGGGTCATCCTGGTGACAAAAGCCTCGATCTGGAAGCACGGACCGGAGAAGATGCTTGGCCTGCGCGCCGATTTTGCCGAGCGCCAGCCCGAGGCGCTTGCGGCGCTGCTGCGCGCAATGCATCGGGCCGCCGAATGGGCGGGGCGAGCGGATAACCACGACGAACTCGCTGGGATGCTGGCGACGCCCGATTGTCTGAACACCTCGGCCGAGATCGTCCTTCGCGCCCTCAGTGGCCGGTTGGTCCGCAAAGCGGGAGAAGCGCCGCAGGCGACGCCGGACTTTCTCGTGTTTCACGCTAGCGCGGCAAACTTTCCTTGGGAGAGCCACGCATTGTGGTTCTATTCGCAGATGGCGCGCTGGCGGCAGGTCGCCTTCTCGTCCGCCGAAGTGGACACGGTGCGCCGCGTCTATCGCCCGGACCTTTATCGCGCCGCGCTTGCGGGCATCGGCGTGGACCTGCCGCGCGCCAACGCCAAGGTCGAAGGCGCGCTGACACGGCCAACGCCGGTAGCCTCGCGTCTGGGCGCGGTGGTTCTCGGCCCTGACGGATTCTTCGACGGACGTCTGTTCGCCCCCGACCGGATCGAGGCCTACATCGCCTCGTTCAATCCAGCGTGACGTCCGCGGCTCATCGCAGTTTGCAGGTTCGCTCCGGTTTCGCCACCGAGACCGGCCGGCGGCCCGACAACCAGGACTATGTCGGCGCGCATTTCGGTGCGAGCGGAAGGCGCGACGCCGACATCGTCGCCGCGGTAGCGGATGGGGTGGGCGGGCACAAGGGCGACCGGCAGGCGGCGAAACTGGCGGTGCGCGGCTTCATCGAGGGCTATATTGCGCGGACGCCGACGCTCGGCGTACAGCGCGCCGCCGCGCGGTCGCTGGACGTCATCAACCGATGGATACATGCGCAGAGCCGTTGTGATCCCGAGCTTGCCGGAACGGGCGCGACGTTTTCCTGCCTTATCCTGTCGCATCGTACGGGCCATGTGATGCACGTCGGAGACAGCCGTATCTATCGTTTGAGCGAAGGGCAGTTCGATTGTCTGACCACAGACCATATCGCGGGGCGCGGCGATCTCAGCCACGTTCTCTCGCGCGCAGTCGGCTTCGAGGACACCGTCAATGTCGATCACCAGACGATAAGCTTGCGTGCGCATGACCGCTATCTGCTTTGCACCGATGGTGTGCACGGCGCGCTAGCCGACGCGCGGCTTAAAGCGCTACTCGACGAAAGATCGGCGACAGAGGTAGCGGCGAGAAGGTTGGTCGAGGCGGCGCTGAGCGCCGGCAGTCATGACAACGCGACGGCGCTGGTGCTCGACGCCGTCGATACGCCCGACGTCGACCAGGACGAACTCGCCCACGCCATCGCTGCGCTGCCGCTGCTACCGCCGCCGGCGCCGGGTGACCGCGTGGACGGCTTCATCCTCGGTCCCGTCATTTCGGACGGCCGTTACAGCCGATTGTTTCGCGCTGCCGACGGTCGCGGCCGCGCGCTGGCGCTTAAGTTTCCGCAGGAGCGCGTGGCGACGGAGGTGGCCTATCGCTCGGCCTTCGTGCGCGAGGCTTGGGTCGCAGCGCGGGTCAGAAGCCCGTATGTCGGCGAGGTCGTAGAACAGCCGCCGGGGCTGCAGACCCGCCTGTATTCGGTCCTCCCCTTCTACGAAGGCGAACGAGGAAGTCCGGACTCCGCCCAAAGCGGTTGTACGCGCAACAATACTGGAACAGCCTCCTGCGAGTCGCGCCGCGCGCTCTCAGTGAAGACCAACGCCGAAGTCTCGAACAAGCAGCGCCATGATCACCGCCGCCAGCGAAATGGCGACTGCCTTCCAGACGACGACCGGATTTCGCTCGTACAACGGCGGCCGCATTACCGACGTTGGCGCGGCAAGTCGAACGCCCTGCTCAAGCTCATGTGCGAATTCGATCGAATCGTCGAAGCGCTGCTCCGGGTCGAGCGCAACGGCTTTGGCGAGGACGACATCCAGCCACGCCGGCAGATCGGGTCGGGCGCGGGAAATGGAAGCATATTTTAGAAAGCGAGGCGTCATGAATGGCTCGACTTCTCCGTAGGGGTAGCTTCTGCAATACAGGCGATAGACTGTGACCCCGAGGGCGAAGAGGTCGGAAGCCTCATCGCCGCTTGCGCCGCGAAACAACTCCGGCGCCATGTAGCTCGGAGTGCCCGGCGCATCGGCGTCGGAAAATTCCGCGAACATAGAAATCCGTGCGACTCCCAGATCCAACAGCCGCAATCCGCCATCGGCGGTCAGCATCACGTTGTCAGGTTTGATATCGCGATGGATGACGCCCATGCGGTTCAGAGCATCGACTGCGCGCGCGAGCTTGATTGAAATTTCGAAACCTTCTCTCAGCGAGATCGGCGAACGCGCAAATCGACGCTCCAGCGTCGGCGTTGCCGTTGATGTTGGAGGGTCGGAGCTTGGCCGCCAACAGATGCCGGCCGCAAAACACGTAGAGCGGCAGATAGCAGTAGGCGTCGTAATAGCTGTGAAAGAACCGGCCTTGCTGCTGGCCGTGCAGGGGATCGTCGGTGGCGTCGAGGTCGAGCGTGATCTGCTTGGGCGGCTGAGCTTTTGTCGAAGCCCTGGCGTGCGCGTCCAGAAACAGATCGACGAACAGCCGCTCGATCCGAGCCGGATCGTGGCTGATCTTGTGATAACGGGTGGCGACCTCGCGCGACAGTTCAAGCCGGTTCAGCGTCGATTTCCGGGCGGCGGGCGCGCAATCCGACCGCCGCGCCGAAAGCTTGCCGGCCAGCGTCGCCATGATCGGATCGTGGCGAAGATCGTCGTGATCGTTGAGGTCTTCGTAGCCGATGGCGATGGCGAACACGCGCTGCCCAACGAGCGTCGCCACGCTGTGCTCGACGAACTCGGGTCGCCGCGCACCGCGGAAGCAGGCGGCGAAACGCTCGACCAGCCGGATCGCCCGGTCCGTCGCGCCCAGCAGCAGCCCGCCCGAGTCCGAGGTCAGCGCGCCGCCGTCGAAATCGGCGACCACGCGACGGCCTTCGACCCGTGCAAACGCCGTCGAATCCGGTCTACACTGCGTCGGCATCGGGGAAATCTCCGCGAACCAGCCAAGTTATTCTCGCAAAAAAACTTTCGCCCTTTTCCTGAGCCGGAACGCCGTCGACCACGTTGCTCGTCGCGACGTTGACGTTCGGTGGATTGACCGCGCCCGACAATTCGCCGACCGAAGGCAAATAGCCTTCGGTGGACGGCAGCTTGATCCGGGGGGCACGGTCGTCGCCAAAATGACCGTTGGGCGTCTTGAAGTTGAACACCGATGTCAGATCGCCGCAGACCGCGCGCCGCCACGGTGAGAGGTTGCGCTCGTGGACGCCGAAACGTTTTTCGATGAACTGGATGACCGAGGTGTGGTCGAACACCTGCGAATTCACAAAGCCGCCTTTGCTCCACAGCGATATCACCAGACAAGGCACGCGCGATCCCAGACCGATCGGGCCGGTCGGCGCCGTGTCCGTCACAATCTCGTTGTGATAGTCGACTGTCGAGCCGCCGGCGCTGAGCGCGGCGGGCAAACTCGGCGTGGTCGGCGGAGAGGGCGGAACGACGTGGTCGAAGCTGCCGTCGGCCTCGTCATAGTTGACGATGAACACGGTCTTGGCGAACACTTCGGGCCTCGAGGTCAGGATGTCGAGCACGCGAGAGATGTACCAGGCGGCGTAATTGTTTGGATAAGAGGCGTGCTCGGTGTAGCCGGCCGGCGCGACCAGATAGGAGACCTGCGGCAAGGCGCCATTCTGGACGTCCGCCTGGAACTGCACGAACTGGCTCAGCGCCCATTTTTCCCATACCGAAGCGGCGGCGGTGGCCGCGGGCTGAGTGCCTACGAGGTTTGTTCCCGTGCAGGCGTTGTCGAACAGCGGGGAACCAGCGCTCGACGCGGCATATTGGGCGAAATACAGCAGCGAGTTGTCGGTGTAGTTGCCCTCGAAGCTGTCCGCCGCGCCCCCGTCGCCGAAGTCCGGCGCGAAATTGGCGCCGGAAAGATCCTGATAGATCTTCCAGGTCACGACGGCCTTGGTCAGAACCTCCGGAAAGGTCTCCCAGGCGAGATATTGGTTGTTGGGGCTCAGGCCGTTGCCGGTGATCGGCCCGGCGCCGTGCCCGTCGGTTCCCGCCGCTCCGAGATAATCGACGTTGCCGATGCACCCCGTCCACAAGTATCAACGGTTGGGATTGGTCGGCCCCATGATCGAGCAGTGATAGGCGTCGAGCACCGTGAAGGCGTCGGCGAGCGCGAAGTGGTACGGAATATCCTCGCGCACGAAATAGTTCATGGCGATCGGGCCGTTCTCCACCGTCCAGCCATCGTATTGGCCGTAGTTCCAGGCCTGATGCGTATGCTGCCAGCCGTGATCGGTGCCGTTCAAATAGACGAGCCCGAGGCTGTTGGAAGGGGGCGTCAGCTTCGAGGGATCGATACGGAAAGGCGGGACGACGGGCGCGCCGTTCGCGGGTCCGCCGACATTGGCGGCGGGCACGCTGAAACCGGCGGAGACGTTCGCCACGCCGGACGGCTGAAGGAACACGGACGCTTTGACGGAGCCGGTCCCCGAAGCGAGCGGAAGATTGATCTCCACCGCGCGCGGTCGGCAAAACCGCGAACGCCGCGCAGCGTGCCGAAGTGATGATCGAACGGACGGTTTTCCTGTGTCAGGACGACAATATGCTCAACGATCCTTGATCGTGCCGGTGCGGTTGTAGGCGGGAATTGCGAGCGCCTTTGAAATGCCGGCGCCGAGGCTCGCGGTCGAGGCGGTCCCGCCCATTTGCAAGAAATGACGACGATTGATATCGGTCATCGCATTGGTCCCCCCTGGGCTAGCGTTCCCGCATGATTGTTCGATCGCGGCCGATCTACGTCCCCTGACGTCAGGTCAGCCAAATCTACGCTCGAGATGTGTCGTTGCGGCGTGATGAAGCTAAGGCAAAGCTAGGATGACGGTCGATCAAAAGCGAGAAAACAGATGTCGTGGCCATCACTTGCGGGCTGCGAAATTTGACGCGAGCCGGGCGACACGTTGAGGTCTTGGCGGCGGCGCGTGCGTAGCTGGAACAGGCGCCGTCACAGCGCGACGCGCTTTACTGGTCGGCCGTCGCTCTTCGTCTGACAGGCCGGACAAACGAGGCGGTCGAGACGCTGAAGGGTCTCGAATCCGCCCATCCAGGCTATAGTCTCGCCGCTGAAGAGCGCGGACATTGCTGGATCGCGTTGGGCGAGCCTTCGCACGCGCGGCTTTGCTTTCAGCGCGCCGTCGCGTTGAACCCCGCGCTCGCCGCAAGCTGGAAGATGCTGGAAGGGTTGCTGAGCGCGGCGGGCGCGGCGGACGCGACGCGGCGTCTTGAACGACTTGGCCAATTGCCGGACGCTATCGTCGAGGCGGGAGGCTGGTTCAGCGACGGCGACCATGAGGCGGCGCGAGAACGACTGGAGGCGTTTGTCGCCAGCCAGGAGCGACATGTCGAGGCGCTGCGCCTTCTGGGACGCATCGCGCAGCTGCGCGGCGAGCCGCAGCGCGCCGAGAGCCTGCTAAGCGAGGTGGTCGAACGCGCTCCCGGTTACGCGCTGCGAGGTTGGATCTGGTGCGCGTTTTGATCGAACGGCAGAAATATGCGGCGGCGCTGGCGGCGGTGGACGCGGCGGCGGCTGTCGGTGAGATGCGGTTTCTTCGCGCTACTATTCTAGCGGGCCTGGCTCGCCACGACGAAGCCGTCGCTATATTCCGCGAACTCGCGGACGAGGCGCCGGAGAACAACCAAGTGAGGATCGTGCTGGGCCATTCGCTAAAGGCGCTGGGGCGCACGCAGGAGACGATCGAAGCCTATGTCTGCGCGACCCGCGGCCGGGCGCATGTCGGGGACGCCTATTGGAGCCTCGCCAATCTAAAGACCTATCGGTTCGCCGAGGCGGAAATCGATCGCATGCGCGCGTTGGAGGCACTGTCGGAACTTGGCGACCGCGCCGAGCTTTGCTTCGCGCTCGCAAAGTCGCTGGAGGACCGCGGGACTACGCGCAATTTTGGGCGTTCTACGAGCGCGGCGACGCGCTGGCGCGCGGCAAACGGCCCTACCTTCCCGAAGCGGTGGAGGAGGACTCGCGCCAACGGCGGCATCTGTTCACGGCCGATTTTTTCGCTGCCCGCGCAGGGGTGGGCGCCCCGACCCGCGATCCGATCTTCATCGTCGGCCTGCCACGCTCGGGCTCGACGATGCTTGAGCAAATTCTGGCTTCACACCCCGAGATCGACGGAACGCAGGAGCTTTACGACATTCCGCGCATCGTCGCTGAGTTCGGAGCGCAAGAGGGCGTGCGCTACCCGGAGCTTCTGCGCGAACTCGATCCGCCGATGTTCGAACGCCTCGGCCTGCGCTATCTCGACGATGTGCACCCCTACCGGCGCGGCCGGCCGCGTTTCCTCGACAAGATGCCGAACAACTTCTGGTATATTGGTCTCATCCATCTGATACAGCCGAACGCCGTGATCATTGATATTCGCCGCCATCCCATGGCGGTCTGCGTCAGCAACTACAGGCAGTTTTATGCAAGAGGGCATAATTTCTGCTATTCTATCGAAGGCGTCGCACACAACTATCGAACCTATTTGGAGGTGATGCGGCATTGGAACGAAATCCTGCCAGGGCGCGTTTACCCAGTCGGCTATGAAGAGTTGGTTGATGATCTTGCGTTAAACGTACGGCGTATTCTGGACAATTGTGGTCTCGAATTCGATCCGGCCTGTTTGGAATTCCATCGCAATAGGCGTATCGTGAGTACGCCAAGTTCGGCTCCCTCGCCAAGACGCCGCTCGACAAGGTGCAGAACGTCCGCAACGACATGTACCTCGTCTCCGAAGCGATCCGTGTGCTCGGCAAGGACAAGGAGTCCGAACTGAGCGCCGACGAGAAGGCGACCCTTGCGACCTTCAAGAAGGATCTCGACGGCTCGACCAAGTTCATCCCGACCTGGGTCAAGATCGTCGTCGCCATCGCGCTCGGGCTCGGCACGATGATCGGCTGGAAGCGCATCGTCGTCACCGTCGGCGAGAAGATCGGCAAGACGCACCTGACCTACGGCCAGGGCGCGGCGGCCGAGTTGATCGCGGCGGCGACGATCGGCGCGGCGGACGGCTTCGGCCTGCCGGTCTCGACGACGCACGTGCTGTCCTCCGGCGTAGCCGGCACAATGGCGGCCAACGGATCCGGCATGCAGTGGGACACTTTGCGCAACATCGCGCTCGCCTGGGTGTTGACGCTGCCGGCGGCGATGCTGATCTCCGGCGCGCTCTACGCGGTTTTCCGCGGCGTGTTCTGACGCTGCAAGCTGGTTGAAACGCCGCATCAAAGAAAATGGGGGCGGCCTTCGAGCAGACCGGCGCTAAGCACGCTCGGGGCCGTTTCGAACGAAGGAGCGTAGTTAGTTACGCCAACGACCAAAACCGATGTGAACCCTTCGATGCGAAGAAATGATGGCGCGATGCAAAGACGTGCTGCAGGTCGGCCGGGTGTCGGTTGGATTGCATCCGCGTTGGGCGTCGGCGTGGGCGCAGCCGCCGTGATCGCGATCGAAGGCGCATTGTTGCCGGGCCTCGCGATAGGAGCCGCTGCGGCGCTTGCGCCTCGCTTGTAGGCGTCGACACGACAAATACGCAGGCAGCCAAGCGGACGCAAAGATCGGGCTTGCCTGCAAGATGGCTGTCGGGCGGCCTCAAGCGAGTCGAATTGAAGCAGGCGGCGCTGAAGACGATCACGTTTCGCGTCGTCGTGACGTCGCTCGACTTCTCGTTCAATTACATTGTTCTGGGAAGCGTGAGCATCGCCGCCGGGCTCAGCGGCTTGTCGCTCGTCGCCGGACCGTTCTTCTACTTCATGCGTGAAACGATCTGGACCTGGCTGCGCGCGCGAGAGCGCGACGAGGCGTCTATGCGCGAGCCGCTGCGCTTCGCCGGCTTCACGATGAGCGGGGCGCTGGCCAAGACGATCACCTATCGCGTCATGGCGACGACGGCGGAATTCACGACCAACCATGTCGTCGTCGGCGATCTCGCTACCGCGGTGTTGCTGTCGTCCTTCGGCTTCGTGCTCGGCCCGTTCATCTATTATGCGCACGAGCGGGTGTGGGAGCGCTTCGGCGATCCCGCGGACGCCGGCTCCGAGCCAAACACGCCGAAGCTGCTGCCGCCACCCGCGCCGCGGCTGACCTATGCCGGCCTCCGGAAGACTCGTCTTCACCGTCACGCGCAACGGCTCGAAGCTCGGACGCCACGCCCTGGCGTTCCGGCGCGTCGAGGACGGGCTTGAGGTCGACGTCGAGGCCCGGTTCGTCTGGAAGCTCGGCTTCGTCACGTTGTTCCGCTACGCGCTCAAGGGCCGCGAGGTCTGGCGCGCGGGACGCCTGGAGAGCGCGGCCTTTCGCACGGACAACAATTCCGCGCCGGCGCGCTTGCGGCTCGAACGCATCGCGGAGGGTCTGAAGGTCGAAGGGTCGGCGAGGCATCCCTACGTCGCCCCGCCGGATTGGCTGGTCGCGACACATTGGAACAGGCGGCAACTGGAGCGACCTATGATCAACCCGCAGGATGGCGCGGTTCTGCGCTATGTTGCGACGGACCTCGGACAGGCTCAGGCGCCCGGCGGCGCCATGGCGCGCCACTGGCGGCTGGCGGGCGAAAACGCGCTGGAGCTTTGGTACGATTCCGCCGGACTCTGGACGGGCCTACGCGCACGCGCGTTCGACGGATCGCAGATCGAGTACCGGCCGGGGACCTGAGCAGCGTAGGCTTGCGGCGCAGTTACACACCAGTGCCGCGGTGTTCCCGCACATAAAGTGTCGGAAGCTGCGCGGCGCATCGTCGTGGGGCTGAGCGTGCGGGCGCCAAGCCTCGCCGTCACGGGGGTAACGATGAGCAAGACGACCTCGCGAGAGCACGATTACGCCGCCGATGCGCACGGTTCGAATGGGGCGCGCGCCACGCATCTCGACGCCGATCCCATCGACGAGGCGCCCGACGATTCCGGCGAGATCGTCACGACGGCGGCCACCATTGCGGTCGTCGCGGTCGGTGCGGCTATCTTTGAGGCGGCGTTGCTGCCGGGTCTCGCGCTTGGCGTCGTCGCGGCGCTCGCCCCGCGCGTCCTGCCCAATGTCGGGTCGGGGCTCGCGCCGATGTTCCGCTCGACCGTTCGCGGCGCCTACCGGCTCGGCCAGCGTACCCGCGAAATGGTCGTTGAGGCGCAAGAGCACGTCAATGCCATCGTCGCCGAGGCGAACGCCGAGGACCGCGCCAAGGCGACCGCGAACAAGCCCGCGACGGCGGCCTGAGACGGACGGCGTACGCGCCTATGAGCAGGAAGAAGGTCAAGCTCGCGCACTCGACCCATGGCCGGGTGCGGCTCAAGGTTGCTCACGCCAAGGGCGATGAGCAGCTACTGCGCGCGGTCGCCGACACGTTCAAGGCGATGCCGGGTGTCGAGAGCGTGGGGATCAACGCCGTGACCGGCAGCGTCGTGCTCGTCTACGATCCTGACCGGCATGACGATTTCCACGGGCATTTTTCGCTTCACCCGGACGTCGAGCGTCAACCAAGGCGTCCGCCGAAAACCGAGTTGGACGAGGTTTCCGAAGCCATCGAGAACGAGGCCGAGTTCCTCGCGGAGCATTCCAAGGCGGTGCGGGCGGTGGTCGACTGGACCAAGACTCTCGACCTTGAGATGCGCCGCGCCTCGGGCAACAACGTCGATCTCAAGCTCGTCTTCGTCGGCGGCGTGATCGCGGCCACCGTGCTGGAGATCGGCGCTACGGCGGCGACGCCGGTCTGGATGACGCTCGCCCCCTGTTCGGCATGAACCATTATGTCGAACTGCACCAGCGCAACCTCGCGCAAGCCCGCGCGCCGTAGAGCTTTCGGGGTCTCGCGTCATGGAGTTCGCGGTCCGCCATTTCATGCCCGGCCGCATCCGGGTCTACGCCGCAACGCTATGCGCGAGGCCACCGCTGGCGCAGAAGACCCTTGAGTGGCTGCGCCGCGTTCCCGGAGTCGCTTCGGCGCGCGCCAACTTCGACTGCGCCAGCGTCGTCGTGGAATACGACAACGCCAACGACGTCATCGTGCGCGAGTTGATCGGGCACATGCGCGCGATGGCGGTCGACGAATTGCGCCGGCTTGTCAGCGCGGAGCCTGCGCTCGACGAGCGTGCGGCGGAGCGCAAGAGCGAGGCCGCGCCGGCGCCGCTGCCGTCGCGCCAGGCGCCGCCGGTCTTGCCGACGGTCTCGCTCGCGCTCGCCTTCAGCGCCAATCCGCTCGCGCTCGCCATCAACTTCCCGCTGATGGCCTGGAACGCCTATCCGATCGCGCTGCGCGCCTGGCGCGTTTGGCGTCGCGAAAGCCGGCTCAACATCGATTTCCTCGACACGCTCGCAATTGCGGCCTCGCTCGCGCAGCACAACCCTATGGCCGGCGCCGTCGTCACTTGGCTCATCAAGCTCGGCGACTGGATCCGCGACCTCACAGCCGCCGGCCAGCGTCGCGCCGTCGCCGATCTGCTGGAGTTCCAGGCCAAGGCGGCCTGGGTGATCCGCGACGGCGTCGTCGTCTCCGTGCCGGCCAAGTCGCTCAATGTCGGCGATCATGTGGTCGTCTATCCCGGCGACATGGTCCCCGTCGACGGCGAGATCATCGCCGGCGCGGCGACCGTGGACCAGGAGGCGATCACCGGCGAGAGCCTGCCGGTGGCGCGCGGCGTCGGGCAGGTCGCTTTCGCCGCCACCGTGCTGAACGAGGGGCAGATCACCATTCGCGCCACGCGCGTCGGCAACGACATGACGGCGGGGCAGATAGCGCGGCTCGTCGATTCCGCGCCGCTCGGCGACACGCGCATGCAGAACCACGCCGAGAAGCTCGCCGAGCGGCTCGTCGTCCCGACGCTCGCGCTCGCTTCCGGCACGGCGGCGGTGAGCGGCGAATTCAACCGCTTCCTTTCGCTCGTCATCGTCGGTTACGGCACCGGCATCCGCGTCGCCGCGCCCACGGTCGTGTTGTCCTCGATGACGCAGGCGGCGCGCGCGGGCATCATCATCAAGAGCGGCGCGCATATGGAGCGGCTGGCGGAAGTCGACACGGTTGTATTCGACAAGACCGGCACGCTTTCGCACGGCGAGCCGGTGGTCAACGACATCGTCGGCTATATCGATCACATGACGCCGACTCACCTTGTCGGCCTCGCCGCCGCGGCCGAGACCAAGCTCAAGCATCCCGTCGCCGAGGCCCTGCGCGCCAAGGCGCGCGAGCTCGGCGCCAATCTGCCGGAGGCGATGGAGACGCGTTACCGGCTCGGCCTGGGCGTCGAGGGGCAAATCAACGGCTAATACACGCACGTCGGCTCAGAGCGTTTCCTGCGCGAGAATGGCGTCGACCTCACGAAAGCCAAGGGCGACCGCGACCGCTATCCCGAGCGCGGCTGGTCGTGCCTGCACGTGGCTGTCGACGGCAAGATCGCCGGCCTCATCGCTTACGCCGACCGCATCCGCGTGGACAGCCGCGAGGTGATCGCGCGGCTGAAGGCGCTTGGCGTCAAGGAAACGATCATGCTGACGGGCGACAACGACGTCGTCGCCCGCGCGGTCGGCAAGCGGATTGGCCTCACAAGGGACATCGCCGACATGATGCCGGCCGATAAAGCCGAGGCCGTGCGCGCGCTCAAGCGCGAGGGCCGGATCGTGGCGATGATCGGCGACGGCATCAACGATTCGCCCGCGCTCGCCCACGCCGACGTAGGCATAGCGACGCGTCACGGCGCGGAGATCACGCACGAATCCGCGCACGTCGTGCTGATGGAGGATTCTCTGTCGAAGGTCGTGCAGGCGGTCGAAATCTCGCGCAGCGCGGTCAGCCTCATCCGACCGAACGGCGCCATGGTCGTCGGCCTCAACTCCTTCGCGCTGGGCCTAGCATTGCCGAGCGGGCTGGTCAGCCCCGTCACCACGGCGCTGATCAGCAATGGCTCGGCGGTGCTCGCGAGCCTCAACGGCCTCAGGCCGCTTATCAGCCTGAAATGAGCCCCGAGGACGCTGCGGACCGTCTCTCCCTCACGCACCGGCGGGCGCTGCGCTCGGCCTATGCGATCCTGGAGCGTCCGGATTTCGCCGCGCGCGTCGGCGCCGCCGTCGGCAAGCCCATGTTGCACCGACTGAAGCTCGCGCCGCGCGCGGTCGAGGCGCGGCTCAATCGCGCGGTTCAGAGCGCGCTCGCGCGGGCGATGACGATTGCGGTCCGCTCGCTTTCGGGGCGTCGGGTCGCTCATGTCGGACTGGCGGGCGCGAGCGGCGCGGTTAGCGGCTTCTTCGGCCCGGCCGCGCTGGCCCTGGAGCTGCCGGTGACGACCGTGCTCATGCTGCGCGCGATCGCCGAGGTCGCGCTGAAGCACGGCGAAGACCTGTCGAGCTTGGAAGCGCGGCTCAACTGCATCGCGGTCCTTGGCCTCGGGGTGGAAAAGGGCGGCGGCGACGCCGGCTATTACGGCGCGCGGGCGGCGCTCGGGCGGGTCATCGCCGACGCCTCCAATCTGATCGTCGAGCGCGGCGTCGTCGCCGGGGCGGCGCCCGCCGTCAATGCGATGGCGGGGGCGGTGGCGCCGCGTTTCGGGCTCGTCGTCTCCGAGCGCGCCGCGGCTTCCGCGTTGCCCGCGCTCGGAGCGCTCGGCGGCGCTACGCTCAACATGCTGTTCATGCGCCACTTTGAACGCGCAGCCCACGGCCATTTCACCGTCCGGCGGCTCGAACGCGTTTATGGTGATGAAGCCGTGCAGGCGTATTACCGCGCGCTGCGCTTCGCCCCCGCTCCGCGATGAGCGTAACAGCGCGAACCTCCGCCAGTTACGCCGGCCTCTTGAAGAGAGAGACCGAGCGGCGCGCGGAACTCGGTCGCATGCGCGTCTTTGCGAGCGCGCTGCTGGTTTTGATGACCTGTCTTTTCCTCGCCGTACGACGCGCGCCCCCGGATTGGGCGCTCGCCCCTTATGTACGCGCCTTCGCCGAATCCGGCATGGTCGGCGCCTGCGCGGACTGGTTCGCCGTGGTGGCGATCTTCCGCCGCCCGCTCGGACTGCCGATCCCACATACGGCCGTGTCCCCGGAGAACAAGAAGCGGCTCGGCGCGGCGTTGGGGCGTTTCATCGCCGCCAATTTCCTCTCGCCCAGGGCGGCGCTGACGCGTCTGCACGACATCGACGCCGTCGCCATCGCGGCGCGCTGGTTGCGCGACGAGCGCAATGCGCGCGCGCTCGCGGCCGGCGCTGGCCGGCTGGCGCTGGCCAGCCTGCCGCGCGAGACGCTGGAGCAATGGGCGACGCTGGTCGCGCGCAAGGGCCTCGAAGCGGTCCCGCTCGCGCCGCTCGCCTCGCGCGCGCTGGCGGTGCTTTGGGCGGAGGGCGCCGGCCAGCTCGTGCTGGATCAGGCGCTGGAGTTCTTCGAGTCGGCGCTGAGGCGCAACAAGCGTCGCATCGTTCACAAGGTGCGGCAGCAATCCTCTGGTGGATGCCGAAGTTTGTCGACGACATGATCGCCGCCAAACTGATCGCCGCTGTTGCGCAGACACTGAAGGAGATGCGGGCGCCCGACCATCCCTGGCGCAACGAAGTCGGCGCGAGGGTGGCCAAGCTGATCGACGATCTCGCGCACGATCCGAGCTTGCGCGGGCCCGGCGAGGTGCTGAAGCGCGACACGATTTCGGGCCCTGTCTTCGAGCGCCAGATCGAGACCCTGTGGAGGGAACTGGAAGCCGCCCTAAACAGCGAACTTGGCGAACGCGCCGAGGCGCTCGCTCTGGCCGGCCTAGGCGCGGCCTCGGCGCTCGCCCGTTGGATGGAGGAGGACGAGACGCGCCGTGCGCGCATCAACCGCACGCTGCGTCTTTGGGCGCTGCGCGCCGTGCTGCCGCGCCGCGCCGAAATCAGCGGCTATATCGCCGGGGTCGTCGATCGCTGGGATGCGCAGACTTTGGTCGAGAGGCTGGAGTTGCAGGTGGGCAAGGACCTGCAATTCATCCGTATCAACGGGACGCTCGTCGGCGGACTGGTCGGGCTTCTCATCTACATCGTCGGCGAGCGGCTCTTTTAGGCCCGGCTTCGCGAGCGCGAAATTGCCGCTTTTTTGCTCGCGGCCGGCTTGTCGCTCGCGCGGATCGCTACGCTCGTCGTCTGGGGTTGATGGTGCGTTGCGGCGAGGAGTCCCGGAGCTTTGCATCTTCGCCACACTCCGCGCCCACAAGGCTGGCGAGGAGGCCGAAAATATGCGTTTCTGCGCCGAACAGTTCGGGATCGGGCCGCGCGCTATGCGTTTCAGCCTGTTCGCGCCGTGACTTTATCATCTCTGTCTGGAGTTGGGCTTCGAGCGCGGTCGGCTTATGCCTTCGCGCATCTTCTGCTCCGACGAGACGCAGGGCTACCCGGTCATCTTATTGATGCAGCATTTCGGGGTTTTCCCGTTCGATCATGGCCGGGTTGGGAGGCCGTCTCGCCGTCGACCGTCACGGGCCGCTGGCGGGTCATGGCGACGATTTCCTGATCGTGCAGGCGAGCCATGTCGGCTTCGAGCCGGCCTCGGGCGTCTGGGGCGCCTATCCGCGATTGCGCACGGCGGGCCGGCGGTCGGGGTGCAACTGCGGCAAAATCGGCGCCGTCCTGTCCTGGTATCGCGCCGCTTATGCAAGGGCGCAGCGGCAGATCCATTTTGGCAATGTCGGCGGTCGTGCGGCGGTGTTCATAGACAACGAACTCTTGGACGAACGGCGGCCCGAGGGACTGTTTCTCCGTCAGGAGCGTTTTGTCGATCCGGATTTCCCCGCCCCCTTTGAAGTTGCTCAGCACCGCGACCGCCTTCGCCGCGGCGAGCGTCTGGATCCAGGACGAAGCGTCCGTCGGGGAGCGGCGCATCCCGATCGGCGCGCGCCTGAAGGCGCAAGACTTCACGTTCCGCCGCGCCATTCCGGACGGTCCCGACGGCCCGGATTTGCTGGAGGCGGAGGTCGCGCCCGCCATGCCTTCGCTGGTGACATCTCCGCATCCGGAGTTGGACGCCGCGCGCGTGCAAGCACAGATCGAGTTCGACCGCGTCTATCGCAGCTTCGGTGACGACTTTCAGGGTAAGAACCTGCTGTACGTCGCGGGGCTCAACATCGACGTCGCGCCTTCGGCCGACATGCCGTTCCCGTTGACGAAGTTCGTTCCCTGGGCCGCCTATTGGCGCAGCCGGGACGGCGCCGAGGGAGTGATGGAGCAGGACGAGATCGTGGCGGCGCTGGAGCGCCAGCCGATCGAGAATCCGCAGCGCATTTCGCTCGACGCCGCGATCAGCGCCATGGCGTTGGCCGAAGCCGTGGCGCTGCCGGGCTGAAGCGCCGTCGCGTTCGCGGGCCTGTCACACTCCACGAGGAACATATGGGGAAACGAGCCGCTCCAGCCGGGGTCCCGCCATGACCGGATACATCGTCGACGCCTCCGGCGTTCGCCATGCGCCGGAGCCGGATCAGGTGCGGCGGCATGTGACCGTGCAGAGCTTCTTCCGGCTCGATGTCTTCGAAAGTTCGGGCGCGGTCGCGACGGCGATCGTCGCCGAACTCGGCCTCGATCCGCAGGAGGCCGCTTGGGCGCTGCGGTTCGGCCAGAGCGGCCGAATGCAGATCGCGCGGGACCGGCTGCGGGTTTCAACCCGGATGGCCGATCCGCAGGGCAATCTCATCGAGGTTCATCTCGTCGGCTGCGGTCGCACGTTGCTGACGATCTGGAGCGGCGACCCGCGTGCGCTCGACGAAATCCGCGATCAGTTCTCGCAGCGCGCCGTCGGTTTCGAGAGCAACATCTTTCACTCGGCAGCCATTCTTCTCCAACTCCTGCTCGGAGCCCTGGACGCCGCGCTGCACGGGATCGATCATGCGCTCGACGAACTGAGACTGGATATTGACTATTCCAACGGCGCGGCCAACTTCGCGGCGCTGGCGCGCCGGCTACAGCGCCTGCAATGGATCGCTGCGAGCTTTGACCGCTACGCCGGGGTCGCGCGATCGGCGACCGTCGGCATCCAGTCGGCGCCGGGCGTAAACGAACGGGCCGCGATCGAACTCGACGACTATGTCGAGCAAGTCGAGGACGTGTCGCAGCAGTTCTATGAACGCCGCCGCGCCATGTCGGACCTGATGCACGATTACGCGACGGGCTTGCCGCAGCGCCAGGGCGAGCAGATCAACCGGCTGACCGTCGTTTCCATGATCTTCCTGCCCGTGACCGCAGTCACCGGCTTCTTCGGCATGAACTTCGATTGGCTCAACCGGATCATATCGAGCGAGGAAGCCTTTCTCGAATTCGGCGTCGCCCTGCCCGCCGTGATGATGATCGTGACGGTCGCCTGGCTTTGGCGCCGCGGATTGTTCCGCTTCGAACGCTCCAGGCCGGAATTCACGCTGGCGCTCGACCGAAACCTCCCGGCGCGGCCCTTGCGCGCCGAAACTTCGGACTGGGCCAAGGCGGACAACCTATAGCACTTGCAAACCTGTTCAGGGTCCGAAATAGGCCGCCTCGGCCGCACGCCATTCCGAACTGGCGGTGACGCGGATCAACGCCTGATCCAAGGGCTTTTTCAATGGAGAACCGGCGGGCAGCGCGAATCCCATAAAGGCCGGGGCGAGCACCCCGCTCGACATCGCCACGTCTTTGCTGAATCTCTGGCGCACCGCGTATTGCTGCGCGCCGACGCTGTTGACGACGGCGTCGACGCGTCCAGCCCGCAAGTCGCTAAGCGCCATTGCGAGATCCTTGCGTTTCTGGAACGGCAGACGAAGGCTGTCGAGATATTCGGCCCCCGAGGAATTCTCGACAGCGGCTAGACGCAGTCCGACGAGACTGCTCTGCGTCGTCTCGGCGCGTGCGTAAACGTTGTCGGCCGTGATGCGCGAAACGAGGCTCGTGGAACGGAGCGAAACCAGCGCAAGGCTCGCGATCATCCACAGCACCGCTAGCGCGCGGCCCGTCGTTGTCTTCGGCGTCTTGTCGCCGTAGCCGACGGTCGTCATGGTCACCGCGGCCCAGTAGAGGCCGTCACGCAGCCCGTTGACAGCGGATTCCGACGCGCCCGTCGCTGGCCCCTTGCGTTCGAGCCGCCACATCAGCACGCCCGTAAGCGCCAGCAGCGCGAGCATGACTCCGAACAGCGGGCCGAGTTTTGTCGCCGCTCCCGTCCAGGCGGCGAGCGCCGCGAGCGGGCCGACCTTCCGCGAAAGCGCCACGGCGACGCCGGAGCGGTGACTGGGATAGCTGAAATCCATGCGCGACAGCCTTTGCGGCGTGATCGTGATAGCTCCGATCGCCACTTCGAAATCCTGGCGCTCCAGCCCCTGCAGGGTCGCTTCCATCTGCGGAACCAGCGTAAAGTCGTAGCGCCAGTGCAGATCCTCGGCGACGCGGCGCCACAGGTCCACGCTGACGCCGACGAAAAGCCCGTCAGGGCTCAAGGCGCCATAAGGCGCGACGTCATAAACCGCGACCCGCAAAGGCCGCGCCGGCGGAGCGTCATCCGCGCGCGCGTTTGGCGCGACCGCCAGGAGGATGAAGCCGCAAAGCCAGAACGGTCGTCTAATGCTCACGGTCCACAGCATGAAATTGCACAATGGCGTCGTCGCATGACGACGTGACGAAGGTGCCCGAGGGATTACGCTGGCGCTCTTGCTTCGGGCTTCTAACTTTAGTGAAGCTCCTCAGCGTTAATACAGTTTCCGAACGATTAGTGTTGATCGGCGCGGGGCGCGGACGCCGATCGGAAGGGGAAGCGGTTGATTTCATTCACGCAAGTGGGGTCAGCAGCCCACGCCTACACACAGTCGTATTCGTGATGTCACGGATCACCTCGAATATGAGGCTCTGGCGCGAGTGCGGCCAAATGGTCGGGAGGGTTGGAATGCCGGTATATTCCTTCGAGATCTTCGAGAACGGCCTAAAATCTGAGGGCGTGGGCGCGAACTACGCAAGCCTTCACGAAATGCGCTGCAAAGCTGTTCAAGCGCTAGCCGAAGCGGCCATGGATGGCGTCTCGCATTATGACGACCAACAATTCTATGAAATCGCCGTGCGCGAAGAGAATGGCCGAATCGTCTACACAGCCAAGCTTTCGCTCGTCGGGCCGTGGAGCTTTGCTGCGGAGTAAGCCTGGAATAGCCAAGCGAAGGAACGCCAGCGCTTACGCCCCCGTCAAAAGGCTCAGGGTTCATAGTCAATTGTGAACGTTCGCACCCGAGCGGCGACTTTCCGTCAAACTCGCTCTCCCTCGTAATTATTGACCACCGCGCGTTGGCGCGCTTTGCCTTGGACACGCTTGGCGCGCCGGGACCGCTGCCCGGCGCATGCGCATCGTCGCCAATGTCTACAGCTTGGTCAAGCGTCGCACGTTTCACGCTTGCGCCGTCGCGAAACATTCAACAATTCCGACCTGACATAGGTGAACTTCGCCACACAACAAAATTCCTGCGACCCGTTTGATCGAAAACGCAAACGGCCCGGCGGTACATCCGCGCCGGGCCGTCGTATTGGGGACTGGTGGACGCCATTTCCCACCACAACCATAGAGGTCAATCGTGTCGGCTTCGTGAACAGCGGCGCCCGCTTCGCCGCGTTCCAACGCACGCTGCGGGTCGGCTCCCGTCTCAGAGCCTACGGTAGGCGATACTTGCATCGGGCGGAGGGTTGGGCGTCGGGCGGCGGCCAGTGCACATGCGGCGCTTGGCCGCATCGCCGTTAATACTCTGACAGAGCACACCATTCCTGCGCCGTGTAAAGAACGGTCTGCCCGCTTTGCCTCCGGCGGTCAGTATGATATTTTTGCGACGGAGGCTGCAATGAATGTGTCTCTAGACCAAGCGATCGAGATGTATGCGAGTGCCCTTAGTTCTACTGAGTCACGAATCGACTTTGCAGATTCGCGACGCGCAAAGCCCTGATATTCTGTCGATTCGGATTGTCGGCGGAGTTCGTGGCGATGGAGATCGAAGCTCGTTTTGCGCGGTTTATCGAAGAGCTGGCCGGCGTGCTTGGGCATGCGGATCGTGCCGAGCCGCTGAAGGACTACTGCACGGGCTTGCTCATGCCTGTCGAGCGCAAGAGCGTCGA